>ERZ1034915.90-NODE-90-length-60054-cov-29.850148_pt1 | contig 60054 bp, 58 predicted proteins | sample MGYA00520592_ERZ1034915 | MGnify/ENA primary metagenome ERZ1034915 (study PRJEB33766, sample SAMN09781787) | gut metagenome | biome: gut microbiome | host: Homo sapiens | place: Madagascar | study: EMG produced TPA metagenomics assembly of the PRJNA485056 data set... | reverse complement strand
TTCTCCTTTCTTTGTTTGTTTTCTTTTATAGGGGGTTCGGGGGAAATGTTTTCTTTTATTTGTTTCTTTCCTCTTACTTCTGTGCCCTTACCCTTGCCCTTGTCTGTGCCCTCAACTTCGGCAGAATCTTCGGAATCACCTTTATTTAAAGGGGTTTCGGGATTGTTAATCTGTGCCCTAGACTGTGCCTTTTGGTGTGCCCCTTGTTTAGGGTGTGCCCTAGAGCGTGCCCCATCTTTGCCCTTAATCGTGCCCCTATCTGTGCCCTTGTTATCTTGAAGATACGCTGCACAATCTTGTGTATCAGTAACTTGCGAAGTTAAAATCTGTGCCCCTGATTGTGCCCCTATCTGTGCCCTAAAGAGTGCCCCATTCTGTGCCCCTAGTGGGTTTTGGTATGGTAGGATGCAGTGGGAGAGGGGATGCGAACTGTTAACATACACTATTGTTGAGGCTTTAGGGGAACTGCATTTTGTGATGATTCGCTCCTGTATGAGAACATCGATGGCACAGCGGATAGACTTGACCGAGGTATGGAGCCGATCAGCCAACAGACGTAAGGAGAGCGTAGCAGCGGAAGCCTCATTGTGGGTGGCAGACAGGAGCACGTAGATGAGCACCTGTACCACCACCGGACGATGAAAGTAACGCCACTGCAGCAGCTCTGGAGTAAGAATGTAGCCATCTGTTTTCATTTTTATTGTTCTTTTTTATTTGGAATGTAGAATTTACGATTTCTATCATTTGTTGTTTTCTTCTGCCTCGATGGCACGGAATATCTCGTAAGCCACTTGTGGGACCCAGGCATTGCCGTAAGCCTTTATGGATTCTTGTCGCCACTTGGGGAAAGAAATGGTAAGGCTGTCCACATCAAAGGGAATCCCATCATTTCTTCTACATACAGGGGATTGAGTTGGAAAGTCTTTCCAGAAGTCTTCTTTTTGGAAGATGGAGAAGGTATCATTCCACTGATTGCCAATGCCGTAAGACTTTTTCCCATCTGAGAATTTGGGTTGAAGGTCTTTGTGAACTTTGTTGCTTCTGTGGCGCAAGGAGTCGGCAAGAGTCCTTGTATTGCGGCAAGAGCCAAGGTTGGACGTTCTGCAGCACCTGGAGAAGGACTTTTGTTTATTCTTCCACTTCCTCTGTCGATTGCTGTTGGCGTAGGAAGGAGATCTAGAGGCATGAACTCTGTTTTTCCTTTCTTGTTGCAGCGTTTCAGCCCTTGAGTCTGTACGGTGGGCAACAATCCAGATGCGTTCTCTTTTGTGTGGTGCTCCGACACTGCAAGCTGGAATATTAAGCGGTTGGACGGAATATCCTGCTGCTTCAAGTTCTTGGCAGATTTTTTCGAGTGTGAACCTGCTTTCCTCTCTGTATATGTAATTCTCTTCGAAGAGATCGCCTGTGCGTCCCACTTTAGTCTCTTGGCCGGGCTCCACCATGGTTCGGATTCCAGCAACGTTTTCACCAACGATCCAAGTGGGCTTAATCTCCCGAATCGCTCGTAGCATCTGTGGCCAGAGATAGCGGTTATCGTCTTCTCCCTTTCTTCTGCCGGCAACGCTAAAAGGCTGGCATGGGAATCCTCCGGTGAGAACATCGACTTTTCCCTGCCACTGATGGAAGTCTGTTTTGGTAATGTCTTCATAACTTTCTGAATTTGGGAACCAGTATTGGAGCACCTTGCGAGGAAACTCTTGTATCTCGCAATGGAAGAGGTTCTGCCATCCCATCATGGATGCCGCGACCTCAGCACCACCGATTCCGCTGAATAAACTAGCGTGATTCATATTGCTTACTTTTGTTTCTGTTGTGTTCCAGGAGCCACTGTAGGTGCACAGTCTTAGAAGGATCACGGAAGAGGGATTTTGCCTTATCTATATCTGGATTCAGCATTATCTTCTTTTCTTTCTTTGCTGCTGCTCTTTTCTTCTGATAGTATCTGCGCTGGTACTCCTTCACCTTTTCGGGGTGATTCTGTCTCCAGCTCTTAGATTTTTCCAGCAATTTTTCTTTGTTGCGCTGATAGTATCTCTGATAATATCCAGTGCCGTTGGCTCGTTTCTTGGCTGCATTTTCCCGATATAGCTTTTTCTTTTCGGGATGATCCTTGATGTATTTGCGAGAATAGGCGAGCATTTTATCACGATGCTTAAGATAGTATTCTCGCTGCCTGGCTAAGCGGTCTGACTTTGCTTTTTCTGATTCCATAATGATTGAAATTATATAAAAACCACATTTCTGTTTACCTAAAATGGGTCAGTGGTGAATGCCATTTTTTTTCTCCTTTGCCTTTAAGTATCTTCGCTCGAAATTTTTGAACTGTCTGTTTATAGCATAAGCCTCTTCGTTGAAGTCATCATCCAAAGTACCAGATATAGCCATAAGAGATTCTGTAGCTTGTAAGAAAGCTTCAAAGTCCTTTTCTGTTACATTCATTTTTGCCATATTATCTTCTTTTATATCCTTTACAGGATGGTTAGTTAATCTATTTTTCATTCACATGGCAGTTTCTCCTGATGCTCCACGTATCTTTTGTGCTTAAGGCAAAACTTGCCATTGATGCAGTTACGCCCATCATGGCAGAGGAGGCACTTGCGAGCTGCGGTGCTCTTACTTCTGGAATCGCTCATAATAGTAAGTTACTATCTGATGCTCGGTAGGCTGGAAGCCATTACGAGTGGTAAGAGTATCTACTATCTCATCATATGTGCTCTGAGGCATCTGTGAAATGAGGTTCTCATCATGAATGCCCTGAGAGAGTTTACTGAGGCAGAGCCATCCAAGAACGAGCCAGATGGCAATGCAGAAGAAGATCTTAATTGTTTTCATAACTTTATCTTTTTATATTGTTTATATTAGCGGTAGGTAAAGGGAATCGAACCCCGTGCCCGGCTGCTTAGTCCTTCTTCGCAGTCTTTTTTGATTAACATCCAGAACTAAGTAATTTAAACGTTATAACTTGAACATCGCCCCCACCATGGGCAAAGCAACTGTTACCTACCATAGTTTCGCATAATTTGTACTAATCAATATCAGCCTTGAATATCTATCCTAAAAGTGAAATATTATTTTGGACACAGATAGTCTTGAACTTGGCAGGCACAGGCTTCCAGCTCTGATACTTTGTATTCGTGGCGAGTAATCTTGCCATTACTGCCTCTTGCGAAATCCTTAACCTTTCCTTCACGTTTCCATCGCTCTACGTTTTTTCTTCCGTAGATGTCGTATGCCTTTGCTTGTGTGAGGAACGGACGTTTACCCACAGCCTTGCAGACTTCTTCTTTCACAACGTTGCGTATGGCTGACAGGAATGTATCAAAGGATAGCATCTTATCTGCAAACTGGATTTGTACTACTTCGTTCATGACTATTGTTTTTATTTGGTTCTTGTAACTGTGATGATCTCTTTCTCCCGGTTGATTTTGGTTTTGAACTTACGACAGTAAATTACACCTAATTCCGAGCAGGTTGTCTTGATCGTTCTCATTCTCCTGATAGGGAAACTGATTGATTTACCCAACTCCAGTTCTCTGATCTGAGGTCTGAGTGGTACTTTTTCTTCTGACATATTGCTTGATTTTAATTATTATTTAACTAGTTTGAAATCGTAAACGAAAACGAGAGGATTGCTGTCCCAGTGGAGGTGGAGCTTGCAGCTAAGCATCTTGTATGCTTCGATAGGAGTTCTGTACCACCATTTCTTCTCAAAGCTATCATTTGTGGCATCGTATGAATAAGCATCATCAATTCCATCGATGTGGCTACAGAAGATTCCTTCCTTCATGCAGTCATCGGTGCTGATGTACTGTAGTCTTTCACACCAAATGTTGGTAATTTTGATTTGATGAGGCATCAAATCAGACTTCACAAACATCTTGTTTCCCCATCCTTCGGAAGTATTTATCCTTGGGTGTAGTTCTTTGATATACGGAATATCGCTGTATCTTTGTGCGACTGCTACGACTTCACCTATTTTATAAGTGGACTTTGCTACAATCTCATTTCCATCATTGATGGCGAGTTTGCCTTTGTCTTTTCCTTCCGTATAGAAACCGCAATTGCAGTTATACTTGAAAGGCTTTTCGTAAGCGATTCTTCTTGTCTGAGTCTTGCGACCATCTAGAACAGCTTCGGTGAGACCGTATCGGTCATTGAACATTATCTTTTTCATACGCTTTGTTTCGTTTGTTGTTTCAAAACATTATTCTGAATGGTTTGCCTTTCAAAGACGGTCTCTTATCGAGAACAAACTTTATTAACGCCTCGTATCTTATCACGAACAATGGACAATACATGTATTTCAGTGTGCATACAAATCTGTTATTGAGCATAATATCGAGGAATAGAGCTTTATTCTTTTTCATTTTGTGCCTCCTTCCTCAATAGTAGGAACTAAGTCCCTGATGTAAGCCCAGTAAGCGAAGCGAAAATCTTTTCGGATGATTCCGTTCCATTTCATCTTATCGCTTATGTTGACAGCATCATAAAACTTATGCAGGCATTTCTTTTCTAAGTCAATAAGAACCGGATGAGTGAAGTTTTTGGAAACACCAATGATATAGGTGTGCAAATCTTTTGGAACTTCCTTTGCCTTATGCCAAGATTGGCTGAGGCTGATGTATTCCTTTTCTTCCTCATAACTCCAAGGTCTTACATTCTTTGGAACCTTATTTTTGTGTCCAATCCAATATTCTTTATATGAAACATTTCCTACGGCCGTTAAGCCTGAGTCATGTATCAAAGAATTTGTTCGAACCCATAGCCTTTTAGGCGCATCTGGAACTTTTTTATCTTCATTCTTCATTTTTCTTCAAATTTATTTGGTACTTATTTATTTATTTACTAACTTTACGGTGCAAAAGTACAATAAACTTTTTGAAAGTGTATAGTTTGGTGGGCATTATTAGTATATATTAACCCACTTTATTGAACATTTAAAGGATTTTAATATGAATGTGCAAAGAATAGTGGACATTATAACGTCCAACAAACTTAGCAAAATTGATATTGCTTCTAGGATGAAGGTTAGTCGAACTACGTTGGATAACCTTCTGAATGGTGCTGATGTGAAGGTTAGTACAGTTGAAAACCTTGCTGAAGTCCTTGGTGTAGATGTTGCTGAGTTTTTTAGTTCAGATAAGAAAACGCCTTCTTTGTCCAATAAAAGTGTAGTAGATATGAATGAATTGGAACGAGAAGTAATAGCTCTAAGAGCGGAAAATAAGGTGCTGAGGGAGATTCAGGGTCTTTCGGCTAGAAGCCAGGTACATGTAGGATAATTAAAATGAGAAAGGAATGAAGAATTTTATAAATTGCTATTCTAATGGCAATGTAACAGTTTTAGGAATCACGATAGGTGACGATTTTCAGCACGTAATGGAAATCGCTTCTTTATATGATGGCAAAACTGATATGATTGAAATTATTATCCCTAGTTACAAGATAAATGCCAATCTGTATGTTTCAATATTATATAAATTCGACAATAATAAATGTGTCGATATAACAATTGAAAGTTGCACAGACAGAACTGCAAATGTATGGGATGCAGTAAATGTATTAATGGGGATGCTGGATTCCAATTTGTTTGTTATTAACAATTCTTCATCGAATCATGATGCAATAAAATATGGATATTTGAACCCTTTGTTGAGTATATCTATTTTTACCCACTTCAATCCCGATTATCGGAAAATGACTGCAGTTATGCATATAACTAGTAGGTATTGGGAGTGCTTCGGTAATAAATTGAACTCTAAAAGTGTTATGAATAGAATTTTTCATCTTTATAAAATTGATACACATTCTGAGCAAAATTGGCTCAAATATTACTATATGGTGCTAAGTATGATTGTAGCTTCTGTATTTATATATTGTTGCTGCATCTTTTTGTTGAATAATAAAACTATCATGGATAGTAACAAAAGATATACTTTACAGGATAGGTATGTTCTAGACAATGAGACAGGTAAGGTTTATCATATTAGCACATCCTTTCCTCCAAAGAAAGTATTTGATGCTTCTCTTTTAAAATAGGCTGGTGCGGTAAATGATATATAGTTAAATTTCAAAAGGATTAAGATATGAAGAAGATTTTATTTGCTCTTTCAATGTTTCTTTTGAGTGTTCCTGTAATGGCACAGAAAACATTTGAGAAGTATACTGTTGGTTATGAATCAGGAAATAAAGGTATACAGGTTGATGGTGACGATGGTGTAATAGTTGTTGTCTCTAAAAAAGATGATCGGAAGATAACCAAACATCAGGAGTTTTATGTTTCGATTATTAACCAGAGTCAGAATAGATTTAACTTTGATCCTTCAAAAATACAAGTTGAGGCTATTAACAAGAATAAGTCTGAGTCTTGTGAAGTGTACACTTGTGATGAATGGGTAAAGAAAGAAAAGACAAGGATTCTGTTATGGGGTCCAAATAATGTAGAGGAGCAGTCTGTAAGCACTAATGTTAAAGGAGCTGATGGTAAGACTACAACCATCGAAACTAAAGCCCAGGTTGTAACCAACGCTAATGATGAGGCTAGGGCACAAGCAGAGGCAAGTATCAATAGCAGATACTTCAAGCGTGTAACTATCAATGCCGGTCAAATGCGTTATGGTATGGTTGTGGCGAAGAATCCAAAGGCTCAGAACTTGATAGTGAAGGTTCCTGTTAATGGAAACATTTATATCTTTGACTTATCAAAAGAATAGAGATAGTTTAGAGAACTGCTTCAAAACTATAGTGATTATAGGATATTACTATGAGTGAACCGTTAGCTGAAAGAATGAGACCTCACACGCTTGCTGACTATGAATCAGACAGTCCAGGTTCTAAGCGATACCACAAGGATAGAAATTGCCCAGCTCTTAAGAGAAGTACAGGCAAGATAACTTCTACAGATGAGGCTAGTGCCATTGATCAAGGCAAAACCTTGTGGGGCTGGTGTGGAAAATAGAAAAATAATTTAGTAAATAATAAATCGCAACGTGTTGCAAGATAGTTGCGCACTACATTACAGGGTATTAGTAAATAAAGGATAATATGATTAAAACTGTGATTTTATATCATGGTTTTTGATAATTATCTGAATATCAGCTACATATATATAATGTATTGATGTATAAGCACTTATCTTCGTGCTAAAATTTTACGTTTGACACGTTAAATAGGACATGTGCAATGTAATGTTGCAAAACAGTTGCAAAAAAATATATGGTAATATGGCAACATTTAAAGTGGTAGTTTCAAAGAAACGTTCTGATGGTTATTATCCAGTTTACATTAGAATACTGCATAACCGTCAAAAGTTGGTAGTTAAGACCGATAAGTTTGTAACAGACAAAGGATTGGTTAAGGGCACGAAAGAGGTGAAGGACTCATTCGTGCTCGCAGCCTGTATGAGCCAAATAAATGGCTGGGTTGACAAATTGAACAGACTTGATATAACAGACTGGTCAGTTTATAAGGTTAGAGATTACCTTTTGACTTCTGCACAGGATATTTGTTTTTCTGAATTTGCTCGTTCTTATCTTCAATCACTTTCTTTGCAGCCTTCATCACGCCAAATTTATGAAAGTGCTTTGAAACATTTGGAAAACTTTGCTGGTACTGATAAGGTAATGTTTTCGCACTTAACTGTTCGTTTTCTGACAGCATGGATGAAAACCATGGAGAATAAGCCTAGTAGCAGAAATTATTATCCTTCTTTGGTTAAGCGTATTTATTTGGAAGGTATCAAGAAATTTAATGATGAGGAGGCAGGTCTTATGCCAATAAAATTCAATCCTTGGAATAAGATAAAGATAGAGAAAAAAGCAGGTCCACACAAGCGTGCCATCACACTGGAGGAGTGTAGAAAGTTTTTTGCCGTTACTCCTGAATATCCACGGCAGCAGTTGGCTCTGGATGTTTGCAAGATGATATTGTGCTTGGCTGGCATCAATGTAGCTGACCTCATGAAAATGAAAAAGGTGGACTATTATGATGGAATCTTGCACTATGAGAGAAAGAAAACAAGTACGCGTCGTTATGATAAAGCGTATATAGAAATGAGAGTGCCGGATATGCTTTTACCAACCTTGGAGAAATATTTTTCTGAGGAAAGTGACCCTTATCTATTTATTTTTCATAAAATGTATTCCACTAATCGTTCTATGGATACGAATTTGGTACATTTCATTAAAGCTATCTGTAAGAACTATTTGGGTATGCCTGATGATAATTTTTATACTCCTTATACATTCCGGCACACTTGGGCCACAGTAGCCCAGAATGATATTGGTGCCAACTATGCAGAGATTGGCTTTGCTATGAATCATGCAACAGCTCATCGGATAACAAGCGGATATGTGAAGCCAGATTTCTCTAGGGCTTGGGAACTAAATGAGAAGGTGGTGGAGAAGGTCTTCTTTACCAATGATCCAAGCAGGCGAATGCAGGAGTATCATGTGCCTGAATTTGATAAGGTCGAGGAGACGTTTGAACTTTGTGCTGATGCATACTTCATGGGCGAGGTTGTGGCTCATGTGGATGGCATGGGCTACAAGAACACAGATGAGATAATAGAACAACTCATGGCCAGCATAAATGATACTGTGCCTAAGAACTGCACGATACAGATTAAGGTGAAGAATATCACCAAGGACCAGACGAAGTACTTTGAACGAGTCAGGGACATAAAATAGATATGTTAAATCTGTGTTAAACTCCTGTAAAAGTTTGGGTATATCCAAACTTTTACGTACCTTTGCAGCAGAAAAATAATTAATAAACATCTAAGCCCTCGACAACACGGTGAAGTCAATAAAATATGAGAAATTCTATTGATACTTACGTTCAGTCTATCGTTCGCGAAAACGAGCAGTATATAACGGAAGGTGGATATGAATCTGTAGCTGATTATATTATCAGCGGTGCCGAAAACGGAACTGGTTGGGCAGAGTACTTCGATGATTCCGAGTTAGAAGAGCCAGCATGCGAGCCAACTGAGGAACAGATTGATGAGTTGAAGGAATATCTTAATGATAACTATAATTACCTTCCATAATGTCAACACTAAAGGTAAAAGAAGTTATCAAAGAAAAGGGCATGACCATTGAGGAAGTAGCCAGCAAGATGGGAATCACCAAAGGTACTCTATCTGCTGCCCTCAGTGGTAACCCGACAGTTGGCTATCTTACAAGAGTAGCTGATGCTATAGATTGTGATATTACGGATTTGTTTAGATAAGCAAAATATGGGTCATAATTGGTTAAAATAACTAAATTTATGACTAATAACGGTTAAAATCTAGCGGTTTTACCCATTTTCCTGACAGAGGGTAGTCTTCTCTAAAGTTGAAGAAAATTTAGAGAGGGCTACCCATTTTTTATAATTAGCCATTATTAACAATTTTGAGATTTTTGATGTTGATAGTGGTTTCTTGTTTCTCAAATTTCTTTTCCAGCTCCATGAAAGATTCCTCCACAGATAAGTTTCTGGATTCATCATTATTGAAAGACACAGACTGGAGTTTAGGAGCCACGTATGGAAGGAACTTTGCTACCATCGCCAGACGTCCGGCAGGCTCTTGAATCTGCATGAGATCCGTGAAAAGAGAATAGTTCTTCTCATTGATACCATTGATGTAGCCAGTAAGGGCATCACGTAGACTTTCACGAACACTTTTGGTAACCTTATTAGGTGTGCCAGCCTTACGTCCGCCAGTCTTCTTCCTCTTTGGCTTCGGCTCATTATTATTGTCTTGTTTTACTGCCATATTCTATTGATTTTTAATGTTTACTGATAGTTTCCGGGTGCAAATATACATAAAAATATCATATATGGGTGTTTGAGTTGCGCAATTTATCAATAACCTTTGCAAAAAACGCATTACTTTTGAACAGTTTAAACATTAAAATTCGAATTTTATGGGAATTATTGGAAGTATTGCTGGTGGACTGACCTCTGCTGTAGGTGGTGCTCTAGCAGCTAAAGCAAGAAACAAGGGATATAATGATTATATCAACATGTTTCAAGACCGTATGCAACAGGTGAAGGATCATCGTGACAACTTGTATTATCAGGATCCTACTCAGTCAGCGGAGAATCAGGTAGCCGTGACCAATGCCCAGAAGGTATTGGATAATGCTACAGCAACCGCAAAGAACACCAATATTGTTAGTGGTGGCTCTGATGAAGCGGTTGCGCTGAGTAAGCAGGCTGCCCAGGAGCAGGTGGGTAAGATTATGCAAGAGGCTGCTGTGCAAGGTGCTCAGACCAAAGAAAATGTGTGGAATACTGCTGATGAGCAGATAGACCAGATGACTAACTACATCGCCACTGCCAAGAAGGAGAAGGCTCTTTCTACTGCTCAGGGTATCACGGATGCAGCTGGTGGCTTGGCTGGAGCTGCAAGTAAATTGCCAATTTAAGGAAGGAGGTAATTATGGGATTTACACTAGATGATTTAACTTCTAAACGCCCGGCTACTGCCGTTACTCCTATTACTAATTTCCCTGATTATAATGCGGTGAAGCCGGAAAATGCAGTATCAGTTCAGACAACTGATACAGAACCGGGAAAGGGTACAGCCATAGATACGACCGGTATTACTGGAAATGGTGGCAAGGAATCTTTTGCCCAGCAGCCAACCGAGGAAGTTACCAAGGTGGAGCCTAACCAGGGTATCAAGATTGACTGGAGTAGACCTTATAGCGAGATAGAGCAGAACCCTCTATTGAGGCAGATGAAGCCTTATGACATTATGAGGGATTACCAGAAGAATGGTGATGGAAACTGGTCTGCCTTCATGCCTTGGCTTTCTTCACTTGGTGATGCCGATAAAACTGTGGCTGCAAATGCAGCTCTGCAAAAGAAGGCAGAGAATCAAGCCAAATGGGAACAATGGGGAAATCTTTTTATGCACTTGGGTAACTTCTTTGGTACAGTTCAAGGTGCTCCATCGCAAAAAATAGAATCTGCACAAGAACTTACTGATCGCCAACGCAAGATAAGAGAGGCTACTGAGGCTCTTCGTGCCAAGGGTTATAACCAGATGATGGTGAATATCTATAAGGACCGTCAAGATAAACAGTCACAGATGCAGGCAGAGGCTGCTGCAAAGGCAAATGAGGCACTGGCTGCTTATCGTGGTTCACAGAAGAATCAGACGGATGCTCTTACTCCTGTAAAGGTTCAGACGGAGAAGGAGAGAGGCAATGCTGCTGCTGCACAGGCTGCACTTAGTACATCGAAGAAGGAGACTGAGGATGCTTTGAGAGGCAAAAAGGGAAAATTACTTGATGCTCAAACTAATAATGCCAATGCCGGAGCTGCTGATCATAATGCTAGCGTTAACGTGAAGGGTGCGCAAGTTAGGCATATCAATTCGCAAACAGAGGGACAGAATCAGAGGAATGCCAACCAGAAGGAGGCTGATGATTTCAACACCAGGTATGTGAACGACCCTGTTTTCAAGAAACATGTGAATGAATGGGCTAAAAACAATGGTATGGCTATCGGTGGTAATGATGGCAGAGGTGGCACTTGGGCGAATGAGAAAAATCGTCAGCAGGCTTCTAGATGGGCTAAGGCTAAGATGAAGTTAGACCGGACTCCTCCTTCTCGTAGAGGTAGGGGTGGCAGTAAAGTACCTCCTTCACGTAGAGGCGGCAGTAAGGTTCCACCATCAAGGAGAACAAAGTAACTGATTATTAATCAAAAAATAAGATAAGGTATGTTTGACGAGCAAGACAGACAATATTTTTATAATGAGTTCAAGAACAATGGCTATGAAGTAGGTAGCTATGATGACTTCAAAAAGGACTTGAACAACGAGGAAGATCGTAACTGGTACTACAATGAGGCCAAGAACATGGGGTATGATGTGGGAACACAGGCAGACTTTGATAAGATGGTTCTGGAGCCAGCTCCATCTACTTCTGGTGGTGGTAAGCAGGTAGATGCTTCTTCTACGACTCAGAGTGTAGAGCAGAAGGCTTCTACTGAGACTAAGCCGCAGGTGGCTCAACCAGCAAAGAAGCAGGAAACAACAGACAAGGATCCTGGGCTTATAGCAAAAGTTTTGGATATGATTCCTACTGGTGCTCAGACGAGCAACGGAACATATCAGCCATCACCAGAGATTCCTCAGCCTGTTGTAAAAGGTGAGGAAATGCCTGTGAAGGAAGAAGCTTCTTCTTCATCATCAGCTAATGCGGTTTCTCCTGAATCTAAAGAGGCGGCTCCTGTTACGACTCCAACCGGTGTGGTGAATAATGAGGGGTTGATGGATGCTAAACTTGCCAACTATCTGGAGAACTGGAAGCAGAGACCGGATAGGCAGAGTACTTACTTTGAGAATTTGGTTGCCGACTTGTTGGCTGATGGTACTGCCAATAGCAATGAGGAGGCAGTGAGCATAGTGAAGTCTGCTCTGGGCAGATATGCCAACCGTTCGGCTATGGACGTTACCAACCAGGTAGTTTCTTCTTTGCCTGATGATACCGTACAGGATGCTGAGCAGAGTATTGAAGCGCAATGGTATAGCCATGGCGTGCAGGATAAGTTGAAGCAGGAGGCATATAACATGGGTATCAGCTATGATGACTATGTGGGACTGTTCTTGAAGCCAGCTATGGTACAGAGTTTGGTTAACAAGTATGGTCCGAAATATCGTGACATCGCTGAGGGTATTGCTACACGCCTCTATTCGCATGATGAGAATGTACAGGACAGACTGATGAATCAGGACATCAATGATGCGCTTTCTAGCGTTATCAGTAAGTATGTGAATCCATCTGTAGTGGAAGAGTATAATAAGGCTCAGGAGGCAGGTAGCAAGGCATTCAACGAAGGTATGGAAGGAAGCCAGTTTATTCCGGCTAATCTTCGTCTAGGAACAGCACTTGGTGCTCAGTATGAGGCAAACGAGGCCAAGGATCCTGCAAAGGTGCTTTCTGGTTTGCAGAGGAAGTTTGGCAAGCTCTACCGGAATCCGAAGTTCCTGAATGATATGAGCAATGCGGCATTTAAGGTGATGCAGCGATATGGCTTGAATGGCACTCAGAGTAGTGATCCTAAGCAGTTCAAGCCGATGATCAATTCTGTTCTTAAGAATGAACTCGACCAGCTAGAGATTAAGGGTATGATGCCTAAGGGTAGTGCTGAGTACATCATGAAGACAGGTTTGGGGAACACTATTGTGGGTAAGATTACGCGCAAGGCTGTTCAGACGGACTACCAGAACTGGCTGGAGGATATTGTCAATCAGCAGTATCAGCCTGGCTTCTGGGAGAACGTGGCTAGTGGTGCTCTGACCTTTGCAGGTGATGCCTGGAGTTATTGGCTGCCGGGAGCCGCAGGTGGCAAGTTGACTAAGAGCATGGTAGCCAAGGCAGAGGGTAAACTGGCTGGTGACCTCATGGCTAAGGGTATGGAGCGCAGGGTGGCTGAGCGAGCTGCCAAGGTACTTATCGGTAAGAGTAAAGCCGCGGCTTTGAAGAGTGGAGCCGCGCATGGTGCTGTTACCTTTGGTGGTCAGTCTGCAATCTCGAAGCCTATTGATGAGATTTATCGTACAGGTCAGTTCGATGAGAATGGCAAGATTTACAATCCTTCCGTGGGTAAGGTTATTGCCAACACTTTGGGCGAAGTGGCTAAACAGAGTGCCGTAGGTGCTATCATGCAGGGTGGAACAATCGCTAACATGGTAGGTAAGGGCAGAGGCTTAGCTACCAATATTCTGGCTGATATTGGTGGTAAGGTTGTGGATTCCGGTATTATGACTGGTCAGCAGTTGTTGGAGCGTATGGCGCACGACCCGAGTTTCAAGCCTACTGGCAAGGATGCTGCTGAAACTTTCTTGGAGAGTGGTGCTAATCTTTTGTCTATTGGTTTCCCTGGTTTTGTGGGCAAGTATGCCCGATTCAAGGATGCAAGGGAGTTTAACAAGAAGTTTGACTTCTCTGATCAGGATATTGCCGAGTTGAAGAGATTCGGCTATGATGGTCTTCGTGATGCTTTTGAGAAGATGGGCATCGGGGAGTATGCTGTGGTTGGTGAGAATGCTCAGCGACTTGATGGGCAGTTAACCCAGAAGTATATGGACCTGATGAACGACAAGAGTGTTCCGGAGGTGTTGAAGGCTAAGATGATGGCTGTTGTGGAAGGCAAGCGACCTTCTTCTTTCTCGCCTGTTGTAGATTCCATCATCGTGCAGCCGATGGATAATGGCAAGGTTTATCTCGAAACTTTGAACAAGGATGGCGGTGTTGTTGACAGAAAGGAGTATTCTTCTCTTGATGAGGCTCAGAAGGCAGATAAGAAACTGGAGTATGAGAAGACTCTTGGTTTGGCTTCTGTACTGGAAGGTGAGTTCCACAATGAGTTTACGCAGGAGCATCTTGATGGCTTATACAACAAGGCAGCCCAGAAATACAATATGGGTGAGAAATTGACGGATGAGGATAAGGCAGCGGTTTACCTTCATCAGAATGCAGGTGCCATCAAGGAGATTATGGATAAGCAGCAGAAGGGTATTATCCTTACTGACGAGGAGCAGAAGCAGGTTAACGCCTACCGTCATTATTATGACAGTGCTTTGGAGAATAGTTCTGTGATGAGGGAGTTTGTTAACACGTTTGAGGATTCCCATGGCGTGGCGCGCGGTACACTTCGTAAGGCTTTGGAGTCGAAAGATAAGAAATATGCACCTTTGGTTGAGTCTTATCTTAAGGAGCTTTACAATTCCATTGAACTGAAACGTGAAATGAAGCAGATAGAGGATGATAAAAAACGTATAGAGCAGGGCGATGTTGATGGCGCAAAACCAGCTACTCCTGTTGAGGGACCTGCTTCTGTAGAGGGTTCTGCTAGTGGTCAGGAGCCTCCAGTTTCAGAGGAACCTGCTCCATATCAAGACCGTACCAACTCCGTACCAACTCCGAGTGATGCAGAAGTTGCTGCAAACCCTGCAAACTCTGCTGCTGAGGGTGCAGGAAATGAGCCTAAGGTTGCAAGCTCTGATGCTTTTGTTATGGGACAGAATGCCTATAAGAATGGGGATTCTGAGGCTTTGCAGGCTATCGACTATAATAGTGATTTAGCTACAGGACGTTTGAAGCGAGCGTTTGCTGATAACGAGAAGATGCCTGATATTGTAGCCAATGCCTATAATGAGGGTAGAGATATGGAGCAGTTTGTGGCTCAGCGTGCCAGTCTGACCCCGGCACAGAAAGAGGCTATCAGTAAGTATGTGGAGGCTATGGATGCCAAGAAGGGTGCTATTGATGCTCTGCAGCATGCTGATGATGGCTATGGTGAGGCGTTGAAGCAGCAACTCTGGCCATACCAGACGGAAGACGGAAACATCGTGTCAGCTACTCTGGATAGCGGAAAACAGGTCTTCCTGAAGAAGGCTAACGAATATGGTGGAGCCTTTGTTGTCGTTCCTGATGAGCAGGGACAGCCTATGATTAAGCAGGTATCTAATGCCGAGATTAAAGAGGTAGGCACTCCTGTTTCTCTTGATGAATACATCGAAAATGCGGTGGCTCAGCAGAAGGATGCAAGATCGCAGCAGTTTATCAGCCAGTTTGATGGCAGCGGTTTGAAGCCGAATGACCAGGTTACAGTTGCCATGGAGGAGGGTGATGCTAATATCAACATGACCTTTGCCGGATATAGTAAGGACGGAAAGATTGTACTTACTGATGGTAAGGATTATCTTCCTTTGTCTAAAGAAGAGTTTGCAGCATGGCGCAAGAATGCGCTCGACAATACCATTAATCAACATTTGGATGCCGAGGATGCTAAACGCGAGCAGGAAGCAGTTTCTCAGGCTGAGGCTGATAAAAAGCAGCGTTATGCCAATGGCATCGTGGGGCTGAACGAGGGTCAGCCGGACTATTCTTCTAAGGATACAGATCCAAATGTGGCGGCTGAGTATCTGCAGGAGCAGTTTGGGGAAGACCATGGCAAACTTTTGAATCTGGTTAATGGCAGCCGTGATGACATCAAAACGCAACTTGCCAACAAGAGAAAGGCTGCTATTGAATATCAGAACTGGCTTGATACCAATGCCGATCTTGACCCGGAAAAAGCTAAGAAGGTGGAGGATGAGTTGAGTCTGGTTAATGAGCAGATTGCAGATCTTGATGCTCGTTTCAAGAACTGGAATACTATCCGCAACAGTGTGATGACTCCTGATGAGGTGAAAGCTATGAAGGAGGAGCGCAAGGCTGAGGTAGAGAAGGCTGGTGTTGATGAATCAGCCATCGTGCCATCTGATGATTTCCATGTGCTCGTACTTGAAGATGAAGAATTGAAGAAGCAATATCCAACTATGGATAAGGCTACCGACTATATTACCTCTCAGCGCAAAGACATCTATCATACCCAGGAGGATGTGGAGCGCAAGATAAATGGTGTGAATGATATGCTGGATCAGTATATCAATGGCGAAACAGAGTTGGACCCTACCCAACTCATGGAATTGAATACAACAAAGGCTCAACTGGAGGCCCTGCAGACTAATTTGTCTGTTGCTGCCAAGAACTTGAAGGCTCAGTCTAATAAACTCAGCAGACTCTACAAAACGGAAGTTAGCAAGAAGGAAATGGAGGAACTGGGTATGACTCCTTCTGAGCAGCGTAAGGCATTGGTGACTGATGCGCTGAAGAAGAACGATATGAAAGCTATCCATGAAATATATAAGGATGCTTCCGTTGATGTGATGGACTTAACTCCTCAGACTCTCGAAGAGGCTGTATCAGAGTCTTTGCTTCCACATAGCTTGAATCCAGAATCTCTTCAATATGAGTTGGGCAAGAGCAATTTTAAGTTTGGTATTGGCAAGGGGTATGATTCTAATAAGTTCAATTATCTTATTGCAAAGAAAGGAACCGGTATGTCGGTTAACGAATTTGCTGTGAGAGTATATAATGACCTTCCTGTAAACTTGCAGGATATGGGATATACCGATCAAGATGTTCGTAATGCCCTTCTTGATATGTTCAAGTCTTATGACAGCGTGAAGGAAATGAGAAATGTGGCTCTAATGAACCGCATAGCTGCTGCAGAAGATGAACTTTCAAGCGAGGAAGAGTATTACGAAGCACAGAAAGAGCGAGAAATTATCGAAAGACAGGCAGAAATTGAGAAATATAAATCGTATATTCACGAAAAAGAGTTATCTTTGCCGTCTGAAAGCGAACTTGATCACATCAATGGACTTGAATTTGACCGTATGATGGAGATTGAGGATCGTGATCGAGAGTACAAACAATATGTTAAATCAATTTTACCAGAATTAGCTGATTATGATGACAGAAGCAATGAAGAAGGATATGGAGGAGGCAGTAGCCTGGGTAGCGACTCTTCACGGAGAGGAGTTGATGAAGGAAATAGCCAAGGCGAAGAAGTTGGTAACGGAGAAGCATCTTCTGAGTCCGAGATTGGAGAAGGCTCTGATAGCGGACGCAAAGGGCGACAAGAGACTGGCAGCATGGAACCTGGCAAAGGCTCAGCTGTTCGAGGCTCACATCTACCGCAAGAAGCATCCTTCGGAGAACGTTTAAAGAGTGCCATTGCCGAAACTGAGACCGAACCAACAGAGGCTCAGAAGAAGGCTGGTAACTACAAAAAGGGTCATTTGTCCTTTGGTGGCTACGATTATACCGTAGAAACACCAAAGGGCGTGACTCGTAGCGGTAAGGACGAGCAGGGTAAGCCTTGGAGCGTTACCATGCACGATACTTATGGCTATATTCTTGGTAAAATTGGCGTTGATGGTGACCATATTGATATGTTCATCAATGATGCTGCAGACCTTGATACTTTTGATGGTAACGTTTATGTTGTTGACCAGGTGAACCCAAAGACTGGTGAGTTTGACGAGCATAAGGTGATGTATGGCTATCCTTCTGAGGAGGCTGCTACAGAGGCTTATCTTGCCAACTACTCCAAGGACTGGAAGGGACTTGGTAAGGTTACTTCTGTGCCTAAGGCTACCTTTGACAAGTGGCTGGAGTCTTCTGACCGCAAGACTAAGCCTTTTGCGGAGTATGCTATGGTACAGAAGGAACAGGCGAAATTTGACCGCGATGTGAAGGAGGTGAAGCCATCTGAAATGACGGAGGCGCAGAAGGTGGCTTATGATGCAGTTTCTACTATGCTTAAGAAGGCTGGCATCCCTGTGAAGGTTGTTAGCAATGAGGATATGGAGAAGGTGGCTGAGGCGCAGGATAACCTGGCAGTAGAAATGCTTTTGAATGATCCTCGTCTTCGCTTCTATATCAAGACTCCTGAGCAGAAGGAGGCGGCCAAGGCTGCTTATGACTGGGCTGCAGGGAACAGACCGGACAAATTTAAGCAGTATGCCATCGTAAATATGGATAATCCGAACCAACCTCCTCAGTACTTTGAGAAGAAGGCCTTAGCTGAGAAGTGGCGCAAGTACTATACCAATGCCTGGAAGATAGGAAACTACAAGGCATTTAATCTTAATAAGCCATTTGAGGAACAGATCAAGGACGTAAAGGGTGATGTCCCTAGCGAGTTTGACCCTTATAAGGCAGAATCTCTGCTCAATAAGAGAATCGAGTTAGAGAAGCAGATTAAAGAAACCGAGGATTCCTATAATGCCAAGAAGAAAGAGCGCGCAGAGTATCAAAATCAGTTAATGCAGGACTATATGGATCAGCATGGCTTATCTTCTGAGAACGATATTCCAGATGATGTTTGGACTGACTACAGGGATAAATCCTTTGAAAAGTATCAAGATACACTTGATGACTTGTTCCATAAGTATGTTGAGTTAGATAATCAGTTGAAGGCTGTTGCTGAGCCGGGAGTAAGATTCTTGCGTACTTACCATGGTACTGGTGCTAAGTTTGACAAGTTCGATTTATCTCATGCCTTGGAGGGCGAAGGAAGCGAGACGTTCGGACATGGTGTGTATGTTACGAACTCTAAGGAGATAGGCACAGATTATGCACAGAGAGCTAAGGATAAGAAGGCAATATTTGGCTTTGAATTTGTAAATCCACAAAGTATGTCAAAAGAGGCACAGGATATGCTGAGACATTATATGTATAAGCATCAAGATGTGGCAAAGGGCTTGGAGAATGCACGTAAAGATTTGAAAGATGTTATAGGAAAATTCCCTGATACAGATTATCTGCAAGAACTAAACGAAATTCTTGCAAAGGACGATGATAGCATAGCTATACCAAGTAATAGAGCATATCGATATGATGTGGATATTCCTGATGATAATGGCAGCAACTATCTTGGATGGAACGAATCTCAGAATTTTCCATTGGAAAAATGGTATAGACTTTGGGAAATAACCCACAACGGTTTCAGTGAAAACGAGTATTTCAAAGATGGTGGAGCGAGATATGATATAGATAGGATTGAGCGTATCACCCAAATGAAACTTGAATCGCCAGAGAATGGCATGCAGAAACTTCCTACATTGAAAGGTGAAGAACTTTATCATGCTTTGGAAGACTTCTTTGACCGTGAAAGACCTTCGTATGGTGCAGAATTAGCATCAAGGGCTTTGGGCGAAATAGGCTTTGTCGGCATCAAGTACCCTGCTGGCATGATTCATGGTGGTGCCAAGGAAGGTGATTATAACTATGTGGTCTTTGACGAGAACAATGCCCAGATTGTTGATCATACCAAGTTTGCGCAGGGTAAAGGTGTAGTTTACGGCTACACTGATGGCAAGCAGATTGTGCTGAATCAAGAGCATCTGAATCCCAACACTCCTATTCATGAGTATCAACATCTTTGGCGTACTGCTGCCAAAAACATGAATCCGGAACTTATAGAGCATGGTGATAAACTCATCATGCAGACCCAGCTATTTGCCGATTTGAAGCAGGATCCTAACTATAATCATCTGACAGATGAGCAGATTTGCGATGAGGCTTTTGCTCGTTTGACCGGTGAGGACGGAGCTGCCATCCTGGAACAGATGGCTAAGGATGCTATCAAGGAGAATCCGCTTGATACAGCAAAGGAGCTGAGTGTTATCAATAAGTTGAAGGAGTGGCTGAAGAAGTTCTGGTATTGGACTCTTGATACATTTACGAAGTGGAAGCCTGAGGACATTAAGAAAATGACCTTAGAGGATATTCGTAATCTTGTGTTGAGAGACTTGGCGAATGGTGTGGACCCACGTAACGTGAAATCTCGTATGACCAAGGAAGATGCTGTTTCGCTGCGTAAACAGATGGCTGATAATGCTGAGCAAGAGCGGATTCTAGAGCATACGGAAGAGAACTGGCAGAAAGAATTTGGCAAGGATAGCCGTGTTACTACTCCTATTGGCAGTATCAAACTTGGTGAAAACCAATATAAGAAGGCTGGAAGAAACGACCGAATTAAAAGATTTGGTTTGTTGAAGCCTACCTTGGAGCGTCCTGATGTTATCCTGGAGAAGTCTGCGCCAAAAGAAGGAGCGGAACGACAGACTAAATATCTGTTTATCAAATCCTTTAAAAAGGCTGATGGGAATGAGATTCTGAACTATGAATCCATAACAGTAAAGCAGGGTGAAGAGGAAGTGGCGATTAGCGCACATCAAATAGATCCTTCGAAAGTTGTGAAAGAATTGACGGAATCAAAATTGCTATGGAATCGTTTCAGAGGCGATTCTAATTCCTTGGGCGAGAATCAAGGTTCGGCATTAACTCCATCCGCAAATAACCCAAGCGGAAAGGATAGCGTCCTGAATCCTCATAGCAAGAAAGCAAATCCATCAGAGACGTCTAGGGTAGTTGAAAACTCCACAAACACTCCCGAAGGAGCACATAACAATGATGGAAATGCTTTTATGCGTGCAAAGGTAGATAATAATTCTGAAACTGCCAAGGAAAATGATGAAAATTTATCTGTGGAGGATAAAATAAAGGCTGTTTCTCAGCAGTTTGGGGTTGACGAGGCTGATGTGGCGATGTACGCCAATGGTGTTAAGAAGGGTTCTACTGCTGAGGCTGCACGTGCCAGAGCCAATATCAAGCGTCACTTGTTGCAGGTAAATGAAGGTAACATTTTCTCATTTAAGGATTTAGTTAAGTACACCGTGCCTGTAAATAATGCCTTGAAGGAGAACTTTGGCGACCTTGATGCTATGATCGAGGAGCGCGTGAAGCAGGTGGAGGCGCAGCGTAACGCCATGGAAGCCGCTAGAAAGAGAGCAGAGGAAGAGGAAGCCAAGCGACAAAAGCACTTGGAGGAACTTTCTTTGATTCCTGATGATCAACTTGACAAGCAGTATATGGATGCTCTTGCCAAGGGTGATGATGCTACTGCCAGGGAAATGCTTGATGAAGCTGCCAGACGCAAGGGCTATGATGATACCGAAAGCGCATATCAGGGTGTAGGTGCCTGGGCTGCTCCGGGAAACCCTGGATATGAAAGCGACAAGGCGAGACGTGATGATTGGGAATCTAGCGGTTCGGATGTGAACCTGGAGGATATGGCTTTGGGCTATACTCCTCAGCCGGATGATTACTTCTCTCACCCTGAGCGTTATTCTCAGAACACTCCTCATGGATTGGAATCTGTGAAAGCCATCAATGCGGCTATTGATGCCATTAAGAATGGTGAGAAGGATGTTAAGGTAAAGGTTTATCGTGCTGTTCCTACTTCGGTGAAGGAAAGTAAGTTGCGTAATGGTGACTGGGTTACTCCTTCTAAGAAATATGCCGAAATGCACGGAACAAACCGTCTGGAAGGCAAATATCGTATCATCGAGGATGAAGTGCCTGCAAATCAACTGTGGTGGGATGGTAATGACGCAAACGAGTTTGGCTTTGATGATGGCAAGGAGTATAAATACAAGAATGCCAAGAACAACAGAAAGTTGAACGACCTTGTTACCTATGATGATAAGGGTGATGTTATTCCTCCTTCTAAGCGTTTCAATTCTCGCAAGAGCGATGTCCGATTTCATCGAGTGACTGAGGTGAAATCTCCTATCGTGGAGCAGAAGTTGAAGAAGCACCCTGATTCTCTGATGAAGGCTGGAACCTACTTTAGCGGTGGTGGACTGGTAGAGGAAGGCTTGAAGGGTATCATCGACCCAGTTGTGGCCGTGGAATATGACCGGAAGATAAGCGGTGTATATCGCAATAACTTCGGACAGCATATTGTTACGGCTGACGTGAGAGACGTGGACCCGAAGGAACTGGTGAAGCATATTGATGGCGAGGTGGAGTATTTCCATGCTTCGCCTGTATGCAAGAACTATTCGCAGGCCAAAAGTAATAGTGGAGAGGTGGAACTCGACAAGGAGACTGCCAAGAGCACTGCCGACTTCATTGATGCCGTGAAACCGCGAGTGGTGACTATCGAGAACGTGAAGGGTTACAAGGACTCTGAGGCGATGAAGATTATCACCCAGTCGCTGGATAAGAACGGCTACAAATGGGATGTAGACGTGTATAATTCCGCAGATTTTGGAGGCTATACCAGCAGGGAGCGACTAATTGTCAGAGCCGTGAAGGATGGAGAACTGCCTGAAAAGCCTAAGAAGCAACCACGCAAGGGTGGATGGCTAGAGGCTGTGGAGGATATTCTTCCTACCTTGACGGTGAAGGAAAGCGGTGTTGCTCCATGGATGGATGCCAGATTGAAGGTTGACGGTATCGACTGGCAGAAGGTGGAGAAGCCTCTTTATGTAATGGGTAGTGCCTATGCCGATGGCAAGATTCCTCATGCCTATGGGGATGAGATTCTGCCTACGCTGAGAACCAAGAGTGGTGATGTGATCATCATGCCGGGTGGAAAGGTATTGCGTGCAGATGGCAGGGTATTGGCTAGGATTACCGGACTGGGCGATGACTATAAATTGCCTAAGACGGAATCTTTGGCCCACACCATCATTGGTAATGGTATTCCGGTGCAGTTGACCCAGGGCGTGATTGCTCCTCTGCTGAATAAGGATGACTTGTCGGGCAGAAATGTATTGGCACGACTTGGCAGCTCTATCTTCAAGAACAACTGGGATGCAGACAAGCAGAAACAAGTGAGCGACCGGGTAGTGAACACTGCCAACAAACTGGGTGGTGCTGAGGCTACAGTTTACACTTCTGTGGATGAGGTTCCAGATGCTTATCTGAGTGATGTGAAGAATGGGGCTACCGGATGGTATGACCCTACTACACACACGGTGCATGTTTATCTGCCTAACTGTGCTGATGCCAACGAGGCTGAGAGAACGGTGCTTCATGAAAAGATAGGCCATGAGGGTATGGAAGTACTTCTTGGTGGCGAAGATGGCGTGAGAAAGTTCGCCAATTTCGTTTATAATTCTGTCGCAGCAAGCACTCGCGGTAAGATTTTGGATATTGCCAACAAATATGATCCGGACTGGAAGAACCCTGACCGCATGAATGTGGGAACGCAGGAGTATATCGCTCATCTTGCCGAGGAGGGTCCTAAGACTGCTGAGGATTTTTCTCTTTGGACCAAGATTAAGCATTATCTTATCAAGGTGCTTAAGAAGCTGGGTGTTCGTGTGCCGGGACTTCTCAATGATAAGGATTTGAGATACTACTTGATGAAGGCTGGCAAGGCTCTGCACGTTTGGGACGAAATGCCTCAGGAGAAGCAGAAAGCCATGATGAAGCAGGCTAGCAATGCTGAAATCAAGGATGCGCTATCTGATGGTGCAGGTAAGGGTAAACCACGCCAGAAGAAGGGCGAAAGCACTATTCAGTACATGAAACGTGTACAGGAGTGGCGTAAATGGCAGAATGCACGCGAGGATAAAGAGAACCCAGAGCCTCCAATGTTCTACGACATTGATAAGGATGAAGCAGGCAAGAAGGAATGGGCACAGCTCAATAAAGACTGGCGTGAACGCCACCACCTTATTGGCGAGGAACCTACTGGTATGCCTATCCGAATGGAAAATGAAGAGGATGATGCCTACATGAATCGTATTCATGAATATGAGAAATGGCAGGCAGCCATGAAGGACCAGGAAGACCCTTTGCCAGATATGTTTGCCTTCGAAAAGAAGAAGCAGGAAGAGGTGAAACGCAAGTATGAGGACTGGCTGGCCAAACATGATTTGCTGGAGCAGCAACAAGCCGATCTGGACTTGTATGAGGGTAAGATTTACCCAGCAGAGACTAATCCGAAGGCTGATGCACTGGAGCAGCAAGTGATGCAGGATTTGGCAGAAGTGACCAGTACTGACGTGAGCAAGGAAGGTGCAGCAAAGACCGTTAAGCATGCCGTTATCCATCGTAGAAAGAACATGGAAGAGGCTAGTGCTGATGATGCCATCTATATCAATGATGTGAAGAACAGAATCGAGAAGATGGCTGATAGCGGTGTTATTGACAAGTTGCTTTCTGATTACAAGGGAAAGAAAAACAGGGCAGAAAAACTTGCCGAGACTATACCTTATATAATAGAGGCTCCTAGACGTTTGCGTGACATGGCTCAGAACTTAAATGCCACTGGTGTCTTTGATAAGGGACATATCCATATTCAGCCAGCTGATGTTGAGGCTATCCAGCCATACGTGACAGACTTGATTACCGAGACAGCAAAGAAGCATACAGAGATTAAAAAAGGCAAGGAGATAGAAGTATACGATGATCCTAAGGCTGTGAGCGAGGTGGCAAGCAAAATGGCTCAGGCAATTAATGCCAATCACCAGGGCGAGGAAGGTTTTGTACCATGTGATGGAACGGACATCCTCAGTAAACATGTTTTGAAACTCGTAAAAGAGAGGGTAGTGCCTGGACGTATCAATTATAAGGAACTTTCTCCTGTAATGCAGGCTGCCATTGATTCCATCCGTGATTGGTATAACTATACCTACGACTGGTTGATGGATAATCATACTTTGAAAGCTGGCACTGGTTATAATGTTGACTACGTAAATCATATTTGGGATAAAGAGAAATCTGATCCTGAGGCGTATGCTACCTTTGTGGAGAATAGGCAGCGCACGAAGAGCCCTAATGAGAAGAAGCGAACCATCAGCACTTTGATGGAAGGTGTTTATGCCGGACTTGTGCCAAAAACTACTGACATTACGAAGATGATGGCATATTACAGCAGAAGTAATATTGAGGCATGGGCGAACAAGACCATGTTACAGGAGTTGACCGGACTGAACGTAATTGAGAGGAATGAAAAAGGAGAGGTGATTTCAACTGATCCACTACTTTCTTCTTCTGCTCCATTCAATTTGGAGCAATATAAGTACTTCGAGATTCCGGGCGTAGGCCCTGTATGGGTATATAATGTATCTCCAAAGCAAGTGAAGGTGAAGAATCCTATCACTGACAACGAAAAGGTGATCTATAGTGAGGCTAGTGCCGGTGACAGATTTGGAGTTGTGTTTGATACCTATCAGTCTTCCCCATTCTGGAAAACGTTTGATACGCTTGCTTCTAGTGCCAAGAAACTGGAATTGGGCTTTAGTGGTTTCCATGCTGGAGCATTGACGGAGGTTTATATGGTACAGAATATGGTGGAGTTTGGACCTAAGAAGGCTATGGCCAACTTTATGAAGTATATCTTTGCAGATACAGCCAAGAACCATGAACTTCCTTGCTTCGCCAATCCTGAGGATTTTCAAGAGGCTGCTAGCCATCTGGTGAAGTTCGGAGCGACCAACGACTATGCTGCAGCAGATGTGCAGAACATGTTCGACAATATGCGCGATGCGATGATGAAGGTGCAGGAGAAGTTGAAGGACGGAAATAAAATTTCCGGAACGGTGGCTAAGGCTTCTATGCCATTGAAGGTGGCAACGCAGATGCTTTCTCTCATCAATAAGGGTATGGATGTAGCTTTGTGGGATTTCCTTCATGACGGACTGAAACTTGCTACCTATCGTATGAGGGCAGACAAGACCAAAGAGCGTGCCAAGAAGAAGGGTTGGACTGAGGAGGAACTGAGCCGGGCTTTGGACGAGGACGGACAGTTTGTGAACGATATGTTTGGCGGTCAGCACTGGGATGTGTTGGGAGCCAGCCATCGAACTTTGCGTTATGCCGGACGAGTTCTTCTTTCGCCAGACTGGAATGCTTCTACTACTCGACACTTCCTGGCATTAACCGGATTTGGTTCTATCTGGAATGAGGCCACCTTTGAGAACTTCAAACAGTATTACAAGAGGCTCAAACATAAGGAACTTACACCGGAGGATGAAGGCAGAAGAAGCAGACAGATTTCGGCTTTACTCTGTTATGGTATCGGATTCATGGTATTTTATGAGGGTATTGCCAATGGCATCAATGCTGCCTTCCGTGCCCTGGACGAGGAGAAGGAGCGCAAAAAGGCTGAGGAGATCCGGAAGACCAACCCAAGCTATAAAAGCATGTATGAACTGGCTTATGGTGACGAGGGCATGAAATGGTATGACTATCTGATGAGAGGCAATAGCCTTGGCCAGCAGAGCAAAATCTTCTTAGGCAGATATGAAGATGGTACAGAAATGTATGTGAGACATGGTAAGCAGTTCCGTGAGGTTCCGGAATATCTCTTCAATCATAAGGGAGAACTAGAGTTCCCTGGACCTATGGTTCAGCGAATGATAGGTAAGGCTAACCCTATGGTGAGAATGACCTTGGATGATATAAACTATCTGAGCGATTTCCAAGCCAGCCATGCGGATCAAGAGATTCAGCGCAAGTATGGCAAGACCATCGGATTGCTTTATAAGGATGCTTTGTACTGGGCACCTTTCCTGATTCCGAGCCAGGAGAATAAGGAGTTCAAGGCCGTTGATTTCTTCTTCCCTTCCAGCAAGGGTTTCTCTCCATGGAAGGCTCAGAGTTACTTCAAGGACTTTATCCTTAGCGGTGACATGGAGGGCGTGGTGATGACCTATCAGAGCTGCCAGCGCAATGGTATTGATCCTGAGGCTCAGATTAAGGCTGCCATCGGTTCGGTGAAGGCACTGGAGAGTGCAGAAATGAGCGATGGTGTGACTTCCTTACAGGAGGCTAGTAAACGCTTTGATGCTGCCAAGAGTATCACGGAAAAGAAGAAGATGCGCCAGAAGATGAAGAAATTCCTCTTGCAGAGTGATTACAAGGCTTTCACCCAGAAGGAGGCTCTGGACATGGTGCAGGGTTATCTGAATGGTGATGAAGACTTGAAGGAAATGGAGAAGGCTGAAAGCAAGTACCTGATGAAGGCTAAGGCAGAGGACGTGACGGAGGACTGGAGAATACAGAACGTCTGGAACGGAACCATGGAGACTTATCAGGAGTATCAGCGTTTGAAGGATGTTGATAAGGCGAAGGCAAATGCCTTTAAGAACAGCAAGACCAACAAGCGACTGTTTGCGGCTAGAAAGGCTATCTCTGCTGCAAGAAGGAAGATGAATAAGGCTAAGAAGCAAATGGATGGTACGAACGATGCTGCCAAATTGGTAGAGATTCGGAATACCAGAAAGGAGCTGCTAAAAACGTTGAACGGAATGGAGTAGCCTTCGGGCTACTTCATTCTAGGAAATGTTCTATATTTCCGAAAATAGGCTTTGGCCAATTCAATTTTATGTTCGATATTTCTACAAACAGAAAAAGGGACTTGCTTCACAGCGAGTCCCTTTTTGATAGTTATAAAAATCTAATTCCAAATAAATTTAAAATAGTTATGATTAATGAATCATTTGTGTGTTTAAAGTTGAAGATGTTGGAGCGATGTTATCCGAGAGAAGGACCAGATGCATTCTCTGGTTCCTTTTTCTTTGGTGTTGCCCAGCGTATGTAATCAGCCATGCTGTCATCCATGCGCTGTTGTTCACTCTTTGGATTCTCCTTCTTTTTCTCGCCCCAGAGACGTTGGGCAATATCATCCAAGCACCATTGCCAATCGTCTCGAAGAGTGATGACCTTGGAACTTGGCATGATGGTTACATCTGCCTTTGGTGGATCAACATGCTTGGTGTTGCCATCCTTATCGGTCTCCTCCTTGGTACTGAGAGAGGCGAAAGGTACATTATTATCGTTAAGGAACTTTTCTACATCATCTTTTTTGTTGTCACAGAGAAGAATGCAGACAGAAACCTTATTCTTCTTCAAGGTGGTAAGGGCTTCTTTAGCCTTGCCTACCATGGAGAGGTTGCCTTTATCATCTTTTGTAATGACGCAGGCTTCATGTACATTGATAGATTTACTCATAATATCTAATATATTAGAAATTCAACATGTTTTAATGAATTGCGGAACAAAAATACAATATAAGGGAGCATAAAGAGTGATAATTTGCGCAGATTATCACAAAGGTTGGCAAAAAAAAGAGTATTTTTGGCGAAAAATTAAGAATTATGGTTGACAATCATGTAATAAATGACATATCGAACTATGCAGAGCCGGGACCAGACTCACTTGAAGGAGTGAGCCGAGAGCGGTTTACGCAGAGCGAAAGCAATCTTCTGTTGCTACAATGGGCTTGCCAATACTTCGCAGATGGTGCAGAACTGAGAAAGAAGTGGAAGCGAGCGCAAGACTTCGTAATGGGAAGACAGTTGGAAGAGCTGATAGAATGGAACGGAAGAAAGATTACCATCCGGCAGTATATGGAACTGAAAGGTATGCCAATACTGGAATACGATGTAATCGGAGACAAACTTCTTTCGCTCGTTGGCCTTGTACGCCAGCAGCGCAGTACTGCTACATGTAGTGCCGTGGATCCCAACGAGGAAGACTATATCAGTTTCTTCAATGAATATCTTCGTCAGAACGACAACTTGAACGACAGGCAAGAGTTAGATGCGAGAATGTTCTATGCCTTCTGTGTCTTCGCCTTTGTGGGCATGAAAACCTATTATGGCAGAAGGGATGGCAAGAATGGCATCTTTGACTATTCTGTAGACATCTTTAAGCTAGCTTTACCACCTTTCTTTAAGTATGACTTGAGCGATGTGGAATTTATTGCTGAGGCTCATGATCTGACTTGGCGAGAGATTATTGCTACCTTTACAAATGGAAGCAAGGCTGAGGTGGACAAACTGAACGAGATCTATCTGCAGACACAGCATCATTTCGCGCCCGAACAGACTTATCACCCGACTGGTGAAGCCCAGTATGCCGGAATAGATGATTTCACCCATTCTTCAGTAGTAGGCAAGTACCGGGTGTTAGAAATCTGGACAAAAGAAACCAGACCAGCCATTTGGGTACATGACTGGGAGAGTGGAGATTGCGGCTATGCCTCTCCTGACCAGCGAGCCTTCTATGAGGAAAAGAAGCGCAAGATAGAGGAATCCAACATCATGAAAGATGAGAATGGCCTACCTGTGCTCGATGAGAATGGTGAGCCTATCTACTATGTAGACCCTTCAGAACTTAAGACCATCGATATTAAGGATGAGGCTGAGACCTACTGGTTCAGAAGATACCTTACCCCGAATGGCTATCTACTGGATGCTAGGGAATCGCCCTACTATGTGCTGAGAGACGGTTTTAGAACTTCCATCATGCCATATACCTTCGTGGCTTATCCTTGCCTGAATGGTGAGATAAGAAGTTTCTCTATGCGTGCCGAGAACAACCAGCGCACCTTGAATCATTATATGATGATGATTAACTTTATCGTGGCCAATGGTGCCAAGGGTACGATGCTTGTGGACGAAAATGCTCTGAGCGAGAAACAGAGCATCGATGAAATGCAGGTGAACTATACCAAGACAGATGGTTTTATCTTGTGGAACTCGAAGAATGGAGGTAAGCCACCGCAGACACTGGTCAACAAGAGTATTCCGGCAGGTGTTGACTTCATGATAAATTTTGCCAAGACGATGGCAAGCGAGGGGAGTGGTGTACAGGGTGCTCTTCAAGGACAGCACCGTAATACCAGCGGTAAGCAATATCAGTTGGAAAGAGAATCATCATCTACCACCATACAGGACTTTGTTGAGAGTTTCAACAACTTTAAGGTACGTGTGGCCAAGAAGAAACTTTACCTGATACAGGAATTTTGTACCGATGCGGACAGCGTAAAACTGACTGGTGATGAATTTGAAATTCACTTCAATTCAGAGACCATGAGGGATATGGATCTAGATGTTTCTATCGACTTGGATGCATACAGTCCACTTATCAGAACTGCCAACAACGATATGGCTTGGCAGATGATGGTGAGCGGCAAGATGGATCCTTATACCATGCTTACGGTTGCTAATTTCCCTGGTACAGGAAGAATGAGGAAATACTTCAAGGAGCAACTGGAAAAGCTAGAAGCTCTTCGGGCACAGCAAGCAGCCAATGGGCAGATGCCTACAGATGGAGGGCAACAACAGGCAACAGCACCTGATACGCATCTAAAGGAATCCGGTGATGGAGCAAATGATTTGGCAGCTCTTCCTTCGGCAGCTATGTAGAAAAGAAGTTCTTAGTTAATTCATAATATTGAACGAAATGTTGTTCAGTTCTTAGATTAGATTATTTTATAGGGTTTTTAGTTTTTAAGGTTATTTGATTGTGAAGAGGAAGCCGTGATGGTCTCCTCTTCTTTTTGTTTAGTCAATACCATGTTTCTTCTTGTATATGCGTAACTTAAACATTAGTGTAGAAACTCGGTACATGTAGTATTCTTGCCATTTTTTCAACTTCTTGGCCCTAACCTTGTTGTCGGCATCGCAGCCGATGGCTCCCCACTTGGAAGGAGTATAGTAATAGGATGCGGCTTTGATGTCTTCTACATTTTTGAAATAGCGAGTAGCTTTCCACTTGCCCATCTGGACTAATCTTCGATATGCGAGCATATTCTTTCTGTTAGGATCGTAGGTCATGATTGCAAAATCTTTATGCGACTGGTCGTAGAGCATGTAGAATCTTGGCGCACCACATTCTTTATACTTGGCAATGGTTACCTTGACTCCTTTTTGCCACATGCGTGTAGCACGGAAGAGTTCGATACGAGTGACGATAGGCTGGTAGATGGCTATGAGCATCTTACGCAGCAGGTTTGAATAACTTTGTTTCATTTTTCTTTTTACTTTTAATTATTAACTTATATGGACAGGCGATAGAATCGCCTGGAACGGTGACTATACAGGGGCGTATCATGCTGCTGGCTAGATAGAGGCTAGCTGCCACCACCTATGCCTGACAACTCAGCTACTACTGGTGGGCGGTTGCGGAGACGTTCACGTTCTATCTCTGCCTTTGAACGGAATGGAACGATTTCCGGTGCTGGCATATCCTTTTCTACGTAGAGGGCAATGGCGCGCGCCATGACACGGTCATCATGCTTTCCGGCTACGGCTCCATAGCAGTCGTTCTGCTTGTAATAGAGGAAGTAGGTACATTCGTCTATTGCCGCAAGTTCTCGCTCCATATAGCCGCCATCACGGATGATGCGAGCCATGGTCTTCACTACTGCCACTTTTGTATTCTTGTTGGTGTTGAATCCCCATTTCATTTCAATATTCTTCACCTTCTTCAGTTTGGACTGTGATGCGCTATAGAGGTTATCGTATAGAGGCAGAAGGATAGGGAAGAACAACTCTGACTGGTTGCCCTCAGTATTGTTCATGCGCGAGTAGGCAGTATTGTTCTCGATGACCAGATAAGCATCATTATAGAAATGGGCTATCTGGGCGCAGCGCATAGCCAACTGATCGGCATCGCAGTGACCATGCCATTCTGCTACGATTTCTGGTACACCACCATAGATTTCATCATAGCGGTCGAGGACTACTATATCAGAGAAGTCGGAGGTTTTATGAGAACCACCAATATCGCAGGCTACGATATACCGATGTCTGACAATCTCAGAATTGTCTGGTCCAGCCCAAACCTTCAATGGTCCGCCTGAACGCTCAATGAAGCGGATATTGTCCATGCAAGCATCATCGGCAGCATCATAAGAGTCACCTTCAATGTCACCCACCATGATAGGCTCGATACCCTTGCAATCCTCTTCCATTTCCTTCAACTTGTATGGGTCGAAGACAGTTGTACCTGAGAATAGGAAGGCTTCTACATCATCAGATGGGAACTCCTGACGCATATCGTCAAGAGTCTCATACTCCTTGGACTTCTCAATATACCAATGGATGCCCTCGAAGGATGCGCCTTTACATTCGTAGAGCCACCAATAGTACTTACCATGACCTTGCTCGTCATTACGATTCTTCCACAGCCAGATGGCGAAATCGGCACGTTCATCCTCGGACGCAAATGGCAATATATATTTTTCAATTTCGAACCATGCCACGAAGACAGGAGTAAATGCTGACAGAGGTTTTCCGTCTTTGTCTACTGAGTTTGCGGCTACCCAGGCATCGTGGAACTCGTTTTCTCGTCCGTTAGGCGTTGACTCTCTTACGATAAAGGTTAGAGGGTCCGGTTGGATAGATGATGATGCAGCCTTGATTACCTTAGCCGGAGTCCACTCTGTGGTGTTAGGGAAGAAGGCTTCCTCTGTGATATGAGCAAGGGCAGCATCACCAGAACGACAAGATTCTGGGTTTCGGGCAGAACCAGTCTGTATCTTGCAATCGCGTGGAATGAGATACTTGATATTCTGTATGGTTCCTGATGTCTTGATTTTGCGAGGGTCGTTCTTGAATGGTACACCAATATCGTAGAAGAGCCATGTAGGAATGGCATTAATTAGCTTCTCGTACATATCGAATACCTGTGTGGCAGATGAAGACTGGTGGCCAACGATATTACTATTCCAGTTTGTCTTCCAGAAGATCTGCAGCCATGCCATGTAGATGTCGGTAAGGGTAGAACCACCCCATTGGCGGCACTTCAAGAGAATGACACGGATATAGTTGTACTGACTGTGAAGGCGCAACTGTTCGAAGACCTTGGCTAGTTTAATCTGGGCATTGCGAAGAAGAAAAGGTATATCTTCACCACCATCCTTATTCTTGATTCGGGCGTAGGCGTAGGCGAAGAAATAGAAATCGTGCTTACAGCGCAGGCGTATGAGATACCGGAAGACTGCATCACGAGCCTTCTCTTGGTCGAAGTCTGGCATGTACTTATCGCAAAAGGCCTCTATAGAACCACATTTGATGATGGCACAGAACTTCTTTTCCTTCAACATTTCCACCGGGAGCCAGAGTTTCTTTCCCTTTAAGAAGTCCGTGATGACACATTCAAAGCGGAGACCAGGGGCATTCTCTCCTGTAATGGGACGATAAGTAGCGAGGAGACTTTGGAGTCTTCGCTTATCTTCTTCAAGAATCTCTTTGAGTTTCTTATCAGAAATCTGCTGCTGAGGTCGAACCTTTAAGGAGGATTTTGCTACTGGCATTCGTTATATATAATAATGTTAAGTGTTGAATGTTAAATGTTAAGTGTATTGGCATGTCGGATAAATCTCTCTGCCTTGGCATAGATGAAACCTAAACAGAATAGAACTATGTGGAAGATACCAGCTATGTAAGGGAGAAGGAAACCTATAGCCATACCGAGCATCATCTGCCAGAAGTAGATGCGGTGATACCGATAATACCATTGCGCAGAGAATCCCATAAAGAAAGAAATCAATACGGATGCACCCAATACAGGTAATGCCGGATAGTATATGAACGACAACAACACCGAGCAGAGCCATGCTGCCAGTAGGCGATGGAAGCGGAACTGATGATGAACCATCAATATGCACCAGCCGTTGATACCCCAGTGTATAAAGTTGGCATGACCGAACATATAGGCGAAATGGGTGTATAATGGCGATGATGGAGACACAGCCAGCGAGGCATGTAGCGGTACGATGATAGCCATCAGAAAAATACAGATGAGAGTTATATATAATGTTCGCATAGACAGAATATTACTATTTGGAATTGTTTTTTCGATTTTGATTGAAATAGGCAGAAAGTTTCTTCCTGATGGTACGAGGAGAAAGCCCCAAGCACGGAGCAGGCCGCTCCAGGGCTAAGTCTACCAGTTTATACAAGCATGGAGATTTTTCCCTTCGCTGTTCCCTAAGTCTGAGCACTTCTTCATACAGAGCTTCATATAATTGCTGTTTGCGATAGGAAGCCAAATCGAACTTAGGAATGATACCTTTGAGACGCAGCGAAACGTACCTGAATGCTGATGTATCTGAGATATAGTAGCAGGTGGTAGGAAGCGATGAAACAACTTCGCATATCTTATCTGTAGTAGTAGGATATTCTACCACTTCGAGAGCCTTGCGATAGAGGATGATCATTTCACGGTCTCGTATCGGGTTTATTTGGGATATAGAATTTTTATGTTTCATGCTAGCAAAGTTAATATAGCAACTTGCGCATTTTATCAATAAGTTATGCGAAATTTTCCTTAATTTAGCACACAAATATTAAAAATGAATATTTATGGCAAAAGAAACTATTGATAATCAGAATGTTAAGTCAAAGCGAGATTCTTTCCGAGAGCGTCTTGCTAAGCGTTATCCTGACTTGAATATGGATGATGATGAGGCTGTTTATGGTCAACTTTCGACCGATTACGACCAGTATGACCAGAATAAGCAGAAAATGGATGACTTCAATAAAATGTTGCAAGACAACCCTCATGCTCCAAGTCTGGTGACAGGTCTTGTTACAAAGAAAAATGCCGATGGCAGCGACTTCAATTTTATCGATTTCATTATTGATGAGTTGGGTCAGGACTATGTTGATGCCATCAATGGTGACGAGAAAGCTAAGGCTCGTTTGAAGGCTAGTGAAAAAGAGAAACTTGAAGCCAGCGAGAAATTAGCAAAGAACAATGAGCAACTTGCTGCCAATATGGAGCAGGAAGATGCCGAACTTGACGCTGCTATTAAAGAAGCGAAATTGAAGCCTGAGGCGATTACCGATTTGATAGAATGGCTTTACAAGCGTAGCGATGATGGCGATGATCACGATGATGATGGTTTCATATGGCGTGCAGCTCGGTATGGTTTGAAGAAGGAAGACTTCTTGCGCCTCTTTCAAATCAAAGACTTCGACAAGGCTGTGGCCGATGCAGAAGAGCGAGGCTATAAGCGTGGCAAGAACGAGAAGATAGACCAGCAGAGGCAGCTTCACGATGGGAAACAAGGTGGTAAGAAGAACATCAACATTGATGGTGGCGGTGGTGCTCCTTCACTCCCTAAAGAGAAGAGCCGTACTGAACAGGTGTACAGCAAGATGATTGGAATGTAGAATTAGAAATTTATAATTAATAATTTTAAATGTATAGATTATGAAACAGTTTAAGAAATGGTTTGGTTTCATGATGGCGGTGTTTGTCATGATTCTTAGTGGTGGAAGTTCTTATGCAATGGCTGAAACGGCTCCACCTGTACCAGGTGGTGGTATTCCTGCTGGTGCAGGTGGCGGTGGTGCGACAGGTCCTTTGGATGGTCCCGGTGTAGGTGGCTCTGGTCCTCAGTGGCAGGGTGGTAGTCAGGAGCAACAGGAAGCTATGGGTAACTGGGATTACTATGTAGCTCATGTTAACCCGACAGTTGTAGAAATGAAATTGGAGAGCTGTCCTATTGATCAGATTTTACGTGCATCCAAGAAGATGACTCCTATCGACTCTGTTCGAGTTGAATACTATTCTATCGGTCAGAAGCCTATCATGTCAAAACTTACTACTCAGGTTAATAAGCAGACCAATGGTAATTCTGTAACTTTCATCGTGGAGAATCCGGCAGCTTTCGATAATGGTGATGTTATTATGGTAGATGGCATCTATGGCTATGATGAGACAGGTACGAATAAGAGTACTTTGATTCCTCTTCAGTTCCGTGTAATCAGCCATGATAATGACAATAACCCTATTGCCTACGCTCTGAACGGAAAGAAAAACCCTTCGCGTGGTAACCGTGACTTTGAAGACAATATTCCGGTAGGTACAACTCTGATGCGCCTCGGAAGAGCCGCAGGCGAGAAAGAGGTTGAAACTGGTAGTTATTACTCTATGCCAGATAAGAGCTTCCAGTATTGTCAGCGATTTATCATGCAGGTTGAGGAGTCTCTTATCAACCGTATGAGTAAGACTCAGGTAAAATGGGACTTCACACGACAGGAAAAAATGGCTATGGACGATATGCGTTATGGCCAGGAGCGAAGTGGCCTGTTCGGTGTAAAGAGCATGTCGAATGGTGGCGAGAAAGTTGGTTTGACCTATACCATGGGCGGTATTTACTGGGAAGCAGGCAAAGACTTGCAGATTGGCCATTGGGCAGTCAAGAAGGATGAGAATGGTGAAATTGTAAAGGCAAAGGTAAAAGTACCTAAGCCAGGTGGTACCGATGGCGAAACTGTAGAGCAGGAAAAAACAGTATATGAGTATGTGATCAGCGAGAAGGAACTTTCTGCATTTATCGCTGCAGTATTGAAGGGTGCTGGTAACTCTAGCCGTACCAAACTTCTCTTCGTTGACAACTTGATCTATCAGGCATTTGCTAACCTTCGCTCTAACAAGCGTATCATTACCCAGACCGAAAAGGACTATCAGGGTTGGAAACTTGATTTTGAGAAGTTCGAGAGCATGGGTACAAAGATTCTGATTTATCGTCACGATGCTTTTAACTCCTGGGGTATGGATGGTAGAGCGTTCTTGCTGGATGCTCGTTATCTTGACAAATACGTATTTGGTGTATGGAGCAGAAACGAGTTTAACGCCAAGGATCTCTTGATTCGTAATACTGCAGGTGTTGTGATGGAGGAGTATAGCTGCTGGGTACTGACCTTCCCTGATGCTCATGCTCGTGTAGCCCGACCAGTCTTCACTGGTGATGGCGTTACAGATGAGCAGATTTTGGAGGCAGCGTAATCATCGTATAGGAAACTGATAGTTTTCTACATATATCAATCTAGGGGATAGTTGAGGCTAATGCAGCCTCGCTATCCCTTCACCATAAACACAAATAGATATGTATAGATTTGTAGCTAAGAGCATGCTCATTTTTGTTGTGACTCTGCCGAGCGGACTGATCAAGAACATTGAGTTTGAGCGGTGTGGCAACGATGCCTATTCGTATATTACGGATAACAAGCAGGTGGCAGAATGCATCAGGAAACATCCTCTTACGAAGGCAGGACGCATCATAGATGAGAGCCATCCGGAAGAGGTGCAGATTCAGCAACAAAAAGAAGAGCAGGTGAAGGACGAGAATGCCCTTCATTTCGAGAACATCACCAAGGCCAAGAACTATCTCCAGAAGACGTATAAGGTAGATGTAAGGAAACTGAAATCACCTTCGAGTGTGAAGGAGAAGGCTAAAGAGCTGGGCGTGGTGATTGAGTTTTAATAATATAATTTTCTTGCGATATGGAAGTATTGATGAGTGACCTTGTGAAGGAAATGCGCATAGCTATGGACGAAGTGATTCATGATGAGGTGAATGACATCATTACGGATGATTCGGACACGGAAATGAAGCAAGCCATTGAAACGGCAGCACAACAGCTTCTGCTGCAAGCACCAGAAGCAATGTTAGCCCCTGTTATTGTAAAGGTATCTCTAGGTAATGAGCAGGATTATGATCCTATTATTACTCAGTTTACTGATGGGCATGGAGAGTTGACGATTCCAAGTGATTTTGTTCGCCTATATGAATTGAAACTTTTTAGTTGGCAATCTAGTGTGCGTGAACTTATGGATCCAACCAGCAAGGAAGCTCAAATGCAAGCTAGCAGATGGACTAGGGGAACACCACAGAAGCCAAAAGCCATGTTAAATGTGAACCAATATGGAAACCGTGTTATTGTATATTGGACTGCAGGACGCTATCAGAAGCCAATAAAAGGTACAAGTATAGATCAGATTTATGACCATCGGATAGAACGTTTTTCATACATACCAATGGCTAGTATTGATAAAACAAATGATGGCGAGAAACTGGTAGCGGCTCTTCATCCATTAGCTAGGAAACATATTGTATATCGAGCTATTTCTGTTTATCTCACATCGAAAAAGGAAGCAGAATTGGCAGAAAAATACATTAGTTTATCACAATTTTAAATTATAACATATGGAAAAAGGTGTATATGATACAAATACTCCTCATTTCAAAGGTACATTCCTCACAATCTATGCAGTCAATCAAAAATATCCAACAGGAGGCGTAGATGGTGATTGGTGCCTTATTAATGGATGGGCTCATTACTGGGATGCAGATCGTGGAACGTGGTGTGTAAACAGTCACCGAGATACTTACTGGGATGAATTGTTTTCAGGTGTGAAGTTTAACACAGAGAACATCATGAAAAAGTATGAATATCTATTGTTTGATTTGTCAAAGAAAGCAAACACATCTGATGTTCAAGCCTCTTTAGATGAGTTGAAAAAAGAAATTGGTGACAGAACGGTTGTTGAAGGTAATGTGACGAACTTACCTGATGAAGAAGATATTACATCTGGAAAAAATGAAAGCGGTACAGATGTGCTATCATTAAAAGATCGTGCTTATAACCCTCTTTCTTTCTCAGGAAAAGGCTATAAAATCTTACGCAAGAATATAAAGCCTGTATCACTGGCTGTAACCAAAATAATAGTAGGTAGTATTCCTACTGTAGATGGTGCAGTTGTGTTTACCATAAATGGAGTTGAAGCAAGTGTTGATATGGTGACAACTACCATGACAACTACCGATTTAGTTGCTGACAAGATTGCAACAAAACTTTCTGAGACCATGACAGAGTATGAAGTATCAAAAGATGCTTCAACGATTACTCTTACCCGAAAGTTTGGTGGCGAAGTCTCCACACCTTCATCCTTTAGTGCAGTTAATACTGGTGCCTCATGTTCTATTGCTGATAGCACAAAGAAAGAACTTCGAAACATTCTAACACCAATTATGATGAATCAGCCTAACACTATCTATGAAATTAGGTATGATTTTGACTTGAATGGTGAGACTATTAAAATGCAAGAGGGATGCACTTTAATTTTCAATGGAGGGTCTGTAAATGGAGCAGGTTCGCTAATAGGTGATAATACATCTGCTTCTGACTATAAAAAAATTGCAGTAACATTAAAAGGTACATGGCTCAATAAAAAAGGATTAGTTATAAACAACTATTTTAGAACGTCATTAAAAAGTTCATATAATACGCTTGATTTATGTTTTCCTTTTGGATTTTGGCAGAAGGACACAGATGTATCATCACTTGTCAAAAATGTCGAAAGGTGTTTTTCAAATGGTTTTAACAGCATTGGTATAATATTAGGCATAGGATGTACTGCGGATAGTACAAAGGCAGAATTGTACCCAGATTTAGATAAGATTCTTTCAGTGGTGAAGGATAATGCATACCCAGTCTCGTACTTGAAATTTCATATAGATGGAGGAATTTGGAAACAGACAAAAACAAATACAGATGCTTTCAAAAGTTATTGTTCTATAGTATTAAATACAATAGATAGGGCTAAAGACATTGTGAATTTCCCAACAGTATACATAATAAATGAATGGATGGAGACTTCTAACAAAGGAATGGATGGAAGTATGAAAATCTTGGTGTTGGATTTAATAGAGAAAGTAAAGAAAAAAGGCTTTGAAGTTGGTATAGCTTATAGCATGCGTAATTATTGGAAAGCAGATGAAGACGTATTTAAGGCTTTAGACAAGCCATCTATCAACTATTATCCAACTATGACATACTTAGATGATAAGGTACAGGACAGCATGGATTTTACAAATCAAGTTTATTCTGACCTATCTAATTATGTATGTGTAAAAAATGTACTTGATGGCAGCAAGAAATTATATATTACGGAATCCGGATGCCCACCATATACAGGAAGCCTACGTGCTCCATTTAGTCTCATAGGTGACAAAATAGAAGGGCATAGCCCGCAAATGCACGTATTTCTAAAATCTATGCTAAATAATGTAGCAAATAAAGATTTGGATATAAGTTCCTTTAGCATTTGGTATGGAGATGAAATTGAGAAAGCTAATATAGGTTCAACTATTAAGAATTTATTTTATGAATAATATACAATACAATATTCTTTCACAGAAATGGATAGATGCAGGTATTTATCTGATGGCAAGAATAGAGCCAACTTCTTTGAATGTAATTACACTAAATTCCATTTACGCACAATGGTTAGTAAAAGTTAGTGCATCAGAAGATAATAAATCTGCAAACATTTCTATATTAAGGAGTCTAGGAAATACTTGCCAGGAATACAGCATATCACTACCTGTCATAGTAAAGTACGATGGATGGTTTTATCTTGCTTTTATGTATACTCGCCTTTTGCAAGGTTGTATTTCAGAGATTATTTCTATGTCTGACAAAAATAATATGGATGGAATTGAAATAATAAGCCAAAAAAACATTGTATTGCAAGATGCTGATGTTGAAGAAATCATATATCCAAGAATCAATTCTGATAATTGGCAGCATCTGCTTTCCTTGTCAGAAGATAGCAAGATAAAAGGCATTTCTATACCAAAAGCTTCTTTAAATACATCTTTACTTATTGAGGTGAAAACAATAGGATGCTCTAGTGACAAGAAGTTACCAGTTCAGCCTACTTGCATAACACGTTTCTTTTTAAACAATATCAAACAGACTGTAACAAATGTTGTGCAGCAAGAATTTAGTGGCATATTGAAATATAACCAGAATATCCCAAACGTTTTTGAGGACTCGACAAGTTTTTACTTGGAAGTTCCTTCTTTTCAGCATTGCGAAATATTGACAAGATGTCAATCAATAGCAGACGCATCAATTTCGTTTGTTTCCACTATACCAACATCAACTTCTGTTGAAACAAAAAAGTCAGAATTACCTATATCCAATTATCTTTACCCTTATCAAAAGAGCGGATTAACAAGTGGACAGCATGTAATATCAATAAAATGCGACTCTTATCAATCAGGCAAAGTTCAAATTATAGTTACAGAGTCTAACGATAATATTTTTAACGAATTAGAACTTTTCTTGAGTTGCACAAAAGGTTCTGTAAAAGTTAAAACACCTCATAGTAGATACGATGGTTTTACGGTAATAAACAACGGAATGTATGTCTATATTGTGTTCAATATATCCCAGTCATCGAATAATATAATCATACAAAAGTTTGAGGATTTCCAAATAGAATTTGATAAAGTAACTTATGATGAAATAAAAAACTATAATCATAAACTTGTTTCTGTGGAGAAAAAAAGTTACGGAATCAAAGATGAACGCCCTAACAGCGTAGATATTGGAAGTACATATTATGACACTACACTAAATGCGATGCTATTCTGGAATGGTCGCGTTTGGACACCAATTTACCTTTCGAAAGGTTCAACATCAAACAGACCAGAATTGTCGGCAACAGATGAAGGCATTGAATACTACGATACCACTCTCAAAAAGAAAATTTTTTGGAATGGTACAAGTTGGGTAAACATGGATGGAACAGCATTAACATAAAGAAGGGCGTAGAAACCCAACTTTCAGAATATGCATGCGATTATATATAACTAGCATGTTATCAATAAAAATCTCTAAGCCGCTGACTTTATAAAATTAAAAATGAGACAATATGAAGAAGCAACAATTACATGAAGCACTGGCAGTGCTTCTTACCAAACTTTCATCGGCAATGGACAATCCATTGCTGATGGATAACTACGTTACGAAAGCCTTGCGCACGGTTCTTTTGGAATACAAGGAATCGGGCGAGCTTTATGATGCCTACAAGGAACAGATACAATCTACCATGGAGAGTGACAATCCTTGGATAGGCATGCTGATGAAATCGATTAGCGGTGATGCCTCTGTCAAAGAGAGCATGACCGATGAAGCCATTAAAGGGATGGTAAACTCTATGTTAGGAGAATAGGCTATGAAGGATTGGACTGGAAATAGAAAGAGTACGTTCGTAACCTTGGGAGCATCCAACCACACGGACAAGGAGCGTGAGAGCAATGACTTTTACGCTACCGATCCTATAGCTATCGACAAACTAGTGAAAGCTATACATCTTCCTCATAAGATTTGGGAGTGTGCTTGTGGTACTGGGTGTTTATCTGACAGATTGAAAGACTTTGGGCATGATGTTATCTCCACTGACCTTGTGGATAGAGGCTATGGGGGGGGCAAGCGATTTTTTGGTAACCACCGAACTGCCAAACGATTGTACTTGCATCCTTACCAATCCGCCATACAAGTATGCCCTGGATTTCATCAAGCACAGTTTGGAACTCCTTCCAGATGAAGGTCTTTGTGTCATGTTCTTGAAGACTACTTTTCTAGAAGGACAAAAGAGGTATGATGAGCTATTTAGCAAGCATCCACCTCAGTACGTTCTTCAATTCTCCAGAAGAGTGCTTTGCGCCAAGAACGGAGAGTTTCAGAGGATGAAGGACGGAGGAGGCAGCGCTGTAAGCTATGCTTGGTTCGTTTGGAAGAAAGTTTATCATGGTGATACTATCATCAAGTGGATATAATATAATAAGGTGTAACTCTTGATAGGGCTACACCTTATTATATTATAGGTCAATAAATATCAGATGTACATAACAAATGAGCTGCAATCTGTATGATCGGAGGCCTTTCAAAAATAATTTGCTTACAGATTGTTACTTTAGCAAAGTTTAACTATAAGATATTGCGCAAAATGAATAAAAATGCGCAGAAAGTTGTAATTTTGCGCTAAATTCTTACTTTAAGAACTATAATTGTAATCAACAACTAAGAAAAGGAGGTTTTTTATGACACAAGAACAAGAAGCCGAAGTCCAACGTTTGATAAAGGACATTGATGTGACAGAACTGATGAATATGCTTAAGAAGCATGGTAATCGGTATAGCAGAAGAATATTGAAGTTTTTCAGATGGTTTTGTAAGTATGTGCCTATCATTATTATGTGCTTTCACGCTTATGGAATATGGGAGTTCTCTCAGCATCCCCGTGAGATGTTTATCCCCTATAATGAAAATATGCCTTGCTATATCTTTATTTATTTCATGGTTTACGTCCTGCCGATGGTGACGATACTGGCAAGTAGATTTTTCTTCTTGTGTCAGCGGTATCGCATTCCATTTATATACTTCTTAGGTATCAATGCGGCTCATATTGTAGAGTGGAATTGGTACACAACTAAAGATATGGTGGATTCCTGCTTTACGGTCATGGCCGTGACAGCTATATTCTATTTGTATAGCTTTGCTAAAATGTTTGTTAATGAAACGAAGATGGGCAGAAAGATTTGCTCCTGATAGAGAATGCTGGAGATAATCGGAGAATAACAGAGATTTTTAGGAATAATATTGAAAAAGAAGACTTATGAAGAAGGTACTGAATTATGATACCCTGGGATGGGCATTGAAATCATTGAGCGATGCTTGCTTTAAGGCAGCAGAACAGCAGAAGAATGGGGAGAAGGTTACGGCTTGCGGTATGAGCGATGACGATCTGGACAATCTTTGTGAACAGATTCCGTTCATGCTGAATCCTTATATGACTGCAGGTCAGGTAAAGAAGGAGGCTCATATCAGCGAATCTACTCTAAGAAGGGCCATTGCAGATGGGGAGCTGGAGAGTGTGGGGAACGCTGGGGACCATAGCCATTTCTTCAAGAAATGGGACGTTAAGGAGTTTATCAAGAAAAGATTGAAACGAAACAAGTAGAAAAAGAGAGAGGCGAGAGATTGCTTCTCTCTTTTTTATGCTCTAAAACATACAATTTTTGCCTAAAATTATATACTAATATATACAATATTCTTGCGAATTTATATATATGCTGTGGTTTTGATATGGGTCTATGTCACCTTAAATCTTTGGAAATCGGCTACTAAAAGAATGTTTGACAGAGTTATGAAACATGTAGATATTTTGGGATAACTTTGCTGCCGTAATCGATTACATGTGTGAATAAACAAAATGTACAACTTTTATTACTTTAGGAATTATGGCAGAAGAAGTAATTAAGACTACCTCTTGTTGCAACGATGCAATGATGGGTGGTTTGCTTGGAGCGATGGCAAATCGTGACAGCAATCCTTTGGCAATGGCGGCTATGATGCGTAACCGTGACGATGATGATATGTGGAACAATCCTTTCGCCTACATGATGATGATGGGCATGATGCGCTATATGTATGGTGCAGACTGGAACAATCGTGACAATGGTGCAGACGTGCAGCGTGCGGAGATTCAGGGTCAAATCGAGAGTTTGCGCAACCAGATGGCAGACAACCAGAATAGCAACTTGCTGATGGGTGCCATTCAGGGTAACGGCAACGACCTTAAGATGTTGGCAAGCAATCTGAACTGTGACTTCAACGCCTTGCAGAACTCTATCTGTGGCATCCAGGCAGGCATCCAGCAGCTTGGCGGTCAGGTAGGATTCTCGGCAGAGCGAGTAATCAACGCGATTTCACAAGGTGACTTGCAGATGACAATTGCGCTTAAGGATTGCTGCTGCCAGACGCAGCAGAACATTATCCGTATGGGTTATGAGAACCAGATGGGCCAGAAGGACATCATTAACCAGATGCAGCAGGGCTTTAGCTATACCAACACTGGTATAGAAAGAACTGCTTCGAACCTCGGTTTCCAGATGCAGCAAGACAAGTGTGACATCATCCGTGCAGGTGAGAACAACACCCAGCGCATCATCGACACCTTGACAGGGCATTGGAGCCAGGAGCAAGCAAACGAGATTCAGGACTTGAAGTTCAAGAACTCACAGCTGCAGCAGAACATCTACCTTGCCAATCTGATGAATGGCGGTTGCGGATGTGGCGCAGGTGTAGCAGGTGGCTATCAGTAAAAAAGTAAAGAATGAAACAGAAGCGTAGTGGTATGAACAAGATTTCTCCAGTGGGTTTGGCTACTACAGCATTGGTAGCCAACCAAGTTTCAGTCTTAGCTACTTACAATGAGAAGCTTTGCAGACCTTATTGCGTGAATGGCAATGTGCAGCCACAGGCAAGCATAACCTACAGTTATGATCAGCCTATCCTGAACGGTACAACGGTGTTTGTGCCTATCGTGGCAACTATCTCCATCATTACGCCTGTAACAGGCAACAAAAACATGATGAGAGCACAGCCGTTGATTTACACGGAAAGATGGGTAGCAGCCTTCCAAGGGCAGACAGCTCTGCCAACGGCTGTGACCATCACCAGCGTAGGCAGAACGCAAAAGGCTAACGATGTGGTATGCGGAAAGGCTAGAGGCCTGAGCATATTTGACAGTCTAACCGTAGCATTGACTACTGCTTAGTATCATTAAAGGGGGAAATGGTGTATGGTTTGTTACCCATCGTTTCCCTCGCATTATCCATTTAAAAAGATACGATTATGATATTTAAAGATTTAAAGGCAGGTTTTCCGGTCTTTTTGTTTGACCGGGCGACTAGAAAATTCAAGCAGGGTAAAGTGATGAATACTCCAAGCCCTGATATTAGTGGTAGCAAACCCAACATGATGCCACAGATGCCTGGCATGCCAAACTTTGGCACCATGAACGTGAAGGTGAATGTTCAGACGGAAGACGGAAAGCAGTCAACCTATTCGGTAGTTGATACTGAGCAAACAGCATACAGCGACACCCTTGTAATCTCTTGTAGTAAGGAGAGTATCATCAACGAGGTAAACGCATTGAAGAACCAAGCCAATGACATCATCAATAAGATGCCGGACTTCGAGCAGACCGTAAAGGACTGTGATCAACTTCTCTCAGAGTTGGACACAACGTTTCGTGACCAGCAGAAAACCAATGAAAGACTTGACCAGATGGAGAACAAGTTGGACGAGATTTTCAAATTTGTCAAATCACAAAAACAAGAATGATATGAACTTAGTAGAACTTATAACGAAATATCAGAGTGACGCCACACCGGAGCAGATGGTGAAGGTAACCAAGATTATCGGCAAGTTTGTAGCCATGCACGCAGAGGAAAATGACCTTCTGAAACTCTATAAGGAGATTTATGGGGTTGTGGGTAACGGCCACTTTAACGACTTCTTTGCTGAGGCTCAGATCAAGAAGATGGTGTTTGAGGATGACAAGGAGGTAGAACATCGTGCTCCTTACTATACCGCAGCTAAGACTCAGGAGATCTATGAGACGGTGAAGGACGAGATCAGACCTTACAACCAATGGGATTTTGCTGTGGTTCTGAACATGATCTACTCTGACAACTATAATCTGATGAAGAAATGGTTTCCGGAGGACAGCGAGGAGCAGATGATGGACAAGATGGTGGACCTTGCCGTGAACTGGCTGAGGGATGATGATAACCCTTATGGCCATTGTAAGGCTTGGGGGTACTTCAACCATTGAAATGTTGAATGTTGAGTGTTGAATGTTGAGTTTGTGGGAATTTCCATAATGACTAGAGATATATAAAAAAACTATCAGAAGAAGAGAATGCAGGCGGAAAATGGGCTTGTGTTCTCTTTTTTCGTTAGAAGTTGCGCAATTTATCACAGAGAATCGGGAATGATGGCTTAAATTTGCATCGTTTCCATAACGGAGTGGGGACGGAAAAATGAAAAAGAAAATGAATGATATTCGAGGTTACTTAATTGGGACGATATGGACTTTTCTGAGTCTGCTGGTTCCCATCAGGGATTTTATGATTGCCATGATGGTATTATTTGGGCTGAACCTGGTGTTCGGTATCGTGGCTGCAGTGTTTAACGGTGAAGAATGGAGCTGGAAGAAATTCGGAATGTTCTTTGTCTGTTGTGCGGTGTTCTTTGTGACGGTGGCAGCTCTGTTCATTATCGGTCACTTTCTTCACTCGGACACTGAGGCCTTGTTTTGCGTGAAGTGGGTGTGTATAGCTGCAACCTATCTGTTCACGACCAACATATTGAAGAACCTGAGACGGATGCTAGTGCCTGATACGCCATTTTATAAACTTGTGGAATATGCTTATTATGCGCTTACACTTGGATTTGTGGAGAAGTTTCCGATGTTCAAGAAATACCAAGAATTTAAAAACAATAAGGAAAATGGAAATGAAGGAAATAACTAAGGAGCAGATATTGAAGATTATGCCGAATGCGAAAAATAGGGTAGATAAATATTTGCCTTATTTCAACGAATTGGCAGAGAAATATCACATCAATACAAAATTACGATGGGCGCATTTTTTTGCCCAAATAGCGCATGAAAGCGGTGAACTTCTTTATACCCATGAACTAGGAAAGAACTCTTATTTCACGAAGTATGAGAAGGGATCACTTGGAAAGATGCTTGGCAACACGCATGAGGGCGATGGTGCCAAGTATAAGGGCAGAGGCTTCATCCAGTTGACCGGCCGAAGTAACTACTCAATATTCCAGGCCTACAGTATGCAGCCTGTGTTGGAGCATCCGGAGTTGCTGGAACAGCCGGAACTTTGCGTTGACGTATCGATGTGGTTCTGGGAGGCGCATGGGCTGAACGAACTGGCTGATGCGGATAATGTGTTGAGAATTACGAAAAAGATAAATGGAGGCACAAATGGACTGGTTAGCAGAAAGAAGTATCTTGCCAGGGCTATGGTTGCCTTATAAACAGAATAGCTTATGAAATCGAAACATTTAATTATCTATCTGTTTGTATGGATAGCGTATTTCTCAATGTTGTTTCTGACGAGTTGTAAGACGAAGACAGTGACGCAGGAACATTATATTACGGACCAAACAAAGAACAAAAGTTTGGATGCCTCCTGGCAGGAGCGATTTATCTCTGCTTTTGAGCAGATGGCAAATAGCAGGATCCAGGAGCACGAAACATCTGTCAAAGAAACTACCCATACAAAGGATAGTACTTCAACCACTGTAGACCAGAATGGAAAGCCTATCAAGACAGAGTCATGGCACTCTGTTGTGACAAACATGAACACAAAAGAGGTGCTGAGGCTAAAGGATTCCATTAACATCATATCTAAGAAGGTAAATAAATATCAACTTCTTATGGTTCAAAAAGATTCGCTGATTCGGTTGAAGCAAGACTCTATCAATATCATGAGGCGAGAACTAACCAAGAATGAGCAGCGACTTGTGACTATAGGGAAGGTCAGTCTTGGCGCATTAATAGGTATTATCATAGCCATCACAACAGGTATTCTTGTTTGGTTATGGCATCGTAGAAAAAATGTGAAGTATGAAGACAATAACAATTAAAATCATCAAGAAGAGCGTAATGGGCGTGGTAGAAGGACTTACTGCCACCATTGCGCAGCATAACTCAGACGTGGACTTTCAAAGCGTATGGGCTAGTGATGCTGAAGAGGCTAGGCTGGATATATACTACAGGGAGGCGATAACCGACCTAGAGAATTTTCTTGCGAGGTTTTCTTCATCGACCACACAGAAGTTTGATTTGCAGGCTCTGGCGGATGATTTCTCTATCACTATAGTGACACTTGCAGCTTGGCCACCAAGGTTAAGTGGAGTACTGAGCAATCAAATTCAGAACTACCTGGTGCATGCCATTATTGCCGGATGGCTGAGTGATTTTCCAGAAATGGCTCATACAGATTATGCCGGTATGGGAGCGAGTGACCTTGATGCCATTAAGGAGATTTTGTTAAAGAAAGACTTTAACTTTGCTGAGGCTGAAAGAAAAGCCGATGATACAACGAAAGAAGGTTCTTCGGCCAGTGATACATCAGCCAGGGCAGTAGACGGTGACGAGAAGGCTGGTTCTTCTCCTATAGCTTCGGCAAGAAGTGGGGATGAGATAGGTAAGCAGAAGAATGCGCAGGCTACATCCGGCAGATCAGTTGATACTGGGGAGAAAGAGAATGGCGAACTTGCCGTTCAAAGCCGCAGTGTAGATGCTGAGGCTAAAAGTCTGAATGAACTGGATGCTGAGGCTCGAAATGTGGACGAAGTAGATAAGGATGGCCAGAGTGGGCCGAAAGGGTCTGAGCGCAATCAGGACTTCGTTTCGCAGCATTTTCATCAGGATCGTGTAGACTGGAGCGGAGGCAGGCCGCCTTATGAACTGAGGTAGATTTATTAATCATCTAAATATTTCGAAATATGGATAGTAAACTAATTACTTTGAACTTTAGCATGGAGCAGCTATGCAATGACATATTGGCTCGATGCTATGTGTTGAGCCAGGGACTGGTGGATGATGCCCAGAAGGACATCAGAGCCACTATTGAAAGCCCTGACAGTAAAGAGACTCGCAGTATTATCAACCGCGCAGTAACAGAAGCCATCGGCAATATCAAGGTGGCAGCTCAGCGTTATCTGACTTCAGGTAGAGTGGAGGATAACAACAATCTGGAGCGACTGGTGAAGGGTACAAGAAAGTATGTGTACACCGATAACAAGAACGGAACTTGGACGGAGGTAGTGACCACAAGCATCATCGGCCAGGAAGATGAGGAAGTGACTACTACCGTGAATAAGGCTGGTAATGATCGGGAGGAAAGTATCTATGAGACTGTTACCCTGAAACTGGAGATTCCGAACTGGAATGTGGCTGTGACGGATGCGCTTAAGAGCAATATGCACCGGTATATGGTTGACTATACGATGAGCCAATTTTTGCAGGATCAGTATGCAGACAAGGCTGGACAGTATGGGAATAGTGCTACAGCAGACTTCAATAATATGAAGAGCAACCTGCTGAGCCGGGATAACTATACTTTGAGACGGCCGAGTTTTACGTAAGAAGCTATTGGGGACAGGCGATAGAATCGCCTGGAACGGTGGCTTTACTTAATGAAACTTTTTTTCTTCTTTCGTTTTAGGTGTGTTTATGGAAAGAGCCTTCGCTTCTGGATTACTCCTGATTTGCGAAGGCTCTTGTTTTTTTGACATGGCTTAGAAAGCCATGGAACGGGGCTTTTCTTTTTAGAACTTGCTGAAACGCCTGATGATTTCGAGGCGCGTAGCAAAGTATTGATTCATGGATTTCATCTTAAGGTATAGGGCGATGCGGAAGAAACGATAGCTGTGAGTAGCCATGTAGCTGGACTTCATGCCGCCCAAGCGACCGATGTAATGCCAATTCTGATTATCATTGCTACCATATAACCACATGATTGGTATGCTGCCAGACGTGAGGGAATGGATATAGCCTGTAATAGAATCAGGTACGTTATCTTCGTCAAACTTCAATGTACGAGTAACTATGATACCATGATACTCTGTTGTATCTTCGTAATCGTAACCCTTATCGAGCACCATCACGCTGCCATCCCTATATTGTATGTAGGGGTGTGGGTAGGAATTGATAGCTGTGAGCACGTTCTGTATAAGGAAAGTGCTCCAGGCATTATCCTTGATAGAATAGCAGAGTGCCACCGTATCAGCCGTAGAGGTCTTACTCGTCTGTGTAACATCCAGGCAGAAGATGCGAGAGTTCTTGTAGTCGTAGATGACCTGACAACGCTGGAAGAACTCTATTGGCGATGAAGTAAAATCTATGAGTTGACGCATCTGAGCCTTGATAGTCTTGACAGATTCGCTATCCCCTTCTGCATCAACGAAGAAGTTGAGGAACTTACCTAGGCTACCGGAAATATTGAAGCTGGGACCATCTAAGACATCGGACATGGAAACCACTTGTGACTCTGCTATGCGACTGATTGAGCGGTTTGTGGCGAAAAGCACGGACTGATCTAGCTGTGTGATAGACTTCGGATTGCTACAAACCTCACGACTAATCGGGTGGATGCTGCTATAAGTGCCTTTGGAAGAGACTTCCATCGCCCAGATACCATCAGTAGAGAATGCCATTAATGGGTACTGACCGAACTGACCCTGTGAGAGCGCACGCGTGGTGGAGGCTATTCCCTGTATGGTTCCGATACCTACGGTATTGATTCCGTTTAATGGGAAATAGAAGGCATTATCTGACTCTGAGGTGTAGATCTTATTGGGCAGTTCCACGACATCATCAACCGAATACGTAGGAGCATCAACAATGTAATCGTCTCCATCGTCCTCATATGTACCCATGTGAATAGATCCATTCAACTCATCGCAAGGAGTGAGCGGAAAGCCAAATACTACCACTTCGTCATCTTGACGTGTGAAAAAGTACATCATATCTGCCCTAGAGTCAGGGTAGAACTTCGCAGCATTACAGAACAGAAATTGCTCGATGTAGTAATAATGTCCTTCTGTATTATATAATCCTCGCTGTTCTACGTACTTGACGCCAGAGGTTGTATTAAGCCTTACAACGATTTTATCTACTAAGTAAGTCGTTTTAGCTAGAACCTTGATGTATTGCGCCTGAGGCAAAAGAACAGCATCGGTGAATCCTGCAAATAGTTTTTCCTTGATACCATATAAATTGAGGCGGTGATTATAGACATAGCCACCTTCAGCAAAAAGATAGTTATGGGTCTTATAGTCATCCTTCATCTGTTCTTGCAGAGCCACTTGATAGACTGCATTTTTATCGACTGGGAGATAATAGCCTGATTGAGTCCAGAAATGATCTAAGTCTAATGTGCAGACCTTGTAGTAAGCAGAACTGTTTTGCAGTTTTTTCTTATACGCATCATTAGCTAGTGTTGGGAATTTAACTGTAACGTAACCATATTTTTGAGCAGGATTATCCTGAAAATAACTACAAGACCTTGCACCCATACTTAAGGCATAGGTGCGTGGGCGAATCTGTAAACTACTAATTTTCTCAGATGTGTCTACATTTGTTATAGGAGGAGTAATGAAAAAGTCTACCGACTTGATAACATCCTTCCATTTTCTTAATTCCTTCAGAGATTTTCCGGAACTATCGGCAAGATAATAAAGTAGCGATGTGTTACGTGGATAATAATAGAACGTAGCACCTTTGAAATATACAGCTAATGCTGTACCTTTGCTATCTTTTCTATTATATCCCTTTTCGTTTTCATAATTTATAGCGGAGTTGATTGTGGCATTTCCTTCATTCCAATTACCATAGGCATCAATAGAACCCTCGCTAAAATCATCAGATGGAAAATAAAAATTAGCAGCTTGCACTAAATAGGTATTCGGTACTTGTACTGGTATGAATACAGGCGCAGAATGCATGATCATGCTACCATCAAACATACGGTAACAGTAGCGAATGAAAAAATTGGCATAGAAGCGACCATTACGAGCTATGATATTATTAGTACGATTAACTAAAGCATATATGGACTGGGTCAAGTCGGAAGCTTTTTCCTCCTTAATATTTACGCAAATATCGCCAGGATGCCAAGTTTCTCCTTTCACTTTGGTATAGGCTTCATCGCACGATATGGTACTTTGTTGCCATGCTTCGTTAAACCCATTTTTACTACCCTCTGCATCTATACCTCCAGATGGGTAATCCTCTGGATTATCTTTACTTGCGACAGTAAAACGAATGTTAAGAAACGGGGGTTTTAATCCAAGATACAGATAGTCACCACCATTGTTCTCACCATTGCGCTCGAAGAGAGCGTAATGAATACCATCACTACAGATTATAATGAGAGTATTACCTATAGAACTAACAGACTTTAATGTACCTTCTTGAAACGAACATATAGTACTCATATAGCTTCCATAATCATCGAACCAATGGAGAGAGTTTTCTTTTTCGTGATAACCTATGAAATTCTTATAACCATTGGCTTCATGAATATATACTAACTTCGTGTCACCAGCTTCATTTACCCACAACTTTCCGGGTATTTTTGTTCCTGTGACAATAGAAGGGCGCAGCGCGCCATCATGCAGCTCTAGATTGCCGCAGAGGGATAGCGCACCGTTTTCTACTGCCATTTCATCAGGAGTGAGGCTGAGGCCTTTGTATCTAATTGATTGTTGCATATTTCTTAATGTTTAATATTTTACTATCGGCAATGCTCGCTGTCGGCCCTGTTGACGATAGCCAAAGCTGGACAACTGACGGAATTTACATTGAGATTGATGGTTTCATTTGCCGTAACCAGTTCTATCTGCTTAGTACCAGTCGGGATATTCGGTACATAGCTAAGCAAGAAACTGACGGTAGAAACATTACTGGCATGGAGCTGTCCCTTACGGCCAGACAGTTTGATGCATACATCTTTAGCTTCTAACTCCGGTGTGGACTTGATTACATACATCTGCTTACTTGGCGTATAGAAACAGAAACAAATCTTATCACCCGGATGGAGATCCAGCAGTTTGCAAGGACTAGACCTCAGAGTGATACGCCCAGAGATATTAAGGGCAAGTCCTCGCTTCTGAACGCGAGGACGATTGAGAATAATGACATCATTTGTTAGCTTCATGATCTGTAGGTTTATGGAGCCAGAAACGGAAATAGTCGTTTTCAGCATCCTGGTTTCGTACTTTGACGTATTCTCTTGTAACATAGAAATGCTTCTTGCTGAGAGTAGGGTTGAGGCCGTAATCGTTCAGCATCATAGCTGGCTCTACTCTGCCATCGAAGGAAATCTCATACCAGTAGCGGTGGAGAAAGAACCATGGACGAAGACGAACCTCCTGTATGGTGGTGTAATTACTCTTGTCTGCTCTGCATGGAACGATACTCCAGCTACCATCCTGCCAATGCTCTGTGGTCACTTCTCCACCTGGTGCCATTTCATGTTTCTTGATGATGGACTTCTGAATCTTAACGAGTAGGCAAACATCAGCCGTGAAAACTTTAGCCATCTTGCCATGGCAGAGCATGACGAAGCGGCCTTTCTTATCGGGAAGGAGACTACGCTGTTTGCCCGGCTTATTGATGACACAGACGGTGGAGAGGAACTTATGGCGAGCCATGGAGAGGAAATCAGGCAGTTTCGCCTTGGCGTGCATGCGGTCGATGACCTTCTGAACCTTTTTGAAGTTTTTCTCTGCCTGAGTCTCATGTATCGTGACTGGAGATTGAGGCAACTGATCATTTCCCTTTTGCTCACGAATCTTCTTAACGTTTTCACGAACCTGCTTCTTAGTAGGGACTTCTAGAAGATGACCGGTTTTCTTATCGAGTTTGTATCTTGTTTTTTGCTTTTCCATAATGAGTAGTCTTTAAATGTTGCCAGAGTTGAGGCAGATGATTTCGAAATGATGATTCTCGCAGATGTCGTTGCCGTTGGCCATGCGATGATTGAAGGAGCAAGGAATGTGCTTGTTGTACAGATCGCACTGAAGACAATGATCAGGAACATCTTTCTGTTCTTTGCTGTCTCCATTATCAGTTGCAGGCATCTTACTTGGTACTGCCCTGACAACACGGCCAAAGTGGTCATAAAGTTGACCGGGAACGATACAAGTAGCCTCACGGAGGGATGGGAGATTGTAACCCATCTGGCGGATAAACCAGAGGCGTAGGTAAATGATTAAACGTTTCAACTTTTTCATATATGATTGATGTTATATATTAATAATGTGGGTAAAGGTACGAGAAAAATGAGGATAAAAAGTGATAACTTGCGCAACTTCGGCCATAGTAGACCGAAATGCGCAAGATTACTACTTATTTTTCGGACTTCTCATCCTTTTTCTCGTCAGAAGATGATTTATGTTCGAAAACATCCATAATATTAGTCTCGTTGAGGCCTTTGACCTCGTAATCTATCATGGTTTTACCCATCACCTCGTCAATATAGCGGCGAGCACGTTCTAGACTCTTTGCCTGTACGAGATAGGTAACGTAGGAACGTTTCTCCTTTTCACTCTTCTCATCAATGGTGATGAAGGCAAGACGAGCCTTGAACCAGAGATCATCATCGCAGATGTCGGAGAAGAAGATTTCTCCATAGGCAGCTCTGTTGATGTTATCTACCCTCAGTTCACCAGAGACGTAGACTGCCATTTCTTCAATGATTTTTGCTTCTGCTTCGGTGAAAGAGAGCGCATCTACAGTGTAATGTTCCGTTGTCATTTTTTCGGAGCCATCTTCACGTGTTTTTTCGTATCTTACTTTGCACTCAAACCAGGTTGAGGAGCGAGAGCGGAGAGATTGATAATTACCTGTGCCGATGATTTTTTCATAATTGTTTCCTTTGACTGCAACATTTTGTGCAGACTCTTCTTTCTTTTCTGATTTTTTCATAATTCTTTGTTTTTTATTTGTTATACAATATTTTATTGATTTCTTCGTCTGAGAGAGGTTTTCCATCCCTGCCGATATACTTTTTCATTTTAAAGATCATTGTACCGGGTGTGGGATTTCGTAAGTAATCATTAAACATCACATTCGCCAGTTCTTCATCAGTTGACTGGAAGAGGCTATGAGGAGGGCATTTGTATGGACGTTCCATGACGTGGTACTGAATGGTGTAGCCTTGTTTGCGAAAGTCTTCTTCCTGAAAATGGATGAGTTGCTTATCAATCTTTGCTTCCTTCTCCTTGATGGTATTAAAGAGAGTCTTCACCAGTTCTTTGTCAGGATCAGGTTTCTTCTTCTCAGAGAAATACTGCTTAGTTGCCACCCGAAGTTCAGCTACCAGGATAAAGAAGTTCCCATTGTCAGTTTGCGGTACGTTTTTGGGTTCAACCTTCATGATGGTTTCGTCAACTCGCTTTTCCAGTTCAATGGATTGGCGTAGGACGCCTTTATCTCTGTGTGCCCAATACTGCTTTTCTAAAGTTCGCATGGAAGCTACTAGCTTACGAAATGCGAGGGCTGCCTGTTCACTCATACTTGATGCCTAATGTTTTCTTTATCTTATCGATGCGCTCCTGTTCTTTAGGGAGGAGTTTGCCATGTTCGTCTATCCGGCAGAGGAGCCTGAGATTTGGCTTAATGGTAATCCACTTGTGAAGACCATCGTGCTCACGCTTTATCTGTCGAAGTCGAGCTTCTTGCAGTCTTTCGTGCAAATGCTGCTCATGACGAAGTTTACTGATTTCGTTCTGTATTCTGTCCATTGGCATATTCTTCTTCTGATGGGCATTTAATGTATAATAAATCCCATTGGTCTCTATCTACAAATTCAAGTGCTTTATCTACAACACAAACAAAATCTAAGTCCATTTTGTTTGGCATATTGTTAATAAATGTATAGCCTCTAGCACATGATTGCATGTATTCCTTAAAATGCTTCTTCTCTTCCTTAGAGAGGTATGAAGGACGATTGACAAGATATTGTTCAAAGTGTTTGAATGATACCTCATTATTATTCTCAATTTTCTTTACGCATGAAGAGAATGACCGAATAGCTTCATCCATTTTCTTAGAAATCTTATCTGTTCCCAAATTCAAATCTCCAAGTTCGACCTTGACCATTGCTAAAAGTTCTTCCGTATCTTTCAACCGAGATATTTTTTTGTTGACAGTATCGGAAGCAGAAGCTAACACCTCTAGAGATCTTTCTAGATTGGCATCATTTTTCTTGATAGCCTCTCTGTATTTGATAAGTTCATCACGCTGCTCTTGAATAATTCGACTTAAACGCTTGTTCCTGTCATCAAAGCGAACTTTGAAGTTCTTGTCTCTTAACGTGCAAGAAATGATGCCTAGCGTGATAATGAAGACCACGCTGAGGCAGATAATTAATGTTATTGTTACTTCCATAATTGTAAATATTTAAAATAATTATAGTTCTATTACTTCTGCTTTGTCGGCAGGAATGTCGTAGTAAGGGATGGAATATCCTTTGTCCTTCATTTCGTCTGGGAGATAGCAGCTGTAGTATACTCCGTAGAAGTTTTGCCATTTTTCCTTGACAGTGAGTATTGTTCCAGCCGGAAGCTCAGGCTTCGGCTTGAATGAAGAACGAGGATAACATCCTATCTCATGCTCATCTGCTGCGCAAGATGAGGCTTGCCACAAATGAATTTTCATTTTTACTTCTTTTCTTTACTCATTTTTATTGCTTTTCTAGCCAGTTTTCCTAAAGTCGAAGAACTAGCTTCAGGAAAGCCTTCTTTGAACTTTGCTCTTACTGCATAGAATATTTCGCTTTTTCTTTTTGCTTTTCTGTATTTGTCTTGTATAGAAGACAGTTGCCTGATAGCCTCTCCAGCTTCAATGGCAAAGCTATCATCAGAGCATCCTTCAATCTCTGTTGTAATTTGAGACCAAGCAAAACTTATAGCATCGTATTCTGATTTTGTTAAGTATATATTCATTGTTCTAATTCTTGTTTGATAATTCTCAACTGTGATAAAACATGCTCTGCATTGATAAACTTGGAGTCAGAAACAGTTAACGCGGTTTCTATCTCTAAGATGAGCATGTCAACTCTTAATTTGACTTTTAACTCTTTCTCTGTCATACGCTATACCTCCATTTCTGAGTTTAGATCCAGGAATAAAAGGATATGTTGTAACTCATGCAAATATTTGAAGTTGCATAAATGTACACCTCTCCAATACATAGTCCAATTCTTCACATTTTTCCAGATTTCATAACAATCATTTTCTAAATGTTGGTAAATATGGCTATGATTGACTATTTGCCTATAGCCGTTCTTCTCTAGTATGGAAGGAGTAAGAGGGATAGGAACAATATCCTTCACCCATGCACCACTATCACAAAATAGGAATCCATCATCTTTAATGGTTTTTCCTTTTAAGTTGGAAAGAGTGACAGAACCTTTCAGTTCAGCGAATGCATTTCCATCTTCCAATGCTCTATATTTATCAGCATTACTTTCTGTGACTCGGTAAGCAATTCCTTTTTTCGTTCCGACAGGAATGCCGTTGGTCATAACCAGATCACCTGGTATATAAATTGTCTTTTCCATTTCTTAATTTCTTACTTTGTTATATTGACTATTCTTTTTGATGGACCAGCGATGGAATCGCTGGGAACGGTGGATTTTACCACATTCTTGTTTTCAAAATAATCAAACGTTTATTGCGTTTAACTAGATTTTCTAACTTTTTCATATCAGATAAATACTTATCCACAGTCTTCATAGTCTTTTTCATAAGCTACTTATTCACTTTGACTAAATTTTTGAGATTATTGAAAGCCTCATAGTCTTCCTTGCTGATTTCTATGCAGTTGTCGAACTGGAGAGTTGCAGGATCAGCTATCTCTGAATATCCTTCATTAATCACCTTGATAGCCTCCATTAGAGGGAACAATGCTGAGCCATCATCCTTCATGATGGTAAAGTCAACCTTACGCCATGTGTTGGCTATGTCTTTGCGCATGAATGATGCGACTACATAAAAATATCTTTTCTTCATATTGCTTCTTGTTTTAATTGTTCTTCTATTGCTTTCTGAGCAAGGATTTGCTGCCAATTGGCTTCATGATAATTTCTTGCCTCCTGTTTTTCTGAGAGCTGTGGATCGCAGCCACCGAAACAATAGGTGTCCCATTTCTCATACTCCTTCATAGTATGTGGAGGCTTGGAGCCAGGAGTGGCTGGAATGTAATCCTTAGCAAACTCCTTGGGGGAAACTTTATCTATTGTTGAGGCTACTGGGTCGGTGATTTCGTATTGAATAATACGGTTCTTTCTCTTTTTAGAAGAGCTGTAAATCGGTCTTACCCAACAGATATTCCCTCTGTAGCTAGACATGAGTCTAGAGAAATAATAGGGTTTCCATATTCTATTGTCCCGGAAAGACCAGCAGACGCCTGTAGGGGAATCTCGGTTATAATTAGCACTATCTGACTTCCAGCAATGGTTGTAGCCGAGGTCGCTGATGTGGCTATGTACACAGAACTTGCACATTCTCATTTTCTCCTGATCAGCAACCGATGGTGTTGGCTGCATCAGGTTTTGTTTGATGTAATTGCCCATAGATGTATGATTTTAAAGTTCATAGTTCATCCTCCTTGGTAGTTTTACGTTTCCATTCCCCACAACATTCCCAGTGAAAGCGATGATGGCCGAAGCCATTGCATGTTCCGCTGTACTTGCTGCCAGCCTTAGGACGGAAGAACTTGCAGTTCTTACATGAGCGATGGTTATGGTGGTAAACTAGATAGACGAATGTGCCGGCAAAATATACAAGGCACACCATGATGATGATAAATCCGATTTCCATATTACTTCTTGTTTTTAATGATTTTGTTTAATACTTGCTTGTTGTGCTCTGTATCATCGATGCTCTGATGATAAGAACTTATTTCCTTAAGGAGGCCTAAATCAACTGACAGCATGTAATCATTGACTACTTTGATAAAGTCTTCCAGGGAGCGACAGAGGGCGTATTTATAGCCAGCACACTGCCAGTAGTCCTGAAAACGTTTCTGATGAGCTGTCTGATTGTTTGTCTTGCCATACTTCAGTTCGATGCCCAAGCCATGGAATACTTCTGTACCCCTGTTTAAATATCCGTTTTTGCCATTCTTGTATGAAGGGAGAGCCAGGATGAGATCTGGAACGCCCGGCACAACTCCTGATGCAGCGTTGATGGCTATCTTCTTGCCACTGGTAGCACCATCAGCCTCATTCTTGGGATGGAAGAGGAGAGAGGCATAAGCCGGGTACTGAAGACGGAACCAGCGTACACAAGCTATCTGTAGCTGCCCTTCATGTTGCACCTTCTTCTGCTTGGTAGCCGATTTCTTGGTGTATTCAGGATAATTGCCGTTGAGACGGTCGATTAATTCTTGTCTGTCCATAATCGTATGAATTAAATTGTTTGTTACTTATATTTAGTCGCTGAGGAGAGACTGGAGATAATTCTGAGTCTGATCATCCAAGTCGGCCAGTGACTGTTCTTCTTCTGCCACCGATGGATTCCAGACGATGCCCAGTTTGGCTAGAGTGCCATTCTTGTAGGCATCTTTCACCATCTGTGCCATGGAACCATTCGGGTTCTTCTTGGCGGCTTCTATCCAGCCTAGATACTTCTGCCGTAGGGCTTCAGTCTGTTCTTTCTCCAATTCCTTCTTGCGCTCTTCTTTCAATCGGAGACGAGCTTCTATTTCCTCGTTGGTCTCCTCGTGTTGAGGCTGTGGAGGAGAAGGTGGTGGAGAACTTGAATGCTGAGGCTTCTTCCCGGCTGAGGCTACAACTGTAGGGTTGTCGAAGGTTCCTTCCATCAGAGCCTCGTAGTTCTTTGGATTGAAGAGCCAGTTGAAGGAGATATAGCATCCACCATCCTTGCGCCCTGAGAGAAGATCGGAGTTGAGAGCCTTGCGAAGCATCGGTTCTATATCCTCGAAGGAATAGTCTGAGATAAACTTTGCCACCATCTTCTTGCGGTCGGGAGTCATCTTTGAGATTGGCTTGACCTGCGTGCCCAGAAAGAGGCGATTGAAGAGTCTTAGCACTTCCGAGAACTGAACTTCCGGAT
>ERZ1034915.85-NODE-85-length-62161-cov-600.535117_pt1 | contig 62161 bp, 62 predicted proteins | sample MGYA00520592_ERZ1034915 | MGnify/ENA primary metagenome ERZ1034915 (study PRJEB33766, sample SAMN09781787) | gut metagenome | biome: gut microbiome | host: Homo sapiens | place: Madagascar | study: EMG produced TPA metagenomics assembly of the PRJNA485056 data set... | reverse complement strand
TAAAATTACGGTTGGTTTTTTCATTCAGATATTTTAAAATTTCAGAATAAGGAATAACATCGTCAGATTTATCTGACATATTATTTTTATCCTTACCTAACCTATCCTTACCTAACCTAACCTGTGTATCCAACTTGGATACATCTTGTATACATTTTGTATACGACCCATTTTCTTCAACTAAAAGTTGCTTTTTTTCATCTAAATACTGTGTTTGATTATATCTGTCCTTTTGAATATAATTATGGATTTTCCAATCTTTTATAACAATGACTCCACTATCAAATGGAATAATAAATTGTTTAGCTATAAGAATTTTCAAATCATCATCCGTTGCCCCACTAACTAACTTTATTGTTTTAGGATTTCCAACAAAACCATCATCATCTGCACTCATATTCAAATAAAAATATAATAATTTTGCGGTTGGAGACATCTCCATAAACACATCTGTTTCAATAATTTTTTTACTAAACATTCTTCTTTGTGCCATTAGCTTGACCACCGTAAATTGCCTACATAGTTGTTGGCTTTATTGCCATCCATATGCTTTACATTAGGCAACCCTTCTGGATTTTCTATAAATGTTTGGGCAACAAGCTGATGCATAAATGGTGTAACTTTCTTGCCATTTTCTAGCCTAAAGCTATATCTTGGGCGCTGATCAGAGCTTGTATTTAATTTCAATTTTCTGCGGAGATTTCCAGTCAACACTTGACGAAGATTTCCGTAATTGCTTATTTCGTATTCTCCTGCTATCTTTCCAACTATACGAGGAGAATTTATATACTCTAATTTTTTCCAAATTTCTTGAGTCATTTGTTTTCCTCCGTTTAATAGGTTAACGCTGGGTCTCCGTGAGCACATAGCGCCCGACTTACTCGGTCCTTCCTGCACCGAAGCCTATTGAATTTAATTAGAATGGTAATTGATCATCACTGATTTCCATAGGTGAGCCTCCAAATGGATCTGCTTGTTGTGGTACTCGTGATTGTTGACCGCCTCCCATTGAAGCAAATTCTGAACGACACAAGAAGTTTTTAATTTCTGTACCTGTAGCTTCTCGTTCGATACCATTTTTATCTGTATAAGTGCCTGTACGCTCTTTGACCTTGATAAATACTCGTTTATTTTTAAGAAATTTAAGCGTTTCTTCGTTGTGTCCATAATCAATTGGAGCAATTGCTTGATTGTTGTCTTCAATACTTGCTAAAATGCGTTGAAGACTTCCCTCTGACCACGGTTGATTAAACAATAACCAGCTATTCGCAAACTCTCCATTATTTCCTTCGATATCAAATTTAAACATTGGATCGCCATTTTTAGATTTTTGATTCTTTACATCAACAATTTTGGCAATATGTACACCTGCTTCAAATCCTTGTCCTGTCAATGGGCTCATTTCATTTCTGTTGTATTGCATTATTTTTGTTCTCCCTCTTCTTTAGTTTTTGTTTGTTTTACTTCTTGACCAAATTTAAATAAATCTTCAATCTTGCAAGCAGTGCGATTGTCAAGACGGTTTTTAGCATACACACCATCACTACCTTCTAAAATAGCACCTCTGCCATGTGTGGCTGGATTCACTTGAATACGGCCCACAACATCTGTCAAGCCTAAAAGCTGATTTAACACCTGACTTCGAATTTGAGGAATGTATTCCGTTAATTTTGTACCATCTTCTAAATCTATATCCCGTTTATCTTCCCAGGCTGTAATATAGATATTGATAGGCAATGCATAAATCATTGTGATTAATCGTAAAAAATAATTCGTATAGTCTCCGTAATCCTGAATCTCATTACGAATGCCATTTTTACTTTTTAGTCCTCGTGCCACAAACCAATCTTTCTCAAATGCCGTAATATTATCAATGACTAAAGTGTGATACTCTTTGATAATATCCTTTCCTTCTTCAAGAAATTCTTTCATGGATTGAATAGGATTTTCACGATTAAAAGAAATAATGTCAACATTATCCATCCCTGCTAACACACGGCTAGAATTATCTAAATCAAGAACAAGCACTTTACCTGTCAGACCTTTGATGGCACTTGTTTTTCCAAGACCAGGCTTTCCATAAAGCAACACTCTCCAATTATGTGTGCGACTTATTTCCGTTGCTTTTTTTATTTCTAAAGCCATAAATATCTCCCTCCTATTCATCCCATTTAATGGCTGACTTTTTAGGTTTCAAAACAATGTATGGTTCCAAATCTTGATAAACTTCTTCTCCAAATTTCTTTTCGAGTTTTGCGATTGTCAAGGGTTCTACACTGTCATAGCCATACTTTTTAATCAACGCTGCCTTAACCTCTGGAGGAGCAACGATTGTTCTCGTAAACTGCGGGTCACCGTAAGACAATCGAGTGAACACTTGTCCTTCATCAAGGCGCTTCTTAATTTCTTTTTCGGCTTCTTTTTTCATCTTATCTGCGACTTTCACAGCTGCTAAGAACGATGTCAAATCACTGTTATTCATCTCTTTAATCATGGATGGACGAAACTCAATAACCTCTCCTGTTTCTGCATCCATAGGCAGTAATTTTAATTCCATTTTTGAAATTCCTCCTATGATTTGCTATAATTTAAGCAAATCCTATAAAATATATGTATTTTTGCTTGTTCCTAGTTATCGCTAGGAACTTTTTATTTTTCTCTGAACTCGTTTATATCAACTTTCAGAGCGTCTGCTATTTTGCATACCGTTTCAAATATTGATTTCAATTTAAACTTTAAGTTCTAGTTTTATTTCTTGAATCTCATTAATTGTTTTATTGACTTGTTTCAGCTCCTCTTGGAGTCTTTGAGATAAGTCTTTTAATTTATCTGCATTTTCAACATCGACTTCTATTGATATTTCTTTTGTCATTTTTATCCTTCCTCTCCTCCTAGTTCCCGCTAGGAGCTTTTTATTTTGTCATGTAGCGTTGATAGTCAAGGGCATCTTCAAACGTTCGAGTAACTTTGCCCGTATATACTTCCCACCGCTTCGAAATAAGAAATTTCGTTACAATGCGACCATCTGTCGTTTCAAATTGGTCTGCGATTAACATTTTTAACTCCTTTTCTAGTAATCAACCCAAAAGATATTTTTTTCAGCTTCAGCACTTCGCCAAGCATTATATACTTCTCGATTGATATATACTTCTTTATTACTAACTTTGGCATATCCATGTTTAAAATTTGAATCGCCTGCGGTCATCTTCCGCATTCTTGTTTGGTAAGTTGATTCTCCTAAATTAAATTCAGATTTGAACTGGGCTTTTGTTAACCAATTTTTATCACCTAAATTTAAAGCCATCACAGCCTCCTTTCTGAATTTATTTTCGATTTTCTCCTTGGTATAATATTTATGAGTAGCTATATAGTAGCTACTTAGTAAAATAGGAAGGAGCACAATTTTATGAGTGAATTACTTTTTGATTTATTTGAACAAAATCCTGGTTCTCGAATTAAAGTTCTTTTTACAGATGGAAAGTCAGAAACTTATGACTATCACGATGAAGATTTCCGTAATGTGTACTTTAAATCACCTAATTTATTCAAAGTTCATAATCCCAATATTGATAATTATGTGTATATTAACTCTGACCACATAATGTCAATTGAAGTAGTTAATTGAGAACTTTTGCTAACTCAGCAATGGCTGCAACCATTGCTGAGTTTTCTTTTGTATTTGGATCAGATAAAACATCAACTATAAATTTGCTAATTGTTTCTCTTGCATTTGCGACTGCCATACGACTTTTATAAATATCTTCGTTTCGAATCTCACCAATTCTAATTGCATGAGCTTCACGAATTTCTTTAGGTGCATTTGCAATTATTTTTTCTGCTTCAGTCATTTGATTTTTCATTTCTTGCTCCTTTCAAAATTCCTTTCTTATCGCAATTTAAAATCGTCAATAATCTGCAAAATGACTTGATGTGCTTTAGGTGATTGAAGTCGTCCTGCTAGAATATCGATCATCACATTTTTAGCTACACCATATTTGGCTGCTAAACTCATCTTTTCAATTCCTGTTTCTTCAATAAAAGAATTAACAAGTTTTAAGCCATTATCACTTGTTGGCATATAGTCGCTCCTTTCTCTATTTAATTTTATTGTGTAAGCCTTTTCTTTTTGTATGTTATAATAAATTTGAATAAGTATTTCACAGATACTCATTCAAAAATTTACAGAAAGGAGAACCATATGACTTATACTACTGGAGAAAAACCTGGTAAAGGCGAATACTACTGTAATGCATGTGGTCAAAATGTTACTCTTGACCAAGATACAGATACTTTGCCACCATGTCCACGTTGTTCTGGAACTACTTTCAGAAAAGGATAATATCCTACCAGAGAGCTAAAAATTGCTCTCTTTTTTCATTTTGTTAAATATCAATTTCGCGTTTGTTTACACAAAAGCATTTACCTAAAACATTAATTTGTATCCATGAAACAGCTTTGCGGTTACCCTTACCATCACGATACTTAGTGATATGGTGTTTAATCATTTTTAACTCCTTTCTGTAAATAATAATCTGCTTTCGCAGTATGGGGAAGACGAGGAATCGAACCTCTTCGCCAGTAGTCTCCCCTGTGGCTAGTGCCACGTATCATAACTCCGTGATATAATATTGGTGTCTAATCAAAAATTATATATAGGAGATTTTTATGAACAACGATAATAATAATTTTTCCTCTTTAGATGAGACGGTAAAAATTTTGAAAAATGCTACTAGCTCTGTGATTCCTTTGTATTCTAGTGCCTTAAATAATGTTCTGTCATCAGAAAGCATAATTAATAAAGCAGTTTTAAAAACTAATTATCAGATACTTAACGCATCTACAACAAGTGCTTTATCAGTTATAAAAAGCACTACAGAATCAATGGATATAGTAACAAGGAATATTTTAGAGGTGAATAATATAATTAATAAAAATATGATTAATATATTGCCTCAATATCAAGAAATTTTTAAAGAAATAAAATCATTGACTATTAAGCAATCTTTGGAGTCTATCAATGTCACGTTGAAGACTATTGATTCGCTTAATAATCACCTTCTTGCTGATAAACACCCCTTTTATAATCAGTTGCAGTCTGACCCACTTGACGATTCTGAAAAACCAAAAGAACAAAAGATAAAGCCCTATAATTCGGAATCCTTCGGAAAAGAGCTGAAACACCGCTTGTATAATCTCTCTCATAATTTAATCGCTCCTTTTTCTGATAAAAGTGAAATGGCTAAATGGATTGTGTATTTTATAATTGAACAAATTTTTACTTCAGATACTGTACCTATACGAGTAAAAACAACTATTGCAATAATAATAGCTTTTTATCTGAGTAGTGATAACTCAAAATAATAGCTTGCCCCCACTGGGGCTTTTTTATTTACCAAACTCACTACTTACGTCGAGGTGAATACGCCGTGTACCTACAGTCGCAACATCGCTCCTTCGTCGTACTAGGTGTTGCTATGTTTGTTCGCTCATTTGGTATATATTTTTGTATAAGAAAAAGTTAGCTTTTTATAGTTTGTATTTGACAAATGTTGTTAAATATCCTACAATTAAGGCATAGTTAAAACCCCTAATAAAAGCTTTATAAAACATTCTTGGCGGAGCGTTTAAGTGCTTTTTATAGGTCTTTTTGCTAACTCAAAAACTAACTTATCTCTACAAGAAATATTATAGCATATTTTCCTACATTGTCAACAAAAAACGTTGGATATTTACCTATCATTTTTCTTGTACCATCTGAAAGGTTGATATAAGTGGATTTATACGAAAAAATAAAAGAACTTGCAATTCAAAAACACATCTCAATAAGACAATTGGAAGAAAAGCTTGGATTTGCAAATGCTACTCTTCGACGTTGGGATAAAAATAAACCAAGCGTCGATAAAATCCAAGCAGTTGCAAAATTTTTCAATGTTTCTGTAGACTATTTACTTGGTAATGAAGAAAAAAAAGAACTTCCAGAACTCACAGTAGACCAAATTCTTGATAGTGTAGAAAACTACTCTGGTGGTGAATTGAATGCTTCAGATCGTGAAATGCTTAGAATAATCATTGAAGCAAAAAAAGCTGCAGTAGAAAAAGAAAATAAAAAAATAAAAGAGTAACCATGAACTGGAAAGATATTATCAATGAAACAGGCATTGAAGTTATCTGGATAGAAAAAGAATACAGTGAAGATGGGTCATATATTCCTAAATGCTCTCTATATCCAAATGGGGCAATTATTCTCAATTTAAGTTTGGAAGAAGAGTGCATTGAATATGTAGCTCTCCATGAAATAGGGCACCTTGTATCTGGAAAAGCTTTAATACAAGTAAACAAATGTTTAAAACATCTTGAACATTGCAGAAATGAAGCGAAAGCTAATCGCTTTTTGCTTCGTAAGAAAGCCCCTGAATTCGTAGAAGCTAACGATTACAATCATGTTTGGGCAACTCCAGAAAAACTTTGTACTTGCCTTGGATTAAGAAATACTTTTGAAAATCTCAAAATCGCTCAAGAAGAAATTGATTATGCGATTTTGAATGCACTTTAAACAATTAAATACAAATAAAAAATTATAAGCTTGACGGTAACTTTTGACAAGAGAAAAAATTTTTTATGGAATATCTTTATAAAATATTTCATCTCCGGATGAAATTAGGTAAGTTTTTCTACGTTATAAAGTTTAAAAAGCGTCTAGTTTGTCTAGACGCTTTTTTCTTATCAAATATTATATAAGGAGTTTTTTATGGAAAACAGAGAAATAAAAGCTTTATCAATCATTTCGTTTATTGTTAGTGTTATAGCTCTATTACTTTCATGGATTCCGTTCATCACTAACATTGATACAATCTTAGCTATACTTGCTATTATATTGAGTATTATTGCAATCACAGTAAATAGTAAGAAGTAGCTTAGCAAATAACTAACACGTGCGCTATCCACGTTAAAAGGGTATGGAGAAAAAATTTAATGAAAGAAATAAAAATTAACAAACACATTTTTGTTTGGATCGGTGCCTTTCTAGTTGGAGGCTTTGGAGTTGATCGTTTCATGCGGGGACAGATTGGTATGGGTATTTTTAAACTTCTATGCAGTTGGATGACTCTAGGTATCTGGCCTCTTGTTGATTGGATTATTTCACTTGTTAAAGCATATAGTGTATATAGCGATACCGATGACCTTACTTTTATTAATGGTAAGTATTCAAGATAACTAAAAAAGCCGCCCAAGTTTGGCGACGAGGGGCGACTTTGAATTAAAGACAGAAACAACACGTCAAACGTGTGTTTTCTTGTATCTATTTTACATGAAAAAGGAGTTAATTTCAAATGTGGATAGAAACAACCCCAAATGGTAAATTTAAATTCTGTGAACAATATGTTGATAATTTAACAGGTAAAAAGAAAAAAGTTTCAATAACCTTTCCTAAAAACACACGAGAAACAAGAAGCAAAGCACAAAAAATTTTGCTTTCAAAAATATCTGAAAAACAAACCGACGAAACCAAGGAAATTATTCCAATAACTTTTGAAAAACTAACAGAAAAATGGTTAGAAGTATATAAACATCAAATACGATCCAGCACACTTATTTCTGTTGAGTCTCATCTTAATCTTCTGAAAGAAATTATCGGTGCTGATGCAATTGTACATAGAATAACCCCAATATTTTTAAACAAGAAAATAGAAGAGTTAATGTTTAAAAACAATGGTATTTCACAAAGCTACGCTACAACTTTAAAAAGTCGCTTGAATAAGATTTTTGATTTTGCTATCACACACGGATACGCCAAAAATAATCCTGTAGCAAATATAAAAATCCCTCGGAAAAAGAAAGAGACAACAAAAGTTACCGAATTCTTTTTTGAAGATGACGAGTTAGAACGATTTATGTCATATTTAAAAGTACATAACTACCGATACTACCTCCTTTGTCAGTGGCTATATTTAAATGGTCTTCGAGGCGGTGAAGGACTTGCCATGAAAAAAGCTGATGTCATTATCACTGAAGACGCCCAATACTGTAAAGTGAATGGAACTTTACAATATCATGGGAAGAATATAGCTGAACAAGATAAATCAAACGAAACCAAAACCAAAGCAGGCTTTCGTGAAGTTGATTTAAACTCAAAAGCAATAGAAATTTATCATGAAGCACTTAAGCTTTCTCAAAATAGTGATTTCCTCTTCTCGACTTCAAAAGGAACTCCTATCCAAGTTTCAGCACTTAATACTTACTTTCGAAAACATAAAGAGCGAATGGGCTTCTCTAAAGACAAAAAAATATCCACACATATTTTTAGACACACTCACGTTTCAAAATTAGCCGAAATCGGAGTTCCCATATATGAAATCCAAAAAAGAGTGGGACATGAAAATAGCGGAATAACACAAGATATTTATTTACATATTACTGGGAAAATGAAGAAAAAAACAAAAAACTTACTGGAGCTACTCTAGTAAGTTTTGCTTTTTTGGTATAATATTTTTTGTAGAAGTTTTAATAGACGGTGGCTCTTGAGAGGATGGTGATGCTTATGAATGTAAGTATAAAATCCAACAGAAAGGAGCACTCTTATTGATGGCTGTAGCAATGTTAGTGACTGCGATTTGTAGTTTCCTAATCAGTTTGCTTACGTTTGTCATCTTGTTGATTGAGAAAATCACAAAAAAATAAGAACCGTCTAACTTTGGTAGAGTAACGGTTCTTTAACCCAATACTGCCACCGACTTTTAATCGGCTACATTGGACTTGTTAACGCAAGTCCTTTTTCTTTACATTAATTATATCACAACTTTCTTTTGAAATACAAGAGGTTAATTCAAAATTGCCCCCTTTTTGCCCCCTTTTTCATTTTGAGCTTATTTATAGTCATAAATAATTTATTTGACACGAAAGAAAAACCGCTCAACAGAGCGGTTAGACAAGTCAAAATTATTTACGACGTTCTGGGATACGAGCCGCTTTACCTTGCAATGCACGCAAGTAGTAAAGTTTAGCACGACGCACACGACCGTGACGGATAACTTCGATTTTTTCAACACGTGGAGTGTGAAGTGGGAAGATACGTTCTACACCAACACCGTTTGAGATTTTACGAACAGTGTAAGTTTCTGAGATACCAGAACCTTTACGTGCAATAACAACACCTTCGAACATTTGGATACGTTCGCGAGTTCCTTCGACAACTTTAGCGTGAACACGTACAGTGTCTCCAGCGCGGAATTCAGGGATATCTGAACGAAGTTGACCTGCATTGATAGAATCGATCAATGAAATAGACATTTTTTTCTCCTTTTGCTCATCAATAAAGCCATTGGCCCAGCGGATAAACAGTTTTATTTATGCCAAATTGGCACTTATAACATTCTACCAAATTTATGCTTTCTTTTCAAGAGCTTTCTTTGACATTTTAGCAAAAGTCATTGTAAACGTCGTTTGGTGTTCATCACTTTCAACAGATACCTGTCCTTGGTGTTGTTCTACTATTGTTTGGACAATCGCTAAACCAATTCCATGAACACCACCAGCGCCTTTATAAAAACGCTCAAAGATATGAGGCAAGGTTTCAGGATCAATTCCACTGCCATCATTTGCTACCGAAATCATCACTGCTCCATCTTTTTTTGTACAGGTCAGCACGATTTCTGTTTCGACATACCGCATAGCGTTGGAAACAAGATTGCTTATGGCTCGCCGTAAAGCTTTATAATCACAGGTAAGCATCACTGCTTTTTTATCAAAAACTGTTGTGAGTTTAATGCCTTTTTGCTCGGCAAATATCTCTTGCTCTTTGGCAATATCTTTCATGATTAGGCGAACATCTTGATAAACAAGCTCTTGATGTACACTTAAACTGTCTAAGCGAGAGAGGGTCAAAAGATCTTCCACGAGTTCGCTCATACGGTCGGTCTCATAAAGTATGGTCTCACTTGCTTTTTTAGGGTCCATTACCTCATAAGAGATTCCCTCAGCATAACTTTTTATTGCCATTAACGGGGTCCGAAGTTCATGTGAGGCATTTTGAAAGAAGAGTTTTTGATTTTTATCGTTATGATCCAACTGTCGGGCAGCAACATTCATATTATGTGCTAAAGTAGCCAACTCTCGATCCTGAAAGCTTCCTTGATATTCAGTAAAATCTCCTTGGCCAATACGTGTCGCAAATTTCGCTAAAATCGATAAGGGTTTAATCAAACGCTGTGTTACAAAAGTTACGGCTAGGCTAAGGATGACAATGACAGCTAGGGCAACCGAAACCAAGAAGAGATTAACGGAATTTGTAAAATTAATAATCCCAGTAATATCCACATATAGAACCTGATACAGTCCTGAACTTTGACGTATGGTTTCAATATAAAAGGTACTTCCTGACGTATCCAGGCGATAATTTTTTACCTTACTCAGTGGAACTTTTTGATTTTTTAAGGCTTGCGCGATGTTATTTGCTGTATCTCTCTCAAAGTTACCAACTTTTTCCAAATCCTGTACTTCATAATTATCATTGATATTGAAAGCCACAGGGTGTGTATTAAAGCTTCCACGCGGTGCATCTTCTAAGTCCGCAGAGGTACTTCCTGAGGGTGGAGTAACTTGTGCTTGATAAATCCTGACTTGAGATAACTGCCGGGAAGCCGAATTGCTAATATAGCTGTTTATCAAGATATTAAAAATGAGGATAATCCATAGAAAAGCAAAGAAGACAAAACCAATATTTGTCAGAAGCAAGCGCGTCTTGATACTGAGTGGTTTTCTTCTGATCATCGTTACTCCTCACTCTGCTTCTTCATTTTTTTGTTTTTCAAACTCGATTCGGCGGAAAATAGCTTTAACACGCATCACCAACTCCATTGGACTGAAAGGCTTAGTGAAGTAATCATCACTTCCCAAATCTAGACCTGTCGCATAATCTAGATCACTGTCTCGGGCTGTCAGCATAATAATTGGTACGATGCTTTGCGCGCGCAGGGCTTTCAAAATTGTGAAGCCATTAGAACCGGGCATCATCACATCTAAAATAACAAAATCACTTGGTGCTTCATTAAAACGCTCTAAGAGTTGATCTCCGGTCGGGAAATCCTCTACTTTAAAATCTTCTTTTTCTAAAAAAGCTTTGATTGCTAAGCGAATATTATCATCATCATCCGCTATATATATTGTTTTACTCATTATATTTCCTCCTCATTAATCATATCTACAAGTTCATGAATCAAATACATTCGATTATCCAACGCGTGGATCTGTTCTGCGCATACTTGCAATTCATTGCTCAGGTGATCTGGCATTTCACCTCCATATTTGTAACGGACTTTATGTTCCAAAGTCGCCCAAAAGTCCATTGCAGATGTGCGTAGTTGTATCTCAACACGACGCGCTTCATTATTAAAAAGCGGGCCAAGATTGACTTCTAGTATCATATGATAAGAACGATACCCACTCGGCTTCGGGTGATTAAGATAATCTTTTTCACTGATCACATGGAAAGCTTCTTGATTTTTAATGATTTCTACGATTTCATAGATATTTTTAGCATAAGCACATATAATCCTTACACCAGCTATATCCGAAAGATTTTTTTCAGCTGCTTCTGCCGTTACAGGTAAGGCTTTTTTCTTCAACTTACCTGCAATACTTTCTGGCGATTTAATTCTTTGCTTGATATGTTCTATCGGGTTAACAGGTTCATAAGCATTGTAATAAGCATTGAGATTGGAAAGCTCTGTCATGATTACTGCCAAGGCACATTCATATTTCACCAAGTTTCGCTTGAGTTTCTCAAACTCTTCAACTTCAAAGCGGGTCGTTTTTATTTCTTTATTCATATTCATTTCCATTCTTGAAAGAGTTTTCACATATTTCTATTATACCAGAGGCTGCGAAATTTATCAGCTTTAGAAACTACTCCGTTTTCCCTCCCACATACAGTTGCAAATAAAATGAAAGGAGCCCTCGCTCCTTTTTAAGATAATTAAGATTATACAATTAAAATCTTAAAATGTACTCAACTTAAATATACAAAAAAAAGAGGAAAGACCTCTTTTTTATATATTAAAATAAATGACTAAAGCTAAAATTGATAAAAGTGCTGTGACACACCAGAAGACAATATCAATCTTCCATTCACTCCAACCTTTTCCTTTACCAGAGAAGCCACCAAGCTCAAAATGATGGTGAATCGGCGTCATACGGAAAATACGTTTGCCGTGTGTTATTTTAAAGTACGACACCTGCATCATAACAGAAACGGTTTCTAAGATATAGATAAAGCCAATCAATAAGAGTGTCCACTCGACATGTAAAAGAATCGAAACGATGGCGATGAAACCTCCTAAACCAAGACTTCCCACATCTCCCATAAAGATTTTTGCTGGTTTGTGATTGAAGAAAAAGAAAGCAATCAAACCACCGATAACGGATAGAATGATAAGTAATACATCATATCGTCCTTGAGCAGCTGCAATTACAGCATAAGCGCTGAGAGAGATGGCCACTGTGATACTGGCTAAGCCATCAATACCATCCGTAAGATTCACGGCATTTGACCAGCCTACAAGCCAGAAGATAATGAAGACTGCAAAGAACCATCCTAAATCAATTTTCCACCCCAAAATATTAAGTACATTTGTACTATCCACCTGCATCAGGATAAGATAAGAAACAATACCTGTGGCTATTTGGGCTAAGAGTTTATGACTGGCTTTGAGTCCGCCATGATTTTTTTGACTAAAAATTTTCATGAAGTCATCTAAGAAACCAATCAGAGAGTACATCGCTAATACCCACCATGCTGTGATAAACATTGGAGTAAATTGTGCAAACATCAAAGCAAATACTGCTGAAACGAGGAGGGCTGCAACTACAAATACAAGACCTCCCATTGTTGGTGTGCCTGACTTACTTGCATGTTGTTTTACTTCTTCAAGAGTGGGTTGACCCCCAAGTTTTTTCTTATGAAAAAACATAATAAAGCGTGGTATTCCAATTGCGGTCAAAACCAACGCGACTAGAGCTGCTAAAAATGCAGTGATTAACATAGTGCCTCCGACTGTTACTTAGAAACTTTGTTTCCTTTATTTATAGAGCTTACTCAGCTCAAAATTGAAAGAGGCGAAAATTTTCGCCTAATTCATTGTTACTGTGATTGTTTGATTGTCTTTAAGTTTGGTTCCCATTCCCACACTTTGTGTGTTCACATGGTCGCCAGAACCTTGATATTCAATTTTCAGATTGTACCATTTTGCGAGTTGTTCAACTTGTTCTTTAGACCATTTGAACATGTCTGGCATGATATGATCGCCATCCGTAAGAAGCATGACAGGTGTATTTGCCCCAACTTCTTGCCCTTTAGCGACAGATTGTTTGGTTACTTTTGTACCTTGACCAATCACAATTGGTGCTAAAAGATTGCGACGTAGACTATCTGAAACGTTACCTGGAGCTTTACCTGTGTAATCTTCAAGGGTAACTTTTCCAGCCTTCAAACCTGAAGTATCTTGTGGTGCCGCTTCTTGGTTTTTGATTTGCTCTGCGCGCGTAATCAAAGAATTAGCAACATCTGAAATATAAGTCAATGACCAGGTATTTGATGGTATTTTGATATTCATATAGAAAATGAAATCTGGATTCTCTGGTGGGTACATGGCAACTGCAGAATAAATATTATCTTGCATTCCCTTCATATAACCACCTGTATCTGATGCAATCTGCGCTGTACCCGTTTTGACAGCCATTGTATTGCCATTAACCAGGAAGAGCGGGCCAGGTTGATGCCCTTGCGATTCTACTGTCAGATAAGATGTTCCCCATGTTGGGTCTGTATTAACGCCTACCATCAAATCTTTCGTTTTATTTATCGCACCTTCAGAAACCGGACGTCCAATAACTTCTGCCTGACTTTCCAAATAGGTATTTTTATCTTTGTCGACAATTTTATTCACAACGTGAGGTTCAAGCATTTCTCCTTTATTCGCAAAGCTTGTCCAACCACGTAGAAGTTGAATTTGTGTCGTACTGATACCTTGCCCAAAGGAAGACTGGATTTGAGATACTGCGTTATCGTCAGGGAGAGCACCAAACTGTTCTCCACCCATACCAATACGAGTGGGTACCCCAAATTTAAAGCGACGCAAGTAGCTGTCCCAGAGATCGCTACCCATATTTTGGACAATCCGTGTCATTCCAGCATTACTTGACATCATGAACCCTTGAGCGAAAGTAACTGTTGAGGGAAGTTTAAAAGTTCCATCTTCGCTTTCATTGGCATCCCAGTCATTAATAACGACATCATAGAGATTGACACGACGGTAGTAAGAGGCATTCAAATCTACTTTATTGCTGTCCAAAGCGGAAGCCATCAAGAAAGTTTTCATAACAGAACCAGGCTCAAATTGTGACTGGTAAAGCATGCTATTCTCTGTGAAATGTGGTTGTTCCCGCGCTGCTTTATCATTAAAGTTATTGGCGGTAATTGTTGGACGCTGTGTTGTAGCTAAGATGTCCCCTGTGTGTGCATCCATCAGTGTGGCAGAAAGTTGTTGACCACCTGACTTTTCTACAGCTGTATCCATGAGTGATTCAAGATTACCTTGTAAACGGGCATCTAAAGTTGTATAAAGATCTTGACCATTTTTTACCTGCTTACTTACTGTGGTTGTTCCAGGCAATGGACGACCATAACGGTCCTTCTCATACGTTTCCTCACCATTTGTACCGCTGAGAATATCATTAAATGAGGCTTCCAAACCGTTGATCCCAACCAAACCAGAGGCAGAATCTCCCGGCGTTTTCAAAGAGGCTATTCCTACAAATTGTGAAGCGTAATTTGGTTCTGGATAAGAACGTGTCAAATTAGGTGTGAAACCAATACCTACTAAGCCTGCATTCTCTGCATCTTTTTTTATCTTTTCCATTTTAGCGAGAGGAATTTTTGTTCCTGCCGAACCAAATTGGACTTGAGCTTTGCCAGAATTGAGCTGTTGCTCAATCAAAGCCTTGTCAATGCCCAACTCTTTATTAAGAAATTCTGTAACTTTCGGAAAGTCAGCCTTATCAACATAAAGCTTATTATTGTTGTTGTCGACTTGTGTCTTATCGAGCACCGCATAAATCGTGTAATCACTCGCATCAACTGCAAGTGGCACACCATTCCTGTCAAAAATTGTGCCGCGTTTAGCATAAACAGTCGTTGTGTTTAAATAGTTCGTCTTAGCCATTTCGGAGATGTTTACACCACCGATTTGATTCACTGTAATAATCCAGACAAAGCGAAATATAAAAATCGCAAACAGAGCAATAGCTACTACAAATAGACTTTTACCTACATGTTTACGATTTTGTTCAGGTCTTTGATGACTTTTTTTCGCTTTTTTCGAAATACGTCTGAAAGGGAGAGTAATTATTCGAAAAATATTTTTCATTTTGTCGCTTTCAATACATTATCAGAATTATAGGAGATGCCATACTTATCCGTAACTTTTTGTAGTTTGTCTTGGGATGTTAACTCCTGAATTTTCTGGTCATACTCAGAATTTTTTTGCTCTTTAACAGTAATTTGACTGTTATAGTGCAAGGTACTACTTTCAATTTCTTGTGTTTTTGTTTGAATGAAGAGTTGGGTAACCGCAAGCATCAATGCTACGACGACCATAGAAAGATAAAATACTTTTTCAACCCCAGAAAATCTTTTGAACTTTTTGGCCAAAACTTCTGGTGCTAATGAGTCTTTTGAAATCGCATAGCTGTCCTTTTTGGCCGCTGTTTCAATGTCAAAATATTCTTTAGGTTGCGCTGCCATATTTTTCTCTCCTCTCTCCTTTTTCCTTTTTCATCAATTTAATCTTTTTGTTTTTCAGCCACACGAAGCTTGGCGCTGTGCGCTCTATTGTTAAAAGCAAGTTCTTCTTCACTCGCAAGAACGGGCTTACGATTGACTAACTTGAGCTTTGCTTCCATATCTTTCGGAATCATAGGAAGTCCTTTCGGCACATCAACGGTACTGTATTCTTTAAAAATTGTTTTTGTTAAACGATCTTCTAAAGAATGGAAAGTAATCACACTTATTCGTCCAGAAACGTTAAGTAGATCAATTGCTTCCTCTATTGATTCTTCAGCTGCTCCTAGTTCGTCATTTACTTCGATTCGGATCGCTTGAAAAATACGCTTTGCGGGATGTCCTTTTTTCTTAAGCTCTTTTTGAGGAAGTGCTGACTTGATGATATCTGCCAACTCTGTCGTCATTTCAATAGGTTGAAGCTTACGTGCTTGTTCAATCTTTCGAGCAATTTGTTTTGAAAACTTCTCTTCACCATAGCGGTAAAAGATGCGGACCAAATCCTCATACGGATAATCATTTACAACTTCATATGCAGAAAGTGCTTGAGATTGATCCATTCTCATGTCTAAGCGTGCTTCCTTCTTATAAGAGAAACCACGTTGGCTGTCATCAAACTGAGGGCTTGAGACGCCTAAATCATAAAGAATACCATCAATTTTTGTAACCCCTAAGTCTGCAAGACTTGAACGTAAGTAGCGGAAGTTACTCTTTATCAATGTCACCTTATTTTCTGCCAAAGCAGCTTTCAGGCGAACCTTCGCATTTTCGTGGGCAGTATCATCTTGATCAAATGCGTAGAGATGACCAGTTGTCAACTTACTTAAAAGATATTCGCTGTGTCCTGCCCCACCAAGAGTTGCATCCACATAGATGCCATCAGGTTTCACCTCAAGCATATCAACAGTTTCGTGTAGCATTACAGTGTCATGCTTGAATTCCATGTTTACAAGTTTACAGGCGAAAAACGCCATCCTTCCCTAATAGCTAATATTCATTATAACATTTTTCTCAAAAATGTATAGTGGTTTACAATATATTGTAAACTTTTTTTCTCTGGTTCTTAATGTTTTGTTTTTCGACGCATATACATGGCATTGGCCATTTTATAGAGAAGTTTACTTACAGGGAGGTCAAACTCACCCACATATTCTTCAATACGCGGATTGAAGTGTTTTTTAAACTTCAATAATCCATCTTTTTCAGAAAGGGAATTTTCAAGGCCACCCATATTTAAGGTGTTTGCTCCATTTTCAAATGCATGTTGAATAGTTTCAAACCAAACTAAATAAGAAGGATAGTATTTTTGGAAGGCTGTGTCTGTACCTGCATAAAGGGTTTCAGCGGCACCAAAAGCATCGATAGATAAAGTTCCAGCTACCGGAATAATCTCTCCTTTTTCTGCGATAAACTGTGTAATGTCTGCAACATTTTTCTCAGCAATAGCAAGTTCTTCCGTCAAAGTTTTTAAGCGTTTTTCATTTTTAGCTTTTGCTTGATTATCCTTAATCTTTTCAACATTCGCTTCCATATCTTTTTTGACTTTAGCCATATTAAATTTTACTAAAGTAATAAAAGCATCTGAGCCATAAGTGTCCAAAAGTTTTGTATAATAATCAGCATTACGAAGACTTACATTTTTACGTGCTTCTGTCTTCTTCATCAATTCAGCAAAAACAGGAACTAACTCCTTTCCACCAAAAGTAACTTCTGGATAAGAATTGCGTGCTTTACGAATAAATTGACGTGTTTTTTTATCTAGGTTTTCTTCTGAAAAATCTTCTTTGTAAATGACAGCATTGTAGCGAGGCTGGATCGTATCATGCATTTCTGTAGTACGTCCAGTATACTCCACACCTGCACTTGTTAAATTTGTCAGAAGATCATAGGCATCGTCAAATTTGTAAGCCGGATCAAACTTGATAAAAAGTGCTTTTTGACTCTTACCAAATTTTTTCAATTCTAACAGAACAAACTTTAATAAAGCTTTATCTGTATAATCCATCAAAATTCCGCGCGGAATATAAAGCATTGTGAATCCCAGTGGAAGGGGACGAATCAAGACCAAGCTACTTGCAACCAGCTTATCATCTTGATAAAATCCGATGATTTCCGAATTCCAACTGCTTTTGATGGTCGCCCATTTTGAGGTTTGTAAAAGGTTTGGCATACCAGAGGCAGCAACAAACTTGTCATGTAGATGAGGATCGAGTCCAATTTTTACTGTGTACATATCTCTATTCTATCAAAAATTATTAAAAAAAACAGGCTCAGTTTGAACCTGTTTAAGCAACTGGGGTAGCTGGATTCGAACCAACGCATGAGGGAGTCAAAGTCCCTTGCCTTACCGCTTGGCTATACCCCACTGTCTATCTTTCGACAACAGTAAATATTTTATCAAAATCATGAGAGTATTTCAAGGATTAACTCTAACCTTTGAGATATAAGATAAAATTAGGCACCTAAATTATAGGCTTTGATTGCTTCTTCCATGGCATCCGCAAAATTTCGGGTCACAGCAAGTTCTTTTCCCGAAGCAACCACGACAAAACTGCCATTTTCTTCGTTAATGTCAGCAATAATTTTTTTACCTGATTTGACTTGAACACCTGTTTTTGTGTCAATAACTTCAATTTCTGTATCTTTTTTCTTAGACATCATCAGTCTCCTTTATCCTTCATATCTAGAGATTTTCATCTCAACTTTTCAATGATACCATTTTGCCGAGTTTTTGTCACGCTGTTTTCGCTTGCAAGAGTCTTCCCTTTTAAATGATTTTTGCCTTATTGTCAAACATATCTAATAATTTGAAATAAAAAAAAGAAATACCCCGAGAGGCATTCTTATTTTTATTTCTTATGAAAGTTCCGCTACAATTGCCTTCAATTGCGCTTTTGTTTGAACGCCGACAACTTGTTTCACCATTTGACCATCTTTGAAGAAAATCAATGTTGGAATGCTCATAACACCAAAAGCTTGTGGTGTTTCTGGATTTTCATCAACGTCTAACTTACAAATTTTAAGTTCAGACTCGTCAAGTTCTTCTCCTAATTGTTCAAGAATTGGAGCTTGCATACGACAAGGGCCACACCAAGTTGCCCAAAAATCTACAAGCACAAGTCCTTCTTTAATTTCTTCTTTAAATGTAGCATCAGTAATGTTATATTCCATTTTTCGTTCCTCGTTCTTTATTATGAGTACATTCTAGCGAATTTTTATCTACTTTACAAATATTATGATTGTTTTTATATTTTGAGTCATTTCAAGGTTGCAATTGTTGCGCCACTTCCACCCGCGTTCACAGGAGCATACTCATAACTCTTAATATGCCGATGTTTCTGTAGCTTTTTCTGTACCATTTCACGAATCACACCAGTTCCGATACCATGAACAATGGTGATTTGTAATAAGTTGGCAAGCAAGGCCTGATCAATATAATTATCGAGCTCTAACTCTGCTTCCTCGTACCTCATGCCTCGTAAATCAAGCTGTGCTTTCACTTTGTTGCTGACCTTACGGGTTACAGCCTTCGTTTTTGCAGGTTGATTTTTAGCAATCTCTTCCTCTGTTAGCTCAAATTCATCTTCTTGCAGTTTAGTCATTATTGAGCCCATTTGCACTTGCCAACGTCCATCTTTTTCAAGACGTATAAGTTTTCCACGTTGCCCATATGCTGTAACCAATACTTCAGCGCCTTGTTTCAAGCCACGTTGTGCCTTAGCTTTCTTTAAAACTTTGTTTTTACTGTAATCTACAGACGGAACTAGATTCTCAAGTGCGCCACGTGCTGCAATGATTTCATGAGGTTTCAGCTGCGCTTTATCATTCAATGTTTTGAGAATTTCTTGAGCTTCTTGACTGGCCTTTTTCACGACTTCTTGGGCTTCACGTTTTGCTTTCTCTAGCTCATGCTCACGCTCTCGATTAATTTGGTCATAAACTTTGGTCAAATCTTTGTGAAGAGTTATGTTTTCTCGTTCTAACTTCTTAATGTTGGCAGCTGCTTCTGTGACTTCACGCGTTTTCTCTTCTAAGCTTGCAATCATATGGTTAACATCATGTTCCGCATCAGAAACCATGTCACTCGCCTCCTGAATGATTTGGTCTGCCAAACCCAAACGCCGTGAAATTTCTAAGGCGTTTGAACGACCGGGTATCCCCAACTGCAGACGGAAAACAGGACGCATTTTATCGATGTCAAACTCCATGCTCGCATTAAGAACTTCAGGTGTTTCGACACCATATGCTTTAAGTTCTGGATAGTGGGTACTCGCCATTGTTTTTACATGTTTTCCACGTAAATATTCTAAAATTGCAATGGCTAAAGCGGCACCTTCTTTGGGGTCCGTACCTGCACCAAGTTCGTCAAAGAGCACCAAGGCATTATGATCTGCCTTGTCGAGAATTGCGACAATATTGGTCATATGACTAGAGAAAGTTGAGAGACTTTGCTCAATCGACTGTTCATCACCAATATCCGCAAAAATTTCCTGAAAAACATGTGCACGACTGCCTGCACTAGTGAGGATAGGCAAGCCAGATTGCGCCATAATAGTGAGCAGACCTACAGTTTTTAAGGTAATTGTTTTACCCCCAGTATTTGGCCCTGTAATTACAATTGTGTTTAAACTCCTGTCAAATTTGATGTCATTAGCCACAACTACTTTTGGATCAATCAAAGGATGACGTGCTTCATAAAAGCAAATGTCTTTATCTTGGGTCAGCTCAGGAATACTGGCCTTATGCTTCAATAAATAGTTGTACTTGGCTTTAATCAAGTCAAGATGACCTTGTAACCATGCATTTTGTCGAATATCCAAGCTATAGGGTTTGAGTTCTTCACTGACAGCTCGAAAAATTCGAATCATTTCATTTTTTTCTTCGATTTTCTTTTGATTTAAATTATTGTTGAGCGAAACGGCAGCATTGGGTTCAATATAGAGGGTTTGTCCTGAGGCAGACATATCGTGCACTACACCCGCTATTTTATTTTTACTGTCTGCACGCACTGGCAACACTTGGCGATCATTACGCACCGTGATTAAATTTTCAGTAAGAGAACCTGCATGTTTAGATAAAAGTTCCTGCATCACTTTTTTAATGTCTGACTGATAACGCTTAATGGCTGCACGAATGTGCATCAGTTCAGCAGATGCATTGTCGTAAAGCGCGCCAGAGTTATCAAAAATTTCAAGTGTTTTATGCACAGGCGAAAGATCAGAAAATTTTTGGATAAGTTCATCAAGTGTTGGAATTTCAACATTCTCTACTTCATCAAAGTAGCGCACAATATTCAGTCCTTGTTGGACCACTTTTTTAATTTCGACAAATTCTCGGCCACTCAATTGAGCATCTAACTCTAAGCGGCGCAAAATTTCACTAATATCTGCCGTTTTGGAAAGATGGAGCTGCCCATTTTCTTGGGCCAATTTTTCAAACTCTGACAATTCATCAAATAAGATTTGAATTTTAGTGGCATCAGAGAGGGGTTCTAGTTCTTCCAACTCTTTTTTGCCTTGGGCGGTTGTTAAAAAGGCCAAGAATTGCTCTTTGACCTTGTCAAATTCTAAAATTTGGATAATTTTTTTATTCATAAATTCTAAATATTACCTATTATATTCTCAATAAATATATTTTTCAGCAACCCCGAAGAAATCGGAGTATGGCTAACCATCAAGCGAACTAAAGCTGAAGCATTCAAATGGTTTTGAACAGTGGCCATAGGTACAAGCGCAAGCAAAGTAACGGCCATTTGTATGCCAAAATAAGTTGCTCCGAGCCCTAGAATGCCTGCGATAATTTTTCCAGTTTTTCCGAAGGGTTGCAAACGTGTGATGTGGACAAAAAGTCCGACTAGACGTATCACCGCATAAGAAGCAACGAAAATAATCATGAAGGCAAGACCAGCATAGAAAGCATCATCGATTTGGAAAAGCAAGTTATTATCAAAAAAAAGTAACCGTGAATCTGCTGTTGCACTGGAGAAAGGTACCCACATTGTTAATTTTGAAGCAAGTTCCTTATAATTTAAAAAGGCGATAATTGCAGATATAATGATCCCCAAGCTATACAAAGCCTGTAAGACCAATCCTCTTGAATAGCCAACCAGAAAGGCCCATATAAGTAATATTAAGATAAGTAAGTTAATAAGCATAATGTTTTCCTAAATTTCTGTAAATCATTCGTTTACTACCCATTATACCTTATTTTCTCCTCATTTACCAAACAGGCTTGAAGAATGTCCTTTTTGTAAGCTATGGCTAAATTCAAGCTTTTGGGTCATGTCATTGATTGCCAGTACAGCTTCTCCAAAGCCAACGGACATTAAGGGGGCTTTTCCATCATAATCGCTGGCATCCCCTGCGACATAAAGCCCTGAAATATTTGTCTCTTGTTGTCGGTTAGCTCTTATTCTTCCTCTACGGCTTAACTCAATTTCTTCGTTCAAATCAACATGGTTTGTCATCATGCCGTAGTTTACTAATATTTTATCTACTGCTAAATGATTTACCTCCTCTGATTTTACACGTTGCAACTTAAGCCCTTCTGGTGATAACTCATGAGGAAGATAAGGTGTATGTATTTCAACGGTTGATTGTTCTAACTCTGCCACTGTTAAAGCATGGGCTCGAAAAGAAGGACGACGATGAATAAGGTGAACTTTTCTGGCCACTTTTTCCAACATCAGTGCCCAATCCAGTGCACTGTCTCCCCCACCAAGAACTGCAACTTCTTTTTCACGATATTCTTCTAAGTTTTGAATAAAGTAATTCAATTTTCCTAATGCATGAAGTTCTTCTTCTTGCTCCAAATTAAGTTTACGCGGGCTGAGCAAGCCAGAACCTGTTGTTAGCAATACCGCTTTCGAATAATGCCTACTTTTACTTGTTTGCAGTACAAAATGCTTATTTTCATCTTCTTGGCTAATATTTTCAACTTTTTCATCTAAATACAGCTCATGGGGGATGCGAGCAAGTTGTGCTAAAAGGTTAGCCGTTAGATCTGCTCCTGAAATCTCAGGTAAACCGGCTATATCATATATCATTTTATCTGGATAGAGTGTTTGAGGTTGACCGCCAGCTTCTTCTAAAGCTTCGATTATCTTGACAGTCATTCCACGCATTCCAGCATAAAATCCGGCGTAAAGTCCCACAGGACCAGCACCGATAATTGTTAAATCGTATAAAGTTTCCATGCCTTCATTATAGCAAATTTGTCAAAAGTTTTTGACATTTTAAATTCTATATATCTTTAGTACAAAAAAACCGACGAAATTCTTTCGTCAGCTTTATAAGTTAAACACGCCCTAATATTTTTTTCATACCTTGAATAAGTTTATATTTTACAGGTTGTGGATAGTAGGCGAATTCCCCTACTTTTTGTGTGATATAGCCCCCAAAATTTTGCTTAAATTTCAAAACGCCATCACTGCCATCAAAGTTTCCTGAGATGCCATAAAAATTATAGGTTTTCATCTGACGCTCAATGGCATGAAGCATTGCCGTATGTTGCATAAGGAAAGGTCCACCTAACTTGCCATAAGCGCCGTCAGAGCCTCCATACAGGTAAAGAAATTCTTGGTTGACTTCAATAAAAACACCCGCTGCAATTGCTGTCTCATCTTTATAAGTGATCAAAAATTCAATTTTATTGCCAAAGGCCTTATAAAGCTCTTGATAATATGCTAAATCTTTGGTTGCAAAATGACGTTTTTCACCTGTGTTACCAATCAAACGCTCCACTTCAAAGAGTTCTTCATAAGTTGCTCTCTTAACTGTAACTTCATTTTTTATCGCTTTTTTGACATTGCGTTTTGCGTTAGAGTTGTAACTCTTGAGAAGTTCTTCTTCACTGTCTATTTCTGAAAGGTCTTTGATGTATTGCCATTCGGCAACGGCATCTTGCTCTTCATAACCCACATGTCGGCCATTGTAAGTTAAACCAAGCTTTTTCATTTCTGAAATGAACGCTTCATTAGCTTCTTGAAGTTCCTGACCTTTGCTGTCATAAACCATGTAATTAACAGCTGGGCGTATCTTCACTTCTAGAGCTTGCTGATTTTTCGCATATTTTTTTAACTCTTGAATAAAGCAGTTAAAAACCATCTGATCAAAGTTACCAATAGGACCAAAGTTAATTTCCAACTTTGCGCCGCCTGAAACAGAAACAGAAGTCATGAGCGCAGCCATTTTAATCTGGTCATTGACTTTTACAGCGAGGAAAATCGGTTTATAACCACGTTTTTCCAACATTTCTGCCATTTGTGGTGTTTGTAAAAATGACTCTGTTTTTTCAGCTGCAAAGGCTGTAAATTGTTCTTGTGAGATTTCTAAGAATTCCATTATTTTCTACCTAAAAGTGTCTTAACCATGCTTAAAACTCTGTGTTTAAGTGGTTTTGGATAATAATTGAAATAGCCAACTTTACGTACAACATAACCTGCAAAGTTCTGTTTGAAGTGAAGCACACCATCTGTACCGTCAAAAGTTCCAGCTACTCCAAAGAAATTATAGCTTTTCACGCCTTTATCAAGGGTTTTCTTCATTACATAATGCTGAATAGCAAACGGCGCATATAATTTCTTAAAGGCTTCGTAGGATCCACTAAACAGATAGATGGTTTCACTTGCGCCATAGATAAAGAGTGAGCCGGCTAATATAATATCTTCTCGCCCATGTTGAGCAATAAATTCACGCGCTTCTGCTAAACGTACTTTTTGTGTTTCAAGCTGGCTTTCTAACTCTTTGCGTTTACCTTCTTTTTTCGTTTTTTCAATCTGTCCAGTAAGTTTATCCATTTGAGTTAAAATTGCGGCTTCATAGTCTGCGAAATTAATCTCAGCCACCAAAAACTCTGCTTTATCACCAAACGTTTTATAAAGACTTTGGTAGTAAGGCAGATCATGATCATCATAACCACGTCGCTCCGACGTTTCCGAAGTAATCTTTTTGAACTTATCTAGTTCCTCATAAGCTAAAGGACGTACTCGAATCCCAAACTGCTGTGTTTTCTTGACAGAATATTGCCCATCTTTCGTATAGGATTTTAAAAGTTTTTTATCATCTGCAATATCAGAAAGATCCTTCACATAATGCCATGTAGACTCACCACGTTTGTTGTAACCAACTTCTAAGCCTGTATGCTCGTAGTTCAACTCCTGCATGGATTGAATAAACTGCTTGTTTTCGTCAGTCAAGGCATTACCTGTACTGTCAAACTTTTGGTAGTTTGTATTTGGGATAACTAGAAGTTCCATGCCATCATGGTCCTTAACAAACTGACGTAATTCTTTGTAGAAAAATTTTTCTACATCTTCTTGGTACTCTTGATAAATTGGACCATACTGGATTTCGTAGTGCTTTCCTCCAGTCATATTTTTTGCACCCAAAAGAGCAGCCATTTCGATTTTATCTGATTGGACAGCCAATAAAGTTACTTCCCAGCCATTTGCCATCATCAGCTCTGCCATTTCAGGCGTCTGTAAAAAACTTCCTTGGCTTACATTTTCATTGAATTGAGCGAATTCTTCAGCTGAAATTTCTCTTAATTTATAATTCAAAACATATCCTTATTTCTTTAGTGATTTTATTTATTATAGCAAAAAAGACTGAATATTTCAGCCTTTCCTTCTAAATAGAAGTGTTTTTTCCTTTTGTAAAAGCTGATCTTTGTCTTGAAGTAAAACAAAGATGAGAGTAATAAGGAAGACAAAGTCAGCAAGGAAGAGAAGATAGTTGAACAATGAAAAATCACGAATTCCAAAGCTGGCAGCATCTACAGCATGGCTGATATTGCTCAATAAGAACAAGGACAAAGCTACGAAAAAGATTAATCCAATCCCATAATTGGATAAGCCAGCATCGCGTAAGCGACGGGTGAATAATGCAAGTGTGGGTAACAATAAGCAAGCGCCGATAAGAAAGAGAAAGGCCAGCATCATCCAGGTCGCAATAAATGCGCCTCCGAAGAGGATATTTTCAAAGAAATGAACCCCGACAAACACCACGCCCAAAACTGCAAATACCAGAGCAAATATAAGTTGCACAAACCAAAAACTGAGGCGACTTGTTCTTCCTCTGAAGGAGACATAACCTAGAAAATAGTTTTTTATAGCTTGCAAAAAGTTCTCTTGACCCTTTTCTTCTATCCGTGCTCGCCCATAAGTCGGCTCTGAAAATTCTGGTAAGTCCGCTGCGGCTTGAGCTGCAGGCAGAGCATTCAAAATAAGAATACCGAAGAAACCACCAAAAGGAGCTAGAAGTACAAAAATCAATTCCCAAGGGAGACTAACATCCCTTAAGCGGCGTACGGCTATGGCCAAGAAAGGGCAGAAGGCCACTAGACCATAACATACCCATAAAGCAATGAAAAAATATGAAAATACAGACCACAAATCTGGTAAAACATCACTTGATAAAAGATGAAACAAAGTGGCAAAGGCAAGTAGAATAACGGTCACTAAAAGGTGCCCTAACATTGCGAGCCAATAGTCTTTTCGACTGGTTCTTTCTCTAAAAGAAATATAACCTAACCAAAATTTTTGATAGGATTGTTTGAACTCTTTCAAATTAAACATAATCTCCTCATTTCATTAATAATCGTTTTGCTTGCGCGAGCGCTTCTACCGTTATGTCATCTCCCGCTAACATTTTGGCCACTTCTTCGACCCGCTCTTCCAGTTTCAATTTTCTTACTGTTGAAGTAGTGACATCATCTGTGGACGCTTTTTCAATATAAAATTGTGTATCAGCAATGGCCACAACCTGTGGTAAATGTGAAATAGCTAAGACTTGCCCTGCTTGGGCGATTTTATAAATTTTTTGAGCAATAGCTTGCGCTACACGTCCAGATACACCTGTATCCACCTCATCGAACACGATCGATGTTTTATTTTCACGTCTTGAGAAACTTGATTTAATCGCAAGCATCAAACGTGAAAGTTCTCCTCCTGAAGCCGTTTTGGCCAAGGGTTTGAACCCCTCTCCTGGATTAGTTTGAATATAAAATTCCACTTGCTCATTCCCTTTGCTGGAGAATTTCCCACTTTCAAACTGTACAGAAAAATCAGCTTTTTCCATATACAGATCAGCAAGTTCCTTTTTAATATCGGTTTCTAATTCTTTTGCTATCGCATGACGTGCGGTGTTAAGATGCTCACTTGCAATGAGTAATTCTGCTTGTGCTTCTTTCAGTGCTTCTTCAAGACGCTCACTATTTTCCGTTCCACCCATCAAATCTGAGAGCTCAAGCTGAATTTTGTCCAAGGTTTTCAATACGTCAGAGAGCTCTGGACCGTATTTTTTTCGCAAGGTATTCAAGGTGAGGATTCTCTCTTCGATTTGCAAAAGCTCTGTTGGATTAAACTCTATGCCTTCAATTGCTGTGGATAACTTGGTTGAAACTTCCTCAAGCAAGTAGTAAGCATCCATCGTTTTATCAGACAAATCTTGGTAATCTTGGTCAAACTCTGCAACATTTTCGAGTTCTGCCATGGCTGTCCGTATCCCGCTCAGACTTGAAAAATCACCTTCTTCATCATCTAAAGCCAAATAGGCTGTATTTAAAGCATCTGCTATATTTTTAGCGTTATTAAGCTTATCACGGCGCATCTGCAATTGTTCATCTTCTTTTAAATCAATCTCAGCTGCTTCAATTTCTTCAACTTGAAACTGTAAAATTTCGATACGTTGAGCAAATTCTTGTTCGTTCTTTTGACGTGTTTCAAGTGCTTGACGAATTTTTTTATAATGCTCAAACTTAATTTGGTATTCTGCCTTAATTTGTTCAAAATTTTCATCACCAAACTCGTCAAGGAGCCGAAGGTGATGTTTAGCATTCATCAATTCTTGATTGTCATGCTGCCCGTGAATATCAACTAAAAGCTCTCCGATTTCACGTAAGGTAGTCAGATTTACCATTTGTCCATTCACCCGACAAACAGAGCGCCCATTAGCAAAAATATCACGGCGTAAAATGAGCTCAGTACTTCTCTCAAGGCCCAAGTTTTCTAACTTTTGATCCAACTCTGCATTTTTTCCTGCAAAAAATAGACCTTCAATTTCGGCCTTATCTTTACCTGTACGGACAAAATCACTGGAACTCCGCCCTCCGAGCAAAAGCCCCATAGCATCAATAATAATCGACTTACCAGCTCCTGTCTCCCCAGTCAAAATGGTCATCCCACTTTCAAAAGAAAGATGAATCTCTTCGATAATCGCAAAGTTCTTGATAGAAATTTCTTGTAGCATACTTTTTCCTTTTATAAACTTAATTCGTCATAAACGGTATTTGCTTGCCGTCTTGTTTCACAAATAATCAAAATACTGTCATCGTCCGTCATAATAGAAAAAATCTTCTTATTGTAACGATTGATGAGGCTTTTTTTAATCACACTGGTCGTCCCTGGCTTAGCGATGATTGAAATCATATTATCGTGCATTTTCAATTCTAAGATAGCCTCATTGGCTAACTCATTATGCAGCAGATCCTTTTGTTCTTCATCATGCTGTTGTGGTAAGGCGTAACGATAACCTCCACGACTTCCAGGGATTTTAATCAGTGCGAGTGACTTAATATCACGGGAAACTGTGGCTTGTGTCACATCAATATCGTTAGCCAAAAGCTCTTGTACAAGTTCATCCTGTGTTTGTACTTCTTTAGTTGTGATGAGTCTTGAAATAAAATCAAGGCGTTCTTCTCTTCTCATACTAACGTTTCCTTTTCTGTTTGGAGTACAGCTTCAATATTAACAAGAGGTGCTACTGTCGCAGTCTCTTCTTTTTTTAAGTGCACTAGAAATTCAACATTACCTGCACCACCTTTAATGGGTGAGAAGGTTAGATTTTTGACTGAGAATCCAGTACTCAAGGCTTTTTGAATCACTTTATCAATCGTTTGCTTGTGGATCTTTGGATCTTTAATAATGCCATTTTTCCCCACTTGTTCACGACCGGCTTCAAACTGAGGCTTGATCAAGGCAGCCACATCACCATCTTTAGCTAAAATATCAAACAAAGGCGGTAAAATCAAGTCAAGTGAGATAAAACTCACATCAATGGACGTAAACTCAGGTTGACCTTGCGTAAAATCATCTAGGACAGCCTTGCGGAAGTTAAACTGCTCCATGACTACCACACGCTCGTCTTTACGAAGTTTCCATGCCAATTGATTGGTACCCACGTCGAGAGCATAGACACGTTTGGCGCCATTTTGTAGCATGACATCTGTAAATCCACCTGTTGAAGCTCCAATATCCAAACACGTTTTATTTTCCACAGAAAGACCAAACTCTAAAAGCGCTTTTTCTAACTTCAGGCCTCCACGACTCACATATTTCAGTTTTTCCCCTTTGAGACGCAGTTCTGTGGCTTCTTCTATCTTTTGTCCAGGTTTGTCAAAACGTTCTCCTGACTTGGCATCCACTACTAAACCAGCCATAACTCCACGTTTTGCCTGTTCTCGCGTTTCAAATAATCCTTGATTTGCTGCTAAAACATCTACTCTTTCTTTCATTTTATTTCTAAACTTTCTATAATTTCGACAATTTCAGCACTTGAAGTTATTTGTGCCAAATCATTTTTCACAGCCGTTAATAATTCTTCTAAAGCTTCTTGGGCTCCTTTTAATCCGAGCAAGGCCACATAAGTCGACTTTTCTTCCTCTTGGTCTTTTCCAGGCGTTTTTCCTATTTCTTCAAATGTCCCGGTGACATCAATAATGTCGTCACGTATTTGGAAAGCTAAGCCCAAGTTTTGACCTATTTCTCTTAGCTTTGCGATTACCTCTTCGGACTGTTCAGCGATAATTCCAGCAGCCACAAAAGGAAAGGTTAACATTCTCCCCGTTTTTAAATGATGGATTTCCTTTACCTGCTCTAAAGATAAGTTTTTGCCTTCTCCCTCCATATCTAAAATCTGTCCAGCAACCATACCCAAAGAACCACTTGCAAAAGAAAGTTCTTTTACTAAGGAAACAACTGTTGCAGCGGGTAAAGAAAGGGTAGCTAAAAGATAGTAGGGATCTAAAAAGAGAGCATCTCCAGCCAATATCGCCGTTGCTTCATCAAACTTTTTATGGTTGGTGAGCTGGCCTCGGCGATAGTCATCATTATCCATTGCAGGCAGATCATCATGAATCAAGCTGCCCGCATGAATCATCTCAACAGTCGCTGCCACTTGATAATGCGCCGTTTCAAGTGTAACTCCAAGTGATTCTAACATCTTTAGGAACAAAAGCGGACGAATTCTTTTGCCGCCTGCAGCTAGTGAGTAAGTCACAGCATCCGCAAGATGTTGAGGAATATCAGCTTTTTTATAAAATTTTATCAGCTCTTGGTTGAGCCTATTCATATCAGTCATCATTAGTTATATTATCCCATTTCACAGAAATAATGTCCAATAGAAAATAGAGGCCTTCACTCTTAAATAATTTCTCAATACGAAAAAAACGTTCTTTAAAATAAGGAACGTTTTCGTTTGCCTCAAGACTATAGACCAAGCTTGCCTTTCAAGTCATCCACAAGTCCTTGGGCTTGTTCTTTCATGTTTTCTGGAGCATACTTCTCTACCTGCTCGTCAATCACTTCTTCTGCTTTTTGTTTCATGTCTCCTGGCACGTTTGAAGCCAAATCTTTGGCTTTATCCACAAGGTTATTTAAATCCATAACTTCTCCTTTTTTATGGTTTTATTATAGCACAACCCCTGACATGATCGTCAGTAATTCGTACTGACTATTGGTTTATTGAAAACATCGCAAAGTTACTGCTCTTCACGTCTTATTTTCAACTTCTATGCCCATGACACCATGTTTTGAGAACATTTTCTGTTAAAAACTGAATATTTTTTAGGGTCACTTCTTTGCACATTGCTTTCTCTAAAGGAAGCACTGTTCTCTGAATGCTATAACTTGCCAACAAGATCTTACTCATCTCTCCTAAATCCTCCGACAAGCTGCCACAGAAAGCGATTGTAGGGACATTATATTTTGCTCCCAGCTTTGCCATTCCAAACGGCACTTTGCCCTTCGCTGTTTGAAAATCCATCTGCCCTTCGCCTGTGATAATTAAATCAGCAGTTTTAATCGCTTCCTCAATTTTTAAAAGCTCTGCTATTTTACCAAATCCTGGCTCCAGCGTCCCTCCCAACAAAACAAGGGCACCACCTAAGCCACCAGCTGCTCCTGTCCCAGGTATCTCTTGTAAATCAATCTTTCGCTCTTTTTTTATTTTTTGGACAAATGCTTGTGCAGCTCTATCTTGGCGTTCCAGAATTTCTGCTGTCCCTCCTTTTTGCTTCCCAAAAACTTTGGCATATCCCTCGGCGCCAGCATAAACGTTGGTGACATCTGCTAATCCTGTGATTTTTATGGTCGAAAAATCTTGACCTTCTAAAGCTTCCAAAAGCCCACGCCCTCCATCAGAGGTACCACTTCCTCCAAGACTTAAAACAATCTCAGTGGCCCCTCTTTTTTTAGCATCTAAAAACAGGGCACCGAGTCCAAAAGTCGTTGCTTCTTGGATTGTTTTTTCGTCTGGTTTAATCTTATCAATACCGACCACCTCAGCTGCCTCAATAACAGCTAGACGATGATCAAGAAATAAATAAGAGGCTTGCATCGAACGTTTCATTAGGTCAACCGTTTCAACTTCAATGAAATTTCCACCTAAACCAGAGTGCAAGGCAGAAACACTGCCCTCCCCCCCATCAGCAATTTCAAATGTTTCAACATTAAATTTGGGAAATACAGATAAAACTGCAGTTTTTACTGCTTGGTTCAGCTCCGCACTCGTGGCTGATCCCTTAAAAGAATCTATCGCTACTACAACTTTCATATTTATTCCTCACTTTTACTTGTTAGTGTTATTATAGCACCAAATGTAGGCGTAAGGTTCTAACTCCATTTGTTTAGGGATTGTTTTTTCTTTTATAATATCCATCCCTTCTAAATCATACAGTGTGACTTTCTGATTGGACACATTGGTAATTGAAATAATTTCTTGATTAAGGTGAGTTCTTTTCACTGCAAACACTCTTTTATCAATATCCAATATTTCTTGCTTTCCGTAGGGAGAAAAAGCTTTGTATTGAGCTCTTTTTTCCAGCATTTTTTTCAGGCCCATGTATATTCCATTACGATAAGGATCAGATTTAAGCTCATCTAACAATCGTTCTGCTGAAAGTTTTTCGCGATTAATTCTTCGATTAATCCCCGAATCTAAAACGCCTTTATAGTCATTTCTTGACCCAAATAAAGAGTGGTAATAAATAGCTGGTACACCAATAACAGAAAATAAGATGGAATGAGCAGCTTTCATTTTTTCTACGGCTATCTCATCCGTCTCCCCCTTATTTCTTAAAGCTTCAGAATAATTTATATTCAATTCATAGACAGAACGGCTTCCATCGGTATTTTCTTTATAAGAAATTTCCCCACCATTTTCAATAACCTTCTCGACCAGGTTGTTTCTTTCAACATCACTTAAAATACCTTCTGTTGGTCGCATACCAATACCATCATGGCTCGCTAAAAAGTTAAAGTAAGTTTCCGTGTCGCCTCGTCCTTCAATTCCTTTTGCCCATGCACTTAATTTTTGAGCATCCCCAACAGTAAAAGAATGTAATACTAAGGGAGGAAGCGGGAATTGGTAGACTTGGTTTGCCTCATCATTCTTACCGAAGTAAGATATATTTTCTTCATGAGGAACATTCGTTTCAGTAATAATTTGTGTGTTGGGAGACAGTTCTTCTAGCAGTTTTCGCCATATTTTAATAACTTCATGTGTTTGCCAAAGATGTATCGAACGACTGCCAGATTCCTTCCATAAAAAGCCAATTGCATCCAAACGGATTGAGGCGGCTCCTTTTGAAGCATATGTTAATAAAACTTCTGTTAAGCGGGCAAACATCTTGGGATCCTTGATATTAACGTCTACTTGATCTTCAGAAAAAGTTGTCCATACCTTCTTCTCTTTATAGTTATGAAAGAGAGGACTCGTTCTTGGTCTCACCGTATTACTGGCATCAAATTCTTCATCGAATATTACAAAAGCCTCTTTAAAATCTTCTTCTTCTTGTAAAAAACTTTGAAACCACTCACTGTCTTTTGACATGTGATTAGCGACAAAATCAAACATTAACCGATAATTTTTTGAGAGATGTTCAATGTCTTCCCAAGTTCCATACTGCGGATTAATCTTATAATAATCTGTTACTGAAAAACCGTCATCAGAAGTAAAAGGAAACATGGGGAGTAAGTGTACATCTGTTATCGCTCCCGCAATTGTCTCACTTAAAACTTCATTCAATGTTGCTAAAGGAGTTTGCCCTTCTCTCAAAATGCTATCTCCATAGGCTATAAGATAGGCATTTTTTTCATTAATTTTTTCTTTTTGAGGAAAATCTCGTTGAGCAAACTTATTCAGAACTTTTTCCAATTCTTTCTCTGCTTCGTCTGCTCTTTCTCCATAAAGAAGAATCAGTTTTTCTTTTATTTTTACATTCATTATTTTTCACCTAATAATCGGAGTGTCGCAAATGATTTTGCTCCTATATATTTTTGCGTTTTAACTTCTTCTAATAAATTAAGGGGAATGCCTTCATCCATAAGTGGAATCTTGCTTTCCGTCGGATTAAACAAACGAACAATCACATTGTCTTGATTTTCAGCTTTCTTAATAGCTGCGACTCTTACGTCTTCAAAATTAAAAAATATTTTTTGCTTGTTCAGCTCTGTCATGGAAAGAGGTTGAGGTAACTCAAAACGTTCTAAACGTTCCTCAAACGTATTCAGTTCTTGGTGATGGTAAGTCAATTGATTGCTTTGAAATTTTTCCAACTCGTCATACAATTCATTAACTTCAAACTTTTGAGAGCTGAAGACAACACTGTATGAAAAATCCATCTCTCCTTGCATTTGTGCATCGGGTGTTTGCACTATCTTATTGTTTATTCCTGAAGCTCTTCCAGGTCTCCATGCTAAGTCATCTCGTCCTAAAACACCTACAGACCGATATAAAGTCAGGGCAAAATGACTTTTCAAAACTTGATACTCTTTCAAGCCTTTTGTATAAACTACAATATTGTTATCAATCCCAGCAAAATTTTCAAGTGGATAAATAGCCACGGGTGCTTCGGCAAAATTTTTCTTTTTCCATTTTTCAAGATAGGCATTGTTATTTACGCGTTGTAAAATAGAATACCCTTGATCGGCGAAATTTTTGCCCGAAGAGGTGTCAGCTTTAAACAGTACACGTAACCGATGATCTTTCATTTGATTACTCAGCTGGTGTGAAACAGAAACCTGTCTTGCCTCTTTTTCTAAAATGAGTGTTGTAGTTACTTGCTGTTCACTTTGGTTCCCCTTGAGATCTTTAATTGTAATGAAATGTTTAATTTTCATTTCTTGCTGTAACTTACTCTTCTTAACAGATATGAGCTTGACCTGCTTAAAAATTTGAGGTTCATCTTCAGGTTGAGGAGAAAAGTCATAAGAGTCACCTGCATCCACTTGTGTCTCAAATTGAAGAAAATCTTCTATTACAAATTGGTCGCCTGAAATTACAAGTTGATCATTTTCCACGCTGATTTTATAAAAGTCATTTTTTATACTTGCAGTCTTCTCTTCAAGTAACATTTCTGCATCTTTTTCAACGACATTAAATGTCTTGTATCCAAAACCATCAAAGGAAATCTTCGCCAATAATTCTGTTCGATAATATCCTGGAACTTCAACTTCAATTTCACCTTGGGCAGTCACTTTAACTTTTTTACCACCAGAAATATAGTCTTGTTGGAGAATAACCTGATCTTCTACCCCTTCAAGTTGGACTTGAGCATTCTTCGTGAAGAGGACAAAACGCACCATTTTACACATTTTTTTAGGTAATAAGTTAAAAGCAACAGCCAAATTTTCGTCTTTGTTCTGAATACCACGCGCAATTTGTTTCTTTAAAATATTGATTTGCCCATCAAGAATCCGTTCAATTTTGTATAAACGTTCTTTTATGGATTGATTGGTTTCATCACTATTGCATCCGCCAATAGAATCATGCGCATGCACATCAAAAAGTAGCTTCAGACATTTTTCGATCCACATATCCGGATACTTTGCACCAAGTTGATTTGCCATAACAGCTAATGGTTCTAACTGTTGGTAAAGTTTTTCCTCTACTTTTGAATTGAGGAGTTTTATATCGATACGTTGTGAACGGATAGTATTATGAATTCTCGACTTCTGACTCGCAAGGAGCTCTCCAGAAACCTTCGTGTTCATTTGGTGGTCGGTAGCTTTCATAAATGTTTCATAATCAGATAAAATAAATTCATAACCAAGATTCATTTCATTAAGCTCTCTAACAACCTGTGGAAAGTACTCCCGAACTAAAACTTGGTCACCACCTGCGGGCAAAAGGATTGCTTCTTCCTCCTCATTAAAAGACGCTAGTTTTTCAAGTATTGGAAGTAGAGACTTTTCAACATAGTTAGGATCACTTGATAAAAATTTTCCTGGACCATAACCAAAATAAATATTATTACTGGGGATGTCTCTTCCATCAGGAGATTTCCATGTAAAATTTAACCCGTCTTTTAATTGTTCATTATACAGCCCGCGTTGTAGAATGGAATAATCTATATTAAAATCTTTAAAAAGTGAAGGGAGATACGCATTCTGGCCAAAAATATCTGGCAAATAGCCTATATTCATGGAATGGCCCATTTCTTTTGCTCCTTTTGAACCTAAAAGGAGATTTCTGATAATAGATTCCGTTTGGACCAATAATGTGTCTGTTTGTGTATACCACGGCCCAATAAAAATTCTTTTATTTTCGATAAGCTTAGCTAGACGGTCCTTATTTTGGGGACATATTTTTAAATATTCATCAATAATAGACATTTGGCCATCATATACAAATGATGGAAAATCTGGATTATTTTCCAAAACGTCAATCAATCGTGTCATATCCTGTTCTAACATTATATTGGAATCTTCCAATGAAAAATACCATTCTCTGTCCCAATGTGTATGTGGAACAATGTAAACTCTTTTAACCATTTTTCCTTCTTTTCTAAGAGAAATAGCCTTTAGTTATTACTAAAAGCATAATCTCATTTTTAATATTCTACGGATTCTCCACGTGCTTCACGGCGTTTAATAAAGAAATAACGTGTAAAAATATTAGTGAATGCTACAAAAATTACCCCAACTAATAACCCTAATAGATATGCTGGCAAATGCTCAACTAAAGGCCATCCCCAGACGGCAGGAAGAGGTAACCATTGAACCGCTCCTAATGCAACAGCCGTACATGCTCCAATTACAGCACCCAGTACATTGATAGGAATAGTAATTAAGGGATTCCTTAACATGAAAGGAATGCCGCCTTCAGAAATAGCAATGAATCCAAGTATAAAAGAGGTTCCCCCTGCTACTCTGAGATCTTCTGGATAAACGCGACGTTTAACCACAAAACGGTCAATAATTGTTGAGAGTCCCAGACCAATCGGTGGAATAACTATCGCTAACACACGAGCAGTCAAAGGGAAAGTTTGATCGGCAGCTAAGCCTATCGCAATTGCTCCTGCTGCTTTGTTAATTGGTCCTCCAAGGTCAAAAGCAGTAGCAGCTGCAATAATAGCAGATAAAACAAGGGATCCTGAACCAGACATTGAAGTAATCCAATGTGTCATCAGTTGGTTAATTCCACCAAATACTGGCTGTACTAAAAGATAGTTCAAAATAAAAATTAATAAAACTGAAATACCAGGAACAAGGAACATTGGTTTTATTGCTTGAAGATTCTTTGATACTTTTATTTTTTCATTCAGCCATTTCACAATTATACCTGCAAGAACCCCTAAAACGAGTGCCCCAAGAAATCCAGAAGGAATAACGCCATCTGTAATTCCGAAGAAAGTATAATGTAAACCACCCGCAAACAATCCTCCAGCAAAGCCGGCGATTAAGCCTGTCCGATCTGCAATAGAATAAGCTGCAAACATCCCAAAAATAGGGTAAATAAATTTCAAAAGCATTGACCCAAAAACATTGAGATAATGCGTGTATAAAACCATGCCAGTTGCAGTATTATATTTGGGGTCTGCAATTTCTGCTACCGGAAGATGAAGGGCATACGACCATAACAATGTTGCAATACCAATCATTAAACCGGCAGCTACCAGTAAGGGAATCATATAGGAAATACCAGTCATAACAGACGTAGACAAGGTTTTCAAGAAATTCTCTTTTTCTGGTTCTTCAATCTCGCTGATATTTTCTTTGGAAGGTGTATAATTTTGAGCTTTTTCAAGTAATTCTTTTATAATTTTTTCAGAATCTTTAATAGGATCCGCTACTTTTACATCTACCTTAGGTAAATTAGAAAATCTATCAACATCTTTCAAAGCAACATCATGTGCAAAAATTATTCCAAGGGCTGAATTTACTTCTTGAGGTGAAATTCGATCCTCAGTTCCATTTGCGCCTTGTTTTTCTACCTTAGCTGTATAACCTAACTCGTGCGCTTTTTTCATGATTGCTTCAGCTGCCATATAAGTATGGGCTATGCCTGCTGCACAAGCCGTAATACCTAAAATTAATCCTTTATTTTCATGGCCTTCAACTTGTGTTTGTTCTTTTTGCTTCAGAACTTTTATCATTTCTTTTGCATTATGAGCAGATTTTACTTGATTTAAATAGTTTATATCGCCCAAACGTCCAGCTAAGTCTGCTAATAACGTTAAATGGGTAGTTCCTGCCTGATCTTCAGGAATAGCTAAAATAAACAGTGTATCTACCTTACTCTGGGGATCCAATGAAGCATACTCACTTGTATCCAGACTTTTTTGCAAACGAACGACTGCAAAGCTTGCTTCCTTCACTGTTGAACTTTTTCCATGTGGAATAGCCAAGCCATTTTCAAATCCAGTAATACCGATACTTTCACGCTCAAAAAGTGCTTTTTTAAATTCTTGAGCAGACGAGACTTTATTCTCTTTTTCAAATTGTTTAGCAACGAAATCAAAAATTTCTTCTTTGGTTGTGAAAGAACAATCCAAAAAAATTAAATTTTCTGATGTAGCATGTGATAGGTCCATATCAATCACTCCTTTTTTTTGTTAAACATATTATCCCACAAATGATAGCGTTTCCCTATCCAAATTTTGGATAATTATCCAGATATGATAGAATGATAAATGAGGTAATGACAATGGGAATTTTACTAAATAATTATCAACATCAATTGAAAAGCTTAACAGCAAGTGAGCTTTCTGCCTTTACTCTTATGGATAATCAACCCGAACTTATTTTATCTATGAATTTGACTTCATTGGCCCAAAAACTTTGCTCGTCGAATTCTACTTTGATTAGACTGTGTCAAAAACTAGGATTTGCTGGATTTTCAGATTTTAAATCAGAAGTAAAAAGAATCATAGAACAAACCAAATACCTTTCGCATTCCTCACTCTTTGAGAGTTACCGTTTCTTCTTCAATGAGATCCTTCCTAATATTAATAGGGATAAATTGGAATATTTTGCGGAAAAAATAAATCTATCCAATAATATTTTTATTATTGGATTAGGGTTAACAAAACCTATTGCGGAATATATTTCAAAACGCCTTTATCAACTTGACCGTGCCTCTACTTATGTTTCAGAAAGTCATATGTTAGATCTTCTTCCTAATTTGGCTCGTCGCGGTGACCTTATTATTTTTATATCAGAATCTGGAGAAACAAAAAGTTTACTCAATTGTGCACAAAAAGTAGGGCAAACAGGAGCGGTACTTTTATCCATTACAAATTCCCAACATAACACTTTAAATCACTCAATGCATATGAGTCTAACATCTCAAATGCCTGAAAATCACTTTCACAATTACGATATAACCAGTCGCGTTTTTCAAATGGCTCTCCTAGATTTGATTTTAGACATTTATCTCAATAAATATCTAAAAAATTTGAGTTAGCCTTTCAAAAAAGAATCAAAAAAAAAGATTGCTTAGGCAATCTTTTTTACTTCTTTTTATTCTCCTAAAAATTCACTTTCGGATCCGTCTTTTCCGACGATTTTTACAAGTGTTTTCTCGGCTTCATTTAATGTTGTTTTGAGTTTTTCAGAAAGGAGCATTCCTTTTTGAAATTCAGAGATTGCATCTTCTAAAGCCACATCTCCGCTTTCTAGTTTTTTTACGATTGTTTCGAGTTCTGCTAAATTTTCTTCAAATTTTGCTTCTTTTTTTGTTGCCATATGTATCCTTTATTTTATTTCTGCACGAACTGTGCCATCACTCAAATCGATATTCACTATATCCTCAGCTTGAACATCGTTGATACTCTTTATAATTTTGCCGTCGTTCGCAGTGACTACTGAAAAACCACGCGCCTTAATTTTACTAATATCCATCAACAGAAGGGCTTGTACCAAGCTATCAACTTGATTTTTCTTTTGCTCATAAATTTTAGCAAAAGCAGGCACGAGTTTTCCAGAAGCCATTTCATAGCGGTGTTTCTCACGATTCAGCTTATTTTCAGTCAGATTTTGTAAGCGCCCGGTGAGATGATCTATTTTCTGAATATGTCCATCGTAGAGACGTTCCGGCTGACGAAAAACAACCGAATGGGATAACTTTTCCACCCGATCCCTTTGAACTTTGATGAGGTGCGTGACACGATTTCTCATCCGAAGTTCTTGGTCATTTGCCCAAGCCAGCAAATCCAGTTTTGTATTAGGAGTTGCAAGTTCAGCGGCAGCTGTTGGTGTAGCTGCTCTGCGATCTGCAACAAAATCCGCTAAGGTTGTGTCGGTCTCATGACCAACCGAGGAGATAACAGGGACACGTGATTCAAAAATAGCACGGACAACAATTTCTTCGTTAAAGGACCAAAGATCTTCGATAGAGCCCCCGCCACGTCCAACAATTAAAATATCAATGTCAGAACGACTATTCACTGCTTCAATATTTGCGGCGATTTCTTCCGCAGCGCCAGCGCCTTGAACTTTTGTCGGATAAAGTAATATCTGACTCATCGGAAAGCGACGATTTACGGTGGTAATAATGTCTCGAATAACAGCTCCAGATGGACTTGTAATTACTGCAATTTTTTTTGAAAAAAGTGGTAACTCTTGCTTCCATTGTGGATTAAACAATCCTTCTGCTGTTAGCTTTTTCTTCAGTTGTTCAAACTTAACTGCCAAAGCGCCAATGCCATCAGGCACAATATTTTCAATATTAATAGAATAAGAACCTGAAGGTGCATACAGACTGATACGTCCTGTTACAAGCACTTTCATTCCATCTTCAAGTTTGAAATCAAGCTTTTTAAATTGGCCTGCCCACATTGTTGCTTGTATGACAGACTTCTCATCTTTAATGGCAAAATATTGGTGACTGGGACGTTGGCGAAAGTTGGAAATTTCTCCTGTCAAATAAACGCGTTCCAAATATGGATCGCGGTCAAACTTTGCTTTTAAGTATTTTGTTAAAGTTGATACGGTTAAATACTCTGTCATGCCTTTAATCTTTCTAAATCCACTTTTTATCTACACTAGCTCCTTTATAAATAGGTGTGGACGAAATTTTCTTTTTTATTTCACAGAGGCTTCTGCTGCGCGTACAGTTTGTTCCATCAACATAGTGATTGTCATCGGACCCACGCCTCCAGGAACGGGCGTAATGAGTCCGGCAATTTCTTTCACTTGATCAAAGTCCACGTCCCCATGAAGTTTGCCATTCTCATCACGGTTCATACCAACATCAATAACTGTTGCCCCTTCTTTTACATCCTCTGCTTTGATAAAACGGTCTTGACCAATGGCCACGACTAAAATATCGGCAGAACGTGTAAGCTCAGAAAGATTTTCTGTACGGGAATGCGCAATGGTAACAGTTGCATTCGCCATCATCATCAGTTGAGCCATTGGTTTTCCCACAATATTAGAGCGCCCTACGACAACTGCCTTTTTCCCTGCAAGTTCAACGTCATAGGCACGGAACATTTCCATGATTCCTGCTGGGGTTGAAGGAATCATTAATGGCGCACCGCTCCACAATTTACCCATATTTATTGGATGAAAGCCATCTACATCTTTTTCAGGAGAAATTGCAAGTAAGACTTTTTCTTCTGATATATGTGAAGGAAGTGGCAACTGCACAAGAATGCCGTGCCACAATTGGTCCTTATTAAAGCTTTCAATAAGCGCTAACAAGTCCGCTTCAGATGTTGTTTCAGGAAGCCGAATCACTTCTGACTTAAATCCAAGCTTTGCAGCTACACGCTCTTTATTTCGAACATAAACTTGACTGGCTGGATTTTCTCCTATCAAAATGACAGCGAGTCCTGGCTGAATGCCTTGTTCTTTCAGTTTAATCACTCTATTTTTGAGTTCTTCTTGCATCTTTTCAGCAAGGGCTTTTCCATCAATTATTTTCATACTATTTATTATATCAGACTCCATAAATATGTGCCAATAGGTGTTTCCTGATTGGAAAAATTTTTTCTGGAACGTTCGTTTTCAGCTAACATAGCAAAATCTTGCTCTTATTTTTTGATAATTTTGATATTAGGATGATTTTTGATGATTCTTTTTAAGTTATAATACTTAAACTTGGCCGGCTTACTGCCCAGCCATTCCAATATTTTTTGACCATTCGTTGAGGGTTTATCAGCAACAAAAATATGTTTGAATCTTAACTCTTTCAAGTTAGGTTTTTGATTGTCCGAAGAATCTACCAGTGGCATGAAATCTTTCTTAGCTGACAGCGTAAAACTAAATGTAGAAAGTAAATCTGCTGTAAAAAGCAGCACTAGAATAAAGACAAGTTTATTGCCTGTTACTGCTCGTAATTCCCTCAAAAAATCTTGGATCGCTGGATCAATAAGCTTGATCAATACCAAACCACCCACACCCCAAAATAAAGAAATAGGAAGCGCCACCCTTCCTTGAATATTCAGGGGAAGATTAGAATAATCCCACAGCTTCATGTTAAACAACTTTTCCAATATCCAGCTGCCCACATATTCAATAAACGTAACAATTAATACGATAAATAAGTAGAGCAAAAAAAGATGGTTAGAATTTTGAATGCCTTTTGTTAAAAGAAGAACCGCAGCGATACTGCATCCATACACCGGGCAATACGGACCCAAGAGTACACCGCAGAAAACAAAGCGTTTATATTTAACTAAGCAATAGACTGTCTCCCAAAGCCAGCCAATAACCGAATAGATCATAAAGGTCATAAAAAGATTCATTTGTATTCTCCATTCCTTAAGCTTTTCAAAATAATAATCAAATTGTCAGCTAAACCCATGATTTAGTGATAGAATAAAAGTATAAATCAACCCGGAGTTCGTAGTAAATTTACCATGGACTCCTTTTTTGTTTAAATTTATCTGTTTTTATTATATCAGTTTTATTATTTGAGTTAAATTTCTCATCGAACTTTTCTCTTTATTGGTCATTTGATACCTCACAAGCCTAGAACTTGACCTCAGGTAGTAAATGTGAAATAATGATAATATAATAAAGAAGGACTAAAGTATCACTCGCCGGAGTGCTACTTATCAGAGTCATGTCAACTAACCTTAGGCCTTGTGGTTAGTTGACATGACTCTTTTTGTTTATCCCTTGCTAGCCCTTTTCTGGTCCTTAAAAGCTAGCTCAATTATCTTTTCGAAAGAGGTGTAATATGTCGTGGATCTTTTTATTTCTTGCAGGAATCTTTGAAGTTGTCTGGGCTTCAACAATGAAATTAAGTCAAGGTTTTTCCATACTCAAGTATGATATTTTAACAATTGTCGGAATGCTTGTTAGTTTTGGATTTTTGACCTTAGCTATGAAGAAACTTCCTTTAGGAATTGCTTACCCTATCTGGACAGGAATTGGAGCCGTTGGAGCTATCTTAGTCGGGGCCCTTATTTTTAAGGACAAGGTCCCTTCACTGACTTGGGTCTTTGTTCTTATGCTTGTTGTTGGACTCATCGGGATAAAGGTTACCAGTGGGCATTGAGCTGTCCAGCTTTCTATAGGAAAATAAAAAACCTAGCTTTAGACTAGGCTTTTTTGTTTGCTCTTTTCCATACTGAAAAATATTTCCCATATAGCGCTGTAGCCAAATAGAAGATGATGGTGAGAAGCATTGGCAAGGCACTGGCAGAGTAGCCTTGGGCAAATGCTGTCGCCCATAATACAATGGTTACGATATTGGAAAGCAACCATAAAGAATAACTGTCACCATATCCTTTAAAAACGAGTAAGGAAGCTGTTGCACCAATAATCAGTGTAATCGAATCCCATAATGGATTCGTATCTCCCAAGTGTGCATAAACTTGCATCATTGGCCACCAAGCTATTAACATTAAAGCTATTGCAATCAGCCAACCTTTGAACGTCATAAACTTCACACCGTTTTCAATACGATGCCCCCAGGTTTTCCAAGTCAGGATTAAAGGGATATCAATAAAGGCGATAAAGACGATCTGATCTAAAACAGAAGCATAATGTCCTGCAGTCCAATTAATATAAATAAAGCCAAAAGCGCTAATTAATCCCAGTAAACCATTAATTGGTCTCCCAATCATCATATAGACCGTACAAGCCGAGCCTACAAGAGTCGCAAAAAGTGTAATCACAGACAACAAAGTGATGGGTGCCGTAAGGAAAAAAGCAAGCTGTACGCCTATGATAAAAGCCAGCATTACGCTGCCAGCTGTATTGATGGATTTGAGTTCATGTTTCAACCAAATAATATAGTTTTTCATTGTTCCCTCTTTTTAATTTGATTATTAAATTATAACACGGTTGGGAATGAAAAAACGAATTTCTTTTACGAAATGCACAAAAAAAATGAAACAATTTCTGCTCCATTTTTCTCTTAGGCTTGTTCTTCTAGTGCCCGTTCTACATCCAACTGTCGAATATTGTGGGATGCTTCAAGCCTTTCGACACGACGTACTGAACGCGGTAAAAACTTCCGAATGTCATCTTCATTGTAGCCCACTTGCAGCCTTTTATCATCAAGAATCAAAGGGCGACGCAAGAGTGTGCGGTTTTCTTCGATTATCTTAACCAGCTCATGAAGGGAAAGGCGTTCAAAATCCAAGGATAAGCGTTTGTAAGCACGACTCCTTGTGGAAATAATTTCCTCTGTTCCATTTTCAGTCAAAGAGAAAATTTTAAGAAAGTCTTCGGGATCTATTTTATCAGTTATCAAATTGATTTCTTCGAATTCTAGCCCGTGATTGGCCAGCCATTCTTTGGCTTTTTTGCATGAACTGCAAGCCATGACAGTATATACTTTTATCATATCCCTTCCCTCACTTTTCTTAACTTTATCTCATATGTATTTAATATAATTATATCATTTTTAAAATCATTGTCAAATTACTCAACTTATGACTTATTTTAAATGAAAATGTAATGAAAAAAAGCCGCACAAAAGCAGCTTTTATTCTTCATAGACACGATAAATTCTATCGGATAAAAGACAAATGACTTCGTAGCCAATCGTATGACGCCAGTTCGCGATATCTTGAACAGTAATCTCTTTATCACCATTTTTACCAATCAGTGTGACCTGTGTGCCCATCTCATAGTTTTTCGGCAAGCGTATCGTCATCTGATCCATTGAAATCCGGCCAATAATTTCACAGTATTGACCATCCACGATAACCTTAAAGCCTTGCATATCACGGGTCCAACCGTCCGCATAGCCAATGGAAACTGTTCCAACATAAGTATCTTCTTCTGCACGGAAAGTTGCCCCGTAACCCACAGTGTCTCCTTTGTGGATCTTTTTAACATGCGTCAACTCAGAATGCAAGCTTAAAGCAGGTTCTAAGGCATAAGGGAGAGCCAGCTCATCACCACTTGGGTTTAAACCATACATCGCTAAACCAATGCGTTCAATATCTTGCACTTCTTGATTTTGCCACAAGCCCGCCGCAGAATTTGTCGAATGCACGTATTTTGGCCGACGACTCAATTGACTGACTAAGGCATCAAATTTTGCCTTTTGTTCTTTAAACTGTGTCGTATCTTCTTCATCAGCAGTGGCGTAGTGTGTAAAAATACCGCGCACACTAATATTATATTGGTCTGCGAGCTCGATAATTTGATTTGCTTCCTCGGCTGTCGTCACACCGATCCGGCCCATCCCTGTATCGACGGCAATGTGAATGCGCAAACGTGAGAAATGTTTATTTTTATTTGAATCAATGACTTGTTGAAGCCACTGCAAACTTGGCGCTGTTAAGGTAATATGCTGGCTGGCCGCAATTTCTGCATGGTCTGGTACAATCCCTGACAGTACAAGTATTGGTTTAATAATCAATTGTTGACGCAACTCAATAGCCTCATCAAAGTTGGACACACAAAAACCATCTACAAGACCATCAATATGCTGCGCAACAGCAACTGCTCCATGACCATAAGCATTGGCTTTTACAACAGCCCAAAGTTCTGGTTTGTCACCGATATGCTCGCGCATTTTTTTTACATTATTTTCAATTGCGGATAATTTAATAATCGCTGGTGTATGGCGATGTGGTGCTGCTTTCATATTATTTACCTTCTTTTTATACTCAAACTTTGCTTTCAAGGACAACCATAGCAACCGCTTCTAGATTACTATGTGAAATACTTAAATGTGCTTGTCCAGCAAAGGGATGTTCTAGAAAATAGGGCTTGCCTTTTTCATTCTTAGAAATTTCTATGTGATGAAAGGAAAGCTGACTGTCAAAGCCTGTTCCTAATGCTTTTGAAAAGGCTTCTTTTGCTGCCCATCGTCCCGCCAAGAATTCCGCTTGACGTTTTTTTGAAGAAAAACTTGAAAAATGAGCAAACTCATTTATTGTCAAAACGCGCTGTGCAAATTTATCATTGCGTTCCAATGCTTGGACAATGCGCGATATCTCGACATTATCTGTTCCTATACCGTAGATCATTTTTCTATTATACCAAATTTTCAGATACTTTATTTAAAATCATTCTTCTTATTCTAAGCTTAAAGAGCTAAAATAGGCTGAGCTTCCACCCAACCTATTTTTTTATTCCGCAATGATAACTTGCTCTCCAGGAGAGACTTCTTCAAGAGCTTCAATGTAGATGTGCTTAAATTCATCAGAATTCGTCACAACCACTAAAGTTACTGATGACAAATGAGCCTCCTCAATCATCTTCAAGTCCGCTTCTAAAAGCATGTCGCCCTTAGTAACTTTGCTTCCGTCTGTTACTTTAGTGATGAAGGGTTTTCCCTCTAAAGACACTGTATCTAAGCCCACATGAATCAGTACTTCTACACCGGAGTCGCTAAGTAAGCCAATCGCATGTTTAGTAGGGAAAACTGTCGTTACTGTACCATCAAATGGTGCAAAAACTTTTCCATCACGAGGCTGGATACCAAAACCTTGTCCGAGCATGCCTTTAGAAAAAACTTCATCTTCTACTTCCGCTAAAGGAATAATTTTCCCTGACATTGGTGAAGCAACTGTTTTGTCAAGATTTGCAACAAGAGTTGGTGCTGATGTTTCTTCATCTCCATAGTTGTCCGCTTTATCTTTTTCAGATTGAGGAATACCGAAGAAGTAGGTCGCAACAAAACCACCAACGTAACCGCCAATAAGCCCAAACACGTAAATCAACCAACGGTTATCCGCAATCAATGGTATTAAAGCAATCCCACTTGGACCAATAGCAATGGCACCGACATGACCGAGTGACCCGATAATTGCACCACCAATACCTCCACCAATACAAGCTGTAATAAATGGACGTCCCATCGGAAGTGTAACACCATAAATAAGAGGTTCACCAATACCTAAGAAACCTACAGGTAAAGCACCTTTGACAATTTCTGCGAACTCTTTATTCTTGCGTAAACGTACCCAGAGCGCCAAAGCTGCTCCGACTTGACCAGCTCCAGCCATAGCAAGGATTGGAAGCAAGGTTGTTGACCCCGTCTTATCGATCATTTCAATATGAATCGGTGTAAGAATTTGATGCAAACCAAACATAACCATAGGAAGGAAGAGTGCACCTAAGAGGAAGCCAGCAAATCCACCCCCAACATTAAGTACGGCATTAATTCCGCCCACCAAAGATGTTGAAATTGTTCCCGCAACAGGCATGATGAAGAAAATCGTTAAAAGTCCGATAGCAAGGAGAGACAGCGTTGGAGTAACGATAATGTCAATAGAATCTGGAATAACTTTCCGTAAATTCTTTTCCACAAGGGACAAAAGCCATACAGCAAAGATAACGCCAATGATCCCCCCTTGTTGTGCAGATAAGGGCTGACCTGTAAAGATATTGTTAATTGGTGCTTCTGGTGTGATCCCCGTCAACATCGTCACAGCACCAATAACACCCCCAAGTGAAGGCGTAGCACCAAACTCGGTTGCAGCATTAATCCCCACATAGATGACCAAGTAGGCGAAAATACCTTTTTGGATCACACCTAGGACAGCAACAATCTGTGCAAAAGTCGCACCATCAATTGTACCTGCAGTGATTAAGTTTGCAAGGATAGATGCAATACCACCAATAAGACCAGCACCGACAAAGGCAGGAATCAACGGTGTAAAAATACGTGAAATCGAGTTCAGCACTTCTTTTATTTTGGAAGGCTTATTGTATTTTTCCTTGGCTGCTTTTTTCGTTAGAGCTGCACGATCCTCAAGACTGAGTCCTGCTGAGTGTGGAAACTGTTCGCCAAGCTTAACACCCACGGTATCCACCATTTTTTGGACCACCTTATTGACTGTTCCTGGTCCAACAATAACTTGTAACGTTTCACCTTCAACAACTCCCATAACACCATCAATAGCTTTGAGTTTTTCAAGATCTACTTTTGTTTCGTCAATCATTGAAAGTCGAACGCGCGTCATACAATGAACTAAACTTTGAACGTTTTCTGGTTCACCAATTTCTTCGTAAATTTGCCGTGCAATACGTGTTACTTTATCTTCTGCCATCTTCATCTCCTAATTTTTATTTATTAGCTCAATGTATTTTTAATGAATCCTTTTGCCTGTACGAGTTTTTCTTGCGCCTCATCTTTTTCGCTATTGGTTAAGATCATGACAATCGCCAGTTTGACATCTTCTTCCGCTTGGATAAAAGTCTTTTCTGCTGTCTGATAATCACAATCTGTAGCTTGCATAATGATACGTTTGCTACGTTCCACTAATTTCTCATTTGTCGGACGCACATCAACCATTAAGTTGTTGTAGACTTTTCCAATACCAATCATCGCTATTGTCGAAATCATATTCAAAATTAATTTTTGTGCTGTCCCTGATTTGAGGCGAGTTGAACCTGTCAAAAATTCAGCGCCACAGTCCACTTCGATAGGGAAGTCAGCATGTTGGCTAATTTCAGCATTCATATTACACGCTAGAGAACCTGTGTGTGCCCCAATACTCTTCGCATAATCAAGAGCGCCAATCACATAAGGGGTACGTCCACTTGCTGCAATACCAATCACCATGTCATTTTTGGTTAATTGAAGATCAATCAAGTCTTGTTTGCCAAGCTCAAGGTCATCCTCTGCACCTTCCACAGCGAGCGTCATAGCTTTCTCGCCTCCAGCAATGAGACCCACAACCATACTAGCCTCAACTCCAAACGTCGGGACACACTCTGCAGCATCAAGTACGCCCAAACGTCCGCTTGTCCCCGCACCGAGATAAATAAGTCGGCCACCCTGATTGAAACTTTCAATCGTTTTTTCAATCACAGGTTCAATCATCGGAAGTGCTTTTTCTACAGCTTCTGCAACTTTTTTATCTTCCTTATTCATTTTTTCGAGAGCAGTTGAGACCGACATTTCGTCCAATCCAAAAGTTTCTTCGTTACGTCGCTCTGTTGTCAATTTTTCTAAATTCATTTTATTTCCTTTTCTTTTAATTCAAACTTTTGTTTTGAGTAAATCACATCAAGTAGGTCTCTGTCCTTTTCAATAACATTTGCTACAACGTTAATATTAGGGTGAGCCGGAAGTGCTTTTTTACATACTTGTGTTTCGCCCATGTAACGTCCATACCGTTCATTATCCAGTGTTACAGCACCTTTGTTACGCTTTTCTGTGTGTTCTTTGTGGATCTGTTCTACCTTCTTAAAGCGGGCATTTGCACTTCTGATCAGGCCAGGAGATTGATCATTTCTATTGTCATGCTCTCCTAAGACTGAAGTAAAATAAGCTGAAGCATTATTTTCTACATGTAAAACTATTTTATCCCACTGCAGATAATTTTCAAACTGATCAATTGTTGTTGCTGCTAAATCACCATCTCCAATGTACACTTCATCCGTATCATCCTTTAATAATTCAAGAGCCGCAGCCAACGGATGTCTATCACGATGGTTTTCGAGTGTCGGAAGTCCAAGTCTTAAAGGTAAACGTTTCTGAGCATCGCCAGCAACAAAAGCAACGCGCTTAAGACCATATTTTTGCAACCATTGATTCTGCTTGAGAAAATATTCCCTATCCAGACCAGTTTCGGGACGCGGATAGTAGTTGTGCCAAGCTTCTAAATGAGCAAAATTAGCCTCCATTCTCCTTAGTTCCTCAATCTCATCCTCTACCAATGTGCTGGCATTTAAACTAATCTTTATTTTATGGCTGGCTTTGGCAATCTGTTCATTGTCAATATGATAATCCATCCGTAAACCTGTGACACCATGATGAATAAGTTCTTCTAAATGATCAAATGAGTAACCTGCACGTTCCAAGGCTTCCCCTGAAATATCTACCATCAGTTCCAATTGGTTTGCTTTAGCACAAGCACCTAATTTTTCTAAGCGTTTTTTATACGCTTGAGCATCATCTTCCGGAATATGCATCGAAGTAAATATCCCTTTGAATCCTGCCTGTTTCATTCTTTTTATATACTGAATATCTTTTGCAGAAAGATCTTCATTCATAAAAATTGAAAAACCAAACATAAACACCTCTCTATTCCTGAAACTTTATTTCTTTTGTTAACGCATTCATTTTAACATATCCAAAACTTTATTTCAACTGTTTACTGGGATTTTTTCACATTATTTTTAAATAAAAAAAGATAAATACCGTAAAACCGCTGTTTAACTGAATTTACCTTGAATCATTTTTCTAAAATAATGGAATTAAATTTCATAAAAAAATATATATAAAAAAATCCTCACTAGGAGGATTTTAATGTTCTCTTATTATTTAGCCAATTCGTAAATTGCTTCAGCATAGATAACTGCTGATTTGAAGAGTGCATCCAATGGTTTGTACTCATTTGCTTGGTGCATTGTATCTTCTTCACCTTCAAACATTGCGCCATAAGCAACACCACGTTTAAGGAGACGACCGAATGTACCACCACCGATTACTGTTTCGTAACCTTTAAGGCCAGTGTGTTTTTCGTAAACGCTGATCAATGTAGAAACAAGTTCATCTTCCATTGGTACATAGTGAGGTTCCATCACGTGATCGTTCATTGTTACTTCTTTTACGCCTTCAAGCGCTTCAAGAACTGCTTTGATTTTATGTTGGTCAGTACCTTGTGGGAAACGGAAGTTCAATGCAATTGTACCTTCACCATTTTCGTCAAAGTTCCAAACACCAGCATTCATTGAAGTTGCACCCATAAGGTCATCATTGTAGGCTGTGCCTAATTTTTCGCCTTCGTGGTCGTCGATCAATGTTTCAGCAGCAAGTTTGATGTATGCAGCTGCACCAGCTTCAAAGTCAAATTGGTTAAGGAATTTAGCAAGGTAAGTTGCACCGTTAATTCCTTTAAATGGCATTGCACCGTGTGCAGATTTACCATAAACTGTTACTGTTGCTTTACCGTCAGCTTCTTCAAGGTCAAAACGCAAGTTTTTGTCTGCATTTTCAGCCACAAAAGCTTCCAATTTTGCTTGGAGATCTGTCGCACCTGAGATTACTGCAGTTGCAGATTCAGGAACCATGTTTTCAGCCAAACCAGCTTTGAAAGAGTGGAGTACTACAGCGCCAGCATTTTTTCCGTCAAAGTGAAGGTATTCTGTAACGTTACCTTTTTCACCATTGATGATTGGGAATTCAGCATCTGGTGAGAATCCGAAATCTGGCAATGGCAATTCACAGTGTTCAAAGTAGTAATCCATATCTTTCCAACCTGTTTCTTCGTTTGTACCAACGATGAAACGGATTTTTTTAGACAATGGCACACCAAGGTCTTTCAAGATTTTCAAACCATAGTAACAAGCCATAGTTGGGCCTTTATCGTCTGAAGCACCACGTGCGTAAAGGTTGCCGTTACGGATTTCAGGTTCAAATGGGTTTGAATCCCAACCAGAACCAGCAGGAACAACGTCCAAGTGACCGAAGATACCTAGAACTTCATCGCCTTCTCCGTATTCAAAGTGACCTACATAGTTATCATAGTTTTTAGTTTGGTAGCCATCACGTTCAGCCAATTCCAAGAATTTGTCAAGGGCTTTACGAGGTCCAGGGCCAAATGGGTTTTCTTTGTCCGCATTGTCCATGTCCATTGCTGAATCGATACGAAGAAGTTCAAACAAATCTTCGAGCATTGCGTCTTTGCGCTTTTCTACTTCTGCAGTAAAATCAATAGTTGTCATGATTGCCTCCATTATTTTGACTTCTTGATAATATATTCACAAAAAGTCTTTTTTCTAAACTCCTATAATTATACCAAAAAAGTAAAACGTTTGCATTTATAAAGTGGAAACTAATCTTTGAAAAACTTAAACATTTTGACTTGTGGCGTAGGTAGAGCGACTTTTGAAAGGTCCGTCAATTTTACCCAAAGTTGATTTTCATCTAGTTTTTCTTCTTGAACACTAAAGTTTTCCTCAGGGATACATTCAATAATTTGAACAAACCACTTCAAGTGAGAAAAAACATGTGTAATTTCTCCAACTTTAACCATACGTGAGATACTGTCTGGCAGATTGGTTGGCAATAATAATGTCTCATTATCAAAGTCTTCCTTGGAAATTTCCTGCATCGGAAAAGTCCACATATTCGCAAGTAGACCTGTGGTCGGACGTCTTTGGAGATAGTATTCTCCTTGTGTATTTTTTAACGCATAAGCATTGTAGTAAATGTGCTGCTGCTTAATCTTTTTACTTTTGACAGGATACTTCAGTTGAGTACCTTTAGGTCTGGCTTGACAATAGGCAGCTAATGGGCAGATCTCGCATTTGGCAATTTTGGGGGTGCAAACCATAGAACCAATGTCCATGAGTGCTTGGTTAAAATCTCCTGGATGGTCTTCCGAAATAAGCTCTCTCAGCTTTTCATCAAATATTTTCCGAGAAGCAGCCTTAGAAATATCTGCATCAATCTCAAATAATCGACTCGTCACGCGCATCAAATTACCATCAATGGCGGGTTCGGGTAAGCCAAAAGAAATTGAAGCAATAGCGGCTGCTGTATAAGGGCCAATTCCTTGCAAACTTTGAATATCTTTTAATGTATCAGGAAATTGTCCTTGAAATTCTGTCATGACTTGCTGAGCAGCAATTTTTAAATTACGTGCGCGCGAGTAATAACCCAAGCCTTCCCAAAGTTTTAGAAGCTCATCTTCATCTGCTGCCGCCAAACCCTCAATCTTAGGATACTTTTCCATAAAGCGCAGATAATAGGGCATAACTGTTTCAACCTGTGTTTGTTGAGACATAATTTCAGAAATCCAAACAGAATAAGCCTCGGTGTTTTTCCGCCATGGCAAAGGCTTTTTATGGATATTGTACCATCCTAATAAATCCTGCTGGAACTTTTCTATTTCGGTTTTATTCATAAGCTCTATTATAACAAGTTTTCACACAAAAATAGCCTAGTTTACCTCCTTGTCCAAGATAAGACACTAATAATAACAAAAGCAAATCATTTTTGATTTGCTTTATGAATTTATCTTTAATTTTCTTTGCTCAAAACTTCCTTGACCCGTTCAGCGACATCATACGGTACGCCTGCTTCAGCGACTTGAGCAACATCAGCTTCAGAAATGGCTTTCAGTGACTTGAAGGTCGTCATTAATTTTTGCTTACGTTTGGGTCCAAGTCCTGTAATACCATCCAGTTTTGAAGAAAAAGTATTTTTCCCACGAACCTGTCGGTGAAAAGTAATCGCAAAGCGATGGACTTCATCTTGAATACGTTGGAGGAGAAAGAATTCTTGTGATTGGCGACTCAGCGGTACGACTTCCAAAGGATCACCAAAAAGTAACTCGCTGGTTTGGTGTTTATCATTTTTAGCCATACCTGCAACAGGAATATCTAAACCTATTTCTTTCAAAATAGCCTTAGCTGCATTGACTTGTCCAGCACCACCATCCATTGCAATCAAATCGGGTAAAGCCGTTCCTTCACGCATAGCCCGGCTATAACGTCGCGTAATCACTTCACGCATTGATGCATAATCATCTGCACCTTCGACAGTTTTGATCTTGTATTTCCGATAATCTTTCTTGGAAGGCTTGCCATTGATAAAGACAACCATTGCTGATACGGGTGAAGTTCCCATTATGTTAGAGTTATCGAACGATTCGATTCTAACTGGTGTAGGAATGTTGAGAATTTTCCCGAGATTTTCGATAGCACCTTGAGTTTTAATCAGGTCTTTTTCGAGAAGGTCAAATTTCAATTGTAGCTGGGTGCGTGCATTCTTAGTCGCCATTGCTACAAGTTGCTTCTTCTCTCCCCGGCTTGGTTTGAGAACTTTAGTTTGTGTTACTGCCTCAACAGCCTCTGCATCAATTTCTGAGGGTACTAAAATTTCTTTGGGTACCATGTGTGCAGCTTCTTGATAAAACTGTCCGATATAAGTTAAAAAATCATCTTCTGCATCATTATAATAAGGAAACATATTGACATCACGTTGAATCATTTTACCTTGGCGTACGAAGAAGACCTGCACACACATCCAGCCTTTATCCACGTAGTAACCAAAAACATCGCGGTCTTTTAAATCGTGGTTCATGACACGTTGTTTCGTTCTCAAAGTCCCGATAGAATTAATTACATCACGGTATTCTGCCGCTTGCTCAAATTCCATTTTTTCCGAAGCTGCAAACATTCTTTCTTTCAGTTCATTGATAATTTTTTTATCATCCCCTGTTAAAAAATGTTTGACTTCTTGAGCCATGTCTTTATAAACCTGAGGATCTACATGATTAACGACTGGACAAAGACACTGATGGATATGATAATAGAAACAGACTTTCTTTTCATGCAAACCACATTTTCGAAAAGGAAAGATGCGGTCTAAGAGGCGCTTGACTTCATTGGCTGCTTTAACATCGGGATAAGGTCCAAAATACATTGCCCCATCTTTCTTGACACGACGGGTAATCATCAAACGCGGATATTTTTCATTTGTAATCATGAGAAAAGGATAATACTTATCATCCTTAAGCATGATATTATATTTGGGCTTGTAACGTTGAATCAAGTTAATTTCAAGAACCAAAGACTCAATGTTTGATTCAACCACAATCCATTCTAAATCTTCAATCTCACTGACTAAAAGCTCAGTCTTTGTATTATGGGAACCATGAAAATAGGAGCGCACGCGATTTTTCAGATTTTTCGCCTTCCCTACATAGATAACCGTCCCATTTTTATCTTTATGTAAATAGCATCCTGGACTATCGGGTAAGAGCTCCAGCTTTGCTTTAATCGTGTTATTCATGGTTTTATTATAGCATATTCTGCAAGTGCTAATCATAAATCGGAACTGTCTGCCGTGAAAAGAATTGTTTGTTTTTTATGATTATGGTGCTTGTTTTTTCTATCCCTTCCCTATTAAGGTTGTGCAATATTTTATAAACCCTCCTACTTAAATCAAAAAGACAAGTTTTACCTTGTCTTTTTGATTAATTTATTTTATCTTCACTCGATGCCAAGTTTACACTTGAGTAGGCTATCGATAAGCATTAAACATCAAAGCAATATTTTCAGCTATGCTATGTTACCAATCAGAGCAAAAACCCACTATTTTTTAAACCATTCATGTCCTTATTTTAAGAGTCTCAAAACGTTCAATATAGCGAGGAGCGTTACTCCAACATCTGCAATAACTGCTTCCCACATCGTAGCAATGCCAAAGATCGCAAGGATAAGGAAAACGGCTTTTACACCAAGAGCTAAGACGATATTTTGCACCACCAAGCGTTTCGTTTTCTTGGCGATTTTAACGGACTTCGCGATACTTGATGGTTTATCTGTCATCAAGACCACATCCGCTGTTTCAATCGCAGCATCAGAGCCCAAACCGCCCATCGCAAAACCGATATCAGCACGCGCAATGACTGGTGCATCATTAATCCCATCACCAACAAAAGCGGTAAGACCATCACCTTTGGCAAGTACTTTCTCTAACAAAGTAACTTTATCCTCAGGTAAAAGATTCGCATGATAATCCGTAATGTTCAGTTTTCCAGCAACCTGTGCGGCAACTTTTTCGCTGTCACCTGTCAACATCGTTTGTGAAATATGAAGCTGATTTAAAGCCTTAATTGCTTCTTCTGCATCCTCTTTGAGGATATCCGCTACAAGGATGACCCCTTGGTATTGGCCATTTTTGGCAACATAAATCAAAGAACCTAGGGCATCACTTTCACTAAAGTTAACATTGTACATTTTCATCAGCTTTGCATTTCCGACGAGAATTTCATTACCTTCATAAACTGTGCGTGTACCATGACCTGGAATTTCTTCCGACTCTGTTACAGTGACTGTTTCCAAATTTTGGTTTTCTTTAAGCGCAAGCCCCAAGGGGTGAGTAGAATGAAGTTCCCCAACAGCACCCAGATAGAGCAACTCTTCTCGTACAACATCTTTTGCAGGAAAAACTTGAGTAACTTTAAAGTTCCCTTGTGTCAGTGTTCCTGTTTTATCGAAGAGGACATGTTTTATCTTAGTCATTGCTTCAAGGTGATTGCCACCCTTAACTAAAATACCATTTTTCGATGCGGCACCAATCCCAGCAAAGAAGCCGAGAGGAATGGAAACCACCATTGCACATGGACAAGAAATAATTAAGAAGGTAAAGGCGCGTGTCAACCAGTCTGACCAATCTTGTTGGAAGAAAAGTGGGGGAACCAGAGCGATTATCGCTGCTGCAAATACCACGACTGGAGTATAGTAACGTGCAAATTTTGAAATGAATTGTTCAGTCGGTGCTTTATTTTCTTGAGCATTCTCGACCAGGTTTAAAATTTTAGATACGGAGGATTCCCCAAAAGTTTTTTCAACTTGGACTTCCAGCAGACCATTAATATTCAAAAAGCCTGAAAGAACTTCTTCTCCTTTGCCCACCTCACGTGGCAGGGATTCTCCTGTCAAAGCTGCTGTATTGACACTTGATTGGCCAGATAATACACGTCCATCAAGTGCCACCTTTTCTCCGGGCTTCACCTGTATAATTTCACCGATAGCGACTTCTTCAGGAGACACATCAATAAGTTTTCCTTGACGCTTAACGGTCGCAACTTCTGGTCGAAGGTCCATCAGTGCTGCGATTGACTTTTTACTGTTCCCAATCGCACGATCTTGGAAATATTCTCCAACTTGATAAAAAAGCATTACTGCAACTGCTTCAGCATATTCTCCTAAAGCAAATGCCCCAACAGTCGCAATACTCATGAGGAAGAATTCGTTAAAAATATCTCCTTTAAGCAATTGTTTGATTGCTTTGAGCAAAACACTGTGCCCAATCAACACATAGGTTAAAATGAAAAGCGGGGTTTTAAACTGTGGTGTAAAGTCTAAAAAGCTTAAGGCCGCCAATAATAAAGCGGTGATAATAATGATCAACAGCTCATATTTGCCTTCTTCTTCTTCACTTTCATCTAAACTCGCATTGAGATGTATTGTCGTGTTGCAACAGGCAGGGTCTGAATCGTCAGAACTCCCTGTGACTCCTGTACTACTTAAGCTTTCGCTCTCCTCAGTAGTCGCCAGTGCAGCTTTAGCTTTGTGATTGAGGCAATTGCATGTCCCTTTTACACAATGTGCATCGTGACTTGCCTTGTTTTGAGTAGATTTAAACATAAGGAACTCCTTTTAATTTATATATGTATCACAATGGATATCTTCGGTTGGGGACCAGTGCATTGACTCGACGGTAGCATCAATGACTTCTAGCAGATGATTAAGTTCAGGGGTTGTCAAGGAATAATAGATATATTTTCCTTCTTTGCGACTTGTGATCAAGCCACAATCCCGCAAACATGACAAATGTTGCGAAAGATTAGATTGCCCTGACTTAGTTTCATTAAGTAACTCAGTGACAGTCATTTCCTTTTCACGTAATGCTTCAAGGACATTAAGCCTTGTCGTATTAGATAAGGCATGGATTACTTTTTGACGTTTTTCGGTTAAATTCATTATTCATCTCTTCATATTAGTTTATACTAATATGTTAGCAAACTTCCTCATATTAGTCAATACTGAATTGTTTAAATTTATTCAAATCTAATTTTTTTGTACAAAAAAATCCTAAACAAAAGTGTTAGGATTTTATTATTTTTATAAACCAAGACGTTCAAAGATGACATCTACACGTGACAAATGATAGTTATAATCAAAGGCTGCATCGATATCTGCATCTGTGAGTTTTTCACGTATTTTTTCGGTGTTTTCTACCAGTGGACGGAACATGATTTGCTCATCCCAAGCTTTTGCTGTCAATGGTTGAACCAAATCATAGGCTTCTTCTCGTGTCATGCCTTTTTCGATAAGCATAAGCATAACATGTTGACTATAGATTAATCCAAAAGTTGCATCCATATTGCGCTTCATGTTTTCTGGGAATACAGTCAGGTTTTTAACAATATTTCCAAAACGGTTTAACATGTAGTTGATTAATTCAGTCGTGTCTGGCGTAATGATACGCTCTGCCGAACTGTGCGAAATGTCACGTTCATGCCACAAAACAACATCTTCCATGGCTGTCACGACATGTCCACGAATAACACGCGCCAATCCCGTCATATTTTCAGAACCGATTGGATTACGTTTGTGTGGCATTGCTGAGCTACCTTTTTGCCCTTTGGCGAAGAACTCTTCCACTTCACGTTGCTCTGATTTTTGAAGGCCACGAATCTCTGTCGCCATACGCTCAATCGAAGTCGCAATCAGTGCCAATGTGCTGAAGTATTCTGCATGCAAATCACGCGGTAATACTTGTGTCGAAATCTCTTGTGGACGAATTCCAAGTTTTCCACACACATATTCTTCAACGAAAGGTGGGATGTTGGCAAATGTACCTACAGCACCAGAAATTTTACCTGCTTCAACACCTTTAGCTGCATGTTCGAAACGCTCGATATTACGCTTCATTTCAGAATACCAAGTTGCTAATTTAAGACCAAAAGTTGTTGGTTCTGCATGGACACCGTGCGTACGTCCCATGCATACCGTGTATTTGTGCTCACGTGCTTTATCAGCAATAATTTCCAAAAAGTTAGCCAAATCTCGACGGATGATATCATTAGCCTGCTTGTAGAGATAGCCATAAGCTGTATCTACAACATCGGTTGACGTAAGTCCATAGTGTACCCACTTGCTTTCCTCGCCAAGCGTTTCAGAAACAGCACGTGTAAAGGCTACAACATCATGGCGTGTTTCTTTTTCAATCTCCAAGATACGCTCAACATCAAAACTTGCTTTCTCACGAATTTTTTTCACATCTTCGACTGGAATTTCTCCGAGTTCAGCCCATGCTTCATCCGCAAGAATTTCGACTTCAAGCCACGCCTTATATTTATTTTCGTCCGACCAGATTGCCGCCATTTCTGGGCGACTGTAACGATTGATAACCATAGTTCCTCCAAATTTCTAACTTACTATAAATTATACCATTTTGGACGAATTTTTTCGGGATTTTCTCTAATATTCTCAATTTATTGAGAAAATATGTGGAAAAGACGAATGTTAACCTTCCAAGGCATCAAGAACATCCAACATCTGAGGCAAAGTCAATTGCCCTGGAGCACTGGCTTCCGCCTTATCGAGGGCTACAAAAGTCCATACAGAACCAGTCAATCCTCCGGCAACGCGGGAAATTCTACCCAGTTCTCCCATTGCGATGCCGATAAATTTAGGCCCATATTCCATCGTAAAATCACGTGTAATCTGCAGCAGATCTAAAACATCACATTCCCGTTGTGCCATAATTGCCACTTTGACAAAGCCTGTTTCTTCTCTTTGCATTTTCATCATTCGAGCGGTTAAATCTGTAGGCGACTCGAAAAAGTTATGATAAGACAAGACAATTTTTTCTTTAAATTCAAGCAACTGGGGTAAAGCTTTTCGATAGGAAAAATATTCGATATCAATATAATCGGGTTCAAATTTGGCTATTTTTTTTAAAAGAGCGACATAGTCTTTTTTAGAAATGGAGATATTCCCACCTTCATTGGCTGTGCGTACAGTAAAAAGCAAGGAAAAATCTGTAAATTTCTCAAAGATAAGAGGCGCGGCCTGAAGAATACTTTCCATATTCCCCAGAAAATCCGCCCGCCATTCAATAATGTCAGCCTTTCTGTATTTTTCTACGTTTAATTCCTGTACTTCCGCCACTGTTGTCGGAAGAACGGGTACTACAATTTTCGTTTTCCTCATATTTTAAGTTTAGCACATATTTGTATGCCTACCAAACATAATCCTGAACATCACTAAAGATATTTTTTCTGTTGAACAAAATAAAAAATCCCTGAAAAACAGGAATCTTTATCTCAATTGCGGGAGCAGGATTTGAACCTACGACCTTCGGGTTATGAGCCCGACGAGCTACCTAGCTGCTCCATCCCGCGCTAATAAAAATGGAAGAAATTTGAACTATCCCAAAGTCACGCTATAACTGAGTGGACGAGATCTTCCATTATGGATGTATCCAAATGGTACACCTATTGTAACACACTTTTAGCTCAAGTCCTAATCTTGCACTTTTTAATAAAAAAAGCACTCCCAAGAGTGCCTTATCATTATGCTTTAGTAATGTTTGATGCTTGAGGGCCACGTTGACCTTGTTCAATATCAAATGTAACTTTTTCGCCTTCTTCAAGTTTTCTGAAGCCATCGCTTTGAATTTGAGTGAAGTGTGCAAACACGTCAGTACCATCTTCAGCAGTGATGAAACCAAAACCTTTAGAGTCGTTAAACCATTTTACAGTTCCTTTTGTCATAGTATATATTTTCCTTTCGTCATATTTGTAAATCATTATGTGAAAGAAAACATTAAAAATATATAACTTAGACTAAATTTACCTCTTAATAGTATCATGCTTTGTCCAGAAAGTCAAATTGCTTCTCCTCATCCTCCTTAAAGCCATGCTATACTTTACTCTTGGAGTCTATAAAAAAAAGATACATGATGTATCTTTTTTCTTCTTATTTTGTTGACCCACGATTAATGATTTGATGCGCGAGGATCAATTGGTTTTCCTCAACTTCTTCCTTGTGCATAAGTTTTGTCAACAAACGCATCGAAACTGCACCCAAGTCATAAAGGGGTTGATTGACAGAAGTCAAACCTGGATAAGTATATGCGGTGATTGGGCTGTTTGAGCCTGCGATAATTTCGAAATCTTCAGGCACTTTGATTCCTTTTGAGAGCAAAGCATTGAGCAAGCCAACGGCTACAGTATCGTAAGAAACGATGGCCGCGTTAATTTTCTTCGCAAGCATTTGATCTGCTAAAGCTTGACCATTTTCAAAAGTGTAATTGCCTTCAAATACAAGGGACTCGTCAAAGTCAATGCCGGCTTCATTCAAAGCTTCTTGGTAGCCGACCATACGTTCTGTATTTTCAACTTCTTCCAAAGAGCCTGACACAAAAGCAATACGTTTATTGTTTTTCGCCAGTTCAGCAGTGGTTTGGTGCGCTGCAAGATGGTAATCAATATTTACAGATGACATTTGTTTGTCAACATCGATCATTCCAGCAAGAACAATCGGTGTACGTGTTGATTTAAGCTGTTTACGAACTTTTTCTGTCATAAAGCTGCCCATATAAACAATACCATCAACTTGCTTAGAAAAGAGACTTTCAATAACTTTAAGTTCTTTTTCTTCATCACCATCGCTATTTGCGAGAATGACGTTATACTTGTACATTGAAGCAATATCGTCAATGCCTCGAGCGATTTCTGCAAAATATGGTGACGTGATTGTTGGGAGAACAACCCCAACTGTCGTTGTACGTTTGCTTGCCAGTCCACGTGCAACTGCATTTGGACGGTAGTCCAATTCTTCAATTGCGTCAAGGACTTTTTGACGTGTTTTCTCTTTGACGTTAGCGTTCCCATTGACTACACGACTTACGGTAGCCATTGACACACCAGCAACTCGAGCAACGTCATAAATTGTTGTTGTTGATTCTTCCATTTTTTTAAACCTCAATTATAATAATCTTTGTCTGTTTTTTATATTTTTTAATATTTATGAAAAGTTTTTCCAAATTTAATTATATCACTTTTTGAAAACCGTTTCAATAATTTTTGGTAATATATGGTAGATATTGTCGCACATGATTTTTTTCAGAATTTAGCGTACAATAGAGATAATAATTATAGAAAGGTGGATACTATGAGCAAACTCGAACGTATCTCTAATTTTCTGAACGAAAATGAAGTCGACATGACTTTCATCACCAATCCTACGACCTTGAATTATTTAACAGGTCTTGCCATTGACCCGCATGAACGTATTGCTGGTTTGATGGTTTTCCCAGATAAAGCGCCATCTCTCTTCACTCCAGCTTTGGAGGTAGAAAAAGCCAAAGAAAACACTACGGGCTTTGATATTTTTGGCTATGAAGATTCACAAAATCCGTGGGCTGTCGTTAAAGAACATTTGGGATCAAAAAATATTCAAAAAATCGCAGTTGAATTCTCGGACATCCCTTTGTCAAAAACTGAAGGCCTTAAATCTCAATTTTCTGGTGTTGAATTTGTCAACTTGACGCCTTTGGTAGAACGTATGCGTTTGATCAAATCTGCCGATGAAATCGAAAAAATGAAAATTTCTGGTGATTACGCAGATAAATGTTTCGAAATTGGTTTTGAATATGCAAATTCAGAGCGTACAGAAACAGATGTTGTTGCCAAAATCGAATACGAAATGAAACGTATGGGCGTACCTCAAATGAGTTTTGAAACAATCGTCCTCTCAGGTGCTCGTGCAGCTAATCCTCACGGCATGCCAGAAGATGTCAAAATCCAAGACAATAAACTCTTGCTCTTTGACCTCGGTGTCATGAAAAACGGCTACGCTTCGGATGCTACTCGTACCATCTCTATCGGTAAACCTTCTGATTTTGATGCCGATATCCACAAAATCGT
>ERZ1034915.84-NODE-84-length-62455-cov-25.661506_pt1 | contig 62455 bp, 52 predicted proteins | sample MGYA00520592_ERZ1034915 | MGnify/ENA primary metagenome ERZ1034915 (study PRJEB33766, sample SAMN09781787) | gut metagenome | biome: gut microbiome | host: Homo sapiens | place: Madagascar | study: EMG produced TPA metagenomics assembly of the PRJNA485056 data set... | reverse complement strand
CGCCCTATCGCATTTCGAGTGCGACCCCTTCGACCTCTTGGGTAATGCTCCTTATAGTAATCCCCCAAAATCTTCTCCGGAAAAAGGAGAGAAAAGTAGGAGAGAACAGCAAATATTTAATTGTAGAAAACAGTGGATTTTTGACTATGGGTCGTTAGAAAATCAGTGGCAACTTCCAAAATGCCTGCTTGATTTCGAGTGCTCCCTCTTACGACCACTTGAGTACATCTGCATATTTAATTTTGTTGCGCGGAACTTCCCGCAGGGTGTGATTTCGAGTCAATCTCGTTACGACCGCTTCGATACGTCTGCTTATTTGGTTTTACTGCATGCTACATGGGCAATATGGTTTGCGCCTTATTACATCTTACACACAGCCACATAGCGCATTATAGTATACCAAACTTATCCCCTTTTGTCAATCAGAACAGCCGCTGCTTCTGCGTCGGGGTGGGGTCAAAGGGGGAATCCTCGTGGTGGCGGCGGATGAAGACCTGGCGGGTCTTTTCGGTGATGGACCGGCCGTTGTGCTTGGGCACCGTGTAGAACGTGCGGCTGATGTTATAGTATCCCCGCAGGTGCTGCACCAAAAACTGCGCCACAGCGGGCAGGCAGTCGGTGTCGTCGATGTCCTCATAATTATAGTCGCCGTACAAAAAGGTCACTTCATCGCTGCCGGCGTGGAGAGTAATGCCTTTTTCATCCAGCACTACCTCGCTGATGACGCTTTGCAGCAACCCGGCGGTGCCGTTTTCGGCGGCCAGTTTGGCGGCGCGGGGGCGCTGCTCCAGCGGGACGCTCTGGGGATCCAGCTTCTCGGTGCCGCGCTGGCCCACTTCCAGCAGGATGTCCCGCATCATACGGCTTTCCAGCAGGGGCTTGATGCGCTCCTTGGCGCGTGCCTGTTCTGTTTTATTTTGAATGGTAGAAATCAAACCCATGCCGCTGCGGCCTCCCAAACCAATTTCGATACATAGTTAGTATATCATATAATACGACTAACTGCCAGCTTTTTTTGCGCCCGGCGCCGAAATTTGCCATTTTACCGGGTAGCGTATATAATACATGTAGAATAATACCCACAAAAACCAAAAATCGAGGCAGTTATGACAGCGCAGGAAGCATTAAAAACCTATTTCGGCTACGATTCGTTCCGTCCGGGGCAGGACACCGTGGTGTCGGCCCTTTTGTCCGGGCGGGACGCGCTGGCCATCATGCCCACGGGCGCGGGCAAGTCGCTGTGCTACCAGATCCCGGCACTGCTGCTGCCGGGGCTGACGCTGGTGATCTCGCCGCTGATCTCGCTGATGCAGGACCAGGTCAAGGGGCTGAGCGCGGCAGGCATCCCGGCGGCATACATCAACTCGGCCCTGACCGAAAACCAAATCGCTAAGGCGTTGCAGCTGGCAGCCCAAGGCAGCTACAAGATCATCTACGTCGCGCCGGAGCGGCTAGAAAGCCCCACCTTCCAAAGCTTTGCCGCGTCGGCCGAAATTTCCATGCTGACGGTGGACGAGGCCCACTGCATCAGCCAGTGGGGGCAGGATTTCCGCCCCAGCTACCTGCGCATCCTGGACTTCATCGACAGCCTGCCCCGGCGGCCCATCGTCAGTGCGTTTACGGCCACTGCCACCCGCGAGGTCAAGGACGACATCGCCCAAACGCTACGTCTACGCGACCCGGAGATCGTCATTACCGGGTTTGACCGCCCCAACCTCTACTACCGGGTCGAGACCACCCGCCGCAAGGACGCCTTTGTGGCGGACTATGTGCGCAGCCACCCCGGCGAGAGCGGCATCATCTACTGCGCCACCCGCAAAAACGTCGATGCCGTGCAGGGAATGCTACGAGGCGAGGACATTTCCGCCGCCCGCTACCACGCGGGCATGACCAACGAGGAACGCCGCCAGAGCCAGAACGACTTCATCTACGATGCTGCGCCGGTCATTGTGGCCACCAACGCCTTCGGTATGGGCATCGACAAATCCAACGTGCGGTACGTCATCCATTACAACATGCCCCAAAGCATGGAGAACTACTACCAGGAGGCAGGCCGTGCCGGGCGCGACGGGCTGCCGTCCCAGTGCATTTTGCTGTTCTCGCCCCAGGACATCGTCATCAACCGCTTTCTGCTGGACCACAAGGAGAATGACGACCTGGACGACGAAGCCGCCGACCTGCTGCGGGCGCGGGATAACCAGCGCCTGCAGGCCATGGCCAACTACTGCCAGACCACCGGCTGCCTGCGCAACTACATCCTGCGCTATTTTGGCGAGGAACCCGCCGAACCCTGCGGCAGCTGCGGCAACTGCGACCGCGAGTTTGAGGAGGTGGACATGACCGCCCAGGCCAAATGGATGATCAACTGCGTAGCCGAGACCCGCGGCCGCTATGGCAAGGGCGTGGTGCTGAACACCCTGCGCGGCGCCAACATGGCCCGCCTGCAGGAGCTGGGCGCGATGGATTACCGCAGTTACGGCCAGCTGAAGGACTGCACGCGGGACGAACTGGACTGTCTGCTGGCCCAGCTGTTGGAGGAGGGCTACCTCGTCCAGACCGACAACCAGTACGCCGTGCTGCACATGGGCAACATTACGCCGCTGAAACAGGGGGCGCAGGTGGTGGTCAAGCTGCCGCCCAAGCCGGAACCCGCCGAAGCAGCGCCTAAAAAGCACAAGACCGGCAAGGCAGTGCAGAAGGGCAAAGCCGCCCTGGCCGGCGACAGCGCCGATCTGTTCGAGCAGCTGCGCGCCTTGCGCATGCGGCTGGCCCAGGCCGAAAAGCTGCCGCCCTACCTGGTGTTTGGCGACAAGACCCTGGTGGACATGTGCGCCAAAGCGCCTCGCCAGCTGGAGGATATGAAAGAGATCTACGGCATGGGTGAGCGCAAGTTTGCCAAGTACGGCAAGCAATTCTTTGCTGCCATCGAGGATTACCGCCGCGAGCACCCAGAGGCGGAGTTTACGGGCGCCTGACAAAACTTAATTAAAAGAAAAACTGCCTGCTGCATAGTGCGGCAGGCGGTTGGTGTTTATGCGGGATGTTAGAAGATGCTCCCCGCCAGCACAGCGGCGCCGGCCACGGGCAGGGCGATGATGAAGTAGAGGACCGTACCGGCCGTGCGCTTGATGAGGACGGATTTCAGCGGCTTGATGTAGGGGATGCCCTCCATGCCGGGGATGGCCCATTCTTTGCCGTGGGCGACCCACACCAGGTCCATACAGATGCCGTCGAACCAGTTCATCACGACGAGGAACAGCACCGCCTGCCAGTAGGCCGCTGTAAAGGTGGTCACACGGTTCCACACCGCAATAATAAGCACCAGCACCACCAGCATGATGATGCAGAACGGCACCATGAACCGCTTGCCGCGTTTCATCGTTTCGTCCTTGTCAGCCAGGCCGCGCCTGGCGGCTTCGTCGATAAAAGCCGGCGGGTAAAAATACAGGCAGTTCATGCCGTTGTCCTTCACGGCGGCCTTGACCATCAGGAAAAACAGCAGACAGTACAAAATCAGCTGGATTATAAGCAACATTTTCGGGGGCTCCTCTCACAATCGGTTTGCATTAGCTAACCCAAGTATACTACACCCCCGTCCGAAAGACAAGCGCACGGATTTTGCGGTGGTTGTAGAACTGTTTCCAGGGGGTATATATACTGTAAAACTAGAGAAACACCCAGGTGTTTGTAGGTGTCCGCAACTGTTTTTACAGTTTTACAAACAGTTAAATATAGCTTAGATATGTAATTTATATAACTGTTTATCTAGTTATTGAGTTTTAATAAGGGGGGTGGCTGTTTTGCCAAAAACTGCTGCCGCAAAAAAGATGCGCCCTGCCGGGCGGCAGAGCGCAAGAAAATGCGGTTTACTAACTGTAGGGGCGGATGCAAGTATCGCCCCCTGCAAAAACGGCAATTACTTATAACCGATATTACTCGTACAGCGGGAACTTCTTCACCAGCTCGGCTACGCGGGCGGCGACTTCGTCCTTCTTGCCCTCGAAATCGAAGATACAATCCGCGATGCAATCCGCGATGATCTTCATCTCTGCGGGACCCATGCCGCGGGTGGTCACGGCGGGGGTGCCCACGCGCACGCCGCTGGTCACAAACGGGCTGCGCTTCTCGCCGGGCACGGTGTTCTTGTTGGCGGTGATGTGCACCTCGTCCAGGTTATGCTCCAGCTCCTTGCCGGTGCAATCCTCGTCGGTCAGGTCGATCAGCAGCAGGTGGTTGTCGGTGCCGCCGGAAACCAGCTTCACGCCGCGGGCGGTCAGCTCGTCGGCCATGGCTTTGGCGTTCTCCACGATCTTGGCGGCGTACTCCTTGAACTCAGGCTTCAGGGCCTCGCCAAAGCAGACAGCCTTGCCGGCAATGACATGCTCCAGCGGGCCGCCCTGGGTGCCGGGGAAGATGGCGGAGTTGATGCGCTTGATGAGGTACTCATTGTTGGTCAAAATCAAACCGCCGCGGGGGCCGCGCAGGGTCTTGTGGGTGGTGGTGGTCACCACGTCAGCGTAGGGCACGGGGTTCTGGTGCTGGCCGCCGGCCACCAGACCGGCAATGTGGGCCATATCCACCATCAGCATGGCGCCGTAGCCGTGGGCGATCTCGGCCAGCTTCTCAAAGTCGATGGCGCGGGGATAGGCCGAAGCACCGGCCACGATGAGCTTGGGACGCACCTTGGCCACCTGTTTGGCCAGGGCGGCGTAGTCGATGCGGCCATCCTCAGTGGAGACGCCGTAGGAGACGAAGTTGTAGTTTTTGCCGCTCATGTTCACGGGGGAGCCATGGGTCAGGTGGCCGCCCTGGGACAGGTCCATGCCCATGACGGTATCGCCCAGGTTCAGCAGCGCAAAGTAAACGGCCAGGTTTGCCTGTGCGCCGGAGTGGGGCTGCACGTTGGCGTACTTGGCACCAAACAGCTTGCAGGCGCGGTCGATGGCGATCTGCTCTACCTCATCCACAAACTGGCAGCCGCCGTAGTAACGGTGGCCGGGGTAGCCCTCGGCATACTTGTTGGTCAGCACACTGCCCATAGCTGCCATCACGGCGGGGGAAACAATGTTCTCGCTGGCGATCAGCTCAATGTTCTGGCGCTGACGGCCCAGCTCGCGGTCCATGGCCTCGCCCAGTTCGGGGTCAGCCTGCTTTACATAGCCAATGGTATCGATCATGTCCTTATACATACCCTTTACCTCCTGTTTTTCGGGCGGCTGCTTGCAGACGGTGCTGCCCTTTCCCTCTCTATAATGAACAGACCTTACAGCGTGCCCTTGGTGGAAAGCACCCCGTCGATCCGTGCATCCTTGCGTGTGGCGGCGTCCAGCGCCTTGGCAAACGCCTTGAACATAGCCTCCAGCTTGTGGTGGTCGTTCTCACCGTACAGTACCTTTAAATGCAGGTTCATCATAGCTGCATAGCTGATGGCATAGAAAAACTCCCGCGCCATCTGCACATCCATGCCGCCGCAGCTCTGCCCGGCAAAGCTGGCATCATACACAAAGTAAGGGCGGCCGCCCAGGTCCACAGCGCACAGCGCCAGCGTCTCATCCATGGGCAGCAGGCAGCTGCCATAGCGCACCAGCCCGGCCTTGTCGCCCAGGGCTTCCTTGATGGCGGTGCCCAGGGCAATGCCCACATCCTCAATGGTGTGGTGGCAGTCGACCTCCAGATCGCCGCGGCACTGCACGGTCAAATCAAACAGGCCGTGGCGGGCAAACCCGTCCAGCATGTGGTCAAAAAAGCCGATGCCGGTGTGCAAGTCGGCCTTGCCGGTGCCGTCCAGGTCGATGGTCAGGGTGATTTGAGTCTCCCGCGTGTTGCGGGTCACAGTTGCGGTGCGTGCCATAGCGTTACCTCTTTACTCAGCTAAAGTGTAAGATACTATTTACTATAACACGTCAAGTCCACTGCGTCAACGGTGCAGGGCCGTTTTTGGCTTTGGATTCTTTTGCATTGTTGGCTAAAATCAAAAGGAACGCAGGGAAGCCTCCCTTTGGGAGGGAGAGAGCCTTTCCGAAGTCTCTCCCCCACCCGCTTTGCGGGATTGCTTACGCAACCGGCCCCTCTGTCGCTGCGCGACATTTCCCCACACCGTGGGGAGTCACCCTCGCAGATGGGGCCAAAATCCAGGCGCAATTTTAGGGCAATACCGCACAATTCTAAGTGCCGATGCGGCGAGCGAGAAGTACAAGCTGCTAAGCAAAAAGCGCAGATAATACTGGATGTATTATCGAGCATTTTTGCAACGCAGATTGTGCTTCACAGCCGCCGGAGCGGTGCTTAAGCCGTTAGGCGGGAATTGTGCGGTGTTGCCTTAGAAACACTTGTAAAATTTATTTACGAAATCGCAACACATTTTGTCCTGCCTTGCGTTACAATAAAATCAGATTTCAACCTTTTAAGGAAGGGACAACACAACCATGGCAAAAATGATCGGGATCGATCTGGGCACTACCAACAGCTGCGCCGCGGTCATCGAGGGCGGTAAACCGGTGGTGATCCCCAATGCCGAGGGCCAGCGCACCACACCGTCGGTGGTGGCATTCACCAAAGCGGGCGAGCGCCTGGTGGGCGAACCCGCCAAGCGCCAGGCCGTCACCAACGCGCCGCGCACCGTCACCAGCATCAAGCGCCAGATGGGCAGTGACAGCCGCGTGCCCATTGACGGCAAGTGCTATTCTCCCCAGGAGATCAGCGCCCTGATCCTGCAAAAACTCAAAGCGGACGCCGAGGCCTATCTTGGCGAGCCGGTCGCCCAGGCCGTCATCACGGTGCCGGCCTACTTTAACGATGCCCAGCGCCAGGCCACCAAGGATGCCGGACGCATCGCCGGGCTGGAAGTCAAGCGCATCATCAACGAGCCGACCGCCGCGGCCCTGGCCTACGGCCTGGACAACGGCAAGACCCAGACCGTCATGGTCTACGACCTGGGCGGCGGCACTTTTGACGTATCCCTGATCCAAATCGGCGATGGCATCGTACAGGTGCTTTCCACCTGCGGCGATAACTACCTCGGCGGCGACGACTTCGATGCCCGTATCGTGAATTGGCTGGCGGATAACTTCAAGGCTGCCCACGGTGTGGACCTGACCACCGACCGCGTGGCCATGCAGCGCCTGCGGGAGGAAGCCGAAAAGGCGAAGAAAGAGCTTTCCACCGCCACCCAGACCGAACTGAACCTGCCGTTCATCACCACCGGGCCGGAGGGCGCACTGCACCTGCAGGCCACCCTGACCCGCGCCAAGTTTGAGGAGCTGTGCGCCGACCTCATCGAGCGAACCTCCCTGCCCGTGCGCAACGCCCTGAGCGACGCCCACCTGACCGCCAGCGACCTGGACCAGGTGCTGCTGGTGGGCGGCTCTACCCGCATCCCGGCCGTGCAGGCCAAAGTCATGCGAATAACCGGGCTGGAACCCTCCAAGACACTGAACCCTGATGAATGCGTGGCCCTGGGCGCCGCCGTGCAGGCAGGCCGCCTGGGCGGAGAGGCGCTGACCGGCGCAGGCGAGGATCTGCTGCTGATGGACGTGACCCCGCTGACCCTCTCCATCGAGACGCTGGGCGGCGTAGCTACGCACTTGATCGAGCGCAACGCCACCATTCCCACCCGCTTCAGCAAGGTGTTCACCACGGCCGCGCCGTTCCAGAGCACCGTAGAAATCAAAGTATTGCAGGGCGAGCGGGAGTTTGCCAAGGACAACAAGCTGCTGGGTACCTTCACGCTGCGGGGCATCAAGCGTGCCTGGGCGGGTGTGCCCAAAATCGAGGTGACCTTTGACCTTGACGCCAACGGCATCGTCAAGGTCAGCGCCCGCGACATGGACACCGGCAAGGAGCAGGGCATTACGATCACCGGTTCCTCGAACCTGAGCGAGGACGAGATCCAGAAAGCCATGCGCAACGCCGCCGCTTTTGCGGGGCAGGACCAGGAACGCAAGGCTGCGCTGGAAGCCTTTAATGCGGCGGAAGCTGCGCTGTATCGCGTAAATACCGCCCTGGGCAGCAAAGCGGGCAAGGCCCTGGACCGGGATACCCGCAGCAAGATCAAGGACGCCGTGCGCGCACTGGAAAAGGAACTGCGCCATAAAAAGGCCGACAAGCTCACCACCGCTGACGTCCAATCCCTCAACGCTGCCCGCGAAGCCCTCTCCGCGATTGCAACGCCGCTGGTGACCCAGTGGGAAAGCGAAAAATAACGGGGGCTTTATTCCTTCTTTGAAAAGAAGGAACCGAAGAAACTTTAAATATAAATAACAAAAATATGATTCAACTCTGTTTCGGCGATTCCGTCAAAGGCACACTCACCTGCGCCCCGCATATCGGCAATACGATCGGCGGCACCACAGCGGTGGTAATTTCAACGGATAAACCGCTGGATACCCCGCTGCAAAAGGCCGCCTTTGCCGTCTACCGCACCCTGGCCGCACCTTTTTATAAGCGCCGCGCCCAAAAGCAGGAGGCCCGCCGCCGGGCCGAGGCCGTCCCTGTGGACTATGAATCTAACGACGTGATAGCCCTGCTTGGCGACCTGAACGAAGGCCCCATCGCGGGCGGCCTGATGAGTGAAGCACGCAAAGAGGTCGTGCGGGCATGGCTCTGCTTCTCCCCGCACGGCGACACAGCCGGAACGGATGCCGACGTGGAGCCGTACTGGCAGGCCTGCCAAAAAGACCTGCAAACCCTGCTGACCCGCGCCCACACAGGCGAGCCGGTGCGCATCTGGTACGACCACACCCCTGCCAGCCTCTGCGGTCTGCACGCCGCCGCGGCCCTGCTGGAAGATGCCCCCTGCCAAATCACGGTGGTAGAGACCCCGGAGCTTGAGACAAAAGACGGCGTGACCCGCTGTGCCGCCCTGGGTGAGCGCGGCCCCACCGAGATGGGCGCGCTGTTACAGTACGAGCGTCCCCTGCCAGACACCGACCGCCACGCCCTTGCCGCCCGTTGGCGCAGCCTGCAAGCCGAAAACGCTCCGCTTCGCGCCGAACAAAACGGCCGACTCACCAGCGTTCCCGCCGGTTTCTACGATGCCATGATTTTAAGCGAAGCTCCTGCGAATGAAATTATGGTGGCACAACTCATCGGAAAAGTGCTGGCCGAATGCCGCCTGGGCATCAGCGACCAGCTCATCTATCACCGCATCGAACACCTGAAACGATCCGGCAAATTTCTCTCCGTCCAACCCAGCCCCGCCCCCTACCAGGAAATCATCCGCAGGGCGTAGCTTACCGCCATTTTTTTACACAAATGCAAAAGCTCCCTGCTCTTTCGGGCAGGGAGTTTTGTTTTAGTGGTTCTTATAATAATTGATCAGACAGCCATCGGCCAAGATCTGTCTCTCGGCGTCGGTCATGGTGCCCAGGCGGACCCTGAACTCTACCAGGCCGCCGTCGGGCTTGACGGCGATGGCCGTCATCTCATCGGCGGCTTCCAGCAGGGCCTTGCGGATGCCGGGCAGGTAGACATAGTCGCCGTTGTCCAGCACGTTGGGGGTGTCCAGCAGGAAGGGCAGCATGCCCCAGTTGATGCAGTTGGAGCGGTAGCGCTTGGTGGCGTACTCGCAGGCAAAGTTGGCGGCGCCGCCCAGCACGCGCTGGCAGCTGGCGGCCTGCTCACGGGCGGAGCCATCGCCGGGCTTGTTGGCAAAAATGGCCGAGCCAATGTTGGTGTGGGCTGCGTCCGGGTGGTAGCCAAGCGCCTTGACCTGGGCGTAGACCACCGTAATTTCATCGGGCACTTCGCCCGTCAGGCGCTCGTTATCCAAGGCCTTCACGGCCTTAGCGTTAGGCACATAGGCCGGGTCCTTGCGGGAGAGGGTGAACTCCGCCAAACGCAGCGGGTTAGAGCGGAAGGACGAAGTCTCGCCCGAGGGAATCAACTCGTCGGTGGTGGTGACGGGGTCGGTGATGTAGCTGACGATCTTGACCAGCAGGTCGTCGGACAGGGCGGGCTGCTCGGGCCAATCCTTGATGTTGGGGCCGAACTTCAGCTCGTAGTCCGGCTCCGGGCGGCCCCAGCCATTGTAGACGCGCTTGTCGTACACGCCTTGGTCGAAGTGGTACGCCGGGGTGGTGTACTCCACGTCGGTCAGCTCGCTGGCGGCGGTCAGGTAGCCGCCGTTGGCGGCGGTGGCGGCGATGGACCGAGCGTCCATCAGGGCCACCGCGCTGATCTGCCCCTCGCCGGGCTTGGAGCCCTCGCGGTTGGGGAAGTTGCGGGTGGTGTGGCGGATGGAGAACTCGCCGTTGGCGGGGGTATCGCCTGCGCCGAAGCAGGGGCCGCAGAAGCACTCGCGGAAGATGCCGCCTGCGGAAACGATATCCGCTACCGTGCCGTTTTTGACCAGCTCCAGATAGGTGGGCATGCTGTCCGGGTAGACGCTGAATTTGAACTCGCCGTTGCCGCAGCTCTTGCCGCGGATGATGTCCGCCACCGCGCAGATGTTTTCATAGGTGCCGCCGGAACAGCCGGCGACGACGCCCTGCTCCACGTAGATGCGGCCGTCGGGGCAGATCTTGCCCACCAGGTCCATGTGGACCTTGCCGCCCAGCTGCTTGTTGGCCTGGTCTTCGGCCGCCTGCAGAATCTCTTTGGCGTTGGCTTTCAGCTCACGGATGGGGTAGGCATAGCTGGGGTGCATCGGCAGCGCAATCATGCACTCGACGGTGGAGAGGTCCAGCTCGATGCAGCCGTCATAGTAGGCCACGTCGGCGGGTTTCAGCTCTTTGTAGGCTTCGGGGCGATTGTGCTGCGCGAAATATTCTTTCGTCACATCGTCGGTCTGCCAGATGGAGGACCAGCAGGTGGTCTCGGTGGTCATGACGTCGATGCCGTTGCGGTAGTCAGCCGACAGGTTGGCCACACCGGGGCCGACGAACTCCATGACCTTGTTTTTCACGTAGCCGTTGGCGTAGGTGGCAGCCACCAGCGCCAGCGCCACATCGTGGGGGCCGACGCCGGGGTTGGGCTTGCCGGTCAGGTAGATGGCCACCACGCCTGGGTAGGCCATATCGTAGGTGCGGCCCACCAGCTGCTTGGCCAGCTCACCGCCGCCCTCGCCCACAGCCATGGTGCCCAGGGCGCCGTAGCGGGTGTGGGAATCAGAGCCTAAGATCATGCGGCCGCAGCCGGACATCATTTCCCGGTTATAGCTGTGGATGACGGCCATGTTCGGCGGAACGTAGATGCCGCCGTATTTGTGGGCGGCGGAGAGGGCGAACTGATGGTCGTCCTCGTTGATGGTGCCGCCGACGGCGCACAGGCTGTTGTGGCAGTTGGTCATGACGTAGGGCAGCGGGAATTCCTTCATGCCGGAGGCGCGGGCCGTCTGGATGATGCCGACATAGGTGATGTCGTGGCTGGTCATCGAGTCGAACTTCATGCGCAGGTCCTGCATGGAATCGCCGGTGTTATGTGCTTTTAAGATGCCGTAGGCGATGGTGCCCTGCTTGGCCTGCTCCTGCGTGAAGCCTGCCGGAGCTTCGGACTGGGGCACGCCGTGGACGAGGTATACGCCGGTATCGTGCAGTTTCATAGGCTTCTCTCCTTGCCTTTCATTTTAAAAAATCACAGCCGGGCGATAACGGCCTGGGTGAATTCCTTGGTGCCGGCCGTGCCGCCGATGTCAGCGGTGATGACCTTGCCTTCGGCCACCTGGGCCTGGATGGCAGCGTTGAGCTTGTCGGCCTTGTCGGTCATACCCAGGTCGTTCAGCATCATGGCAAAGGCCATCAAGATGGCACTGGGGTTGGCCTTGTCCTGGCCTGCAATGTCGGGGGCGGAGCCGTGGACAGCCTCATAAATGCGCGTTTTATCGCCAATGTTGGCGCTGGGCGCGAAGCCCAGGCCACCCACCAGACCGGCGCACAGATCGCTGATGATGTCGCCGTAGAGGTTGGGGGCGACCAGCACGTCGAACTGCTCAGGGCGCTGCACCAGCTTCATGCACAGGGCATCGATGATGCAGTCGTTGGCCTCGATGTCGGGGTAATCCTCGGCCACTTCGCGGAAGGTGCGCAGAAACAGGCCGTCGGTCAGCTTCATGATGTTGGCCTTGTGCACAGCGGTGACCTTTTTGCGGCCGTTTTTCCGGGCGTAGTCAAAGGCAAAGCGGCAGATCTTCTCGCAGGCCGGGCGGGTGATGAGCTTGACGCCGTTGGCGATGTCGTCGGTGAGCATGTACTCGATGCCCTTATACAGGTCCTCGGTATTCTCGCGCACGATGACGAGGTCAACGTTCTCAAAACGGGCAGGTACGCCCGGCAGCGTGTGCACAGGGCGAAGGTTGGCGTAGGTGGCAAAGCGCTGACGCAGCTGCACATTGATGCTGCGGAAGCCCTTGCCGATGGGCGTAGCCGTAGGGCCTTTCAGTGCCCAGCCGCACGCCTCGATGGCGTCCAGCGTGCCGGGGGCGATCAACTCGCCGCTGACTTCGGCGTACTCGGCACCGGCCTCACACTCCTGCCATTCAATGCCGGTGTTCAGTGCGGCCGAGACGGCACGCACGCTTTCGGCGATCTCGCGGCCAATGCCATCGCCTGGGATCAGTACTGCTTTCATAAAAATACGTTCCCCTTCCCTGTGCTTTTTGAAAGGCTCCCTGCACAAGGGGGCCTTACGCAGCGAAAATGCTGCAATATACTACAACTATATCTGCTTTGGGCCGGTTTGTCAACGCGGTTTTTTATACAAGCCGTGTCAAAACGCCCATCAGCTTAATAAAATAAAGTCGCACTTTGGCTATTGTGGTGATATTTTAAGTTTTTCTTGACGAAACTCCAAGGATGTTATATTATTGTAGCAATCACCCACGCGGTGGGTGCCTGCGGTGCAGGAATGGGAAATTCGTGTGCGTGTATAAATATGCAAGTGGAGAGGGGTCTGCCGATGTATTACCCGGACGTACCGGCACTGGAGCCGGAAGAACTGGAACTGCTCTGCCATGAATATGTAGAGCATAATGCCACGCTGGACCCGCATTTGGCGGACCAGATGGGCGTCAAGCGCGGCCTGCGCAACCTGGACGGCACCGGTGTGCTGGCCGGTATCACCAACGTGTCCAACGTTGTTGGCTATGACAAAAAGGAAGACGGCACCATCGTGCCCATCCCCGGCCGCCTGATCTACCGCGGCATCGATTTGGATACCCTGGCCGCCGAGGCCGACGCCAGCGACCGCTTTATGTTTGAGGAAGTGGTCTGGCTGCTGCTGTTCGGCTCTCTGCCCACACGGGACCAGTATGCCAAGTTCCGCAAACTGCTGGAGAACCACCGCGAACTGCCCCGCGGCTTTGCCGACGATATGATCTTAAACTCGCCTTCGCCCAACCTGATGAACAAGATGGCACGAAGCGTGCTGGCCATGTACAGCTACGATGAACACGCCGAGGACCTGAGCCTGCCCAACATCCTGCGGCAGAGCATCAACCTGATCGCCGAGCTGCCCACCATGATGGTGAACGCTTACCAGATCAAACGCCGCGTCTACGACCGCAACAGCATGTATTTCCACCTGCCCACCGAGGGACAGAGCACGGCCGAACATATCCTGTCCACCTACCGTGCCGACCAGAAGTTCACCCACGAGGAAGCCCGCCTGCTGGACCTGTGTCTGCTGGTGCATGCGGACCACGGCGGCGGTAACTGCTCGACCTTTACCTGCCGCGTGCTGTCCAGCTCCGGCACCGACACCTACGCGGCCATCTCGGCGGCCATCGGCGCGCTGAAAGGCCCCAAGCACGGCGGCGCCAACCTGAAGGTCATGCACCAGCTGGACTACATTTTGGAAAATGTGGAGGATCCCACCAACGACGACGAGGTGCGGGAGTTCTTGCGCAAGATCATCCGCAAAGAGCGCGGCGACGGCAGCGGCCTGATCTACGGCATGGGCCACGCCGTGTACACCCTGAGCGACCCGCGTGCCCAAATTTTGAAAACACACGCCAAGAGCCTGGCCTACAAAAAAGGCTACGACGAGGAGTACGAGATGCTGTGCAGCATCGAGCGCCTGGCCCCCCAGGTATTTGCCGAGGAAAAGCACGGCCCAAAAAAGGTCTGCGCCAACGTGGACCTGTTCAGCGGCCTGATCTACCGCATGCTGGGCATCAGCGAGGATCTGTTCACCCCGCTGTTTGCCATTGCCCGTGTACCCGGCTGGTGTGCCCACCGCGTGGAAGAGGTGGAGTTCGCCAACCGCATCATCCGCCCCGCGTACAAGTATGTCGGCCAGCCGCTGGATTACCTGCCGCTGGAAGAACGGTAATTTATACAAAAATAGCGAGTACCCGTTTTCTTTCGGGTACTCGCTTTTTATTGTTATTGCGCATGTTTGTAGGGGTCGATGCAAGCATCCGCCCCTACAGAACACTCACACAAACACCACCTGCACCAGCACCATATACAGTGCCGTCCCGGCGGCAATACTTAATAAGGTATTCTTTTTCCAGCAATGCAAACCCACCACCGCGGCGGCGGCGATCAGTTCCGGCAGGCCGTGGGTGGGGCCGAGTAAGTCCACGCTCCGCAGGCAGTAGACCACCAGCATAGCCATAATGGCGCAGGGCAGCACCCCGGCCAGGTAGGTGATGAACCGAGGCGTGGGCCGCCCGCCGCCAAACACCAGAAACGGCAGAAACCGAATCAGCATCGTGACAGCAGCCACCACGGACACTAACGCCATACCGTGAAGATCAATCGACATGGGCGGCTTCCTCCTTTTGCGCACGTTTTTCCATGGGGCCGCGCAGCAGTGTCAGTGCCGCCGTGATGCCCAGCATGGACGGAATCAGGAAGTTGCTGCTGCCGAAAATGACCAGGCAGATCAGCGAAACACCCAGCCCCACCAGCGCGGGGGTGTGGTCCTTGCCGGCGCACCACTGCTCCACCATGACCACAAGGAACAGCGCGGTCATCGAAAAGTCGATGCCTGTGGTATCAAAGGGGATGATGCTGCCCAGCAGCGTGCCGGTCACGCTGCCCGCCACCCAATAAATTTGGTCGAACAGCGAAGCAAACAGATAGTAACGGTTCTGGTCCACGCCCTCGGGCACATCGCCGCTGCATACTACCGAATACGTCTCGTCGGTGAGGGCCAAAATCAGGTACGGCTTTGCTGCACCGGTGTTTTTATAGCGCTGCAGCATCGAAATGCCGTAAAACAGGTGGCGGGCATTGACCATCAGGGTCATCAGCGCCGCCGAGATGAGCGATGCGCCGCCTGCTAATAGATCTATGGTAACGTACTGCATGCTGCCCGCGTAGATCAGGGTGCTCATGGCCAGGGACCAGCCCACGCCATACCCTTTGCTTTGCAGCAGCACGCCAAAACCCAGCCCCAACACGAGGTAACCCGCCATAATGGGCAAGGTACGCGCAAACGCGTAGCGGAGTGTTTTCATCATATTTCCCCTTTAGCCTACTGAAGTGCTGGGTTAGTATAACATAGTTTTTGCACTTTAGCAAGTAAGGGACGCTTTGCCAATGCGCCAGGCGCGGGAGGATGCTTATCCCTTTTTTATTGCCCCGCTCTCAGCGTTCTGCGCCGAAACTCTGTCGGCCCGCATCCATACAACTGCCGGAAGGAACGGGCAAAATAGCTGGAATCCTCGAAGCCGCACTGGGCGGCAATGGCGGTTACCTGCAGGGTGGTGCCGCACAGCAGCTCGGCGGCGCGCTGCAGGCGCTGGCCGCGCAGGTACTGGTTGGGCGTGGTGCCGATCATATCATGGAAGCACCGCAGGCACTCGCTGGGGCTGATGGACGCGCTGGCAGCGATCTGCTCCACGGTCAGGTCCTCGGCGTAGTGGGTCTGCACAAATTGCAGCATCGTTTTAATGCGGTCGGCGCTGCGCAGCGCCTTTTTGGGCACGGCGCGCATGGCGGGGGCGCGGGTAACCAGCAGGTACATCATCTCGGAAAGCGCAGCCCGCGTCTTGAACTCGTACCCCGGTATCTCGTTGACCACGGCACGGAACGCCCGCTCCATGCAGTCCATGGCTTCCCGCTGCCAATCCACGCTGCGGCGCAGCACGGCGCAGGGGCGGCTGGGGTCGGTCAGCAGCGGCTGCAGATATTTTTGCCAAAACACGCTGTCCGGGCTGCCGCCCACCAGCCGGGGATGGAATACCACGCTGTGCAGCCGGCAGCGCCCGGCGGCCAGCGGCCAGTCGGCATGCAGCACCCCGGCATTGATGAACAAGCCGTCCCCCTCGGCCAGCGGGTACTTTTCCCCGGCTGCAGCGGCCAGCACGCCGCCCTCGCTGGCAATCAGCAGTTCCAGCTCCTCATGCCAGTGCCAGGGTACGGGGGCGGCTTCCAGATCGTCGTGGTAGCAGGCGATGGGAAACGCCGCGGTGCCGTGGACGGTCAGTTCCCGCCCAGCGGAATCGGTCTCGGTATTGCAGGCGGACAAGGCCATGGCAAATCCTCCTTTTTTGGCGAAATAATCCTGCCTGTTTGGCGAAATAATACGATACATCCGTCAACTTTGATGATATAATCATAGGGCAAGAAAAAACGCCTGTCAAGGAGAAAATTTTATGGTATCCCTGCTTTTACCCGTAATTTATTTAGCTTTTATCAGCCTGGGCCTGCCGGATGCCCTGCTGGGTGCGGCCTGGCCCAGCATGTACCTGGGCTTGGGCGCGGGCCTGTCCTGGGCGGGCATGATCTCCATGATCATCTCCGCCGGTACAGTAGTGTCCAGCCTGGCCAGCGACGCCCTTACCGCCCGGCTTGGCCCCGGCAGGGTCACGGCCATCAGCGTGGGCACGACGGCCGCAGCGCTGTTTGGCTTTTCCACCTGCACGGCGTTCTGGCAGCTTTGTCTGTGGGCCGTGCCCTATGGCCTGGGCGCGGGCAGCGTGGATGCCGCCCTCAACAACTACGTTGCCCTTCATTACGAGAGCCGCCACATGAGCTGGCTGCACTGCATGTGGGGCCTGGGCGCCAGCGGCGGGCCGGTCATTATGGGCTGGGCGCTGGCCCACAGCAGTTGGCAGAGCGGCTACCGCATTATTTCTGTGCTGCAGGTGGTGCTGACGGCCATCATCATTTTCAGCCTGCCGCTGTGGAAAAAACCGGGCGAGGAGACCGACGAGGAAATCGCCCGCGAGCACCGCACCCTGCCCCAGCTGATGCGGGTGCCCGGCGTGCCCGAGGTCATGGCGATGTTCGCCTGCTACTCGGTGGTCGAGACTACGGCAGGCATGTGGGCGTCCAGCTATTGCACGCTTCAGCGCGGTATCGACGCTGGTACTGCCGCCAGCTGGGCCAGCCTGTTTTACGTGGGCATCACGGTGGGGCGGTTTTTAAGCGGTTTTATCGCTATGAAACTCAACGACCACCAGATGATCAACCTGGGGTTTGTGCTGGTGGCGCTGGGCATCTTGCCCATTCTGCTGCCGCTGGGCAGCGCTGCGCTGGTGACTGGGCTGGTTACGGTGGGCCTGGGCTGTGCGCCTATTTATCCCAGCATTATCCACGAAACTCCGTTGAATTTCGGCCGCAACTTAAGCATGGCCCTGACCGGCGTGCAGATGGCCGCCGCCTATGTGGGCAATGTGGTGTTCCCGCCGCTGTTCGGGCTGCTGGCGCAGTATATCAGCATCAGCCTATACCCATGGTATCTGCTGGCCGCGCTGGTGCTGATGGCCGTTATGTCCCGCGCCTTGCACCGCAAGACTGCCGCCAAACGTGCCGCCAACGGATATTGAAAAATTTCGATTTTTTGCCAGAGGAAATGCCAGATTTCGCGTTTCCTCCGGCTTTTTTTCGTTTACATCTGTGTTTACATCTACTATAATATAAAATGTAAATTTTTATGCTAGGAGGTGCCTCTATGGAAAAGTGCAGCTTATGCGGCGGCAAAATCGTGAACCATCGGTGCGTGGATTGCGGTATGCCGTACCCGGAAAAACCGCACTACACCCTGCGCAGTGAAACCGCCCACACCCATAACGTCAACGGCGAGGAAGTGCTGCACCGCGTGCGCAGCGCCGCAGGCAAGGACCCCGTCTATACCTGCGATGCCGAGGACGAGCAGGACCGCATCGACCTGGAAGGCGCACGCCCCCACCTGCATGCCCCGGCCCGACAGCTGAACCAGACGCGCCGTCCGGCCCGGGACAAGCGGCGCGGCGGCTGGCTGGTCACGCTCATCATCTTTGGTCTGGCGCTGCTGCCTATGCTGTTCAACCTGTCCGAGCGAGTATTTTACAGTTTGGCGGACCTGGGCGGACACAGCAGCTATGCGGAAACCGAAGCGCCCGAAACAAGCCTCAATGCCGAAGCCCCCGCCGTGGATATGACCGGCGTCAACCCCTACGAGGGGATGGACTGGGGCCTGCCCACTGCGGGCGGCGGCTTTGGCTGCATTCTGGAGCCGGGTTACTACACTATCGGCCAGCAGATCCCCGAGGGCGTTTACACCATCACCCCCGATGACGGCAGCTCGCTGACGATGACCCACGACGACGAAGCCCACGACCGCTGGTACCAGACCACCATGCTCAGCTGCCCCGAAGGCGGGGAGCCTGAACTGGTGCTGACCAACGTGCAGCTGGCGGCAGGCGGCACCCTGTGGGTGGAGGGCAGCGGTACCCTGACGCTGGAAAGCGGCAACGCCCAGCTGGACACCCAGGCTGAACCCCAGGGAAACCCGGCGGGTGAGTCTTTCGAGCTGTGCGCCTGGGGAGATGACATTCAAGCCTACACTGTGGGGCAGGAGATCCCGGCGGGTGTGTATGACGTGAACTGGAACCAGGGCAGCGGCTTCCTGGGCTGGGATACACAAAGCTCGTACCACCTGACCTATTACGGCGGGGACGGGTTCAACGGCACGGTCGTTTTCCACAGCCTGCCCTTGACCGAGGGCGACACCCTGACGCTGGAATGCTATTCCAACGAGGATTGCATCCTTTGGCTGACCCCGGTTGCGGAAATTTACGGGTAAAAAAGCAGCATGCCGCTGCAAATGGCCCCCTCTGCGAGGGTAACTCCCCACACCGTGGGGAGATGTCGCGCAGCGACAGAGGGGCCGGTTGCGTAAGCAATCCCGCGAAGCGGGTGGAGGAGAGGCAAAGAAATTAGCAGCAGCTAAACAGATGGTCTCTCCCTCCGTCTGCGCTTCGCGCAGCCAGCTTCCTCCCAAAGGGAGCCAAAAAAGGTTACTTGAGGAGTATCTATGGTTTTCAATTCGGCACAATTTTTGTTGTTTCTGCCGTTGGCGGCGCTGGGGTATTTTGCGGTGCCCCAAAAGGCCCGGCGGCCCTGGCTGCTGCTGGCCTGCTATTTCTTCTATTTCTGCTGGAACCCGGCCCATGTCCCGGTGCTGGCTTTTGTTACCGCCGTAGGCTATCTCGGCGGCCGCCTGCTGGAGGGCAAGCCCCGCAAGGGTGTGCTGGCGGCAGGCATCCTGCTGGCCTTGGCCCCGCTGATCGGGTTCAAATATCTAGGCTTTCTCACCAAATCCGTGCTGTCGGTGCTGGCGCATCTGGGCGTGCAGATTGCTCCGCCTGCGTTCGACTTCCTGCTGCCCATGGGCATCTCCTTTTACACGCTACAGGCTGTGGGCTACCTGGTGGATACCTACCGGGGCGAAAAGGCCGAGCATAATCTGCTGGATTTTGCGTTGTTTGTCGGTTTCTTCCCGCAGATGGTCTCCGGCCCCATCAGCCGGGGCAACAGGCTTTTGCCCCAGCTTTCGGCGGCCAAGCGCCCCGCCTTTGACGACCTGCAGGACGGTGTGCTGCTGCTGATCTGGGGTTACTTCCTCAAAATCGTGGTGGCGGACCGCGCCGCGCTGTTTGTGGCGGCAGTCTATGCACCGGAAAGCGAGTACGAGGGCTGGTTTTACATCGTGGCCACGCTGCTGTTCTGCCTGCAGCTCTACGGCGATTTCGGCGGCTGCTCGGTCATGGCTATGGGCACGGCCAAGATCTTGGGCATCGACCTCATCGACAACTTCAATGCGCCCTATTTTTCGCAATCTATCGCTGAATTCTGGCGGCGGTGGCATATTTCGCTGTCCACCTGGTTCCGGGATTATCTCTACATCCCCTTGGGCGGCAACCGCAAGGGCACGCTGCGCAAATATCTAAACGTGCTGGTCACCTTTGCCGTCAGCGGCCTGTGGCACGGCGCCCAGTGGAACTATATGGCCTGGGGCCTGCTGAACGGTCTGTACCAGGTCATCGGCGCGGCGCTGATGCCGCTGCGCACGGCAGTGGTGCGCGCGCTGCACATCGACCCCAAGTCCCGCCCCCACAAGCTGCTGCGGGTGGTGGTCACCTTTGTGCTGTTCAGCTCCACGATGGTGTTCTTCCGCGCTTACCGCCTGATGGATGCGGTGCGCATCTTCATCAGCATGCTGACCGTACATAACTTTGAGATCTTCACCGATGGTTCGATCTTTGCCTGCGGCATCGACGCCTTTAACTTTGCGCTGCTGGGTATCTATGTGCTGGTCATCTTTGCCGCCGATGTCTGCAAATACAAGCGGATAAAAGTGCGCTCTGTCATCGAAAAGCAGCACTGGCTCTGCCAGGTGGCCGTGGTGGTGCTGGGCGTGCTGACGGTACTGCTGCTGGGTGTTTACGGTCCCGGCTTCGAGGCATCCAATTTCATCTATTCGCAGTTTTAAGGGAGGAGAGCAGAAAGTATGGCTAAAAAATTGGCAGCGATCCTGCTCTGCGCGGTGCTCATCTTCGTCGGTGTGCTGGCGCTGGGGCATCTGACCCGGCCCCTGGGCGACGATGTGGCCATCGCCAACGTGGAAAACTTCCACAAACTGCCGGAAAATTCCATCGACGTCATCGTTTACGGTTCCAGCCACGCCTGGCGCAACGTGAACGTCAACGAGATGTACGACAAGTACGGCATCGGCGCCTACAATTACGCCGCCAATTGGCAGCACCTGGACACCACCTGGCTGTTTGTCCACGACTCGCTGGCGACCCAGACGCCCAAGGTGGCGCTGATCGAGGGCATGCACATCAACAGCAACGAGTTTGACACCGACATGGACGGCGAGATCTACTACACCACGCCCATCCCGGAGTCGAAATACAAGCGTGCCTATCTGAAAATGTGCTTTGAAAATCATATAGAGCGGTACATTTCCTACTATTTCCCGCTGGTGGCCTATCATGAAAATAAAAACGCCCTGACGGCGGTAAGCTTCGGCAGGACGTCTAACAGTATCGATTTTATGGACACGATGGGCTTCTACCCCCGCGACGGCATGTTCGTGGCCGACGTCAAGGACTGGACCGAGATGGAGGACTGGGTCATCGGAGACCGCTCTCTGGAGCTGATGGACGACATGGTGGCGGCCCTGCAGGAAAAAGGCTGCCAGGTGGTGTTCTGGGTGGCCCCCTGGTCCACCGAGGAGTACCAGTATTTCAACGTGCTGCAGGAATATTGCGAGGAGCACAACTGCGGCTATCTCAACATGTTTGAGCACATGGAGGACGCCGGCATCAGCGCCGAGACGGATTTCTGCGACCCGCACCACCTGAACGTAAGCGGCGCCACCAAAATGGCGGATTATCTGGGCGCCTATTTAAAGGAAAACTACGACCTGACCGATTGGCGGGAGGTACCCGGCAATTTGTGGGAGAATCATAGCTAACGCTGCGGTTTGTTTTTTTGGTTTTAATATGCAGCCTGACTGGCCCTGCCTACCTTGCGGCAGGGCCTTTTTTAACGGCAAGATGCCGTAATAAAAAAGAGGGACCGCATGGTGGTCCCCCTTGGCAGCATGAACTTATAAATCAAAAATTAAAAGTAGCACTTAATCTGGAACTTATCTGCCGGGACAGCCTCCTCAACCACCAGCTTCTCATGGTTGAAATCAAACTTCACGCTCTTACAGTCGTCGGTGTTGCGGGTCAGGCGCAGCAGCTGGTCTACGCGCTTCTGCTCGTCTTTGGTGTAGAACAGGTAGCTTGCGCCCTGCTTGCGGGCGCGGCCCGTGCGGCCAATGCGGTGGGTGTAGTGCTCGTTTTCCTCAGGCACATCGTAGTTGATGACGGCGTCCACGTCCGAAACATCAATGCCACGGGCGGCCACGTCGGTGGCCACCAGCACGCTGATCTCACCGGCCTTGAACCGCGTCATAATGCGGTTGCGCTCTGCCTGGGACAGGTCGCCGTGCAGGCAGTCCACGTTAAAGTTCAGGCGCGCCAACTGGTTGGCTAGCATGCCGGTGTTGTACTTGGTGTTGCAGAAGATCATCACCCGCTTGTACCCCTCGCTGATGATGATCTGCGCGGCGTCGGCCAGCTTGTCGCGGCCGGTAGTCAGCAGTTTATATTGGGCAATTTTCGGGCTGGAATCTTCCACCGGCTGCACGCTGACCTCGGCGGCGTTGTGCTGGTACAACCAGCCGATGTCCAGCACCTCGCGGCTGATGGTGGCCGAGAACATCGAAAGGCTCTTGCGGTTCTTCATTGTGTCGATGATCTGCTTGACATCCTTGTAGAAGCCCATGTTCAGCATCTCGTCGGCCTCGTCCAGCACGATGGTCTCCACGTGGGAAACATCGATGGCGTGGTGGCGATAGTGGTCCATCAGGCGGCCGGGGGTGGCGACTACGATCTGGCAGCCCGCTTTCAACTGGCGCTGCTGCTTATCCAGCCCGGCGCCGCCGTATACGCAGACGATCTTGATGTCCGGCAGGAACTGCGCCAGGTTTTGCAGGTCCTGGGCGATCTGCTGGGCCAGCTCGCGGGTAGGGCTCAGGATGACAGCTTGGGGCTTCAGGCTGGCGGGGTCCACCTTGGACAGGATGGGGATGCCGAATGCCACGGTTTTGCCGGTGCCGGTGGGGGCCTTGGCAATCATATCGTGGCCGTCCAGCATCAGCGGGATGGCCTTCTCCTGGATCTCGGTCATTTCGGTAAAGCCCATGGCCTGCGTAGCCTGCAGGATCTCGGGCGCAACGCGGGTAAGTTCCGTAAACTGCATGTTTGTACTGCCTTTCGTCTGTTTTACACTTATCTTTTATTATAACAGGCTTTGCAATGCGCCGCAAGATGGGGACACGCAAAAAGGCCTCCTCCGGGAGCAATGTCACTCAGTTAAACAAACAAATCCCTCTATACCAACGCAAGAAGTGGTGTAGAGGGATTTGTTCTTCTAAGGCAACACCGCACAATTCCCGCCTTACGGCTTAAGCACCGCTCCGGCGGCTGCGGCACGGCACCTGCGTTGCCAAAATGCTCGATAATACACAAAGTATTATCTGCGCTTTTGGCTTAGCAGCTGCCGCACCTCGCTCGCCGTATCGGCACTTAGAATTATGCGGTATTGCCCTAAATATTTGACAACAGACGCAGAATGGGCGGCTTCTTTGCAAAGCTCACCATGTACAACTTCTGTCAAATGATTGCCCAGCCCGCAGAATCTTTGTTGGGTAATTCTGCGGGTTGGTTTCTGTTTCTTTTTGGCGCTAATTAAGCGGCATTGGCCGAAGCTGCGCTTTTTTGTTGCCTTATGCTTCTCACACGCTCAGCCGGTCGATCTCCGCCAGCTCCTCGGCGGTAAAGCCGGTGTTTTCCACGGCCTTGATGTTGTCCAAGATCTGGCTCGGGCGGGAGGCGCCGATCAGCACGCTGGTGATCTCCTCTTTTGCCAGCAGCCAGGCCAGCGCCATCTCGGCCAACGTCTGGCCGCGGGCAGCGGCCAGGTCGTTCAGCTTGGCAATGCGGCCCAGCAGTTCGGGCGTCAGGTCGCTTTCCTTTAAAAAGCGGCCGTCGGTATGCACGCGGCTGTCAGCCGGGATGCCATGCAGGTAGCGGTCGGTCAGGCGGCCCTGGGCCAGCGGGCTGAAGGTGATAATGCCCTTGCCCAGCTTGGCGGCAGTCTCTTTCAGGCCGTTTTTCTCCACCGTGCGGTCCAGGATGGAGTAGCGATTCTGGTTGATGACAAACGGCACATGCAGCTCGTCCAGAATGGCGGCGGCCTTTTCCAGCGTGGGGCCGTCATAATTGGACAGGCCTGCATACAGTGCCTTGCCGCTGCGCACGGCCTGGGCCAGTGCGCCCATCGTCTCCTCCAACGGGGTCTTGGGGTCCATGCGGTGGTGGTAGAAAATGTCCACGTAGTCCAGCCCCATGCGGCGCAGGCTTTGATCCAGGCTGGCCAGCAGGTACTTGCGGCTGCCCCAATCACCGTAGGGGCCGTCCCACATCGTGTATCCCGCCTTGGTGGAGATGATCAGCTCGTCGCGGTAGGGCATCAGGTCGTCCCGCAAAATTTTTCCAAAGTTGGTCTCGGCCGCGCCCGGTTCCGGGCCGTAGTTGTTGGCCAGGTCAAAGTGGGTGATACCGTGGTCAAAGGCGGTACGGCAGAGCGCCCGCATGTTCTCGTAGGGCGCAGTATCGCCAAAATTGTGCCACAACCCCAGCGAGACGGCAGGCAGCAGCAGTCCGCTGCTGCCGCAGCGGCGGTAGGGCAGGACAGTGTAACGGCTTTGGTCAGCTTGATACATGGTAGAGGACCTCCCTAAATCAATTTATGGTATGCCACTATTCAATCTCTTTTGCGGCGTCATTGCCATGGATTTTTTCATCATGGCCTAACCCTTGCACCCAATCGATGAGCAGGCTGGAGACCGTTACCGTCACCAGCGAAAACGCAATGCGCCGCGCCGGAATGTAAGAAAGCGATGCGCCCAGCACGACCAGATCGGTAAACAGGTACGACCGCGCCAGCTTCCACCCGGTCAGTTGGTGAATGACCAGCGCCAGGGCATCGTCGCCGCCGCTGGAGCCGCCCTGCCGCACGATGATCCCCACGCCGATGCCCACAAACACGCCGCCCAGCAGCGCCGCTACCAGCGGCCAGGGCGTCAGGTCGGGCAGCATGGGCGGGAAACTCTCCCACAAGCGGTAGAACCCGGCCAGACTCACGCTGGCCACGGCGGCGGTCAGGATGAAATCCAGCCCCAGGAACTTGAACGCCAGCGCATAACAAATAAAATCCAGCAGCGGCGAGGCGATAGATGCCGGGATGCCCAGCCAGTGGTTCATCAGCAGCACCAGGCCGATGACACCGCCCTCGGTAATGGCGGCGCGCTGGTGGATGTTGTGGATGCCGAAGGACAAAATGGCCGTGCCCAGCACCAGCCAGAACAGCCGTTTCATCGTGAAAGCGGAAACAATTTTTTTGAATAACTGCATAGTCACCTCACATACAAAGTGCCACCAGTATAACATAGCAGCCTAAAAAAGTCAAAAAGCGGTCAAAAATTTATCAGGCTGCCCCCAAAACCCTTGTAAACGAAGGACTTTTGCGGTATACTGTTGCACGGCGGGCCGCCCGGCCCGTACATTTGCGCTGTACTCCCGAGATGTAGGAGACGGCAGCAGGAGGAAAATTGAATATGAAAAACCGTACCAACGTCCGTTGGCTGACCCAGCTTGCACTGCTGGCGGCCATTTTGCTGGTGATGAACTACACCCCGCTGGGCTATCTGCAGCTCGGGCCGCTGTCGGCTTCGCTGCTGACAGTACCGGTGGCCATCGGCGCTATGACGATGGGCCCCCTGGCCGGTGCCATCCTGGGTGGAATTTTTGGTGCCACCAGCTTTATCCAGATGGTCGAGGGCAAAAGCGCCATGGGCGCTGCGCTGTTCAGCGTCAACCCCTTCGGCGCCTTCGTGGTCAGCTTTGTGGCCCGCGTGCTGGAAGGCCTGTGCGCCGCGCTGATCTTCAACGCCCTGCGCAAGGCCATGCCGAAAAAGGAAAAGCTCTGCTGCGTCATTGGTGCCATCTGCACCCCGGTGCTGAACACTGTGTTCTTCATGGGCTTCCTGGTACTGTTCTTTTATAACTGCGATTACGTGCAGAACCTGGCCCAGACCCTGGGCGCTACCAACGCCTTTATGTTCATCGTGCTGCTGGTGGGCGTGCAGGCCGTCATCGAGTGGCTGATCTGCGGCGTGGTGGCCAGCGCCGTCACCCTGCCGGTGCGCAAGTATCTGAAACTGAACTAAGAACCTATCCCAAGGCATCCCCAAAAACGGGGGTGCCTTTTTTGCACGCAATTCGCCAAACTGGTCCCATAAAAAAGATGTAATTTGGAGCTTTGATGGCGCCAGTAAAAAGCGTATGATGTGCCTATACCACAAAACGAGAGGGGATATAGGAAAATGAACGGATACAACCTGATCAAAAAGAAGCCTGTACTGTGGCTAACGATGGTAGCAGTGCTGATGGCCATGAATGTGGTACTCAGCTCCTTCAGCATCCCGGTGCCGGGCGGGCATCTCTACCTGAACGACATCGTCATCTGCACGGCGGCCATCCTGCTGGACCCGCTGGGTGCGTTTATCGTGGGCGGTGTCGGCGCATTTCTGGGGGATTTCTTCTTCTACCCTGCGCCGATGTTCGTCTCACTGGCGTCCCATGGTCTGGAGGCTGTCGTTGTTTCACTATGCGCCCACAACCTATTCAAAGAGAAAAAGGCCCTGGGCGCGGGCATCGGCGTGGTGCTGGGGGCTATTATCATGGTCATTGGCTACACGCTGGGCCGTGCCTTTGTCTACAGCACGCCGGAGTACGCCATCATCAAGCTGCCGTTTGAAATTTTGCAGGCTGGCATCGGCGCTGTGATGGGCATGGTCCTCTGCTTCTCCCGCAACCTCGCCCAGCGCTTTGAAAAGATCTGCGCGTAACTTTCTTAGGGCAATACCGCACAATTCCCGCCTGACGGCTTAAGCACCGCTCCGGCGGCTGCGGCACGGCAACTGCGTTGCCAAAATGCTCGATAATACACAAAGTATTATCTGCGCTTTTGGCTTAGCAGCTGCCGCACCTCGCTCGCCGTATCGGCACTTAGAATTATGCGGTATTGCCTTAGGAAAAGAAAGTTACCAAAGAAACTTTAATTTGGCTCGCCGTAAAGAAGATATAAGGAAAATATAAAACGGCCCTGCCGGTGGTTTTCCACTTGGCAGGGCCGTTTTGTTGATAACTTATTTATTTTTATTGAAAGTTTCTTTGCTTCTTTCTTTTCAAAGAAAGAAGATCAGCTTATTTCCCGGCCAGTAAAATCGCCAGCACAGCCTTTTCTACGTAGATGCGGTTCTCGGCTTCGTCGAAAATTTCGTTGGCGTGGGCTTCCAGAACTTCGGCGGTGATCTCCTCGCCGCGGTGGGCGGGCAGCGGATGCTGGATCATGCAGTCCGGCTTGGCCAGCGCCATGCGGGCGGCATCCAGCGTAAACCCGTGGAAATCCCGGCGGCGCTGCTCCACCTCGCGCTCCATGCCCATACTGACCCACACATCGGTGAACAGCACATCGGCATCGCGGGCAGCCTCGTCCGGGTCGGTGACCAGCTTGAACTTATCACCGTAGGTTTTCGCCAGCATCAGCACATCGGCGGCGGGGCGGTAGTGCGGCGGGCAGGCCACCGTCACCGTCATGCCCACGGCCAGGCAGCCCACGATCATGCTGTTAGCCATGTTGTAGCCATCACCGATGAACCCGGCGCGCAGCCTGGCCAGCCTGCCCTTACGTTCCCGCACGGTCATCAGGTCGGTCAAGACTTGCAGCGGGTGGGCGTAATCCGTCATGCCGGAGATCACCGGCACGCCGCTGTACTGAGCCATGGTGTCCAGCGTGGTCTGCTTGTAGGTGCGGCAGACGATGGCATCATAGTACCGGCCCAGGGCGCGGGCGGTGTCCTGCACAGGCTCGCCGCGGGCGGTCTGCAGGTCGTTGGCGCTCAGGTAGGTGCCCAGGCCGCCCATCTGGTAGATACCCACCTCTAAACTGGTGCGGGTGCGGGTGGAATTTTTGGCAAAGATCAGCGCCACCGCCTTGCCCTGCAGGTCCTTGGGATCGACGCCCTGTTTGTGCAGGCGCTTGTACTCGTCGGCTACATCCAGAATGTGCAGGATCTCTTTGGGGGTCAGGGCGCTCAATTTCAACAGATGTTTCATCAGAACTTCTCCAGAACAGTACGCAGGGTGTCCAGCGCGTTGTCAACATCGGTCTCGGTCAAAATCAGCGGCGGCAGCAGGCGCAGGCGGGTCTTGGCCGTCAGCACCAGCAGGCCCTCTTTCTCGCAGGCGGCGCGGACATCGGCGGCCTTGATGCCGTCCTCAAAGGCGATGCCCACCATCAGGCCCAGGCCGCTGACCTCGGTAACATGGGGCAGGGTCTTGAGGCCTGTGCGCAGGCGGGCGGCCTGGGTCAGCACGTTATCCATAAAGGCTTCGTCCATGGCATCCAGCACGGCCAGCGCACCGGCGCAGACCACCGGGTTGCCGCCGAAAGTGGAACCGTGGGTGCCGGGGCCCATATGCTCGGCAACCTTGGCGGTCATCAGCACGGCGCCGATGGGCAGGCCGCCGCCCAGGCCCTTGGCCAGTGTGACGATGTCCGGGTGCAGGTCAAAATGCTCACAGGCCAGGAACTTGCCGGTGCGGCCTACGCCGGTCTGTACCTCGTCCACGATGAGCACCAGGTCGCGCTTTTTGCAGAACTCAGCCACCTTGGCCACGTAGTCGGCATCCAGCGCCACCACGCCGCCTTCTCCCTGGACCAACTCCAGCATGACGGCGCAGACGGTGTCGTCGGCAGCATCCCGCAGGGCGGAAAAATCACCGGCGGGTACATAGGCAAAGTTGCCGGGGAACGGTCCGAAATACTGGTGGAACACATCCTGGCCGGTGGCGGTCAGGGTGGCCAGCGTGCGGCCGTGGAAAGAGTTTACCAGCGTGATGACCTTGTTGCGGGCAGCACCATAAGTATCAGTAGAATATTTGCGGGCGGCCTTGATGGCGCCCTCGTTGGCCTCGGCACCAGAGTTGCCAAAGAAAACGGCATCCATGCCGGTGTGGCGGCACAGCTTTTTAGCCAGCTTGCCGCAGGGGGCCGTGTAGTACAGGTTGGAGGTGTGCTGCAGGGTGGCGGCCTGGTCGCAGACGGCCTGCACCCAGGCAGGGTGACAGTAGCCCAGCGAGTTGACGCCGATGCCGGAGGTGAAATCCAGATAGCGCTTGCCCTCGGGGTCGGCGGCGGTCATGCCGTGGCCCTCGGCCAGCACGACCCGGCTGCGGGCGTAGGTGTGCAGAACGTACTTGTTATCGCGTTTGATGACTTTTTCGGTTTGCATGGCGTACCCTCCTTAATGGTTGCCGCGGCGGTAGAACATGGTACCGGCGCCGCGGTCACTGAACATTTCCAGCAGGATGGAATGGGGCACACGGCCGTCGATGATAACGGCCTCGTGTACGCCTTCATAAATGGCGTCGGCCATACCTTCGATCTTGGGCAGCATGCCGCCGGCAATGACACCGGCCGCCTTGTAGCCCTCAATCTCGGAGACTTCGACCTCGGGGATCAGGGTGGATTCATCGTTCTTGTCATAGAGCAGACCGACAATATCCGTCATGCTGACGAGTTTTTCGGCATGCAGGGCAATGGCAATCTCCGCCGCAGCCGTGTCGGCGTTGATGTTGTAGGGGATGCCGTTGTCGTCCATACCAACGGTGGCAATGACCGGGATGAAGCTGTCGGCCAGCAGATGCTCGATCAGCGTGGTATCCACCTTTTCGATCTCGCCCACATAGCCCAGGTCCACATCGGACTTGCGGCTGCAGGTGATGGTGTGGCCGTCCATGCCGCACAGGCCAACGCCGCGGCCTTTCAGCAGGGCGACGAGGTCCTTGTTGACCTGGCCCGCCAGCACCTGCTGTACGATGCCCATGGTCTCCTCATCGGTGTAGCGCAGGCCGCCCACAAACTTGGACTCCTTGCCCACGCGGGCCAGCATCTTGTTGATGGCCGGGCCGCCGCCGTGGACCAGCACCACCCGCACGCCCAGCAGGGTCAGGGTGACCAGATCATTCATGACGGCCAGTTTCAGCTCATCGTTGACCATAGCGTTGCCGCCGTACTTGATGACAAGCGTTTTACCGTGGTATTTTTGGATATAGGGCGTAGCTTCGCTGAAAAGCAGCGCCATCTCTTCATTTTTCATTGCACATTCTCCCCTGTCCCCGGCCTGTATCAGGTGCGGTAGTCGCCGTTGATCTTTACGTAATCGTAGGTCAGGTCGCAGCCCCAGGCCTTAGCGGTAAAGTTGCCGCAGCCCAGGTCGACCAGGATCTGGATCTCGTCCTCTTTCAGCACTTTGGCGGCCTCGTCCTCGCTGTAGGGGTGGTAGGCGGCGTTCTCGCAGACAAAGACCTCACCGGCCTTGCTCTTGAGGCGAACGGCCGTCTTGCTGATGTCGAAGTCGCCGGGGGTGTAGCCGATGGCGCAGAGCACACGGCCCCAGTTGGCATCCTCGCCAAACATGGCGGCCTTGAACAGGGCGGAGTGGATGACGCTCTTGGAGACAGCGCGGGCGGTCAGCAGATCGGGCGCGCCGGTCACGATGCACTCCAGCAGCTTGGTAGCGCCTTCGCCGTCACCGGCCAGTTCACGGCTGAGCTGCTCGGCTACCTGGGTCAGGGCTGCAACAAAGGTGTCATAGTCAGCGGTGCCGGGCTGGACCTCGGCGCCGGACAGGCCGCTGGCCAGCAGCAGCACGGTGTCGTTGGTGGAGGTGTCGCCGTCCACAGAGATCTGGTTGAAGGTGGCGGGCACCACGCTGGACAGGGCAGCCTGCAGCACAGCGGGCTCGACCTTGGCGTCGGTGGTGATGAAGAGCAGCATGGTGGCCATGTTGGGGTGGATCATGCCGGAGCCCTTGGCGATGGCACCCATGCGGCAGGTCTTGCCGCCCATGGTGAATTCGATGGACACCTCTTTAGAATGGGTGTCGGTGGTCATAATGGCGGTGGCAGCGTCGTGGCTGCCAGCCTCGGTGGCGGCCAGCTTGGCGGCGGCCTCGGGGATGCCCTTGGCGAACGGTTCAATGCTCATGGCCTGGCCGATGACGCCGGTGGAGGAGGGCAGCACGTCGTCGGCGCTGATGCCCAGCTCCTTGGCGACGATCTCGCAGGTCTCCTTGGCCAACTCAATGCCGTTGGGGGCGCAGGTATTAGCGTTGCCGCTGTTGACCACGATAGCCTGGGCGTAGCCGTCCTTTAGATGCTCGCGATCCACCGTGATGGGCGCACCGTAGACCTTGTTGGTGGTGTAGCAGCCGGCACCGGCGCAGCGGACGTCCGCCTTGATAAGTGCCAGGTCCAGCTTGGAATGGTTATGCCGGATGCCGCAATGCACACCGGCGGCGGAGAAACCGGCGGGTGCACAGATGCCGCCGAGGATCAGCTTGAAGTTTTCCATAATTGTCTCCCTCTAATTCTCTAATTACCCTTTTCGTTTACCCTATTCTTTTTACAGTGCCAGACCGGCGGTCTCGTCCAGGCCCAGCATCAGGTTCATACATTGCACAGCCGCGCCCGAGGAGCCTTTGCCCAGGTTGTCGAACAGGCTGATGAGCTCCATCTGGGTGCCGTCGGGGTTCGCCAGGCAGAAGATCTCCAGCCGGTCCAGCCCGGCCAGCTTGTTGGCAGCCAGGAAGCCGCCGTCGGTACCCTCGTTCAGCGGATGGACCGAGATCATCTTTTGCCCTGCGTAATAGTCGGCCAGGGCATCGGCCACCTGCTGGGCGGTCAGGCCCAGAGCGGGCAGATCCAGCGGAATCATCGTCTCCATACCGGCGTAGTAATCGGCCACCACCGGCACGAAAGTCGGCGGGGTAGTCAGGCCGGTGATGGCGGCCATCTCGGGCAGGTGCTTGTGGTGCAGTGCCAGGCCGTAGGGGCGGGGCGCGTCCAGCGCGGGATCGGTGCGTTCGGCCTCATACTGGGCGATCATCTTTTTGCCGCCGCCAGAGTAGCCGGTCAGGCTGGTGCAGTGCAGCAGCGCGGTCTTGGGCACCAGGCCCAGTTCTACCAGCGGGGCCACCGGGGCAATAAAGCCGGTGGCATGGCAGCCGGGCACGGCCACACGGGTAGCGGTGCGCAGGGCTTCGCGGGTGCCGTGCAGTTCCGGCAGGCCGTAGGTCCAGCCGGGAGCCGTGCGGTGTGCCGTGGAGGTGTCCAGCACACGGACATCCGGCCGCAGCAGCGGCACGACCTCGCGGGCGGCATCGTCCGGCAGGCAGAGGAAGGAGAGGTCGCTCTCATTGATCACCGCCGCGCGGGCGTGGACATCCTTGCGGTCAGTCTCGGAAATAGACAGGATCGTGAATTCCGGCCGCTCGGCCAGACGGTCCGCAATGCGCAGCCCGGTGGTGCCGGAGTTGCCATCTACAAAAATCTTATACTTTCCCATTTTACACCCCTATCATGTAGGCAAGCACACAGTTTGTAGGGGCGGATGCTTGCATCCGCCCGCGGGTCGATGCAAGCATCGCTCCCTACAGAGCCGCAAATATTCCTTTAGGCAAGTTTCTCTTTTACCAATTCGATCTGCTTCAGCACACTGGCTTTGGTGGGGCCGCCGTAGCTGGTGCGGCCCTCGCAGCAGGTAGTCAGGTCGATGGCGGTATACACATCCTCGGCAAACAGGTTGCTGTACTGTTTGAACTCATCCATCGTCAGTTCTTCCAGTGTCTTGCCCTCGCGGATGCAGGCGGCTACCATCGTGCCGGTGCACTTGTAGGCATCGCGGAAGGGCATGCCCTTCTTGGTCAGGTAATCGGCGCAGTCGGTGGCATTGATAAAACCCTTGGCGGCGGCGCGGCGCATGTTGGCGGGCAGCGGGGTCATCGTGGCCAGCATGGGGGTCACGGTGCGCAGGCACAGCTCCAGCGTGTCCACCGCGTCAAAAACAGCCTCTTTGTCCTCCTGCATGTCCTTGTCGTAGGCCAAGGGGATGCCCTTCATCATGACCAGCAGCGTGTTCAGGTCGCCGTAGACGCGGCCGGTCTTACCGCGGATCAGCTCGGTGACGTCGGGGTTCTTCTTCTGGGGCATGATGGACGAGCCGGTGGTAAAGGCGTCGTCCAGCTCAATGAACTTGAACTCCCAGCTGCACCACAAAATAATTTCCTCGCTCAGGCGGGAAAGGTGCATCATGCAGGTGGCCATGGCACTGCACAGCTCAATGCAGAAGTCGCGGTCCGATACACCGTCGATGGAGTTGCCGCAGGGGGCGGCGAAGCCCAGCTGCTCGGCGGTGTAGAAGCGGTCCAGCGGGTAGGTGGTGCCCGCCAGTGCGCCGGACCCCAGCGGGCACTCGGCGTCCATGCGGGCGGTGGCATCCTGCAGTCTCCCCAAGTCACGCAGCAGCATCCAGGCGTAAGCCATCAGCTGGTGGCCGAAGGTCACGGGCTGGGCGCGCTGCAGATGGGTGTAGCCGGGCATGACATACTCAGCGCCCTTTTCGGCCTGATCGCACAGCACGGTGATCAGCTCTTTGATCTGGCCCTGGATATGCCTGCTGGCTTCCCGCAGATTCAGGCGGATGTCCAGCGCTACCTGGTCGTTTCGGCTGCGGCCGGTGTGCAGCCGCTTACCGGCATCGCCCACGCGGGCGGTGAGGGTCTGCTCCACAAAGGTGTGTACATCCTCGGCGTTGGGGTCGATTTCCAGCGCACCGGAGTGCAGGTCATCCAGGATGGAGTGCAGGCCCTTGTGGATGTCGTCCACATCCTGCTGGGAGATGATGCCCTGGCGTCCCAGCATAGCCGAGTGTACCAGGCTGCCCTGGATGTCCTGCTCGATCATCCGCGCATCAAAGCGGATGGACGAGTTAAAGTCGTTTACGCGGCTGTCTACGGCCTTGCTTGCGCGGCCCTGCCAAAGTTGCGGCATATGGTTCCTCCATGCTCTTTTTGTTGTAGTATCGTGCTTTTCAAGGGCCGATGCCCGCATTGGCCCGCACAGTGTATAGAAACGCCAAAACCGCCAAGGGGGCTTGCGCCCTCCTGGCGGTGCATATGGCGCTTGGAGCTATTAGTCCTGCGTAGGCCAGCTCTGGGCCAGCTTGGCACGCTCAGCAATGGGCAGGCCAAACAGGTTGATGAAGCCGTTCGCGTCGGCCTGGTTGTAATCGTCATCCTCACCGAAAGACGCGGTCTGCTCATCGTACAGGGTGTACGGGCTGGTGACACCGGCGTTGATCATGTTGCCCTTGTACAGCTTCAGGGTGACGTCGCCGGTCACGGTCTTCTGCAGATCGTCGGTGAAAGCGCTCAGGGCCTCACGCAGCGGGGTGAACCACTGGCCGTTGTAGACCAGCTCGCCCATCTTCTGGGCAATGCTCTCCTTGAAGTGGAAAGCCTCTTTGTCAATGGTGATGGTTTCCAGCACGTTGTGTGCTTTGTACAGGATGGCACCGCCCGGGGTCTCGTAGACGCCGCGGCTCTTCATGCCGACCAGACGGTTCTCGACGATATCCAACAGGCCGATGCCGTTGGCGCCGCCGACTTTGTTCAGGTATTCGATCAGGGCCACGCCGTCCATCTCCTGGCCGTCCACTGCGGTGGGAACGCCCTTCTCAAAGTGGATCTTGACGTAGGTCGGCTTATCGGGAGCCTGCTCGGGGGAGACACCCAGCTCCAGGAAGCCGGGCTTGTTGTACTGCGGCTCCAGAGAGGGCTTCTCGAGGTCAAGGCCCTCATGGCTCAGGTGCCACAGGTTCTTGTCCTTAGAATAGTTGGTCTCACGGTTGATCTTCAAGGGGATGTTGTGGGCCTCGGCGTAGTCGATCTCTTCGTCACGGCTCTTGATGTCCCACTCACGCCACGGGGCAATGATAGCCATCTCGGGGGCCAGGGCCTTGAGCGTCAGCTCGAAACGGACCTGGTCGTTGCCCTTGCCGGTGCAGCCATGGCAGATGGCGTCGGCATTCTCTTTCTTGGCGATTTCTGCCAAGGCGGCAGCAATGCAGGGACGTGCGTGAGAGGTGCCCAGCAGGTAATCCTCATACTTGGCGTCAGCCTTCAGGCAGGGCCAGATGTAGTTTTCAACGTAGTCTTTCTTCAGGTCCAGGATGTACAGCTTGGAAGCGCCGGTCTTGATGGCCTTTTCTTCCAGGCCATCCAGTTCAGTACCCTGGCCAACGTCACCGGAAACGGCAACGACTTCGCAGTTATTGTAGTTTTCTTTCAGCCAGGGAATGATGATGGAAGTGTCCAGACCGCCGGAGTATGCCAGAACGACTTTCTTGATGTCTTTCTTGTTCTTTTTCATAATACTTACCTCTCCCAACTTTATTTGTTCAGGACGCCAGGGATGTTGCTTGCCGTCGTCGTGAATATTTATTCATCTGATACTGCATATTATACAACTTTATACAAGAATTGCAAGCGGTAAAATCCACAAAGGATTTTCTACTTTTTCTGCTTTTTTGGGCACAATATACAGTAAAAAGCACACTTTATACAGAAAAAACGATGAATATACATTCCTTAGCAGGAAACAGCCCTACTTTTTTTTAAATATAGCACGCTTACGGGGAAAAAACAAGGATAAAAACAAAAACGAGACGGCCACTGCCCCGTCTCGTTTTCTTTAAAAAGAAGGAGAAAAACAGAACGTCTTGCCGGCGCCTGCATCGAATGGAAACCACCCCTCTACAAGTGGATGCCGTTCCTTGGGAATCGGCAGGGCGCTCTGGTATTCTTCCTCTTTTACATATTGGGAAAGCTTTGCAGCGCCTCAAGCGCTCTTTGCTTTCGATGCCTAAATATTACACTATTTTTGTCGAGATTGCAAGATGCGGATTTATACAACCTGCAATAAATGTTACGCTGCATTTTGTTGAAGTTGCACAATTGTCAACTCAAAGACCATACAAAAAGCCCCGGCGCGTTCAAAATACGCTGGGGCAAAAAACATGCGGTTTATAGGGTTTATAAAAGGTTACTGGGCATCAACGGGAACCGTCCAGCCCTTGGTGTCGGGCAGCTTGCCCCACTGGATGCCGGTCAGGGTGTCATACAGCTTCTGGGTCAGCTCGCCGATCTTGCCGCCGCTGATATGGGCAGCCTTGCCCTCCCAATCCAGCTCCTTGACGGGGGAAACGACAGCAGCCGTGCCGGTGCCAAAGACCTCTTCCAGCTTGCCCTCGTCGGCAGCCTTCATGATGTCAGCAATGGCAACGCGCTCCTCATGTACCTTGTAGCCCCAATCCTTCAGCAGCTCGATGATGGAACGGCGGGTAACGCCGGGCAGAACGGTGCCTACGCAGGGTGCGGTGTAGATCTCGCCGTCGATCTTGAACATGATGTTCATGGAGCCGACTTCCTCGACGTACTTCTTCTCAACGCCGTCCAGCCACAGCACCTGGCTGAAGCCGCGCTCCTCGGCCAGCTCGCCGGCCTTGATGGAAGCAGCGTAGTTGCCGCCGCACTTGGTAAAGCCGGTCAAGCCCGGGGCGGCACGGATGTACTGGTCTTCGACGTAGATGCGGACGGGGTCCAGACCCTCGGCATAGTATGCGCCGGAGGGAGCAGCGATGATGGCAAAGCGGTAATGCTTGGCAGCATGCACGCCCAGGCCCACATCGGTAGCGATGCAGAACGGGCGGATGTACAGGGAAGCACCGTCCGAATGAGGCACCCAGTCGCGGTCAACATCGACCAGGGTCTTAACGGCCTGGACAAAATCCTCCGGCGGGATGGGGGGCATGCCCAGACGGTCAGCAGAATCGTTGAAACGGTTGGCGTTGCAGTCGGGGCGGAACAGCTGGATCTTGCCCTCGGCGGTGCGGTAGGCCTTCATGCCCTCGAAAATTTCCTGGGCGTAGTGGAACACGGTGGTAGCGGGGTCCATTTCCCACGGGCCGTAGGGGACGACACGGGCATCGTGCCAGCCCTCACCGGCGGTATAGTCCATCACAAACATATGGTCGCTGAAGATTTTGCCGAAGCCCAGCTTCGACTCGTCCTGCGGTTTCTGTTTCGGATGTTCGGTTTTAACAATTTTAATATCCAACATGATTTGCACTCTCCCTTATATTTCCAGGCGCGCTTAGCCGCACAGCAAAGCGCGGATGATGGTTAAATCCATTATAGCGCTGTAAAGCGGTAAAAACAAGTCCCTATTTTATTTCATATTGCACCGGGGCACAAAATGGGGTACAATAACCTTGGTTTCCCCCGCTTTCTTTGAAAAGAAAGTAAGCAAAGAAACTTTCAATATGTTTCCTGGAAAAGCAACGATTATAAAGCAACGATTATTTTAAGGAGTTACCAATGGTCAAAGCAGTCATTTTTGATATGGACGGCCTGATGTTTGATACCGAGCGCCTGTGGGATACCCTGTGGGAGCCTGCCTGTAAGGAGCTGGGCCTGCCCCTGCCCCCGGATATGGCCAAGTTCCAGGCGGGCGGCCGCGGCCTGGCGGGCGATAACCTGCGCCGCCACGTGGCCCAGTATATCCCCGGCGACCCGCAAAAGGTGCTGGACAAGGTCTGGCAGCTGGCCGACGAGCGCTTTGCCCAGGGCGTGCCCTGCAAGCCCGGCCTGAAAGAGCTGCTTTCTACGCTGGAAGACCTGGGCATGCCCCGCATCGTGGCCAGCTCCAGCCCCCGCAATATGATCGAGATGAACCTGCAGACCTCCGGCACCGCCCGCTATTTCCATGATGTCGTTTCCGGCACCGAGGTCGCCCGCAGCAAGCCTGCACCTGATACCTTTCTGCTGGCGGCCGAAAAACTGCACACCGACCCCAAGGATTGCCTGGTGCTGGAGGACAGCTTCAACGGCGTGCGCGCCGGCCGCGCTGCCGGCTGCGTGACCGTGATGGTCCCCGACCTCATGCAGCCCACCGACGAGATCAGGGCCTTGTACACCTGCTGCTGCAAGGACCTGCTGGAAGTCCGCGACCTGCTGCTGGCCGGCAAGCTGTAACCTTATAATAAGAAAGCTCCCGGCGGGTGGAAGATTCCACGCCCGCCGGGGGCTGTTTTGTGGTTGCTTACAGGGCCGCGCCCTTCTTGGGGATAAACAGGCGGCTCATATCCGCGTGTTCCAGTTCCAGCAGCTTGATTTTTTTATCAATGCCTCCGGCGTACCCGGTCAGGCTGCCGTTGGCGCCCACCACGCGGTGGCAGGGAATGATGATAGACACTTTGTTGTGCCCCACGGCCCCGCCCACCGCCTGGGCGGAAACCCTGCCGCCCTGCTGTGCCGCCAGCTGGCGGGCAATGTCACCGTAGGTGATAGTCTGCCCGTAGGGGACCGTCAGCAGGATTTTCCACGCCGATTGTTGAAAACTTGACCCGACCGGGTGCAGCGGTGGTAGGAAGTCGGGCTCCTTGCCGGCAAAATAGATGTCCAGCCAGCGCTTGGCCTCAGCCAGAATGGGCGTGGTCTGGGCACAGTGTTCGACGGGCAGGGTGTTGGCAAAATATTTCTGCCCCTCAAACCACAGCCCCACCAGCCCGACCTCGTCCGCTGCCAGCAAAATCCCGCCCAGCGGGGACTGGTATTGTTGGATGGAAACCATAGCGGACACCTCACATGGATAGCGGCTGTGCCGCTTTTTGCCATAGGGAGATAAAACAAAAAAGGCAACTTACCATTCAGTAAGTTGCCTTGGTGCGCCGGAAGGGACTCGAACCCCCGACCTTCTGATTCGTAGTCAGACACTCTATCCAGCTGAGCTACCGGCGCGGAACATGCATTATAATACCATCCGTTTCGCAAAATGTCAAGCGTTTTTTCAAAAAAAGTTTTTACTTTTTTTAAATTGGGCGGCAGGGCCAATTTCTGGGCTGTATGCTTGCAATTCGGGGGTAAATGTGATAAATTTATAACAACCATTATGCTGATTTTGAATCGCATCTGCTGGCGCTGCAAGATTGCGGCGGCGCTGGCCCGGGAAAGGGCATTCTACCATGACCAATACAGAACTGTTTGACCTCTGGCGCGCCCGCGCAGTGGAGGATCCTGACCTGCTCACCGAACTGGACGGCATCCGGGGTGATGCCGATGCCATCAACGACCGCTTTTACCGCGACCTGGCCTTTGGCACGGGCGGTCTGCGCGGCGTCATCGGCGCAGGCAGCAACCGCATGAATATCTACACCATCCGCCGCGCTACCCAGGGCCTGGCGGACTACATCAACGCCGCAGGCCTGCCTAAAAAAGTAGCCATCGGCCACGACAGCCGCCACAAGGGCGAGCTGTTCAGCCGCGAGGCTGCCCGCGTGCTGGCCGCCAACGGCATCACCGCCTACCTGTACCCCCGGCTGGAGCCTACCCCGGCGCTGTCCTGGGCGGTGCGTTATCTGGGCTGCGGCGCGGGCATCTGCGTGACCGCCAGCCACAACCCCGCCAAGTACAACGGCTACAAGGTCTATGGTGCCGACGGCTGCCAGATCACGCTGGAAGCCGCCGATGCCGTGCTGGCTGCCATCGACAAGCACGATTATTTCGATTCCATCGAGCTGACCGACTTTGACGCCGCCGTGGCCGCAGGCAAGATCGTCTGGATCGACGACAAGTGTCTGCACGACTTCGTGGATGCCGTACTGGCCCTGCGCCCCGGCAACGATGTCTCCAAACTCAAACTGGTCTACACGCCGCTGAACGGCTCCGGTCTGGAACCTGTCAAGATGCTGTTGGACCGCATGGGCGTGACCCAGGTCACCGTGGTGCCCGAGCAGGAGAAGCCGGACGGCTCCTTCCCCACCTGCCCCTACCCCAACCCAGAGATCCGCGAGGCCATGGAGACCGGCCTGAAGCTGTGCGACACCGTAAAGCCCGACCTGATGCTCGGCACCGACCCGGACTGCGACCGCATGGGTTCCGCCGTGCCGGACGGCAAGGGCGGCTACCGGCTCATCACCGGCAACGAGATGGGTGTGCTGCTGTTTGACTACATCTGCCGCACCCGCATTGGCAACGGCACAATGCCCAAGGACCCCGTGGCCGTGACTACCATCGTGTCCACCGACATGGCCACCCCCATCGCCAAAAAGTACGGCGTGGAGCTGCGCCGTACCCTGACCGGCTTCAAGTTCATCGGTGAGCAGATCGGCTTCCTGGAGGCCGAGGGTCACCCCGAACGCTACATCTTCGGCTTTGAGGAAAGCTACGGCTACCTGTCCGGCGCACACGTCCGCGACAAGGACGCCGTCAACGCCGTAATGCTGGCCTGCGAGACCGCCGCCTACTACGCCGCCCAGGGCATGAGCCTGCTGGACGCTGTGAACGCACTGTACAGGGAGTTCGGTTTCTACCGCAACGCACTGGAAAGCTTTACCTTTGAGGGCGAGACCGGCATGCACAAGATGCAGGGCATCATGGCCGGGCTGCGCACCAGCGCCCCCAAAACCATTGCCGGGTACGAGGTCGCTGAAGTGGTGGATTACGACACCGACGGCACCGGCCTGCCCCGCGCCGATGTGCTGGAATACCGCCTGGTCAACGGTGCCAAGCTGATGGTCCGTCCCAGCGGCACCGAGCCGAAGATCAAAGTTTACCTGTCTGCTGTGGCTGACAGCGAGGAAGCCGCCGATGCCATCAACACCGCCATGGCAGATGCGGCCAAGGATTGGATGAAGTAAGGCTGTAAAATAAAAACGAAACCTCCCCTGAAACCGTAGGGGCGGATGCTTGCATCCGCCCGCGGGTCGATGCGAGCATCGCCCCCTACAGATTCACGGGGAGGTTTTTATTTTATAGATTTATTTTCCGTACCGCGCCACGCCGGATTCGATCAAAATATCCGGTTCCAGCTTCAGGCCGGGCTTGCGGCCTTTTTGGGCTTCGACCAAAAACAGCCAGGGCGTGCTGCCGGTGCGCTGGCGCACAAAGGCCAGCCGCTTGGGTTCCAGCTGGGCGGCGCGCAGGGCACACAGTACTTCCACCAGTTGGTCGGGACGCTGGCACAGCACAAAGCGGCCGCCATCCCGCAGAGCGCGGCGGGCGCACTGGGCCACATCCTCGGTGGTGCAGGTCACAGTGTGGCGGGCGGCGGCCCGCACCGGGTCGGGACTTTGGGGGCCTGCCGTAAAATAGGGCGGGTTGCAGGCAGCAAAATCATATTTTCCCTGCTCCGGCCCGGCGGCGCAAAACATCCGCAGGTCGCCCTGCACAGGGGTAATGTGGTCGATGCCATTCTCCGCCACGGCCTGAACACACAGGGCGCTGGCGTCAGGGTCCAGCTCCAGCGCTGTGCAGGGGCCGCGGTGCCCGGCATCGTGCCATAACAGCGAGATTATGCCGCACCCGCTGCACATGTCCAAGGCCCGCTCGGCCTGGCGGGGCTGGGCAAAGCGGCCCAGAAGCAGGGCATCGGTGCCAAAGGCGGCGCGAGGAGCGGTCAGCACTCTGGTGCCGTTATCCAAAATTTCTACACCGCTCATGCTTTATCCCGCAGCAGCGCGTATTTCATCAGGCCGATCTGGGTCTTGCTGTCCTTGATCTCGCCATGCAGCACCTTTTGCAGGGCTTCCTCAAAGGGCATGCGCACCACATCCAGGAATTCCCCGGCATCCAGGTGCTGACCGCCCTTGTGCAGGCCGGTGGCGGCCCACAGATAAATCTTCTCGCTGTCATAACCCACAGTGGGGTAGACGACACCCAGGTCAATGTAGTTGTCGGCGGACAGGCCGCACTCCTCGCTCAGTTCCCGCTTGGCGGATTCAAATGGGTCCTCGCCGGGTTCCAGCTTACCGGCGGGCAGCTCCCAGATCTCCTCGCCCAGCGCGTAGCGGAACTGGCGGACCAGATAGATGCAGCCCTCGTCGTCGATGGGCAGCACGCAGGCGCCGCCGTGGTGGTGTACGACCTCTCGCAGGCTGGTGCGGCCGTCTTCCAGGCGGACGGTGTCCAGCGTAACGTGGATGACATGGCCGTCAAAGATCTCTTTGCTTTCCAGTTTGGTTTCGGTATGCGGCATGGGACAGCACTCCTTTTATTACAGTTTTTACAGCAGGCGCAGACAGAAATCGATATACTCCAGGGTATACCGCTGGGTACACACCAGGCTGGAATCTTTTAAATTGGACATATAATCGGCCAGCCGGTTAGCCAGCATGGCATCCCGCAGGGTGTATTCACGGCAAAAGCCCTCCTGCGGATCGTCGGACAAAGTGCAGAATACCACGCTGCGACCACGGAAGGCGGTTACCGTAATGTGGGGGTCCAGGGGAAAGGCTTCGGCACTGACGATGCGCAGCACAGCGGTGTTGTTCTCGCAGGCTGTGCGCATCCGCAGCAGCAGTTCCCGGCGGGCTTCCGGGGGCAGCGGCCCGGTCAGGGAGGCATCTACATCCACTATGCGGCCGGTGCGCACAAAATCCATCAGGCCGTCCTCGCTGAAATAGAACTCATACGGGGCGGTCAGCCAGGCCTGCATGTAGTCGGCCAGGCCCGGCATGGTTTCCAGCGCCGCCAACGCCTGGGGGGCATAGCGGCCGATCATTTCCATATCGATAAACTTGGAGACCGGCGGCTGGGCACGCATATAGCAGGCTTCGGTCTCGTTGTCCAGCAGCTGGTTGCCAAACGCCATGGCCTGCTCAAAACTGTGGGCGTCCGATGCCAGAGAGAAGATCACCGGTGCTTCCAGATACTGGCGGCTGAACTCCATGCGCAGGCACTGCACCACCGATGGCTCGGTCAGGCAGATGCACTTTTGCAGGTTGAGATCCATAAACACGACCACATCGGGGAACAGCACATAGACCGGCATCAGCAGACCGGGCAGCGGCCCGGCAGAAGGCGCACAGGAAAGCCGTGCCTCGTACTGCATTGAGCGCAGGACCAGAAAAGGCAGCGCCCGGGACACGGTGCGCACGTTGCCGATGAAATTCTCCTGTGCATCGTTATTGGTCACAAACCGCAGCAGATGCCATACTGACTTTGGCGAAGCCTCGGCGGAAAAGGCACCGATGAGGATCGAACTGAGTGCGCGTTCCCCCACAAACGGGGAAAGCATCAGTGGGCGCTTTTCTTCGCTGCGCAGGTAGCGGGTCAGCAGCAGATGCAGCTGCTGTGTCACCGCCTGGTAGCCCTGGTAGCACCGGCTGGTGAAGGCGGCTTCCAGGTCGGCTTCGCTGCGGGGCATGGGGGCCAGTACATCATTCATCAGGTTGTCGCGGGAGCGCATCGCCGTCTGCAGCAGCTCGTACAGGGCTTCATCGGTACGGTGGGCCTGGGCGCCGCTGCGCAGTTCGTCGTATTGGGTGGTCAGGTGCTCGGCCTGGCGGGCGTTCAGGCCCAGGGCATGAATGAGCCGCTGCAGCTGGGCGCGGTTGGGCATCCGCTTGCCGTCCATTATTTTATATAAGGAAGATCGGTCGATCTGCGCCTGGCGGGCCAGTTCGGCCATCGTGCCGGGGTAGCGGTCCACCAGGATCTTCAAGCTTTTGCTCAGGTCATTCATGGGAGATTCTCCGTTGTTGGTTTGTTATCTGTATCATACCGCAAAGCGGGGAAATATGCAAATGTTGGTTTGCTTTGTTTTGCTGCTTTGGGCGGCCCTGCCTGCCTTGCGGCAGGGCCTGATATGACAGGCTGCATCCGTTAAGCCTGCCTTTTTGGCCATAAGAGAGTACGCATAGCGGCTGGATGCTGTTAAAAAACGAGGGAAGCGCCGCATGACGGCGCGGAACGAAAGCCGCACGATTAAAAGCACCCATTTCAAACAATTTTTACTAAAAGCATTTTATTGCTGCGCAATTTGTGTTATGATAAAATTAACTGATTTTCCGGGAATGGTGCATGCGTTATGATGAGTTACGAAGAATTCACCCAAAAGGAAGCCGCGCTGGAAAGCGCACCACAGGCAGAGCGCGAGGCGTTCTATGCGGAGATCCTGGAAAAGGAGACCGCCAAAACCGATGTACGGATGATGGCCTATTTCCATGCAGCGCTGCTGCATTACCGGGAGGGAGACTTCCGCGCCGCGCGGGAGATTCTGGAGCCGTTCGTCATCGACTACCAAAGCTATGCCTATCGCCCGGAGATCATCGCCTGCTTTAACCTGATGGGCGTGGCCGTTTACTGTGAGCGCTCCTATGCCCTGGCTCGCTTTTATATCCATGAGGGTCTGAAGATCGCGCGGGAAAACCACGAGACCAGCCGCTATTCCTACGAGTACAATAACCTCGCTGTGACCTACCTGGCCCAGCACGAATATGAAAAGGCGCTGGAGGCTATCCGCGAGGCCGAACGTCATCTGCCCGATTCGGACCGGGAAATGCACGCCTACATCTACCGCAATCTGTCCGAGATCTGCTGCCATCTGGACCGCCTGGACGAAGCGCAGGCCGCGCTGACCCGCTGTGCAGAGGAGTACGACGGCAGGACCCTGCTGCCGGATGACATTCTGCTGGTGGAAATGCTGCTGTACTACAAGCTGGGCGATGCCGAGCACTACGAAAAATGCAGGGCTGAAGTCTGGCAAAAGCTGCCCGCCATGCATGCAGCCGAGTTCGGCAATACGGCCAACAACCTGTTTGCCTGCGAGATGGACGCCGGGAACTACCCGCAGGTCGAGCGCATCCTGGCGGCCATGGACGACTACCTGGTCCGCAACCCGCAGGAAATAACCATTGGCGTACAGACGCAGGAAAAATACCACGCCTATGCCAAAGCCCGGGGCGACCGGGACGGGATGCTGGCGGCACTGGAGAAAAAAGAAAAGTACAACGCCCAGCTTTTGGCCCATGCCGAGGAAGTGCGCGTGCGGGATGTGGACCGCTACCTGCGAATGGGGCAAAAACTGCAGCAGGCCCTTGCCAACGAGGCCAGCGCCAACCACACCAAAACGCGCTTTTTGGCCAACATGTCCCACGACATCCGCACCCCCATCAACGGCATTCTGGGCATGCTGACCATCGTCGACACCTGCCGCGACAACAAGGACAAAATGGACGACTGTCTTGCCAAGATCGATGTCTCGGCAAAGCATCTGCTCTCACTGGTCAACGATGTGCTGGATATGACCAAGCTGGAGCGGGATACCTTCACGCTGGAAAGCAAGCCCTTCAACCTGGACCGGGTCTGTATCGAAGCGGCCGAGATCGTGTGCTTCCAGGCGGAAAGCGCCGGCCTGCATGTGGAGGAAGAACACCCCGATGTGCGCAATGTCAACCTGCTGGGCAGCGAGCTGTATCTGAAAAAGATCTTGCTGAACCTCTTTAGCAACTGCATCAAGTACAACAAGCCCGGCGGGGCCATCTACACCCGCATGCGGGAGCTGGAACACACCGACGACACCGTGACTTACGAGTTTTTCATCCGGGATACCGGCATCGGCATGACCCAGGACTTTATCGATAACCACCTGTTTGAGGCATTCACCCAGGGCGACAACGCGGCCCGCTCCCAGTACAGCGGCACGGGGCTGGGCATGTCCATCGTGGCGCAGCTGGTTAAAAAGATGAACGGCACGATTCAAGTGGAAAGCACGGTGGGCGAGGGCAGCAGCTTTACCGTGGTGCTGCCGTTTGCCATCGACCATGACCCGCCTGCGGCGGCCGAGAAGACTCCCCCCGCCGGCGACCTGCGCGGCAAGCGCCTGCTGGTGGTGGAGGATAACGAGCTGAACATGGAGATCGCCGAATTTATGCTGAAAAGCACCGGGGCCGAGGTGGTCCCTGTGTTTGACGGCGAAAGCGCGGTCAAGGCCTACGCCCAGGCTGCGCCCGGCACTTACCAGGCCATTTTGATGGATCTGATGATGCCGGTCATGGACGGCTACGCCGCCACCCGCGCCATCCGCAGTTCCGGCCGCCCCGATGCGGGGACCATCCCCATCATTGCCATGAGTGCCAACGCCTATGCCGAGGATGTGCAGAAATGCCTGGACACCGGCATGAACGCCCACATCAGCAAGCCGCTGTATAAGGATGTTATGCTGGAGACGATCGAGCGGTTTGTATAAAAGGATAAAAACGGAAACGACCGTGCCTTACAAAGGGTACGGTCGTTTCCGTTGGTATAGGAAAATAAGGGAATGGTAAGATTGGCCCGCGTCAGACGATCTTGCGGGATTTGTGGACACCGGTCTTCAGGAACTCGACCCACTCGGCCACGTTGACGGCATGGTCGCCCAGGCGCTCCAGATACTTGGCGATCATGAACAGGTCCAGCGCGGTCTCGGCGTCGTCGGGGTGGGCGGCGATATACTGGGCGATCTCGCGGCTGATCTTGGAAAACATCGCGTCGCAGTCATCGTCCCGGGCAATGACCTGGGCGGCGGTGGAAAGATCCACCTGCACGTAGGCGCCGATGGCGGTCTTGACCATGTTCAGCGCCACGTCGCCCATTTTATACAAATCATCCATTACGCCCACAGCGGCAGCGCCCTCGGCGTGGAGATGCAGGGTGATTTCGGCAATGTCGCTGGCCTGGTCGGCAATGCGCTCAATGTCGGTGACCATCTTCAATGCGGTAGAAACTTTGCGCAGGTCGCCCGCCACCGGCTGCTGCCGCAGGAAAAGCGTTAAGCAGCGGTGCTCGATCTCATGCTCGGCGGCGTCGATCTCGCTGTCCCGGGCAATAACGCTGCGGGCCAGCTCGGCATCGCCGGTGCGCAGGGCTGTCATGGCGCTTTCAATGGCGCCGCCCGCGGCGTGGCCCATGCGGGCCAGCATCGTATCCAATGCCATCAGTTCGGCATCATACATTTTGCGTAAACTGGTTCCCATTTGGCTCATCCTCCCTGTATCAACCGAAACGGCCCGAGATGTAATCCTCGGTGCGCTTGTCCACGGGCGTGGCGAATACGCGCTCGGTGGGGCCCATCTCGACCAGCTCACCCAGCAGGAAAAACGCCGTCTTATCGCTGATACGCGCGGCCTGCTGCATGTTGTGGGTGACCATGACGATGGTGTACTTTTCTTTCAGCTCCGTCGCCAGTTCCTCGACCTTGGAGGTGGAGATGGGGTCCAGGGCGCTGGTAGGTTCGTCCATCAGCAGTACTTCCGGCTCCACAGCCAGGGCGCGGGCGATGCAAAGGCGCTGCTGCTGGCCGCCGGACATGCCCAGGGCGCTCTTGTTCAGGCGGTCCTTAACTTCGTCCCAGATGGCGGCATCCCGCAAGGATTTTTCCACAATCTCATCCAGCCGGGCCTTGCTGCGCACACCGTGGGTGCGGGGCCCGTAGGCGATATTATCGTAGATGGACATGGGGAAGGGGTTGGGCTTCTGGAACACCATGCCCACCCGCTTGCGCAGGACGTTGACGTCCATCTTATCTTTGTAGATGTCCACGCCGTCCAGTTTGATGTCGCCGGAGATACGGCAGCCCTCGACCAGGTCGTTCATACGGTTCAGGCTTTTTAAAAAGGTAGACTTGCCGCAGCCGGAAGGGCCGATGAAAGCGGTGATCTCCCGCTCCGGGATATTGATGTTGATATTTTTCAGCGCATGAAAGCTGCCGTAGTATAAGTCCATGTTGGAGACTTCAAATTTATTCACAGGTATCCTCCTCGTGATGACCGCGATGCCGTTGTGTAGGGGCCGATGCTCGCATCGGCCCTCGGGCGCACACTGTGCACCCCTACAAGCAGCGCAGTATTACTTCTTCGCCAGCTTGCCGGCGATAAAGCCGGACAGGCAGTTGATGGCCAGCACCAGTACCAGCAGCACCACGGCGGTGCCGTAGGTCTCGTTGATGTACAGGCCCTCGTTGGAGAGCAGGTACATATGCACGGCCAGCGTGCGGGTAGAGCTGAAGATGCTCTTGGGAATCTGGGGCATCGAGCTGGCGGTGTAGATCAGCGCAGCGGTCTCGCCCACGATGCGGCCCGTGGCCAGGATAACGCCGGACAGGATGCCGGGCATGGCGCTGGGCAGTACGATGGTAAACACGGTGCGCAGCTTGCCCGCACCCAGGCCGAAGCTGCCCTCGCGGTAGGAGTCCGGCACGGCGATGAGCGCTTCCTCGGTGGTACGCATGATGACGGGCAGCACCATAATGGCCAGCGTGAAGGCACCTGCGATCAGCGAGTAGCCCCAGTGCAGCTGGGTGACGAAGAACAGCATGCCGAACAGGCCGTACACGATGGACGGGATGCCCTGCAGGGTCTCGGTGGTCAGGCGGACCAGACGCACCAGCTTGCTGCCGCGGTGGGCGTACTCCACCAGCCAGATGGCGGCAAAGATGCCCAGCGGCGTAGCAATGACCAGCGAGAAGGCGGTCATCAGCAGCGTATTGATGAGGGCGGGCATCAGCGAAACGTTCTCGCTGTTATATTCCCAGGCGAAGAGGGAGGGTTTGAGGTTGGGGATGCCGTTGACCAAGATGTATCCGATGAGGAACAGCAGCACAGCGGCGGTCAGGGCAGCAGCCAACCCCACCAGGCCGCGCAGCAGGGCGGCCTGCACGCGGGCGGCGGTGCGGTTGCGGCCCCCGCTGGGGTAGATAGCTTTGGCGGCGGCACGGCTCATGTCCGGCACAGCAGTGCCGTTGTTGGCAATGGTATCAGGCATGGTCCTTGCCTCCTTTCAAAACGCTGAAGCAGAGGTTGATCAGGAGAATGAAGACGAACAGCACGACGCCGGTGGCGATCAGTGCTTCGCGGTGCAGGTCGGTGGAGTAGCCCATCTCGATGACGATGTTGGAGGTCATCGTGCGCAGGCCCTGGAACAGTCCCTTGGGCATCCAGGTCTGGTTGCCCGCGACCATCACGACGGCCATCGTCTCTCCGATGGCGCGGCCAATGCCCAGGATGACGGCGGACAGCACACCGGACTTGGCGGCGGGCAGCACGGCGTAGAACACGCTGCGCTCATGGGTAGCGCCCAGGGCCAGGCTGCCCTCGTAGTAGCTTTCGGGCACGGCGTCCAAGCTGGTCTTGCTGACGGTGATGATGGTGGGCAAAATCATGATGCCCAGCAGCACGCTGGCGGTGAACAGGCTCATCCCCTTGCCGCCCTTAACGTGCAGCACTGTTTTGAAAAAGTCGCTCTTGACCATGGCCTGCACGGCGGGCACCAGCACGATCATGCCGAAGAAGCCGTACACGACCGAGGGAATGCCGGCCAGCAGCTGCACGGCAGGCAGCATCACCCGCTTGATGGCGGACGTGGAAAACCGGGACAGGTAGATGGCAGTGAGCAGACCGACGGGCACACCCACAATGATGGCCCCGGCGGTGACGTACAGCGAGCCTAAGATCATGGGCAGGATGCCGTAGATGTCGTTGCCTGGCTTCCAGGTGGTGCCCAGCAGGAACTTCAGCGGGCCGATCTTGCCGATGGTGGGCAGGCCGTTAGCAAACAGGAACACGCAGATCAGCACGACGGCTAAGATCGAGATGCAGGCGCAGGCAGTAAAAACGGCCTGCATAATGCCTTCCCGCAGATGAGCGGTCTTCATTTCCCTATACACTCCTTTTATCACATAAAGGCTCCCCTTGAGGGGAGCTGGCTTGCCGAAGAGCGGTACCGTTGCCGGATAGAGGTTGTTGGGGCGAACATCGTTTGCCCGCCAACTTGGCGTTGCAACCCGTTCCGGGAAAGGCCGCTCACATGGCAAACGGCCACGGGCGAACACTGTTCACCCCTGCAGAGCACGTTTTGAAAGCCTGAGCAACACCCTCAAAAGGGGAGCCTATTCAAATTACTGCAAATCGCTCCAGACGGTCAGCTCGCCGGTGTAGATGCCCTTGATCTGGTCAACGGTCAGATCCTCAACAGAATTGGCGGGGTTGACGACAACGGCGATGCCATCCTGGGCCAGGACGGTGGAAACGGCGCCACCCTCGGTCTCGGAATCTTTCAGCTCGCGGCTGGCCATGCCGATGGTGTAGCTGCCATCCAGCGCGCCGGAAACACCGGTGGTGGAATCAGAGGTCAGCAGTTCCAGTTCGGCGTTGGGGTTCACGGTCTTGTAAGCTTCGATCAGCTTTTCCATCAGCGGAGAGACGGAGGAGGAACCACCGACGGTGATCTTGCCTTCCGGCTGGGCAGAGGTGTAATCCTCGCCCTCGCTGCCAACGTAGCCTTCCTCGGTAGCCAGAGCCTGGCCGTCCTCGCTCAGGCAGTAGGCGATGAAGTCAACGGCCACGGGGTCGGTGGCTTCGCCGTTGGTCACGATGTTGAAGGGACGGGCCAAGGTGTAGCTGCCGTCCTTGACGGTCTCGGCAGAAGCCTCGATGCCGCCGACCTTGACGGCCTTGACGGAATCGTTCAGGGAGCCAAGGCTGATGTAGCCGATGGCGGTCTCATCGTTGGCGACGGCGGTCATGACGCCGTTGGTGCTGGACTGGATGGCAGCGGCCTCGGTGGTGTTGTCGACCTTCTGGCCGTCGGCGTTCTTTTCCTCCACGCCGGTCAGCTCGATAAAAGCACCGCGGGTGCCGGAACCGTCCTCACGGGAGATGACGGTGATGTCCTGGTCGGTGTCGAAGTCAGCAGCGGCTTCGCTCTCGGCCGGGGCGGCCTCGCCGGAAGCAGCCTCGGAAGAGGCGGTGCTCTCAGAAGCAGCGGGGGTGGAATCGGCGGCGGAGCTGCCGCAGGCGGCAAGGCTCATCATCATAGCAGCGGCGATAACAACAGCAGCAACAGATTTGCGTTTCATAGATGTACTTCTCCTTTGCCCAAAGGGGCATTGCATTGCGGCACACAGGCCGGTACCGGGTTTTCCCGGGTACAAGGCTATTGTACTGCGCCGCCGGGGCGGTTTCGACCATAGTCAGGTACAATCCCCGTAAAGCTTGTGAAAAGCAGGCAGCTGTTTTGCAAAAAAGCTGTAAAATTGGTAAAGTTTTGGGTCATATCCCAGCGGCTGTACAGTTTATATAAGGTGACAGACGACAAAATGCACGCAGAAACAGCATTTTACACAAACTTTACAAAACCTTTACGCATCTCTGCTGGTGAAATGCCCCCGAAACCAGCTATAATATACAACGGTATAGAGAAATAAAAGCAGCACCGCATAGGCCTGAGTTTTGGGCGCGGGGAACGGCGGCGCTGCCTAAAAAGAGAATGGACGTGTAATCCGATGACCATTTTTAATGTGTTCACCCTGATGGGCGGCATCGCTATGTTCCTGTATGGCATGGACCTGATGGGCAAGGCGCTGGAGCAGACCGCCGGCAGCAAATTGCAGGGCATCCTCTCCACCATGACTTCCAGCCCCATCCGGGCGCTGCTGCTGGGCGTAGCGGTCACCGCCGTTATTCAGTCCAGCGGCGCCACCACCGTTATGGCGGTCGGCTTCGTCAACTCCGGTCTGATGGAACTGCACCAGGCCATCGGCGTCATCATGGGTGCCAACATTGGTACCACTGTTACCGGCTGGCTGCTGTCTTTGTCGGGTCTCGAGGGCGAGAGCTTTATCACCAAAATGCTCAACCCCAATGCCTGGAGCCCGATCCTGGGCTTCATCGGCATCTGGCTGTATATGGTCGGTAAGGACCGCAAGCGCGGCGTAGGCAAGATCCTGCTGGGTTTCGCCATTCTGATGGCCGGCATGAACACTATGTCCAACGCCATGTCTCCCCTGGCCGATGAGCCCTGGTTCATGAATCTCTTCCTTAGCTTCAGCAACCCGGTGCTGGGCGTCATTGCCGGCGCTGTGCTGACTGCCGTGCTGCAGTCGTCCTCGGCGGCGGTGGGCATCCTGCAGGCGCTGACCAGCACGGGTGCTGTCACCTACTCCGCCGCCGTGCCCATCATCATGGGCCAGAACATCGGCACCACCGTTACAGCGCTGATTTCCTCGGCCGGTGCGAACAAAAACGCCAAGCGCACTGCCTTCGTCCATCTCTATTTCAACGTCATCGGCACCATTATCTTCCTGTGCGGCTTCTACGGCCTGCATGCGCTGATCTGTTTCAGCTTCTTTAATGCGACGGCCAATACTTTCGGCATCGCCATGGTGCATACCATTTTTAACATAGTCACCACCGCCATCCTGCTGCCCTTCAACCGCCTGCTGGAAAAGCTGGCTATCATGACCGTGCCCGACTCCCCCGCCGACAAAAAGCAGGAGAACTCCCTGCTGGATGATCGTCTGCTGGCAACTCCGTCTGTGGCTGTCGCCCGCGCCATGCTCACCGGCGGCGATATGGCCGAGATCTGCCGCACCTCGCTGCTACAGGCCATGTCCACCACCCATAAGTGGAACGATGCCATCGCCGACGAGGTCGAGCGCAAAGAGGACGCCGTCGACCATTACGAGGACGTGCTGGGCACCTACCTGGTCAAGCTCAGTGCCAAGCATCTCTCCACCGAAGATAACCGCACGATCAACACCCTGCTGCACACCATCGGCGATTTCGAGCGCGTCTCGGACCATGCCGTCAACCTGATCAAGACGGCTGAGGAGATCCGCGATAAGTCCATCCAGTTCAGCGAGGAAGCCCTGGGCGACTTGGGCGTGCTGGAAGCCGCTGTGCAGGACATCGTCAACCGCACCGTCGATGCCTTCCAGAAGGGCGATGTCTACGCCGCCGGCAAGATCGAGCCGCTGGAGCAGGTCGTGGACGGTCTGGTGCGCGAGGTCAAGACCCGCCATATTGCCCGCCTGCAGGCTGGTGTATGCACCATCGAGTACGGCTTTGTGCTGGATGATCTGCTGACCAACTACGAGCGTATCGCTGACCACTGTTCCAACATCGCTGTTGCAATGATCGAGGTCGCCGCCGATAAGTTCGACACCCACGAGTACCTGGCTACCGTCAAGCATGGCGGCAGCGTGAAATTTGAGCAGCGGTACGAGAAATACCGCGGCCGCTATACCTTCCCGCCGGAGACTTACGCCGAGATGCAGCCTGTTTCGGCCCCCGGCAACGCGGAAGAAGACGCATAACCGAAAGGGGCTGGGCGCATGGCCCGGCCCCTGTTTTTGTAAGAGAGGGGAACTTATATGATCTACATTGTGGAGGATGACGCCAGCATCCGCGAACTGGAACAGTATGCCCTGCAAACCAACGGCTACGAGGCCGCCGGCTGTGAGGACGCCGCCAGCTTTTGGGCCGCCATGCACCAGGCCCGGCCGGAACTGGTCATCCTGGACGTGATGCTGCCCGATGAGGACGGCTACCAGATCTTGTCCAAGCTGCGGGACGACCCTGCCACCCAGACACTGCCGGTCATCATGGTCACCGCCAAGACCAGCGAGATCGACGTCGTCAAGGGGCTGGACCACGGCGCGGACGATTATCTCTGCAAGCCCTTCGGCATTATGGAGTTTATTTCCCGGGTCAAGGCCGTGCTGCGCCGCGCCGCGGCAGCCGCCCCGGCCCCTGCGCCCAAGACGCTGCAGTTCGGCGGCATCGTCATCGACGATGTAGCCCGCACCGTCAAGGCCGACGGCGTGCCTGTGGAGCTCACCTTTAAGGAATACGCGCTGCTGCATCTGTTTTTGGAGCATCCCGATCAGGTGTTGGCCCGCGAGCGCATCATGAAAGAAGTCTGGGACACCGACGACCTGCTGGAATCCCGCACCATCGATATGCACGTGCGCACCCTGCGCCAAAAGCTGGGCGCTGCGGGCGAGGCCATCCGCACCGTGCGCAAGGTGGGCTACAAGCTGAGCACGGAGGGCACCGATGAGTGACGAACAGCAAAAAGAAAAGCGCCCCCTGAGCATGACCCGCCGCTACCGCCGCGGGCTGGTCATTGTGGGCCTGCTGTGCATGGTGGTTACGCTGGCAATCGCCACCGTGCTGTTCCAGCGCAGCTACACCGTGCGGGTGGATAAGTACCTGAGCCAGATCTGCGACAGCGTGGCCGCCGGATACGAAGTCCAGCCCACCCATGACGCCGTGACCCTGGCCAACCTGCTGCCCGAGAGCGACACCTCCCTGCGCTTTACCTTAATTGATGGCGGCGGCACTGTGCTGTATGACAGCGAGGCCGCCGCGGGCGTGGTCTATGACAAGGACGGCAAGGTCTACGCCGTGGATGCCCCCGACCTGCCCAGCCATGCCGACCGCCCGGAGTTCATCGCGGCTATGGCCGACGGCAGCGCCAGCGCGACCCGCGAAAGCCAGACCATGCAGGAGGAGACCCACTACTACGCCCGCCACATCGTCACCCCGGAAGGTACCCAAGTGCTGCGTGTGGGCGAGGACGTGGCCAATATCTGGGGCCTGAGCGCCGACACCCTGCCGCTGCTCTGCGGCGCGGTGGTGGTCATCCTGCTGGCCACGGCGGTGCTGGCCTGGTGGCTGACCCGCCGCCTGGTGCAGCCCATCAACCATCTGGCTGAAAACCTGGATACCATCGAGGCGGACGTTCCCTATGAAGAACTGATCCCCCTCGCGCGCACCATCCAGACCGACCGCAAACTGCGGGAGGATAACGAGACGATGCGCCGGGAGTTTACCGCCAACGTCAGCCACGAGCTGAAGACTCCGCTGACCAGCATTTCCGGCTACGCCGAGCTGATCGAGACCGGCATGGCCAAGCCCGCCGATGTGCCCACCTTTGCGGCGCGCATCCATAAAGAGGCGCAGCGCATGATCGCGCTGGTCAGCGATATTTTGCAGCTGAGCGAGCTGGACAGCACCCAGGCCAGCCAGAGCCGGGAAAAACCGGTGGAGATGGCGCCGGTGGACCTGGCCGCGCTTCTCAAGGAGACTGCCCAGAACATGACGGTCAACGCCCGCAAGGCCTACGTGACGCTGCAATACAGCGCCCAGCCCGCCACCGTGCAGGGCAGCAAGGATCTGCTGGCTGAGCTGGCCACCAACCTGTGCGACAATGCCATCCGCTACAACCAGCCCGGCGGCCATGTGGAGCTGCGCTGCGGCACCGGTCCCGACGGCCCCTGGCTGCAGGTAGAGGATAACGGCATCGGCATCCCCCAGGACAGCCAGGCCCGCGTGTTTGAGCGGTTCTACCGCGTGGACAAAAGCCGCAGCAAGGCCACCGGCGGCACCGGCCTGGGGCTGGCCATCGTCAAGCATATCGCCCTGCTGCACCACGCCCGCATCGACCTGCAAAGCCAGGTCGGCAGCGGCACCACCATCAAGGTGACGTTCCCGAAGGCATAATAACAATAAAAAAGGCTCCTCCCGGCAATGCGCGGGGAGGGGCCTTTTGCGGTGATACGCTTAGAACCGGTGCGGCGGGTTGCCGGAGAAGTCGGCAATCAGGCCGTGGGCGTTTTCTTGGAAGCACCACATATATGCTCTATTTCTTCTCCGATTTTACAACACCGCCGGGGTAAGTTCCTCGTACAGCCGCTTGGCTTGGGCAAGGCTCTCGTCGGAGTAGACGTCGCCCATCTGGATGCGTTCCTCAAACCAGTGCACGGCTTCTGCGGCGAAGAAAGCCCGCTGTCCGACCGTCAAGCGGCCCGCACCATACCGGGCCAGCCGCAGGCAGATGTTGGGATAGTTCAAAATGTCTTTTTCGTTCTGGCTCAGCTGCCAGGCACGGCAGTAGTACAGCCAAGCGACGGATTCGTTGGCCTCGATGTCGCCGTTGCGGTGCATGTCGCCCAGCTTGTAGGTGGAGGCTGCCTCGCCCAGTACAGCGGACGTCTCCCAGTAGTAGCGAGCCAGCTCCTTGTCGCGCTTTACGCCGCGTCCATAGTAATAGCAGTAGCCCAGGTTGCACATTGCGGCCGAGCTGCCTAGTTGGACGGACGCCTGATAATACGGGATGGCGGTCTGATAATCCTGCGCCATATAGGCTTGCAGGCCGTGGTCGCAAAGGATGGCGGCATCCTGGGCCATGATGTTGGCAGTTTTCATCGGCGTTCCCTTTCAGTTTTGTGTGCCCAGCAGTTCCAGGCCGTTTTCGTACAAGGCAATGTTATCTTCCACGATATTGTACATCTGGTTGTCCAGAAAATACCGCACAGCCAAATCAAATTTATCGTTGTCGGTCAGCAGCATCCCGGCCTTGGCCAGCAGCGCATCCGCACCGGAACGATCCAGATGCAGCGCCAGTGCCAAGGCACATACGGTGTTTTTTGTGGGCTTGTAATTTTTGTTGGAAAGCATTTTGGAAAAATGCTGCTTGCTCAGGTTGGCACCGTGGTACACATCGGCATTTTTCAGGTCCCGCTGACAGATCAGTTCCAGCAGATACTCCTGAAAAGTACTCTGCGTGCGGGCCAGCACCCCGGAGAGCGTGGCGGCGGGGGCAGCATATGAGGGTCGATCTTCCCGTCCACGGCGGTACTCCTGCGCGGCCCGGCCGTCGACATACTGCTCATCGATGTAACTTTGCACATTGGGGAACAGCCGCCCGGAAAGCTCGTAGGCAGTGCGGTCAAAGACCACCAGTTCTACCAGCATCTCCTGCTCCATCAGGAATTCGTAGATGGCCGCTGTGGCGATGCGCATAGCCTTGTCCCGGGGAAAGTTGTACACACCGGTGGAGATCAGCGGGAACGCCACGCTCTCGCAACCAAGCATATGGGCCAGATGCAGGCTCTGCTCGTAGCAGGAGCGCAGGGCCGCTTCCTCACCGTGAGTGCCGCCCTGCCACACCGGGCCTACCGTGTGGATGATATACTTGGCCTGCAGCTCGAACGCCGAGGTAACCGCCGCCTGCCCGACGGGAATATCTCCCAGCTTACGGCGCTCTGCCAGCAAGGCCTCGGCCCCGGCGGCCTGGTAGATGGCGCTGTCCGTTCCGCCGCCGATGCAGGCGTGGGGATTGGCCGTGTTGACGATGGCATCGGCGGTCACTTTGGTGATGTCGTTTCGGATGATGCAGAAAGGCATGGACATTCCTCCTTTCCTTTATAAGGGGTGTTTGCGGCTGTGGTAAAAGCGGTGGTACTGCTCCGCAATGCAGCGCAGCGGGGCGTCCAGCCGCAGCAGGGCTTCCTCCCGGTATTGTTGGGGCATGGGGTAGTAGGCCTCGGCGATGGCACCGGCCATACAGGCGATGGTATCGCTGTCGCCGCCCAGTGTCACGGCCTTGCGGATCACATCCTCGTAGCTGGTCCCCTCAAAAAACGCCAGGATGGCCTCCGGAACGGACTGCTGGCAGGTCTCGTAAAAGACATAGCCGGGGCGGATGGCATCCAGCGTGCGGCTCAAGTTGTAGCCGAATTTGCGGGCAATAAAGCTGCGGATGGCGGCTTTGTCGGTGCCGGTGTGGGCCAGAAATACAGCGGCCGCAATGGCCTGTGCGCCCTTGATGCCCTCCGGGTGGTCGTGGGTGACCTCGGCGGTCAACCGGGCGGCATGCAGGGTGGCGTCTAAAGTGGGGTACAGCCAGCCCACCGCGGACACGCGCATGGCGCTGCCGTTGCCGAAGCTGTGGTAGGGCTGCGGGTCGGCACTGCGCAGCCACTGGCGAAACATGCCGCCGTAGCCGCTGTTGGGGTACTGCCGCCCTAGCGCCTGCATGCTGCGCACCAGGGCGGTGCGGATCGCGCCGTCATCCTGCCCGGCAGTTTCCATCAGGGCCTTTGCTACCGCCAGCGTCATAATGCTGTCGTCTGTGGGGCGGGACCAGCGGATCAGCAGCGGAAAGGCCGGGTCGTGGGTGTTGTCAAATTCATAGACGGAGCCGACGATATCACCAAAAATAGCACCTAACATAATGGTTTCCTCCTTGTGTTGTCATGTGGTTTCGTTCTGGGATAAGGATACCATTTCTGCGGTGCCGAAAGGTCAACCGGCAGTGGACTTTTCTGCTACCACTATACGGTGCGGACGCGGAAAAGTCAAAACAAAAAAGTGCGCCGCAGAGCGTTTCCACTCTGCGGCGCACTTTATATCAGGTCAGGTCCGCTGACGAAGGAACTGTTACTGGATCTCGATCAGCGTGGTGGGCTTTTCGGGGATCTGCTTGTCAGCCTTGGGCAGCTTCAGCTCCAGGATGCCGTTCTCGAACTTGGCGGCAACATCGGTGGGCTTCAAGTTCTCGCCTACATAGAAGCTGCGGGCACAGCTGCCGGTGCAGCGCTCCTGGCGGATGTAGCGGCCTTCGTTGTCCTTCTCGTCCAGATCCTCACTGCGGTTGGCGGTGATGGTCAGGTAGCCGTTCTGCAGGTCCAGCTTGACGTCCTCTTTCTTGAAGCCGGGCAGATCAACAAAGACATCGTAGCCATCCTTCGTCTCGCGCACATCGGTCTTCATCACATTGGCGCTGCGTTTGCCAAACATGTGGCGGGGCTGCATGCTGTGCATAGCGCGGTCGAAGTCGCGCTCCCAATTATCGTTAAACAGGTCATCCATTAAATCATCATTGAACATATACGGAACCATCATCATAAGTCATTCCTCCAATTCTCATCGGCCGCTTATAATATAAGCGGTGGACTTTTGCGATTCTGGTTTTTCTTTTTTGTTCTTGGGGTTCTTTTCCCTTCGAACACCCTCAGTATAGCACAGAAATTAGCACTGTCAAGCGTAGAGTGCTAATGTTTACAACCTATGCAATGTTTGTTCACAAAATATGCGATTCTGGCCAGAAATTGCCCATTTTCGGCAACAAATGCTGAAGTGTACTAAAAATTTAACGAATTTTTTATTGCTTTTGCGGCGGAAATCTGTATAATAAGAACTAAGGTGAGGAAGTAGCGGGCTGGGCTCCTCATACCGCGAAAAGTGGTGTGCGCACCACTTGGATCACAGCCCAAAACAGACTGATAGAGAAAGAGGTATCTGCATCATGGCAAAGCTGGATTTGACCAAGTATGGCATTACCGGCACGACTGAGATCGTGCACAACCCCTCTTACGAAATGCTGTTCGAGGAGGAGACCAAGCCTGAGCTGACTGGTTACGAAAAGGGCCATGTCAGCGAGCTGGGCGCTGTCAATGTTATGACCGGCGTTTACACCGGCCGTTCTCCCAAGGATAAGTACATCGTCATGGACGAGAACTCCAAGGACACTGTCTGGTGGACCAGCGACGAGTACAAGAACGATAACCATCCCATGAGCGAGTCCACTTGGGCTACCGTTAAGGATATCGCCAAGAAAGAGCTGTGCAACAAGCGCCTGTTTGTTGTTGATGCTTTCTGCGGCGCCAACAAGGATACCCGCATGGCTATCCGCTTCATCGTGGAAGTGGCCTGGCAGGCACACTTTGTTACCAACATGTTCATCAAGCCCTCTGCTGAGGAGCTGGAGAACTTCGAGCCTGATTTCGTTGTTTACAATGCCTCCAAGGCTAAGGTCGAGAACTATAAGGAACTGGGCCTGAACAGCGAGACCTGCGTTGCCTTCAACATCACCAGCCATGAGCAGGTCATCATCAACACCTGGTACGGCGGCGAGATGAAGAAGGGCATGTTCTCCATGATGAACTACTTCCTGCCGCTGAAGGGCATGGCCTCCATGCACTGCTCTGCCAACACCGATAAGGAGGGCAAGAACACTGCCATCTTCTTCGGTCTGTCCGGCACCGGCAAGACCACCCTGTCCACCGACCCGAAGCGCCTGCTGATCGGCGACGACGAGCACGGCTGGGACGACAACGGCGTCTTCAACTTCGAGGGCGGCTGCTACGCTAAGGTCATCAACCTGGATAAGGACTCCGAGCCTGACATCTACAACGCCATCAAGCGCAACGCCCTGCTGGAGAATGTCACCCTGGATGCCGAGGGCCACATCGATTTCGCCGACAAGAGCGTTACCGAGAACACCCGTGTTTCCTACCCCATCAACCACATCAAGAACATCGTTCGCCCGATTTCTTCTGCACCTGCAGCCAAGAATGTCATCTTCCTGTCTGCTGATGCTTTCGGCGTTCTGCCCCCGGTCAGCATCCTGACCCCCGAGCAGACCCAGTACTACTTCCTGTCCGGCTTCACCGCGAAGCTGGCCGGCACCGAGCGCGGCATCACCGAGCCCACCCCGACCTTCTCTGCCTGCTTCGGCCAGGCCTTCCTGGAGCTGCATCCCACCAAGTACGCTGAGGAGCTGGTCAAGAAGATGCAGAAGTCCGGCGCCAAGGCTTACCTGGTCAACACCGGCTGGAACGGCACCGGCAAGCGCATCTCCATCAAGGATACCCGCGGCATCATCGACGCGATCCTGAGCGGCGCTATCAACGAGGCCCCCACCAAGAAGATCCCGCACTTCGACTTCGAGGTTCCCACCTCTCTGCCCGGCGTTGATCCCGCCATCCTGGACCCCCGCGACACCTACAAGGATGCCGCTGAGTGGGAGACCAAGGCTGTCGATCTGGCCAGCCGCTTCATCAAGAACTTCGCCAAGTACGAAGGCAACGAGCACGGCAAGGCCCTGGTCGCCGCCGGCCCGAAGCTGTAATGTAAGCGTAGCTGCTTAGTTAATAAGTAGAACACCCCCGCACGAGTAATCGTGCGGGGGTGTTTTGTATAAAAGGCTCCCCTTGAGGGGAGCCTTTAGCGTGTTGCCGCCGCCACCATCTCCAACTCCTCCAAATAAATGCAGTTGGGGATGGTGCTATTCTTCACGGCTTCGATTGCCTCTTCCAGCCCGAACCACCGCACGTAGTCGATCTCCTCTTTCTGCACGGTGAAATCCTCGGCGTCCTTGTCCAGCCACAGGCAGAATACCTTGCTGACCTGGTTATCTTTAAACAGCCTGCCGTGGAAAACGTCCTCAAAGGTAAAGTGCCGCACGCCGCACTCCTGCAAAGCATCGGCGGGCAGGGTCACGCCAAGCTCCTCCCGCAGTTCCCGCAGGGCCGACTCCACAAAATCGCACCCGGCGGGAATGTGCCCGGCCGAGGAAATGTCGTAGCAGCCTGGGAAGGAATCCTTCGCCTGGCAGCGCATTTGCAGCAGCACTTCCACGCGGCCCGCATGCCGCCGCAAGATCCACACGTGGGAGGTGCGGTGCCGGATGCCCTCGGCATGGGCCACGGCGCGGGGTACGGTCTGCCGGTGGGGCGGCCCTGCTCGTCCACAATATCCAAAATTTCCGCCATAATGGGGCGCTTCCTCTCTTTTGCAAACTTCCCCCAGTATAGCACTGGGAGCGGCAGAGTGTCAATTCCCCAAGGTATTCCCAGTTGACAGGTATGATATAATAAAAGCAGCAAAATCAAGAGAGGTGTTTTCTATGCGCAAAAATTTTGGTGCGAAGGCGTTCAGCTATCCCCAGCCCGTTTTCATCATTGCAACGTACAATGAGGACGGCTCTGCCGATGCCATGAATGCGGCCTGGGGCGGTATCAGCGATACCACCGAACTGTCCGTTTGCCTGAGCGAGGGCCACAAGACGGTCAAGAACCTGCTGCGTACCGGCGCGTTTACCGTCAGCATGGGTGACGCCAAGCATGTAGCCGCCTGCGATTATGTGGGCATTGCCTCCGGCAACAACACCAGGGATAAGCTGGCCAAGGCGGGCTTCACCGTCAGCAAGAGCGAGAGCGTGGATGCCCCTGTCATCAACGAGCTGGCCGTCTGCATGGAATGCACGGTCAAGAGCTACGACCCCGAGACAGGCCTCCTGGTGGGCGAGATCGTCAACGTCAGCGTGGACGAATCCGCCATGACGGACGGCAAGGTAGACGTGGCCAAAGTTGCCCCCATCACCTTTGACCCCTTCAACAACGCCTACCACGTTTTGGGCGAGAAGGTCGGCAACGCCTTCTCCGACGGCATGGCCCTGCGGTAAAAACAGCGATAGTACAAGTAAAAGAGGTCTGCCCTATGCAAAGGGCAGGCCTCTTTTTTCGTTTAAAAATTACAGCACACTGCGCAAAAACTCCGCCAGACAATTGGCCGCAGCGCGGTGGGCGGCGGCACCGGGGTGCTGTCGCCCACCGATGGTATCGCCCCTTGCCTCGGGCAATTCCAGCAGATACACCCGCTCATCACCGCTGACGGTGCGGTATTGGTCCAGCCCGTCCCGCAGCAGCGGCAGCAGACCGCTGCCCAGCATGCCGTAAGCCCACACGATGACAGCGTGGGGGTTGTGCTTGCGTACCAACGCCAAAAAGTTTTGCACAGCCGCCGCCAGCCGGGCAGCATCGGCAGGGGCAAAGCTGCCGTCATCGGCCAGGGTTTGCTTAAAGCTGCGGCCGGTCTCCGGGTCCACCCAGGGCGGATTGTGGAAGGCGTTCCAGTCGTTGGTGCCCAGGTTGAGGATGACCGCATCGGCGGGCCAGGCGGCAAAATCGTAGGGCTGCTGCGCCCCCAGCGCGGCGTTGCACTCCCCCGCTGCCAGGCCACACACCTGGGTATAGCAGGGGGCCAGTGTGCAGCGGGGGTCGTTGTCCCAGCCGGAGACCAGCCCCCAGCCGCTGGCCGATACTACGCGGTACTCGGCGCCCAGGGCGTCGGCCGTCATGCGGCCGTAGTGGTTCTCGGCCGAGAAAAAGGTGCTGATCCAATCGGTCTCGCACACCGCGCCGATAGCCCCCTCGCCACTGGTGATGCTGTCGCCGATGAACTCCAGCCGGCAGCGCGGCGCTGGCAGGGGCAGAAACTCGCCGCCCGCATGGCAGATAGCGGTAACTTGCAGCAGGTGGGCCGGGTCCTCAGACATCGCCTGCACGTCCTTCAGCAGCCGCACATGCTTGGCCCGCCCCGGTGCGGCCCCGCGGAATATGCACATCCGGCTGGTTCCGGGGTTCACCGCAAAGCGGCTGATCCACGCGCCGTCCAGCTCCACGCTGACCCAGGGTTCCATGGTGTCGTAGTCGGCATTTAGGGCAATACCGCATAATTCTAAGTGCCGATACGGCGAGCGAGGTGCGGCA
>ERZ1034915.83-NODE-83-length-64032-cov-17.245666_pt1 | contig 64032 bp, 58 predicted proteins | sample MGYA00520592_ERZ1034915 | MGnify/ENA primary metagenome ERZ1034915 (study PRJEB33766, sample SAMN09781787) | gut metagenome | biome: gut microbiome | host: Homo sapiens | place: Madagascar | study: EMG produced TPA metagenomics assembly of the PRJNA485056 data set... | reverse complement strand
AAGGAGAAGTATGTTGTAAATGACCAGCTAGATGGGTCAATTACAATATACCAGGGATGGACTATGTTAGATGCGATTGTAATGGATATGGATGGTACTTTATTGGATCCAAATAATAAGATTTTACCGGAAACGAAAGAGGCTTTGATTGCTTGTCAAAAGCAGGGGACTAAGCTTGTACTTGCGAGTGGAAGAAGTTATACAAGATTACTTTCATATGCTAAAGAATTAGAGATGGATGTATATGGTGGCTATTTGTTAGAGGTAGATGGTATTGCATATTATGATGTTCAAAAGGATGAGCGTCATGTTTTAAAACAGATGTATAAGGAAGATGTTGAGCCTGTCTTTGCGTATTTGATGCATAAAAACTGTGAGACAATGGCTGTGTTTAATGATGGATTATTTGATTATATTCCAGATCATATAATGGAAAAGAAAAAAGCATTAAGAAATTCACAAGAATATCCAGAGGATTTTCCTTGGACGGGTGGTCCTTGGTCTTGGCTTGCAGATATGCGTGATGGCTATCCTAAGATTACTTATATTAAGAATCTTAGTGAAATTCAATATCCTGTAAATAAGATTCAGACAATTGAGGATGAACAGGTAACGACCCAATTGGCTTTGGACATTCAAAATGAATTTAAAGATCAATATGAAGTGTTCCGTACTTGCCCTAGAGAACTTGAAGTATTGCCTAAAGGATATAGTAAGGGAGCTACTTTAGTTCGTATGATGGATATGTTTGGTTGGGATAAGGATAAAGTCTTCACATTTGGTGATGGTGAAAATGATGTGAGTATGTTTGGTGTTGTAACGCATAGTTTTGCGATGGGTCAGGCTTTGGATTATGTAAAAGAAAAAGCAGCTCATGTGACCAAGTCCAATGTGGAACAGGGTATTGTAGCTGCTTTAAAGGATTTTAATATTTTGTGATATAGCTAACAACAAGTTTCATTGTGCTTTCTACACCATCATAGTGTGTTCTTTCCATTCCGTGGCTTGCATGAACACCAGGGCCAATCAAGGCTCCTTTGATGTCGTTACCACCGCGTAATGCGGCACTGACATCTGAACCGTATTGTGGGTAGATATCAACGGCATAATTAAGCTTGTTTTCTTTTGATAGTTCAACTAGACGTGTAATCATTTCGTAGTCGTATGGTCCGCTTGAATCTTTTGCACAGATTGAAACATCTTGTTCAGTACAAGCAAGATCTGTACCGATACATCCCATATCAACGGCTAATAATTCTTCAACTTCTTCTGGTAAACAACTTGCTCCGTGACCCACTTCTTCATATGTACTAAACATAATGACTAAGTCTCTTTGAGGTGTAATGTTGTTGTCTTTTAAGTATTTTAGTACGCCCATTAAAGCAGTAGCTGAAATCTTATCGTCTAAGAATCTAGATTTAATGAATCCACTTTCTGTAATTTGTGTTTTTGTATCAATACAAATAAAGTCTCCGTTACAGATACCTAATTTTTCAACATCTGCTTTTGAGTGAACAACTTCATCAATACGAACTTCCATTGTATCTTCTTTTCTTTCTAATGTTGAAGCATCTGGATATACGTGTACGCTTGGTGAACAAGAAAGAATTGTTCCTGTATATACCTTTCCATCACGAGTATAGATCTTACAATATTCTCCGTCTAATGTTGGTAAGCATGGGCCTCCGACTTTAGTAATGGCAAGTTTTCCATTGTCTTTGATGGAACGAACCATAAGTCCTAATGTATCTAGGTGAGCACTCAATCCTAAAGTGTGTTCAGAATCTTTTCCGTCTACATAAATCAACAAGTTTCCTTTTTGGTTACGTCCTGTTGTATAGCCTAATTTTTTGGCTTCTTCGTCCATGAAATCAATGGCTCTTTTTGTATAGCCTGTTGGTGAATCAATATTCAAAATTTGTTTGGCGATGTCACAGACATATTCTTTATCAAATGGTTGCATATTTTAAAACTCCTCCTGTATGTATTATACGCTTTTATACAAATTCTAAACAATGTATTCAAATTTTTTTTCATTTTGTGCTATTGTACAAGAAAAGGAGGCTAATAGTATGGAATTAAATGTAAGAGAAGAAAATTTAAGGAATTTGTTTAAACAGTTTCAAGTGGAACATAATGAGAATTGTAAAACAGTATTTATTGATAATAATGATGAACAATTAGAAAACTATTTAAATGAATCAAATACGGTATATTTACATATGGTGGATAAAGAAGTAAGACATCTTGATTTAACTAAAGTAAATGCAATATTTGTGAATAAAGAATATGCGAGTAAATTAGAAAATGGAATTCAGGATGAACAAAGACTTCTAGAACTACTATTAAATAAATATCCCAATCTTAGAGTTGTATTAATTACAGATAAAAAGGGTGCTTATTATAAAGATAAGGACATGATGATTTACCAGAAAGAATTGGCTTCTAACTTTGATAAGAATCTATTCTTAGTTAAATATATGGCTTCAGAATTAAAGGGGAATTCAGAAATGACATCTCTATATCGAGGTGTAAACCAGTAAAGACTACTAGATATGTTAGAGTGCCTAAGACAAAAACTTGAATTCGCGTACGTCTTTGGAATTAAAAGACTTTGGAGGTAGATTAATCCATGAAAACCACCCTACATATCTAGTAGTCATTTCTATTATAAAGGTCCAATGTGAAAAGATTATTAAAAGTCAAAAGTTTTTCAAAATATTTTAAAATACATGTGTAAATCGGTAAGTTGATATTTATCATCTTTCTCGTTATAATACAAGTACAGAAAAGACTACTAGATATGGTGGTCACTCTGGATTAGGTTATAGCGCTAATCCCGTTACGAGTGGGTGGTTAGCGCTTTTTGTTTTCTTCATGAATAATAATGATCACTCGTATGAGTTGTAAAATAGCTATTAAGACAATAGTTACATCAATATTAATTTGAATTTGCATACGCCTATTCCTCCATCCCGGGGATCGAAAGTCTCAAGGATTTATCCAGAGGAAACCACCTGCCATATCTAGTAGCAATTTCAATTATAAATACCCAATGTGAAAAAGACATTAACTCTCAAAACTTTTTGAAAAAACTTAAAATTAACCTATGATGGTGTCAAATAATGTCTTTTGCGATGTAAAGGTAAAATATAACTTACGCATATAAAATCTGCTTTATATAAAGTGTATGCTGATAGCATACACTTTTGTTTTTTATATAGAAATTTATAGGAAACGGCTTACATAAGTGATATAATGCATGTAACATAATCACTTTATGGAGGACATTACAATGAATAATAAGTATGTATTGGGATTAGATATAGGAATTACGAGCTGTGGGTATGGAGTTATAGATCTTGAAACAGGTAAATTCGTAGACTATGGAGTACGTCTGTTTAAAGAAGGTACAGCAGAAGAGAATGAGAAGCGTAGAGGTGCTAGAAGCCGAAGACGTTTGACTTCAAGACGTCATACTCGAATTATGGACATGCAAAAATTGTTGAAGGAAAACGGCATAATGTCAGATGACTATCATCCTTTGCAGAATGTATATGAATTGCGTTGTAAAGGATTGAATGAAAAATTGACAAATGATGAATTAACGGCAGCTATTTTACATATAACAAAACATAGAGGTAGTGTTATAGAAATGGTTGAAGAAGATGTAAAAAAAAGTGACGACGAATTAAGCTTAAAGGCTACTTTACAGCATAATGAGCAGTTGATTAAACAAGGAAAATATATTTGCCAAATTCAATTGGATAATTTAAATGATAAGGATCATATTCGCGGTCACGAAAATAATTTTTCGACAAAAGATTATGTAAATGAATTGAATGAGATATTACATCATCAAGAATTGAATGAACAATTAATTCAAAAAATAATTGATATTGTTGCACGAAGAAGAGCGTATTATGAGGGACCTGGAAGTGAAAAATCACCGACACCATATGGACGATTTATAGAAGTTGATGGGCAAATTAAAGAAATAGATTTGATTGAAAAAATGCGTGGGAAATGTAGCGTATTTCCAGATGAACTAAGAGCTCCTAAAATGGCGGTAACAGCAGACTTGTTTAATTTCTTAAATGATATGAATAATTTAACAGTAGATGGTAATAAGTTATGTCCAGAGGAGAAGAAGGGAATTTTAACTATAGTTAGTCAGAAAGGGAATATTACTTTACGTCAATTGGCAAAAGAATTGAATGTGAAAGAAGATGAGATTAGAGGCTATCGTATTGATAAAAATGATAAGGCTATTTTCACTGAATTCGAGGGATATAAGAAAATAAAAGCTATTTTAGAAAAAGAAGGATATTCAATTTCATTAAATGATTATGAAATGCTAGATAAAATTATTGAGATTCTTACGAATAAAAAGGGTATACAAGAAAGAAAAGACTACTTGTACCATTTGGAATATAATCTTTCAGATTCAGTGGTAGATACTTTGGCAAATACAACAAAAATAATAGGTTATCATTCATTATCTTTTAAAGCATTGAATTTGTTAAATAAAGAATTGTTTGAATCTGAAATGAATCAAATGCAGCTGTTACATGAATTGAAATTGTTTGACAAGAATCGTGTTTCACATAAAGGCAAAAAGAATATTGAATCCGATCCAGAAGCTATTTTGTCTCCTGTTGCGAAAAGGGCGCAGAATGAAACTTTTAAAGTTGTAAATGCATTAAGGAAGAAATATGGAGAATTTGATTCTATTGTTGTTGAGATGGCTCGTGATAAGAATTCAGTTGAACAGAAAAAGAGAATTAAAGATTATCAAAAAATACGAGAAAATGGATCTAAAGAAATGGATAAGATGTTACTTGAGAAAGGGTACGATCCATCGGAAATTAACGGAAAAACAAGAATGAAAATTAGTTTATATTTGCAACAAGAGGGAAAAAGTGCATACACTTTTAAGACATTAAAATTAAATCGAATCATTAAAGAACCAAAATATACAGAAATTGATCATATTATTCCAATCTCGATATCATTAGATGATTCTCAAAATAATAAAGTTTTGGCATTGAGTTCAGAAAACAGGGCGAAAGATAATTTAACACCATTTATGGCATATGCAGCTAATAAATTTAATGAAAAAGGATGCAGTTATTCAGAATTTAAGACAAGTGTTCTTTCTAATAAAAATATTCCATACAAAAAGAAATTAAATTTATTAAATGAAGAAAATATCACAAGAGAAGTAGTGGCAAAAAAGTTTATCAATCGAAATCTAGTGGACACAAGGTATGCTTGCCGTGTTGTTTTAAATACATTATCAGATTATTTCAAAGATAATGAGATTGATACAAAAGTTCATACAATAAATGGTAGAGTCACGGATTTGTTTAGAAAGAAAATTCATTTGGAAAAAGATCGAGATGAAGATTATTTACACCATGCAGTGGATGCATTGATTGTGGCTTCTATAAAGAAAATGAATTTGTTGAATGGATATATGCTTAAACAAGAACATGATTTTAATGATTTATATAATGAAGAAACGGAGAAAATCATTACAATTCCTGATGATGATGAGTTTTATGATAAAAGATACATTCAATACATTGTTAATTTAAAAACGTTATATCAAGAAAGTAATCAGTACTATAATCATATTATTGACAAAAAAAATATGCATTTTAATCCGATTAAAATTTCTCACAAGGTGGATACAAAGCCAAATCGTCAGATTGCAGACGAAACCATATACAGTACAAGGAATGTAGATGGAACGGATTATTTGATTGAAAAAATTCCTAATATTTATGATCCAAAAAATAAACGACTTGTAGAGGATATTTTAAATGGAAATGACACAAAATATTTAATGTCAAAGCATGATCCACAGACGTTTGATTTCATTAGAGATATTGTGAAGCATCATTACGAGCAATTTAAATCGGATTCAAAAATATATAAAATAACTAAGAAAAAAGGTGAAGAAACTATCACTTTAGTTGGAGATAATCCATTAGTAAAATACAAAGAAGAAAATGGTGCTATACATAAATATTCTAAGAAAGGGAATGGGCCTGAAATTGTTTCAATGAAATATGAGAGTGAAGAATTAGGAAATCATTTGGATATTTCTTCACATTACCAAACGAATGATAGAAAAGTTATTTTAAAACAACTTGGTCTATATAGAACAGATTTCTATAAGTGTGCAGACGGAAAGTTTAGATTTGTAACAATATATTTCAAAGATGTATCTTTCAATAGAACAAAAGGTACATATGTAATTGATAGAAAATGGTACGATGGTGAAAAAGAAAAAAAGAAAATTAAAAGTACAGATAAATTTCTGTTTTCTATGCACAGGAATGAGCTTTTAGGTATTGTGAAAAAGGAAGGACAACCATATTTTTACGATGTGTGTGATGAGGTGCCAGATAAAAAAATTCTTCACGATGGAGTAAATCCAGAAATTTTGTTGTTTGCATTAACTGGTGATGATAAAAAAAATGTAATTAATTTATATTCAATGTTTGCAAATAAGAAAAGACAACAAAAAGCAATAACTACTGTAAAAGATATAAAAAAATATGCTACAGATGTATTGGGAAATCTATACGAAGTGAAGGATAATAAGTTGAAATTAGAATTTAAATAGAGTATACTAAAGATGGTTATATTCTAGCAAAAATTTTTATGACCTAACAAAACAAGGGTTTATCCCGGATTCGGCTCTTCGGAGCCTTTTCTTTTACTCTTTTTATGGGTTATAGAGTTATATATATTGAGAAATGTGAATATTTGAGACTGTATTTAGATAATTTGAAAGTGGAAATTAAAAATGACACTTTGTTGATTCCGGTTTCAGATATTCAAATTCTAGTGATTGATAATTATCAGTCTAATTTGAGTGTACCTTTAATTAATAAATTAACAGATAATAATGTGTGTACCATTATTTGTGGGGTGGATCATTTACCGAAAAGCTATATATTACCGATGAATGGACATTTTTCAAGTAGTGGAAATATTTCAAAACAAATTTACTGGGATTCAAAGCGTAAAGATGATTTACATGCAATGATTGTGAAAATGAAGATTTTAAATCAAATAGAAATATTGAAGGTCAATAATAAAGATTTTGAAGTGGAAAAGAAGTTGTATGGATTTGTAGATAGTGTTGTTTCTGGAGATAAAACGAACAGAGAAGGCTTGGCTGCAAAAATGTATTTTAGAGAACTTTTTGGTCATGATTTTATTCGCTTTGAAGAAGATGTGATAAATGCTGGATTAAATTATGGTTATGCTATATTTAGATCTTTAATAACATCGATTATTGTAGCCAAGGGGTATATCGCCAATATAGGAATTTTTCATAAGGGTAAACAAAATATGTTTAACTTAAGTGATGATATTATAGAAGTCTTTAGACCAATAGTGGATCATTATGTTTATAACAATATGATGGATGATATTATTTTTAAACAATCTCATAGAGAAGCTTTAATACAATTGACAAACAAGAAAATTATGATCGATGGAAGAAAACAAACTATAGCAAATGCGATTAGCTTTTATTTAGATTCTATATTTAACTATTTAGATGGTGAAGCCGATTCTATTTTGTATCCATTACCAGTAATATATGATTTATGATTTTATGCGATTAATATTATTTTTTGATTTACCTGTAGTATCCAAAGAAGATAGAAGAATTTATGCAACATTCAGAAAATATCTAATTAAAAATGGATATATTATGATGCAATATTCGGTGTATTGTAAAATATTTGCAAATCGTGAAGCCGCAGTAAAACACGTGAATATCTTACAAAGAAATGTTCCTCAAAAGGGACAAATACGAATTTTATTGGTTACAGAAAAGCAGTATGCAAAGATTGAAATAATAGTTGGTGGTAAATCAAATCAAGAACAAGTCGTGAACAGCGATGCATTTATAAAATTATGAATTTATTAACTATAAAGAATGGAACAAATAAATGGAATCTTCAAATGAATCATGTAAAATATATAATTTCAGATTCAAGTGCAAATTATACATTATTACAAGCAATTCGATTGTTTACTTCAAAAGATAAAAGTGAAAACAGAACAGAAAATAATATTAGTACGAAAATTTTTATAAACGAAAAAGAGATAGAACTTAAAAATAATATGTTTATAGAAATATCAGAAATGTACTCTCTTAATGAGGATAAAAAGCTCACTACAAAGTCATTGATGTTAAAGTATTTGGAAAGTAAACTTCAAAATCAAGAGTATTTTGATACTATCAGTACAATTGACATATTGTTGAATTCATTATCAGAAGAAATCAATGATGAATCAATGCTTAAAATTATGTTTAATGGAGCTAATTATAAGCAATTGATAAAAATGTTGTCACCATATTATGAAGACGAATTACAAAAAGATGAATTTGATCTAACGAGAGATGAATTGATTTTGTTTCAATTGGATTTAGTTGAATATATTTCCAATCATAATTCAAAATATGATAATATCTTTGTTTTCGGCAAACTAGATAATTTAAGTGATAAAATTCTTCAGAAAATCAATAAAATTGAGAATGTTAAATTGATAATTTTTACAAATTATTACAATAATTTAATGAATGTACAAGATGCAGCCTTATTGCAAGATAAAATAATAGATTTTGCAGACATGGAACAAATTTATTACGACCTATCGCAAAAATCACTTCAAACATATACGTTACAGGAGGTAGAACAAATGACGATTGATTATTTACAACAAACATACACTCATAAAAAACACGATATTTATCAAGAATTAGACCATTTTTCAATTAAATAATTAGTATTCTATTACATTCAAAAATGTGCTATCATATTTTTGAGGTTTTGTTACCATAAGGATTTTTGCTAGAACAGAACACCAGCTGGCGAGCGTGATGAGGTTTAGCAGTTTTGTTACCATAAGGATTTTTGCTAGAACAGAACAAAGGCTTCCACAAAACCTACATGTCCACAGTTTTGTTACCATAAGGATTTTTGCTAGAACAGAACACTCATTAGGTGCATTCCTTGGAATGGCAAGTTTTGTTACCATAAGGATTTTTGCTAGAACAGAACAGCCTAATAGTGCAAATGATTCAACAGGGCGTTTTGTTACCATAAGGATTTTTGCTAGAACAGAACTTGAATGGGGTGCAGTTGTTCAGAATTGATGTTTTGTTACCATAAGGATTTTTGCTAGAACAGAACCCATCCTTCTTGATGGATTGATTAGAGACTGTTTTGTTACCATAAGGATTTTTGCTAGAACAGAACTTGATGAGGTTGCATATAATAACGCACTTAGTTTTGTTACCATAAGGATTTTTGCTAGAACAGAACTCAATTATCGCATAAAAAAATGCTCACATTGTTTTGTTACCATAAGGATTTTTGCTAGAACAGAACGTTAGAAACACATAATCGAAATTCAAGCCCGTTTTGTTACCATAAGGATTTTTGCTAGAACAGAACCTTCCTATGTGCCTAAAGATATAACGACCTGTTTTGTTACCATAAGGATTTTTGCTAGAACAGAACCAAATGTAGGTAATGCCTATAAATCACTAGGTTTTGTTACCATAAGGATTTTTGCTAGAACAGAACAAAGATGTTCTTTCTCTTGTAAGGTGTTCTGCTTTGTTACCATAAGGATTTTTGCTAGAACAGAACCTACACCATCTACAGGTAACAAAAAATCCAGTTTTGTTACCATAAGGATTTTTGCTAGAACAGAACCAGGCTGGTCAGATTCAAATATAAAACTAAGTTTTGTTACCATAAGGATTTTTGTTAGAATATTGATTTGTGATTAAATATTGCTTATTTATCTTGTGCTACATTGACTACCACATACTCACATATACCCTCTGTTCTTATTGGAAAACCCCCAACCAACAAGGCCTGAGCTAATGATATTTGTGCAGTGCATGAATGCTTCTTTTCCGTAATTACCCGCAAAGTTGGGTTGTAGGTGGTAAGAGAAAGATAGTGGAAACATTTGACCGTTGTGGGTGTGACCACTGAGTTGAGGTTGACATTGTTTTTAATGTTTTCTCTTGTTCCTTGTGGTTGATGGTCTAGGACGATGCTGTAGCCTTTTGTTTTCTTTCGATTTTTGTTTGTGTAGTCTTTTCTGCCGATTAGAGTTATGTTGTTTAATTGTACTTCTTAATCATTTAGAATGATAATGTTGTTTTTTGTGAATTTTATCTTGTTTTCGTGATTGCAATAAACAGGGGCAACTTTAGTAAGTCTTTTGAGTTGTTTAAATAGGATTTCCATATCATCTTTGGATGTGGATTCATCCACGAAGTCTTTGCCAAGTAGATAGAAATTTGGTGTTTGTGATTTCTTTTGTTGTTGTGATGTTGTAGATGGCTTTATATGTACGCATATTCCAACAATTTAATAGTAATACGATACAAATGGTGTATCGTATTTTTTTTATTGGATTTATTCTTTAAAAGATTGTTTAGTAATATACATAATCCGATTTCTAGAATGAGAAATCCCATTTGAAGATAGATCATGTTATCACTTCCTTTTGGCCTTATCTTACACCATTGTTAGAAAGATTTCTTAGTTTATGCAGTATAATAAAGTTGGTGAGACTATGTATAAAATAATGATTGTCGAAGATGATGAACTCATCTCAAAAAAGTTAGAATCGTTTCTTGAATCTTGGAATTATTCAGTTTGTCGAGTTACTGATTTTTATAATGTGATGGATACATTTCATTCCTTTAATCCAGACTTAGTATTAATGGATATAACACTGCCTTATTTGAATGGATATTTGTGGACGGAAAAGATTCGTGAAGAATCCAAAGTTCCAATTATCTTTATTTCAAGCGCTACAGACAATATGAGTATTGTGATGGCTATCTCTAAGGGTGCGGATGATTTTGTGTGCAAACCATTTGATTTAAATGTTTTAGCTGCTAAAATTACGGCAATATTAAGACGTAGCTATGACTTTGTATCTAATCATAATATTCTTGAATATCAAGGTGTACGCTTTAATTTAGATGATAATACAGTAAGTTTTCAATCTTCTCAAATGGAACTGAGTAAGAATGAGGCGAAGATACTTCGACTGCTCATGGAAAAGAAGGGGACGATTGTATCTCGAGATCGTTTGATGGAATATTTGTGGAAGACGGATTTTTATGTGGATGAAAATGCATTAAGCGTGAATGTGAATCGTTTGCGTAAAAAGTTAGAGAGTATTGGCATTGTGGATTTTATTCAAACAAAAAAAGGGTTGGGATATAAGATATGAAATTATTTGGCCATTATTTAAAAGATCGATTGTTTTTTATAATGATTTATGTTGTAAGTGTTTTGATCTGTTTATGTGTATTTAAATTATATAATCTAGAACTTGAAGCTTTTACATATGCCTTTATGATTTTATGTGTATTGTTGGTGGTTTGTTTCTTATTTGATTACTACAAATATTATAAGAAACACCAAACACTAGTAACGCTTCAATCCAATAGTAATGTTTCTTTGTCTTGTGATCTTCAAGATTCTTCATTGATGGGAGAAGACTATCATAAAATCTTAGTGGCTATGAAAGACGATCATGATGAGTATGTTATTTCTTCGGAAAATAAAATGCATGATCTAGAAGATTATTTTACGATGTGGGTGCATCAGGCTAAACTTCCCATTGCCGCTATGAAATTACTACTTGAAGATGAGAACTTAAGTCGTAGTGAAATTAAGTTGCAACTCTTACGTATGGATCAATATACAGACATGGTTTTAGCCTATTTACGCTTACATAGTACGCACACCGATTTCTTATTTAAAGAATTAGAATTGGATGATTTAATTCGACAATCGATTCGTCGCTTTTCTACAGAATTTATTCGTAAACACATTCAGTTGAGTTTTAAAGAAACCGGGGATGTGATATTGAGTGATGAAAAGTGGCTTGTGTTTGTGTTGGAACAAATTCTTTCGAATAGTCTTAAATATACAAAAGAAAATGGTTTGATATCTATATATATGAAGTCTAAACATATTTTAGTGATTGAAGATAATGGTATAGGTATTAGTGCAAGTGATCTAAGTCGTGTATTTGAAAAGGGATATACAGGCATGAATGGGCGTAGTGATAAAACAGCAAGTGGTCTAGGTCTATATTTATGTAAGAATATTTTAGATATGTTGAATCATAAAATTCGAATTGAATCAAATGTTGGTAAAGGCACTCGAGTGATATTAGATCTTACGCATTTTGAAGGAAGAATTGAGTAATCTTACAATCTTGTAAGGATAGTGTTAGCTGAATCGATGGCTGTATTTTTGGATTCTTTGTAGAATTTTGGTGTACATGGAGGTAATGAATATGGCATTATTAGAAGTAAAAAATTTGAAAAAAGTATATACAACAAGATTTACACAGAATCAAGTACAGGCATTGACCAACGTTAATTTTAGTGTGAATAAAGGTGAATATGTAGCTATCATGGGTGAGTCTGGATCTGGTAAGACAACCTTATTAAATATCTTGGCTGCTTTAGATAAACCAACAAGCGGACAAGTCTTACTACATGGTAAAGATATTACGCATATTTCAGAAAAGGAAATTGCGAACTTTCGAAGAGAACATTTAGGCTTTGTATTCCAAGATTTTAATTTATTAGATAATTTTAATAATCGCGATAATATTTTCTTGCCTTTAGTTTTAAGTAAGAAAAAATATCCAGAAATGAAAAAAAGATTGGAACCCATCGCAAAACAATTAGGGATTGAGAATATTTTAGATAAGTTTCCATATGAAATCAGTGGTGGACAAAAGCAGCGTGTAGCTGTTGCTCGTGCCATCATCACAAATCCAGATCTAATTCTGGCCGATGAGCCAACGGGGGCTTTGGATTCAAAGAGTACAGAGGAACTTTTACATTTGTTTGGAACCATCAATGCGAATCAACAGACGATTGTAATGGTAACTCATTCGACAAAGGCTGCAAGTCATGCGTCTCGCGTTCTGTTTATTAAGGATGGAAAGATCTTCCATGAAATTTATAAAGGAAATAAAAATTTAGATCAGATGTACCAATGTATTAGTGATACATTGACACTACTAGCTACAGGTGGTGTGCATCATGAGTAGAGCTTTCTATTTAAATTTAGCTGTAGATAATTTGAAGAAGAATGCGCGTACCATCATTCCTTATATATTAACGAGTGTCTTAACGACAATGATGTTGTATATGGTTGTTTCTTTGGCAAACAATCCAAACTTAAATGAGATGTTAGGGGCAATGACACTAACGCAGATGTTAGGCTTTGGGGTTGTCATTATTGAAATCTTTGCGTTTATCTTCTTGTTCTATACACATAGCTTTTTAATTAAAAGAAGACAAAAAGAGTTCGCGCTATTCTCTATATTAGGAATGGAAAAGAAACACTTAGCTCGCGTCTTGTTTTATGAAACTGCGATTACTTTATTTGTATCATTAGCTTTAGGTATTGGTTTAGGTATCTTGTTTGATAAAGCGATGTTTTTAATCATCGCAAAAATGATTGGTGCAGATATTATACTTGGTTTCTATTTCTCATTTATAGGTATGAGACAATGTGTTCTTGTGATTGGATTGATTTATATTTTGATTTATTTCTATTCTATGATTCGTATTCATATTTCAAGTCCAATTGAATTGCTTCATTCGAGTCATATGGGTGAAAAAGAGCCTAAGGCAAAATGGTTTCTATCTATTGTTGGTATTCTTTGTCTAGGTATTGGATACTATTTATCAATTACGACTAAAAATCCTTTAACGGCATTCTATTTTTTCTTTGTGGCTGTTGTACTTGTCATTATTGGAACGTATTTATTGTTTACATCTATATCAGTGACTTTCTTAAAATTAATGAAAAAAAATAAGAATTACTACTATAAGACAAATCACTTTATTAGTATTTCTGGCATGATGTATCGTATGAAACAAAATGCCGTAGGACTAGCCAATATTTGTATTCTTTCAACGATGGTCTTAGTGATGTTGTCTACAACACTAAGTATGTGGTCAAGTATTGATCGTGTTGTGGATTCACAATATCCTAGAAGTGTAATGGGAAATGGATATGGGGATGCTTCCAATATTGATTTTGATGAAATGAATGAAGAATTGATTCGTATGGGCATTGTTCCAAAGAATCTTCTTGCGTATAAGAGATTGGATTATGCTGGATATTTAAAGAATGGAACTTTGATTACGGATTATCGGAATGAGGGGATGAATGCGGTAAATGAAATTCAAGAATTTTATTGCCTTCCACTAAAGGATATTCAGGATTATGAAAATATTAAGGGTTCTTTAAAACCAAATGAAATCTATGTGTATTCTAATGCAGAGACGATTAAGAAAAAGACTTTGTCTTTATTTGGAAAAGAATATGTTGTAAAAAAACAATTGGATCATTTGAAGATGGATGAGAGTAATCCTAATGTGACAGAACATTATTATATTATTGTGAATTCAGAAAAGACTTTAGAGAAGATGCAACAAGATCAGATACATGTGTATGGCGATAATGCGAGTGCAATACGTGCTTATTATTCGTTTGATTGTGATGCGAATGAGCGTGAAGTTATTAAAAAGTTAGGTCAGAATGAGAATATAAATGATTTTATTTGGTTAAGTAAATTGGATCAGAAACAAGGTTTGATTGAATTATATGCAGGCATCTTATTTATTGGAATCTTCTTAAGCTTTTTATTCATCATGGCAACCATTCTGATTATGTACTATAAACAAATTACAGAAGGCTATGAAGATAAGGATCGTTTTGAGATCATGCAAAAAGTAGGACTTGAACAACAAGATGTAAAGAAGGCTATTCATTCACAGGTATTAACGGTATTCTTTATGCCTTTACTTGTGGCAGGGCTTCATGTTTGTTTTGCGTATCCAATGATTGAAAAGCTACTTCATTTATTATTTGTGAGTGATTCATGGCTTTATATTCGTACGACAATATTCTGTTTTGTGGCCTTTGCGCTAGTCTACATTGTGATTTATGTATTAACTTCAAAAATCTATTATGGAATTGTAAAAAGAAATGTTTAATTGGATATTAGGGTTTCTCTTGATTGGATTATGTATCTATATTTATTATGTAAATCATCATGGAAAATAGTACTCGAATAGAGTACTATTTTTTTAGGTGATATATATGTTTATTAGTGGATTTGACATCTTGTGGGATGAAATTGATGATTATGTGGCCGATATTAAAAGTATTCGAAGTATTGATCAATTAACTTTTACTAAGCCGGTCACTTTCTTTTGTGGCGAAAATGGAAGTGGTAAATCCACTTTATTAGAGGCTCTTGCGATTAAAAATGGATTGAATCCAGAAGGTGGAACAAGGAACTATGATTTTTCTACGTATGATTCGTATTCTAGTTTGCATAAACATATGCGTTTGTGGCGTTCTAGAAAACCGGATTGGATGTATTTCTTGCGTGCAGAAAGCTTTTATAATGTCGCGACAAAAGAAATGGAATATAGTGGTGTTTTTTCTGAAAGATATCATGATCAATCGCATGGTCAGAGTTTCTTTTCTGTATTGATGAAACAAACAAATAAAAATGGATTATACTTTCTAGATGAACCCGAAGCAGCTTTATCTTGTCAGAATCAATTGGCCTTACTCTATTTGATTGAGGAATGTGTGAAACAAAATTGTCAATTTATCATTGCGACACACTCACCTATATTATTGGGATTTCCGGGTGCACAAATCTTATCGTTTGATGATGGTAAGGTAGAAGAAGTGGATTATAAATCAACTTCTAGCTATCAAACAATGAAATTGTTTTTGGATCGGTATGATTATTTTGTGAAAGATATTCAAGAGAATAATGAAGGAGGGATATTGTGATTAAATTAATTGCGATTGGAAAGAATAAGGATAAGGCGTTACAGTCTTTAGAAAAAGAATATATGAAGCGATTGTCGGCTTTTTGTAAGTTTAGTGAAATCGAAGTCAAGGATGAAGCAAATGAGCATGTTTCTAGAGAAGCTGAAGTTTTATTGGTGAAGGAAAAAGAGGGGAATCGTGTTCTAGAAAAATTATCGGATCAAGATTTTGTAGTATTGCTTGATCTTCATGGCAAAATGATTGATTCTGAGACGTTTGCGAAAAATTTGGATACTTGGCAAATGAAGCATTCAAATATTGTTTTTGTGATTGCAGGAAGCTTGGGTCCAAGTGAAAAATTAGTTTCTAGAGCGAATTATCGTTGGAAATTATCGGATCTAACTTTTACACATTTAATGACGCGAGTCTTGATGTTGGAGCAGATTTATCGTGGTTTTATGATCAATAATGGTCGTAATTATCACAAGTAAGTGATGAAAGCGCTTTTTGTGAAAGATTTTACTTGTGAAAAACTAGTCAATCAATTTATGTAGTGATATAATGGATGTGCAAAAAAATGACAGTAGGAGGAATATACATGACAAAGAGAACTGTTAAAGACCTTGATGTAGCTGGAAAAAAGGTCATCGTACGTTGTGATTTTAACGTGCCAAGAAAAGATGGTGTTATCACTGATGATAACCGTATCGTAATGGCTTTACCTACAATTAAATATTTAGTAGAAAACAAAGCTAAAGTTATTTTGATGTCTCACTTAGGAAAAGTTAAGACTGAAGAAGACAAAGCTAAAAACAACTTGGAATGCGTAGCCGTACGTTTACAAGAATTGTTACCAGATGTAAAAGTAACTTTCTGCCCAGTAACTCGTGGTGAAGAATTAGAAAACGCTGTAAATGCATTAGCTGATGGTGAAATCGTATTAATGCAAAATACTCGTTACGAAAAAGGCGAAAGCAAAAACGATCCTGAATTAGGTGCATATTGGGCTAGCTTAGGTGAAGTATTCGTTGAAGATGCATTCGGATCTGTTCACCGTGCTCACGCTTCTACTGTAGGTATCCCTACAAATATTAAAGAAAACGGATTAGGATTCTTAGTAGAAAAAGAAGTTACAATGTTAGGAAAAGCTGTTGATGAACCAGCTCACCCATTCGTAGCTATCATTGGTGGATCTAAAGTATCTAGTAAGATCGATGTTGTTGACAACTTATTGAAAAAAGCTGATAAAGTTATCATCGGTGGTGGAATGGCATATACATTCTCTAAAGCTGTTGGTGGTTCAATCGGTACTTCATTGGTTGAAGATGACAAATTAGATTTAGCAAAAGAATATTTAGAAAAAGCTGGAGACAAATTAGTTCTTCCTGTAGATAACGTAATCGCTGATGCATTTAGTGAAGAAGCTAACACTAGTGTTGCTGATGCTGGACAAATTCCTGATGGATGGATGGGATTAGATATTGGTCCTAAATCTGTTGAATTGTTCAAAGAAACTTTAGCTGGTGCTAAAACTGTAGTATGGAATGGACCTATGGGTGTATTCGAAATGCCTAAATTCGCTAAAGGTACTGAAGAAGTATGTAAAGCAATCTCTGAATTACCAGAAGCTATTACAGTAATCGGTGGTGGAGATTCTGCTGCTGCTGCAAAACAATTAGGATATGCAGACAAATTCTCTCACGTTTCAACTGGTGGTGGAGCTAGTTTGGAATATATGGAAGGTAAAACATTACCTGGTATCGCTATTATCAGCGAAAAGTAATAAGGAGATGTACTTAAGATGAGAAAACCTATTATCGTTGGAAACTGGAAAATGAATAAAAACAACGCTGAAACAAAAGCTTTCTTCGAAGCTGTTGATGGTGTTGCTGCTAGCGAAAATGCTACTTATGGAATTGGATGTCCATTTACTGATTTAAGAACTGCATTGGATCACGCTAAAAACTTAGTTGTAGCTGCTGAAAACTGCCACTTTGAAGATAGTGGAGCTTTCACTGGTGAAGTTAGTGTTCCTATGTTAGAAGAAATGGGAGTTAAATACTGCATTATCGGTCACTCAGAACGTCGTGAAATGTTCGGTGATACAGATGAAACAGTAAACAAAAAAGCAAAACGTTTGATTAAAGCTGGAATCACTCCAATCTTATGTGTTGGTGAAACAGAAGCTGATTATGATGCTGGAAACTCAGAAAAAGTAATTCGTGAAGAATTAGCTGGTTCTTTAGCTGACTTATGTCCAAAATGTGTTGGTGAAATGGTAATTGCTTACGAACCAATCTGGGCTATCGGAACTGGAAAATCTGCTTCAGTTGAAATTGCTGAAAACTGCTGTAAAATCGTACGTGACCAAGTTAAGGTTATGTATGGTGAAGAAGCTGCTGAAAAAGTACGTATCCAATATGGTGGAAGTGTTAAACCTAATAACATCGTTGAATACATGGCTCAACCAGATATCGATGGTGCATTAATTGGTGGTGCTAGCTTGAAAGAAGATAGCTTCACAGAAATCATTGAAAAAACAAAATAATTGATGATTATATAGGCCTCTTTGAGGCCTTTTATTTTTAGCTGTTTCTAACCAAAAATAAATTTAAGGGTTGTTTGTGAGGTGGTTTCGTGATAAACTAATCATGAACTATTTTAAATAGGGGGTAGAATAAAATGAACTTTGTAGAAAATAATGGTAAAAAAGTCGCAGCAATTCTTTGTGTAGCATCTGCTTTCCCTGTTGTCGCAACAGTGGTTGCAGCCAAGGAAGAACCAGGATGGCATGGCGATCGTTACGTAAACGAAGATAAAACTGTAGCTAAAGGATGGCAAGAAATTGAAGGAAAATCTTACTATTTCTCAGAAGATGGTACAGTAAACTCTTCAAAAACTGAAAATGCCACTACAGCAAGTGTTTCAAGTAACATTACGGGGGAAGTGAAAGAAACAGTAACAACAGCTAGTCAAGAAGCTGTAAAACAAGAAACAGAAGAAAAAGCAGTTGTAGAAGAAACACCTGTTCAAACTGAAGAAGTTAAAACAGAAACAACAGATACAACAACGGATACTACTGAAACTCCAGAAGCTCCTGCAGCTCCAGTAGAAACACCTAGTGTTGATACAACAACTCAGACTCCAGAACAGGATCCAACTCCTGCTCCAGAAGCTCCTGCAGCTCCAGTAGAAACACCTAGTGTTGATACAACAACACAAGCTCCAGAACAGAATACAACACCTGCTCCTGCAGCTCCAGAGCAAACACCAGAGCAAAATCCAACACCTGCTCCTGCTGCTCCAGAACAAACACCAGAGCAAAATCCAACACCTGCTCCAGAACAGACTCCAGCTCCAGAAGAAACTGTAACCCCTGCTCCAGAACAAACAGCTTCTAGCTTAGGTGATCGTATTTCTTCATCCGCTCAAGAATTAGTCGGTGTAACGAATGGATTATGGTGTACGCAAGTTGTACAACAAGCATTAGCAAATGCGGGTGTAAGTGATGCTTATCAATTATGGCCAGATCAATATCAAGGTGTATATGGTTATTATACAGATAGTCCTTTAGCTGGTGACTTGATTTACTACAACAATGGTGGACGTGGCGTTGACCACATCGCTATCTATATTGGAAATGGACAAGCTGTACATGGAAACTACAATGGTAAAACTGTAATAGCTGATGCATATCAAAGTGGTATGGGTAATCCACAATATATTCGTGTAGTAAGATAATTGAATTTTTAAGCTTGGCAATTTGCCAGGCTTTTTTTTATATCTTTTGTATTGTATAATATGATGTAGTTTTGGAGGCTATTATATATGAATGAAGCATATAAAAATCTTTTAGAGAGAAGAAGTGTTCGAAAATATAATGATAAAAAGGTCAGTCATGACTTAATTGAAAAAATTGTATATGCAGGTCAATTTGCACCTAGTGGAATGAATCGTCAAATCTATGCTTTTGTGGTTGTCGAAGATGAAGAGTTAGTTAAAGTGTTATCTAGAATGAATGCAGAAGCTATGAATTCATCGTCAGATCCTTTTTATGGAGCTAAAAGTATGATTATTGTATTTGCGGATTCAAATGCACCGACATATTTATATGATGGAGCCTTAGCTATGGGAAATCTAATGAATGCAGCTAATGCTTTAGGCGTCGATTCATGTTGGATTCACCGTGCTAAAGAAGTTTTTGAAACGGGTTTTGGTAAAGAATTAAAGCGAAAATGGGGCTTACCAGAATCTTATGAAGGAATTGGCCATTGTATTTTAGGTTATCGTGCAAATACGCTTGACAAGCGTGCTGAAAGAACTTCTAAGGTGATTTATGCATAATATACGTATTGGACAAGCTGTAGATATTCATCAACTTCAAGAGGGTAGAAAACTCATTCTAGGCGGTGTAGAAATCGAACATTCAAAAGGTTTGTTAGGACATTCAGATGCCGATGTTTTAGTACATGCGGTAGGTGAAAGTATTTTAGGAGCACTCGCACTAGGGGATTTAGGAAAGCATTTTCCGGATACGGATCCTAAATATAAAGGAGCAAATAGTTTAGATTTATTGGCTCATATCTATGAAATGATGAATGAAATGGGTTACCAGATTGGAAATGTGGATGCGACAATCTTGGCAGAAAGACCGAAAATGGCACCACACATTATGGCTATGCGAAAAAATATTGCAGCTGTTTTACATTGTGATATGGAAGACATTTCCATTAAGGCTACGCGTGGAGAAAAGCTAGGCTTTGTAGGAAATGAAGAGGGCATAGTGAGTTTAAGTGTTTGTATATTGGAGAAAAAAAGATGAGAGTTGTAATTCAAAGGGCAAAAAACGCAAAATGCACAGTTGAAGGGCAAGTGACAGGACAAATTGATCATGGCTATTGTATTTTTGTAGGTTTTAATAATGAGGATACAGAAGAAATCATTGATAAAATGATTCATAAAATTTTATTTTTACGTATTTTTGAAGATGAAAATGGGAAGATGAATAAATCGATTCAAGATGTAAATGGTAGTATTCTATCTATTTCACAATTTACTTTATATGCTGATTGTAAAAAGGGGAATCGCCCAAGTTTTACAAATGCAGGAAAGCCAGATTTAGCTACAGTATTATATGATCAATTTAATCAGAAGTTACAAGATCAAGGTATGCATGTAGAAAAGGGGATTTTTGGTGCCGATATGAAGATTGAATTGTTGAATGATGGTCCAGTTACAATTGTATTGGATTCGAAGGAGTTATTTTAATGGAAATTATATATGGAAATATATTGGCAGAAAGTATTAAGTCTTCAATGAAACAAAAGATTGATGACATTCGTGCCCAAAATAAAAGATTACCTTTATTAAGTGTAGTTCTTGTAGGAAATAATCCGGCAAGTATGTCTTATGTTCGTGGTAAAGAAAAGGCTTGTTCTTCAATAGGAATGCTTCAAAAAACGATTCGCTTAGATGAAAATGTATCGCAAGAAGAATTGAGTAATGTGATTATGGAGCTAAATCTAGATCCGGAAGTGGATGGTATTTTAGTACAGATGCCACTACCAGAACATTTAGATGAAACGGCCGCATTAGAATTGATTGATCCACAAAAAGATGTGGATGGATTACACCCTATGAATGCCGGGTGTTTATTGACAAATCGTCCAGGCTTTATTCCATGTACTCCACAAGGTGTGATGGCTATGTTAGATTCGATTGGATATAAAGATTTATCGGGAAAACGTGCTGTTGTTTGTGGAAGAAGTAATTTAGTTGGAAAACCCGTCGCGTTATTGCTTCAAAATCGCAATGCGACAGTTACAATTGTACATTCGAAAACACCAAATATTGAACAGATTGCTTCACAAGCGGATGTTTTGATTGTTGCGATGGGTGTTAGTCAAATGGTCAATGAAAATTGGGTAAAAGAAGGAGCTGTCGTGATTGATGTGGGAATCAATCGTGTCAATGGAAAACTTGTTGGGGATTGTGACTTCGAATCGGTTGCGAAAAAGGCAAGTTATGTAAGTCCTGTGCCAAAAGGTGTTGGTCCAATGACGGTTTGTATGTTATTATCGAATACGCTAGATGCATATAAAATGCATACGCAAGGAGAATAATTATGGAATATGGATTAAATGATATTGTTGAAATGAAAAAAGAGCATCCTTGTCATAAGTCCACAGAATGGAAAATTATTCGCATGGGTGCTGATATTCGAATTAAGTGTTTGGGTTGTGGAGCAAGTGTTTTGATGCCTAGACAAAAATTTGAAAAGAAATTAAAAAAAGTAATTCGACATGAAGAAGAATAGAGAGGATGTATTGAATTATGCCATTAACTGCAGGAATTGTTGGTCTTCCTAACGTAGGAAAATCGACTTTATTTAACGCTATCACAAAATCTCAAGTGGAAGCTGCAAACTATCCATTTGCGACAATTCAGCCAAATGTAGGTGTTGTAGAAGTACCAGACTATCGTATTGATCGTTTAGTTGAAATCTTCAATCCTAAAAAAACGATTTATACAACATTTGAATTTACTGATATTGCAGGATTAGTAAAGGGAGCAAGTCAAGGTGAAGGTTTGGGTAACCAATTCTTATCGAACATTCGTTTAACAGATGCGATTTGTCACGTAGTTCGTTGTTTTGACAATCCGGATATTACACACGTAGAAAATAGTGTGGATCCAATTCGTGATATTGAAATTATCAACTTAGAATTGACTTTGGCTGACCTTCAAACGATTGAAAATCGTAGAAGTAAGATTGAACGTAAGGCTAAGACAAACAAAGATAAAGAATCATTGGATGAACTTGCTTTATTGGATCGTCTTCAACCTGTTTTAGAAGAAGGAAAACCAGCACGTTCATTAGAATTAAATGAAGAAGAACAAATTTTGATGAAGGGTTATAACTTATTGACCGCAAAACCTATGATTTATGTTGCCAACTTAGATGATGAAGGTATTATGGATCCAGATTCATGTGCTTACTACAATCAAGTAAAAGAATATGCTGCAAGTCAAAATAACCAAGTCGTTGCCTTGTGTGCGCAAATGGAAGAGGAATTGTCTGGTTTAGATAAAGAAGAAAAAGATGCGTTCTTAGAAGAATTAGGTGTTGAAACTTCTGGCTTAGATCAATTGATTCAAGAAGCCTATTCCGTATTAGATTTATGTACATTCTTAACGGCTGGAGAAGATGAATGTCGTGCATGGACATTCAAAAAAGGTATGAAAGCACCAGATTGTGCTGGTGTTATCCACACAGATTTCAAAAAAGGCTTTATTCGAGCAGAAGTATATCGCTTTGATGATATTGATGAATTGGGTAGTGAATTAGCTATTAAAGAAGCAGGACGTTTACGTCTAGAAGGAAAGGATTATGTCGTTCAAGATGGCGATGTAATGCACTTTAGATTTAATGTTTAGTCTACAAAGTATTGTCTATTTGGTGATTGCCGTTATTCTATCTATGTCAATTCATGAAACAGCTCATGGCTTAGTTTCTTATTGGATGGGAGATCCAACCGCTAAATTAGAGGGAAGATTAAGTCTAAATCCTTTTAAACATGTGGATTGGCTAGGCTTAGTTTGTCTATTGATCTGTGGATTTGGATGGGCAAAACCCGTTCCGATTGATGCAAGATATTATAAAGACGCAAAAACAGGGATTATTTGGACTAGTTTTGCGGGGCCTGTCGCAAATTTTCTTTTAAGCTTTATTTGTATATTCCTATTTTATGCACTTTATAAATTTGCACCTCAATTTATGATGACAAGTGTTGGTTATTTTGTATCAAACACATTGACCTATACAGGACTTATTTCTACGGGATTTGGAATTTTTAACTTAATTCCAGTTCCACCACTAGATGGATCGAAAATATTATTTTCATTTTTACCAGATGATAAGTATTATAAATTTATTGATGGTGCACCATGGATGAACATCTTATTTATCTTTTTGATTTTTACAGGTCTATTAGATTATCCGTTAGGTATGTTACGTTCAAATATGATTCAATTTTTTGAGATGATCGCAAAGATGATTTTAGGTTTCTAAAGTCATCTTTTTTAAACGCTTTCACAAAAAAATGACATTTTACTAAAAATTAACATAAATTTAATATTGTTTTGACATTATTTTTATTGCATAATAAAGACGTCGCAATGTGGAATTTTTGCGTGAAAAAATTGAAAATAAAATATTCATTTTATAAAAGGAGTTCAAGATGGAAATAGTTACAATGGTCTTATCCCTATTAGGTGGCATTGCGTTATTTTTGTTCGGTATGTCTTTAATGGGCGATGGACTAAAAAGCGTAGCTGGTAATAAGTTAGAAGCATTCTTGTACAAGATGACAAACACAAGTCTAAAAGGTGTTGCCCTAGGTGCAGGTGTTACTTCTGTTATTCAATCTAGTAGTGCTACGACAGTAATGGTCATTGGTTTTGTTAACTCAGGTATGATGAAACTAAGACAAGCAATCGGTATTATTATGGGTGCTAATATTGGTACAAGTATTACCGGATGGATATTGTGTTTATCTTATGTTGGTGGATCTAGTGGTATTGCGAGCTTATTTTCAACAGCTACGATCACAACATTGTTTGCGTTTATTGGTATTTGTTTAAAAACATTTGGAAAACGTACTACACATAAAAATGTTGGAAATATCATGCTTGGTTTTGCGATTTTAATGACAGGTATGCAACAAATGAGTGGTGCTGTTTCACCTTTAAGAACAAATGAAACATTCATTAGTATGCTTACAATGTTCTCAAATCCAATTATGGGTATTCTTGTTGGTATTTTGTTTACAGCTGTTTTACAAAGTGCAAGTGCTGCAATTGGTATTTTGCAGGCACTATCTATGACAGGCTCATTGACATTTGCGGCAGCCTTCCCAATTAACTTAGGAATTGGTATTGGTGCTGCATGTCCAGTGTTGATTTCTGCTTTAAGTGCAAATAAGAATGGTAAACGTACCGCATTAGAATATTTGATCAATGACTTATTTGGTATGATTATTTGGTCTATCTTATTCTATGGTTCAAATCTATTTATGCACTATGATTTTTTGAATAAAGTTATGTCTCCAATCAATATTGCATTAATGAATACAGCGATTCGTTGTGGAAATGTATTAGTTTTATTCTGGTTCATTCCTCAAATTGAAAAATTATTGATGCGTATTGTCAAAGACAGTCCAGAAGATCTAGCAGAACAGGCTGACTTTGATTTATTAGAAGAACGTTTGATTCCTTATCCTGCCCTAGCTATTGCTCAATGTCATCGTGTTATGAATGGTATGGCTAAAAAGGTTCGTAATAATGTGAATCGTTCAATGAACTTGATCAATGAATTTAGACCGGAAAAATATGAGAAAGTACATCGTAAAGAAACATTGATTGATAAATATGAAGCACGTTTAGGTTCTTATTTGATGCAACTTACAAAACAAGCATTAAATACTGAACAAACAAGACAAGCCTCATTATATCTTCATACTATTAGTGACTTTGAAAGAATCGGTGATCACGCGGCAGATATTGCCGAGATGTCAAAGAGTATCAATGAAAATCGTATGGAAATGTCAGAAGCTGCTATGGATGAATTAAACCTTGTCATGGAAGCAGTTCGTGAATCGATGAATATGACATACCATGCATATCTAGAAGATGATTTAGATTTGGCTCGACGTGTATCTCCACTTGGAATTGTCATTCGTGGACTATGTGATGAAATGAAATTACGTCACGTTGAACGTTTATCTCAAGGAAACTGTGGACTTGAAGAAGGTACAGTATTCAATGATTTATTGAATAGTTTAAACCGTATTGCCACACACTGTGCAAGTAGTATGGTGGCCTTGGTCAAGATTCGTGAAAAAGATACAGATATCCATATTCACGATTCAAAGGTATATGCGATCGACGGTGACGATTATAAAACGACGTTGGCTGAATATCGAGAAAAATATGATCTTGGACAAAGGGAAGGTCGTATTGTAAGTATGGAAGACGATCAAGTTGAATAGAAATTAAAAAAGGGCCTGAGAAATCAGGCCTTTGATGTATCAATTTGAATGTCACATTTGTCTTGGATTGAAAAAGTATTAAAATAGGCTTCTTCTAAAGGAATCCAGCGTTGAATGAAATTATTCAACATCTTTGGATTTCTTTTTCTTAGTCTTTCTATTTGTTCATCTTTATTGACTGTTAAGAAAACGGAAAAATCATAATATTTTTGAAGACTAGAATGCATAGAATAAGAGCCTTCAATGACATTAAATGGTTTATATGGAATTAAAATAGCATGCTCTATAGACATCGTTGAACAATTGAATTTACGCAACTTTACATCTTCATGTTTTGATAATGGAATCAATATCTCTTGTTCAAAACGTTCATGATCCACATTTTCTCCAGGACTTTCAAGCCTTTCTTTTGTCCTTTGAAAAGGTTGTAGAAAGAAATCATCCATTTTAAATACGTTACAGTCATATATTTGTTTAAGTAAGTCTGCAAGTGTAGTCTTACCAGAAGCACAACGACCATCAATTGAAATCATAGAAGGATGGTTGTTGTCTATATATTTGAATAGTTCTAAAAATGGAATATATTTTTTGTGAATCAAACGATATGCAGGATGATACAATTGATTGAACGTATCTGAATGATGAATTACAGGATACCCCTCTTTTTTCCATTTTAAAAGTAAATCCTTAGATTTTTCGAATGAAAAGGGAAGAGTATTGTCGAAGATAAGATCTAAAAGAGTTTGAATCTTATCTTCAAGTTGTTTGATCCCATTTTTTTCTTGTTGGCATGATCGTATAAATAAGGTACTTAGTGTGTTTACATTTAAGCCATAATTCAAATGTAGACGAATATAGTCACCATCTAATTCTTCAATTGAATTTGAAGAATCTTGATGATTTTGTAGTTCTTGTTCAATATTTGATTTAACTGTAGAAAAATCAGAAACAAGGTGTTCACATCCAAAACTACTTTGGTACAAAAACTTCATAAGGTCTTGTAATTCAAGTTGTGGATATAATTTAAATTGATTAAGTATATATTCTTTTGTGTTCATAGAAATTATTTTATCATATTCTTTTCTTTTTGATTATAGATAAAAACTATAACAAGTGCATATTTTTAAATATTATAAATAATCAATAAGAAATGATAAAATGATGTTGTTGGAGGAAATTGACTAATGTTGAATATTAAATATGATATTGTAGGATCTTTTTTAAGACCACAAGAAATTAAAGAGGCTCGTGCTAAATTTAATAATAATGAAATCACATATGAACAATTGCGTGATATTGAAGATGAACAAATCGCAAAGTTGGTTGCCAAAGAAGTACAGCACGGCTTGAAGTTTGTGACGGATGGAGAATTCCGTCGTCGCTGGTGGCATTTGGATTGGCTAAAAGAATTTGATGGTTTTACGACAAAACACTTAGACAAGTTCATTAATGGAAGAAACAATCATATTGAATTGGGTATGATTGAAGGAAAGATCTTCTATGATCCAAATAAGGCACATAAAGAAATGTACGCATGGGATTTCTTAAAGAAGGAAGCAAGTAAATATGGTGTAGAAGCCAAGAAATGTATTTCTGGACCAAACATGATTTTGATTGATCATTTCTTACAACTAGGCATTAAAGATACACCATATTATGGTACGGATATTGAAGCGGTGATTGAAGATATTGGATTGGCATATCAAGCAGCCATTCGTGATTTCTATAATCATGGTTGTCGCTATATTCAAATTGATGATACTTCATGGACATATATGATTGACGATACGTTTGTATCAAAGGTAGAAGGTTTGGGTTATACAAAAGCACAAGTACTAGATTGGTTTGTGCGTGTAAGTACAAAGGCTTTAGAAAATCGTCCAGAAGATATGCAGATCGCAACACATTTCTGTAAAGGAAACTTCAAAGGAAATCCATTATTCCATGGATTCTATGATACGATTGCTAAATCGGTCGCAAGTATTCCATACGATGGTTATTTTGTAGAATATGATGATGCTCGTAGTGGAACCTTTGATCCTTGGGCTGTTTTAAAAGGCACAGACCGTACATTTGTAGCTGGCTTGATTTCGACTAAGCGTAAAGAATTAGAAGAGCATGATGCGATTAAAGCTCGTTATGAACAAGCTAAAGCTGTAGTTGGTGAGAATATTGCACTTTCTCCACAATGTGGATTTGCCTCTGTTGAAGAAGGTAACTGCATTGATGAAGAAACACAATGGAAGAAAATTGATTTATTGGTATCTTGCCAAGACTTCATTTAAGGGAAATCTTTAGATTTCTCTTTTTTTCACAAAAAAAGGAACAATTATTTGTTCCCGTAGTATGAATTTAAGAAAGATTCTTTGAATTCTTTAAATGTACCATCTAAAATAGCTTGTCTAGCCTGTTCTGTAAGACGAATGATGAAACGAAGATTATGTATCGAAGCTAGTTCAAAATATTTGGCAGATTCTGTGCGGTCTTGTGATTTCCAAAGTCTTCTTAATTCGCCTAATGTGATTTTACTTTGACATGTTGGACAATCACATCCTTCATCAATGATTTCATCGCTATCTCTATATTTAGATAGATTGATAGGACCATGCATTGTATACAATCTTCCATGTCTTGCCTCTCTTGTAGGGGCTACACAATCAAATGTATCTGCACCATTTTCAGTTCCAATCAAAATATCATCTGGATGAGATAAACCTAATAAATGTCTTGGCTTATTTTCAGGTAGTTCTTCGTTACACCAAGTTAAAATATCGCCTAATGTTTCTTTTAAGAAGGCACCACCTAATCCATAACCATCAAAATCCATTTGTGCATACTTTTTACATGTAGATCTTCTAAGATCTTCCCAACGCCCACCTTGAATTACGCCATATAGAGATTGGTGATAGCCTAAATCATCACAATGTTTCTTATGTTCATCTAGACTTCTCTTTGCCCAACGCTCCGTTCTTGCCAAGGATTCAACATTATATTCATAAGTATCCGCTAAAGAAGTTAATTCATCATAAGCCATATGGATATCAGCTCCAATACGACATTGGATCTGCATACTTTCTTCAGGACCAATAAAATCTTCTTGACCTGTAAATGGATCATGAAAGTGTACTCCATCTTCTGTAACGTGGGCTAGACGTTTTTCTTCTGCCGTATTTTTCATATTGTCTTCACGTTTCATGCTGACAACTTTTCCACAACCTGAACCTAAAGACATGACTTGAAATCCACCAGAATCCGTTAAGGTTGGACCATCCCATTTTGACCATGCAGATAAGCCTCCATTAGCGGCAATTTCTGGGGAAATGTTTCGTAAATGATATCCATTACTTAACATGGCTTGAGCATGAATACTCTTTAATTCTTCCATAGAAACAAAACGAACTTCACCATGTGTTCCCACACACATAAATGCCGGCGTTTTAATGTCACCATGAGGTGTATGTATAATTCCGGCTCTTCCTAAATGGCCAGGAATTCTTTTTTCAATTTCAAAATAAAATTTATTGTCATTTTTATATTCCATAAATGCCTCCAACTCATTTATTTTATCATATATTAGCGTCGACTTATATAAAAGATTATACCAAGTATACTGATTATACCTGCAACATATCCGATGGATTGAATGTTAATCAAATTAATGGTTTGTCCTCCGATAAAAGATCCTAATCCAATACCTAGATTAAAGATGCCTGAGAAAATCGACATTGCAACAGAACTTGTATTTTCATCAGTTGCCAACATTGTTTCTGATTGGCAAGCCACATTAAATGCAGTAGAGCTAGTTCCCCATACAATACACATCAACAAGAGTGTGATGATGGATACTGTACTTGGTTTTAATAAGAATAAAACAAGTGTAAGAGAGAATAGTGAAACTAAGATGAATCTCTTTCTGTTCTTGTTGTAGAAATTAGAGAATAAGATACTTCCACCGATTCCGGCAACACCAAATAAAGAGAGTACAAGTGTAATTGTTGTATTGGATAAAATTGCGACTTGTGATAAGAAGGGTTCGATATAGCTATAGGCCGTATAGTAGGCACTCGCAAATAATAAGGAAATACCGTAAATGGTAATTAGCTGTTTATTTCTTAATAGTGTAGGTAATTGATATAAAGTAAAGGCAGAAGTTGTTTCAAGACTAGGTAAGTAGTGTGTTTGAAAAAGTAGTAGAAGGATACTGATGATCCCTACAATTAGAAATGTGATTCTCCATCCCATCCATAAACCAATCATTCTTCCAAGTGGTAAACCGGCAATCATGGCAACGCTTGTACCCGTAACAATCATGCTCATCGCAAATTCACGTTTATCTTCATTGACAAGTCTTACAGCTATGACACTTGCGATAGACCAGAATACGGCGTGAGCACATGCTACGACAAGTCTTCCTAGTATTAATATAGCGAAATTCATAGAAATAGCACTAATGGCTTGTCCTAGTCCAAATAAGAAGAGTGTAGTAAGTAAGACTTTCTTTAAGTTGTATTTAGAAGCTAAAATCATTAATGGTAAAGAAAGTAGCATCACAGCCCAAGAATAGATAGTAATCATTGCACCAGCTTGTGCTTGGGTGATGGAAAAAGTTTGGGCAATATCTGTAAGTAGGCCAATGGGCATAAATTCAGAAGTGTTAAAAATAAATGCGGCAATTGTCATTCCTAAAAGTGGCATCCATTGTTTCTTATGCAAAATAAATCATCCTTTCAAAAACGATTTTTATTTTACCATAAGTTTTATTGAAAACCCCATTTTTTCTTTCTATAATATATATCGGTGATAATTTATGAAGAAAACAATTTGGATAGCAACGAGCAATGCTCATAAAGTTGAAGAGTTTCAGACGATGTTGAAGGATTGTGATGTGAAATGTTTAAAAGATTTAGATCATACAATCCATATTATTGAAGATGGAACAACTTTTGAAGAAAATGCATTGATCAAAGCTCGTACATTATTTAATGAACTACATGAACCTGTCATTAGTGATGATTCAGGTTTGGAAGTGGATGCGATGGATAAAAAGCCGGGTGTTTATTCCGCTCGTTTTTTAGGTGAAGATACAAGCTATGATATTAAGAATCAATATATTATAGATCAAGTACAAGGTAAGGTGCGTACAGCCCGTTATGTATGTGTAATTGCCTATATTGATGAAGATGGAAAAGAACATGTATATCGTGGTGAATGTGAAGGTTTGATCCATGATAAATTGGAAGGCGAAAATGGATTTGGTTATGATCCTATTTTCTATTATCCTGCATTTAAGACAACGCTTGCCAATGTGAGTGAAGAAAAGAAAAATAGTGTTTCACATCGTGGTATTGCGCTTGAGAAGTTTTTGAAAGATTGGAGTAAATAAGTATGTTACATGTTGTATTGTATGAACCGGAAATTCCACAAAATACAGGAAATATTATTCGAACTTGTATGGCTACAGGTTCTCGTTTGCATTTGATTGAACCATTGGGTTTTTCGTTAGATGAAAAACATTTGCGTCGTTCGGGAATGGATTATATTAAAGATGCCGATATTCATATTCACAAGGATTGGGATGCGTTTGTGGCTGAAAATCCATGTGAACATTATTATTTTATGACTCGCTATGGAAAAAAGGCACCAAGTGAATTTGACTTCACAAAAGAAGAGGGCGATGTTTATTTAGTGCTTGGAAAAGAAAGTACGGGTGTAGACAAAAAAATCCTCAAAGGACACTTAGATACTTGTATGCGTCTTCCTATGGTCGCAAACGCAAGAAGCTTGAATTTGTCCAATTGTGCTGCCATTATTGTATATGAAGTATTGCGTCAACTTGATTATCCAGGACTTAGTACGCATGAAGAGCTTAAGGGAGAGGATTGGCTTGAAAATCTTAAGGTCGATTGATCCATGCATAGATTCGTTTGAGAAGCGAATCTTTCTTTTTATTTTCTTTCTTTGTTTATATTGGTTGTGGCAGAATGTATGGCAGCTCATTCTGTTTGGTAAATTATTCTTTGTGACAGATTATGAGAGTTTATTTCATATTCAGTCAACACTAAGTATGTATCAATCGAGTGTTTTCGTTCGTATCCTATATTATGTGATTTCAAATCCAACTTTGAATGTATTAAAACTCATTAGTTGTATAAAACTAATAGACATTTTGGCTATTGCAGGAGTCATATTATTGATAAAAAAGTTTCGAATTGTCGTTATTTTTAATGGGATTAAATACGTTTGGGGCTTGTTTTGGGTTGTTAAAGCATTGCATTCAAAAAGTGTATATTTGGTAATTTCTTGTTTAAAATGGCTTTCTTTAGGGCTTTTTATAAGTATGTTGATTGTTTCTATAGTTTTACTGTATACACTTTCAAAAATGATTACGGATTATGATGATTTTGTTCATGAATTGTAGACAATATTATGCATTTACTAAATTGTGTACAATTTTTTATAAAATCACACAATTTACCACAATTATGAATCATGTGCTTTATATAAAGCTTATTAAGGAAAAATCAAGAAATAAATTACTAAAAAGTGCAAATGATTTTTAAGCGAAAATTTGCAACAAAAAAGAATCCTTGTTAAACTTCAGTTGTTGTAACGAAGAGGTGATATGATGAATTTTATCGAAAAACATAGTAAAATTTTAGCCGTAAGCCTATGTCTATTGACTTCTGGTCCAATTGTTTCGACAATGTATGCCAAAGAAGTTCAACCAGGATGGCATGGTGAAGGTGCAGATCGTTATTATATTTTAGAATCAAATCGTCAAACAGCTACTGGTTTAACAAAAATCGATACTGAACTTTACTATTTCAATAGTAAGGGTGAAATGCAGTTTGGTTGGCAAAATGTTTCGGATCAAACATATTATTTCCAAGCAGATGGAACTGCAGCAACAGGTACTGTTACAATTCACGGCAGTGAGTATAATTTCCAAAAGGAAGGTATTCTTCTTCATGGATGGAGTGAAGATGGTAAATCATTCTACGATGAAAAAGGAAACAAGACTTCAACAAACTGGGTTGAAGACAATGGCGCAAAATATTATTTTGACGACAAAGGAAATTGCGTAACGGGTTGGCAAAAAATCGATGGCCAGGACTATTATTTTGGTGAAGATGGAAAGATGGCTACAGGTCAATTTGATGTAGACGGAAAAACATATTTCACTGGGGAAGATGGAATCTTCCGTACTGGTTGGCAAGTAATCAACGGTCAGGATTATTATTATGCAGAAAATGGTGAAGTCACTAAGAATAAATTCTTAGATATTGATGGAACTAAATACGCATTCGATGAAAATGGTAATTTAATTAAGAATACCGAAAAAGATGGATATAAGATCGATGAAAATGGTGTTGCGACTGAAATAACTCCTTCTCAGGATTCTTCAACTCAAGACACTACAAGTACACCGGCTCAAAGTACTACTACAAACACAAATACAAGTACAAGTACAAACACAAGTACAAATACTACACAAGCTCCTTCACAGAATACAACAGGTGGTTCTACAAACAATAGTTACAACAATAACTATGCACCATCAACTCCAAGTGTAAACTCTTCAGCTATTGCGGATGCAGCTAGAGCACAAGTAGGAGCAAGTCAAGATTGTACAATGTTAGTCACAAATGCTTTAGCCGCTGTAGGAATTAATTTCCACGGTTCTCCTGAACAATATTTAAGTTTAGGACGCATTACATCTAGTCCAGTTGCAGGTGACATTATTGTTTATTCAGGTCACGTTGCGATTTATCTTGGAAACGGACAAGCTGTTCATGGTGGATGGCTAGGCAATCAAACAGTAATAGAGTCGGTTTCTTGTGGTAATGCATTGATCGCATATGTTCATGTAGGTTAGAATTCAATTCTAACCTTTTTTTTGTTTTTGTGGTAAAATCAATAATATATTTTTCAAGGAGGTCTCTTGTATGAACTATATTCAAACGCAAAAATTTAGCGATGTCTATGTTTCTTGTAAAACAATGATGCCTTTTAATCGAAATACAATTACGGCACTCAATGTTCTTGTATATATGATGAAGGCAAAAACAGAAAAGATGGATTCAAAACAGAAATTAGCCTCTACGCTAAATCTAGCTTATGGTACGAAAATATCTTATGGATTAACGTCTTTCGGGGATTTAATTCAAGTGGATGTGCGTTTTCAATTTGTTCGTCCAGACTGGATTGAAGATGAGAATTATGTAAATAAAATCAAAGATATTATGGATCAAGCTTTATTTCATTCGGTATTGGATGAAGAAAACTTCAAAGAGTCTGTATATCTATTAAAAAATAGATTATTAGCACAAATGGATGACCCAGCCAATTTATCTTGTATGTATGCCTTTGAAATGGCTCATGACAAGCATTCGATTTCGATTCCTGTACAGGGAAGTTTAAAGGACTTAGAAACGCTTACTTTAAAAGAGGTCAAACAAGTATATACACTCTATATGGATATGGCTAAACATTTCTATATTTGTGGATATGTTGATCAAGAACTATATGATTTTATTGATTCTTTGGATTCGCATTGTCCTTTTATTTCAGAAAGAACATTGCTTCCAAAAGTAGAAACGAGTTATAAGACATTTGAAAAGGATATTTCTCAAACCTGTATTTCGCAAGTGTATTCTACAGGTGTGGATATTTCAAGTGCAGACTATGAGGCAGAATTGCTTTTGTGTAGTATTTTAGGACAAAGTCAAAAGAATTTGATGTTTGATGAGATACGTGAGAAGAATAGCCTTTGTTATTCAATAAGCTCATCGATCATTCGTTTTGATGGTGCGATATTGATTCATACGGGAGTAAATCGTAAAGATGTTACTAAAGTATTGAATTTAATAGAAACCCAAATGGATCGATTATTGAATATGGATTATGACGATGCCTATTTAGAAATTGCGAAAATGGGATTCAAAGATCGTCTTGTTGGTGGGTTGGATCAGGCACTCTCTTTAATTGCTCAAGCATTTTTAGATGATTTGTTGCACCGTAAACTAACAACAGAACAAAGAATTGAAAGAATTATGAAGGTGACAAAGGAAGATATTTCGCGTGTCGCTTTACAAATGAATTTGGCATCAGTAGCCATTGTTGCGGAGAATGAAAATGAATTATAATTTGGATTTAACGAAAGAAACTTTACCAAATGGCTTACAAGTTTTACTTGTGCATAAGCCGGATTATCAAAGATCACTCTTTCTTTTGGGGGCAAAAGTTGGTGGCTTTGACATAGATCAAAATGTGGATGGAACACTTGTTCATCATAAAAGTGGATTGGCTCATTATTTAGAGCATCAAATGTTTTATTTAGATGGAGAAGATGTTAGTGAATTGTTTGCGGGTTTGCAGTGTTCTACAAATGCCTATACTTCATATACGGAAACTGCATTTTATTTTTCAACGACAGCAGATGTAAAAAAGCCATTAAAGCTGTTATTTGATTTTGTTGAGAATCTAGACGTGACAAACAAAACGATTGAAAAAGAAAAGGGAATTATTCTAAGTGAATATGATATGTATCAACAATCGCCTGAACAGCGTCTTTTTAAGGAGACTTTAGTCTCTTTATATAAGAATCATCCAATGAAAGTAGATGTATTAGGATCTAAGGAAGATATTCAAAATATGCGTATGGAAGATCTTAAATATTTTTATGAGTTGAACTATGATCCAAGTAAATTGTGCCTTGTAGGCATCACTGGAAAAGATACAGACGAAATTATGGAATGGATCAAAGACTGTCAAAAGGATGTAGAAAGTAAGTGTGATAAAGAGATTTCGTGTGTTTTTAAAGAAGAACCCATGGAAGTCAATCGCAAAGAATTTGTAGATACAATGGATATTTCTCAGCCTTTTGTGTGTGTTGGCTTTAAAATGAAGCCTTGTTCAAATGTTATTGAGAGTATAGAAAAGGATTTTGCGGTCAATATGTGGCTAGATTCTTTAATGGGGCCTTTGAATCCTAAATTTCAAGAATGGCTGGATCAAAGAATCTTTACGCAATTTGTGGGAGCGGAAGCGGATTTTACTACAGATCATAGTTATGTCTTGTTTTATGCGCAAACTACAAATCCAGAGGCTTTTGTTGAGCTTGTAAAAGAGCAGGTGAAGAAGAAAACAATATTGAATGAAGATTATCAATCTTTGCGTGCGCAGGCTATAGCGAATAATTTAAGGGGCTTAAATCATTTTGATGGTTTAGCGAATGATTTATTAAGAAGTCATTTTGAAAATTTTGATTATATGGATAGTTTAAATCGCATTCAAAAGATGTCTTTAGACAAGGTTCTTTCTAATTTGGATGATTTAGATTTTTCAAATGTATGTGTGACAAAAATTCTTCCGAATGATTCTATCTGATCTAATTTGCGTTATTTTAGCCAAATTAGAGGCTGAAAACAATAGAAATATGTGCAAAATAGCGACCTATAGACAAAATAGGTCGTTTGTTTTATATGAGGGATGTTTGTACAATACATTTGAAGAAGGATGGTGATGAAAATGGTGGTCAGAATTGAAGGAGGATAATCAATTATGAATGCGTTTAGTATCGTGGGGAAAATTACGGAAATGCCTATTTTAAAGGAAACAACAAATGGTTTGAAGACTTGTGAACTTCCTGTTCGTGTGCAGCGTAACTTTCCAAATTCGGATGGTGTTTATGAAAATGATGATATGGTTATTGAAGTATGGCGAGGACTTGCAGAAACGGTAAGTGCTTCATGTAAGATTGGTGATTATGTAGGAATCAATGGTCGTATTCATTCGCGTAAATACCAAAAGGATGAAAAGGTATACTTAAACTATGGCTTTGTAGCCGAAAAAATTGATTTTTTACGTTAGTAAACAAAGATAAATACACAAAATAAGAAAACACATCCACAAAAAAAGAAGCGAATCAAGTCGCTTCTTTCTTTTTTTATGTCTAAGATTAACGGTTGTAGAATTCTACTACTAACAATTCGTTGATTTCTTGAGCTGTGAATAGTTCTTTACGTTCTGGGTAACGAACATAAGTACCTTTCTTAGCATCTTTGTTTACTTCTACAAAATCAACAGTTGCAGTTGCAGCTTCTAAAGCTTCGTTAATTACGCTTAAGTTTTTAGCGCGTTCACGGATTTCGATAACTTGTCCTGGTTTTACTTGGAAACTAGGGATATCTACTTTCTTACCATCTACTAATACGTGTCCGTGGTTTACTAACTGACGGCTAGCACGACGAGTACGTGCAAATCCCATACGATAAACGATGTTATCTAAACGAGATTCTAACATTACTAAGAAGTTTTCACCAGCTGAACCAGCTTTTTTACTTGCTTTTAAGTAAGTGTTGTAGAATTGTTTTTCACTTAATTGGTAAGTGTGACGAATTCTTTGTTTTTCTTGTAACTGGATACCGTAGTTTGTTAATTTTGGACGACGAGGTGAACCGTGTTGTCCTGGAATAGTATCACGACGAGTTAATTCTTCACCAGTTTCTAAAACTGAGAAACCAAGACGACGAGACTTTTTCCAAATGCTTCCTGTGTTTCTTGACATAATTTTTCCTCCTATTGTTTTATATCATTCATAAAACAATAACAGTACAAATCTTTAAAGGTTGTGTTAACAATGATATTTTCCGCTATCAGCTATTAGCTTACTCATATCGCTTAGTGCTGTAACGCATATCCTTTAACTTTGTATGCTGCTATCAATTTATGCTTATGTATCATATCAAAGAACATGAATAAAATCAAGAAAAGGATGCAATGATTTTGAAGTTTTGCTATAATAAGAATGGTTTGCAAGGAGGTACCACTATGGATAGTGTTTTGAATTTCTTTCGATCAGTATACGCATTCATAAAAAATCAACTTTCTGTGACTGTAATCATCTATCTTTGCATAGCGATTTTAGTCTTGATCTTGGTTTGGATCATCATGCGTATGATCAAACGTAAAAAGGCGTCGAAGCGACTTTCAGATCTTGAAATTGAAATGAATGAAATTCGTAACAATTCCTTGGCCTATAAATTTAACAAAGCATCGGCATTCGCAAGAGTGAATGATGATATCATGGATAAAGTTAAAAAATTAACTCCAAAATATGATACTTGTCAAAATAACTTAAGTGCATGTGATGATTTGTTCAATGAAGCAGATGATTATGTTTCTAGACATCGTTTGCGTAAATCAATGCGTGCAATGGATGATTTAGAAACAATGATGGATGAAACAAAAGAAAGAATTCGTATTGTTACGCAATCTTTGGATCACATCTTAGCTCGTGAAACAGAAGTTCGTGAATCGGCAAATGCTTTAAAAGAACGTTTCCGTAATGTGAAAACTGTTTATCAAGATAATCGTTCTTCATTCTATGGATCGGTTAATTATGTAGATTCATGTTTAGAGGAAATCGAAAATGAATTCTCTAATTTCGAAGAATGGATGTTTGCTTCTGAATTTAATAAGGCAAAGGAAGAACAAGAAAAAATCTCAAAAATGGTGGATGAGATCAGCTCTAAAATTGCAGCCTTCCCTGGACTCTATGAAAAGGCCAAGAATGTATTGCCTCGTGCAATCAACGAAGTTCGTTTGCACATCAAGGAATTACAAGAAAAAGATATCGACTTATCTTATTTAGAACCAGAAGAAAAATTAACAACCATTCAAAATGCATTGGCAAGCACAATTGATCAATTGGATGCTGGTGAATTTGAATTGGCACAAGAAAACTTGGAAATCATTGGAGATCACATCTTAGCTTTACAAGATGATGTGACGAATGAAAAACAGGCATATGAAGAAATTCATGTGAGTCTTCAATCAAATTTAGATATTGTTAATGTCATTGGTCAGGAACTTGAGGAAATCATGGCACTTTATGCCAATATCAAAGACCGTTTTGGTTTAGAAGATTGGACACACCGCTTCTCTTTGGCAAAAATCCAAATGGAAGATTTAGAAAAGCGTCGTGATGAAATTCAAAATGAATTGAAACAAAATCAACGTCCAAGCGTAGATGTAGTTCATGGTTATCGTAAATTTTCAGAAGATGTTAATGAATTCCACGATCAAGTCAAGGATATGAAAGAAATGCTAGTGGGAGCAAGTAGTGATGAATCACGTGCTAAAAAACAATTGACTAAATTACAATTGATTTTAAATGAAGTGCGTCTAAATACAGTAACACGTCATTTACCTAGTATTTCATCTCAATTTTCTGCAGATTTAAAAGAAGGCGAACGCTTGATTCAACGTGTTCGTGTTGTGTTGGATCACTCACCATTAGATGTACAAACATTAAATGCAGATTTGCAGGATGCCATCGACTTTGTATATAAGTTATACAATAACGCAAACAATTTAGTCGGTGTTGCTGTTATGGTAGAAAATGCGATTGTGTTTGGTAACCGTTTCCGTAGTACGCATGCACAAATGGATTCGGATTTAACTCGTGCAGAGTTATGCTTCCAAAATGGAGAATATACTCGTGCACTTAAGATTGCGATTCAGGCAATCGAAAACATGCACCCAGGAATTTATGAGAAACTAGTTGCTCAAAAAGATCCTGCTGTTATGAATCAGGTGCAGTAATGATTTATTTTGATAATGCTTCGACAACCTCTGTACGTACAGAGGTTCGTCGTGTTTATGGGCAAATGTTAGAAACTTGTTATGGCAATCCAGATAGTTTGCATGCAATAGGACGTCAAGCAAGTACGCTCATGGAAAAGAGTCGATCAAATATTGCTTCTATGCTTCATGTAGAGCCTAGTGAAATTATTTTTACTTCAGCTGCTAGTGAATCCAACACATTAGCTATTGTTGGATATGCTCTAGCAAATGAACATAGAGGTCATCATGTATTAACAAGTAATGTTGAACATTCAAGTGTTCGTCATGCGATGGAGTTTTTAAAGCGTTTTGGCTTTGAAGTTGAATTTCTTCCAATTGATGAAGAAGGTATTGTAACGCCAGAATGTTTAAAAGCGCATATGCGTAAAGATACGATTTTAGTTTCTGTTATGCATGTGAATAATGAAATGGGGGCCATCAATCCCATTTTAGAATTAGAGAAAATTGTACATCAAAATCCAACTTGTGTTTATCATGTGGATTGTGTACAAAGCTTCTCAAAAATTGATATTCCTTTCGATAAATTAGATATGGCAACAATCTCTGCACATAAGATTCATGGTTTAAAGGGAAGTGCCATTTTAATGAAGAAAAAGAAGATTCAGCTTGTTCCAATTATTCAAGGTGGTCAACAAGAACAAGGTCTTCGTGGAGGAACAGAGAATGCACCGGCCAATATTGTTTTGGCAAAAACGATTCGTTTAGCTTTAGAAGAACAATCTAGTGCGTATGCTCATGTTTCAAAAATCAATCAATATTTACGTGAAGAATTGTCTAAAATTAAGGGTTCACATATTCATTCACCTTTGAGTGCGATTCCATATATTCTAAATATTTCATTTGATCAAATCACAAGTGAAGTCTTATTGAATGCTTTGGATCAAAAGGGGATTTGTGTATCCGCAAAAAGTACTTGTTCTTCACAAAATACTAATGCTTCTGAAGTGTTATTGGCTATGCATAAATCGGAATTTGATGCGACACATGGAATTCGCTTATCATTTTCTTATGAGAATACTTTAGAAGAGGCAAAATATTTTATAGAAACATGTAAGGAGATTATAGAGAATTATGGCTTATCGTTATAATCATATCTTGATTCGTTATGGCGAATTGAGTTTAAAAGGAAAAAACCGTAACAACTTTATTAAGGCGCTTTATGATAATGTTCGTAAGGCTTTAAAAGCATTTCCAACATTAGAGTTTGAAAAACAACATGATCGTATGTATATTTACCTTCATGATGAAGATTCAAAACAGGTAAGTGAAATTTTAGCGAAAGTCTTTGGGATTTCATCTTTCTCATTGGCTATTAAGGTGGAACCAGATTTAGATCAAATCATTGATGCTTGTTATGAATCTTTAGATTTAACAACGCCAAAAACATTTAAGGTAGCTGCACGTCGTAGCGATAAATTATTCCCTTATATTTCGGATGAAATTAATCGTAAGGTAGCCACTAAAATTTTAAAGAACAGTGACTGGAAAGTAGATGTGCATAATCCGGATGTTAAAATTGTTGTTGAAGTTCACCAAGATGCAGCCTATATTATGACAGATCGAATTCAAGGTGCTGGAGGATATCCAGTTGGTGTTGGTGGAAAGGCCATGGTTTTATTGAGTGGCGGAATTGATTCTCCAGTTGCCTGCTACTTAATGATGAAGCGTGGTGTACATATTGAATGTATTCACTATGCATCTCCTCCATATACTTCACAAAATGCACAAGAAAAAGTTATGGAACTGGCAAGACTTGTATCTGGTTATCAAGGTGATGTTTTAGTTCATGTTGTTCCATTTACAGATCTTCAATTGGCAATCTATCAAAATGCGGATGAGAGTTATGCGATCACATTAATGCGTCGTATGATGATGCGTATTGCAACAGGTCTAGCTCAAAAAAGACATGCGCAAGCAATTGCTACTGGTGAGTCAATTGGTCAGGTCGCAAGTCAAACATTAGAAAGTATGCTTGCAATCAATGATGTCACAAACATGCCAATTATTCGTCCAGTTGTTTGTATGGATAAAGTTGAGATTATTGATCTATCTAAAAAGATTGGAACCTATGAAACAAGTATTCTTCCTTATGAAGATTGTTGTACGATCTTTACACCTAAAAATCCAGTCACAAAACCTCGTGTTGATAAATGCGAAAAATATGAGGGAAAATGGGATTTTGACAAGATGGTACAAGATTGTATAGATAATACAGAAGATATTTGGGTACATCCAGTTAAGGTTGAAGAAGATTTATTCTAAGAGAAGTGAAAATTAAGCACTTCTCTTTTTCTTTTATGTTATAATCTTTCTATGTTGATATGTCCGGTGTGTAAAGAGAAACTAATAAAAGAAAATAAAACATTTCGATGCGTAAATAATCACTCTTTTGATTGTGCAAAACAAGGCTATGTGAACTTATCTCGTAAACAGACAAAGAATCATGGGGACAATGCTTTAATGGTCAAAGCGCGTACAGATTTTTTGGAAAAAGATTATTATGATTTTATGCGTCAATATGTAAAGGAAAAGGTAAAAGGAAATGTGTATTTGGATGCTGGCTGTGGTCAGGGTTACTATACAAAAGAGATAGGGGCGAACTTTGAACGTAGTTATGGGATTGATTTAAGTAAGGAAGCGATACTTCATGCATCTAAACAAGATAAACATACACAATATATTGTGGGGAGTTTGTTTGATATGCCTTTTTCAGACGAGAGTATAGATTGTGTTACCAGTATTTTTGTGCCTTTAGGCCAAGATGAAATCTATCGTATTCTAAAAGAAAATGGATATTGGATTGTAGTGGGTCCGGGTCCTAAGCATTGTTTTGAATTAAAAGAAGTATTGTATGACACACCCTACGAAAATGAAATGCCTGAAATACAAGAGCAATATGACATGGTGAGTCAAAAAATCATTAAGGAAACGAAAATGGTTGATGATGTATGGGCTTTGTTGGAAATGACACCATATCGATATAAAACAAGTCAAGCTGGTCTTGATCGTGTAAAAAAATTAGAAAGGTTAGAGGTTACGTTTGAATTTGTCGTAACTGTGTACAAAAAAATATGAAAACAACAATAAAAAAATGGGGAATCAATGGTGAAGGGATTGCATTCCATGAGGGAAAGCCAGTATTTATTGAAAATGCCATTCCTGAAGAAGTAATCGAATTTGATATTAAAAGGGATGAAGATACATACTTGATTGGTGAAATGACTCGTTTGGTAGAACAGAGCTCAAAGCGTCGTTATCCTTTATGTCCGATTTGGAAAGAGTGTGGTGGATGTGCCTTGATGCACGTGAAATATCCGGCTCAATGTAAGATGAAAGAGGGAAATCTAAAGGAGACATTAATTAAGTATGCGGATTATAATGGTCGTATATTACCGATTCTAAAAAATCCAGAACCATTGTCTTATCGTAATAGTTGTAAACTTCCTTTTGGTGAAGAATATGGTGAATTATATACTGGAATGTATGAGCGTGACACAAATCATTTCCAAAAGATGGAAAGATGTTATGTGCACTCAAAACTTTTAGAACAGACACGTCAGGCTGTTTTAAAAATCATGAATGAACATCATTTAAAGATGTATGATGATAAAAAGAAAACAGGTTATCGTACGTTGGTCATGAAAGAATTTGATTCTAAGATTCAAATTATTTTTGTGACGGGAAAAGAAGATCTAAGTGAAGAATTTATTTATGATGTAACTCAATTAGAGGGTGTTGTTTCGATTTGGCAAAGTGTAAAAACAGAAACAAAACGCGAAGTATTTGGAGATATGCGTTTTATTTGGGGAGAAGAAAAGATGCATCTTCAATTAGAAGATATTCAACTTTCTTTACTTCCAAGATCTTTCTTCCAGTTAAATACAAAACAATCTGTCAACCTTTATAATGTGGTTAAAGATTGGATGCCAAGATCAAAGACTACGGTTGAAGCCTATAGTGGTATTGGTGCCATCAGTTTATTTGTGAAAGATAAGGCGCAAGAAATTATTGGCGTTGAATCCATTCAAGATGCGGTCGATAATGCCAATGAAAATGCGATATTAAATCATGCAGACAATGTATCTTTCATTTGTGAAGATGCGGGTATTGCTTTAGCACACTTAGTGCAAGAAAAAGATGTGGATACATTGATTGTGGATCCGCCTCGTTCTGGTTTGGATGATACAATGAAGGAAACTATTTTAAAATCAAAGATCAAAACGATGATCTATGTATCTTGTAACCCAGCGACTTTGGCTAAAGACTTAGGCGTATTAAAGAAAGAATATCGTATTGTCAAGATTCAACCAGTCGATATGTTTAGTCAAACTCCACATGTAGAAAGTGTTACGCTACTTGTTCGCAATGATGACTATAGACCAAGACGTCGTTTTGATGATCGAAAAGATCGTGACTACAAACCAAGAAGAGATGGCGATTTCAAACCTAGAAGACGTTTTGACGATAAAAAAGATGGAGACTTCAAATCAAGACGCCGTTTTGAGGATGATAAACCAAGAAGAAGAGATGGTGACTTTAAGCCTAGACGTCGTTTTGATGAGGATAAGCCTAGACGTCGTTTTGATGATCGAAAAGATGGTGACTATAAACCAAGAAGACGTTTTAATGATGATAAACCAAATCGTAGATATGGTAAATAAAAACATGGGATTTCAGGCATATGAACTGAAGTCCTTTTCTTATTTGCGTATAATAAAGTTGGTGAAAGGTAAAGAAATATATGATTAAAAAACTATTAACAATCATCCTTACAATGTGTATGACATTTGGCTTGAGTGGATGTCAATCAAGTTCTGTTACATATTCAAATTTAGTCGATGAAAAGACACGAAATGAAGTGGCAGATTTAATGATTCAAAATAAATTGCTTAAAAAAGATGTAAAGAAAGTCATGGACTGGGTGAATGAATTTAATTCGATTTCGAAAGAGTATTCATATAAGAAAGGTTTTGTTCGCTTACCAAAAGACGGCGTAAATTATGATACGTTGTATTTGGATGATACAGCTAAATCGTATGCTTATTTAAATTGGTTAAATTGTCGTTTAACTGCCTTTTCATTGATTCAAAATGTAGTTGAAACATCAAAAGATGAGGATTCAAATGATACTTGGCTAATGTTTGATGTAGAGGCATTGAATACGGTTGAACAATTTAAGACATGTGAAGAAAAGAAAAAGGATTTTGTCACACTGTTTCATTCCATTGATGTATCTGATGAAGATACATTAAGGAAACAAGAAGCTAAAATTGTGGAGACTTTAAAATCAAGACACATCCAATTAAAAACCGATACCATTTCGATTGTAAGCGTATATTTACATGTTCCTGAAGAAAATATTCGTTTTGCAGGTCATACAGGACTACTTGTGAATACAGAAGATGGATACTTATATTTTGAAAAATATAGTAATATTGCACCTTTTCAAGCAACAAAATTCCAAAATAAAAAACAAGTAAAGGAATACTTATTATCGCGCCCTGACTTGTATGGAGATGGAAGTGAACTTGATCCGATTGTGACAATCAATGATGAAATATTAAGATAAATTGTTAAGTAATCCTAACTAAAAAAGTTCACAAATTAACTAAACAGATGGTTTTATGTTAACAAATGCGTTATAATGATGGTAACGCATTCTTTTTATTTTTTAATTCATAATAATAAACATAAGAAAAGGGATAGGCTTTTTATGTCTATTTGTGAATAAAATAACAAGAATCTATGAGGAGGAGTTTAGAAAATGATTAATTTTCCACATTTATTTGAACCAATTGAAATTGGAAAAACAACTGTAAAAAACCGTATTTTTATGCCACCTATTTCAACGAACATGGCCGATAAAGGATATGTTACAGATGATTTAGTAGCACACTATTCTGCACGTGCAAAAGGTGGAGTTGGACTTATCGTTACTGAAGTTGTAACTGTAGAACCAACGTATGTATATCTTCCAGGAGATATGTCAATTTATGATGATAGTTTTATTCCAGGATGGAAAAAATTGGTGGATGGCGTACACCAATATGGAACAAAAATTTTAGCACAATTGTTCCACCCAGCTTATATGGCATTCCCAGTTCCAGGAACACCTCAATTAATTGCACCAAGCTGTGTGGGTCCTTACTATGCACAAAGTGCACCAAGACCTGCAACAATTGAAGAATTACATACAATCGTTGATCAATTTGGTCAAGCAGCTCACCGTGTTCAGATTGCCGGTGGTGATGGTGTTGAAATTCAATGTGCGCATGCCCACGGATTATTAGGTGGTTTCTTAACGCCTTTATATAATAAACGTACGGATGAATATGGTGGAAATATTGATGGACGTTTACGCTTATGCTTAGAAGTAATCGCATCTGTTCGTAAATACTGTGGAGATGACTTCATTATTGATGTTCGTATTAGTGGTGATGAATATAGTGAAGGTGGATTGACATTAAATGATCAAATCTATGTTTGTAAGCAATTAGAAAAAGCTGGTGTTGATTTTATTCACGTATCTGGTGGTAACACAATCAAACGTGGATCAAGTATGCCTGCACCAGGTACAAGTCCAGCACCTCACGCTCATTCAAGTGAAGAAATTAAAAAACATGTAAATATCCCAGTTGCGACTGTTGCACGTATTAATGAACCTTGGATGGCTGAAGAATTAATCGCCAATGAAAAATGTGATATGTGTATGATTGGTCGCCCAAACTTATGTGATAGTGAATTTGCGAATAAGGCATTTGAAGGTAAAGTAGACGATATTCGTCCATGTATTGGATGTGGTCGTTGTTTAACAGGTATCATGATGGGTAAACGTATTGGATGTACAGTAAATCCAAGCGTGGAAGATGATACAATTGCACCTGCGGAAACTAAGAAAAAAGTATTAGTCATTGGTGGTGGTCCTGCTGGTATGGAAGCCGCATATGTTGCAAAAAAACGTGGACACGAAGTTGTTCTTTGTGAAAAATCGAATGAACTTGGTGGACAATTAAGACTTGCGGCGGTTCCAATTGCGAAACAAGAATTGTGTAAAGTTATTAAATTTATGATTCGTCGTTTAGATCATGAAGGTGTTGAAGTTCGTTTAAATACAGAAGTCACAAAAGAAATGCTTGAAAATGAATTTAAAGATTACGAAATCGTATGTTCAAGTGGAGCAACTCCAAAAGAAATTCCTCCATTCAAAGTATTTAAAAATTGGATGACTGCAGACGATGTATTATCTGGAAAGAAATATCCAGGACGTAATATTGTTGTGTTAGGCGGTGGAAGTGTTGGATGTGAAACAGCCGATTATTTAGCACCATTAATCAATGACTTATTCCCAATGAATCGTAAGATTACATTATTAGAAATGACAAATAACTTAATGCCTGGTGAAGGTGGAGCTGCAAAATCTAGATTGACACAAAGATTGATGCAGAAAGGTGTTCGCATCGAATTGAATGCACAAGTAACAAGTGTGGATGAAAATACAATTACGTATGTAAAAGAGGGTGTTGAACACAAGCTTACAGAAGCGGATACTTTAATTTTCGCAGTCGGTTATGCACCTAAGAAAGTGGAAGTGGAAGCTGAAAATGTACACTACATTGGGGATTGTGAAAAAGTAGGAACTTTAAAAGATGCGATCACAAATGCGCATGAAATCGCAAAAAATATCTAGGAGAAAATATGACAAGTAAATTATTACAACCAATTCAAGTTGGTAATTTAACATTTAAAAATAGAATTATGTTTCCCCCTTTGACAACAGGATATGAAGAAAGAGATGGATCAATTGGTCCTCGTTCATTAGCTTTCTATACAAGACTTGCCAAAGGTGGATGTTCCTATATTGTTATTGGTGATGTGGCTCCTGTTCGTACGGCAAGTCCAACACCAAAATTATATGATGAATCACAAATTGAAATGTATAAAAAATTGGCAGATGCCTTACATGAATACGATTGTAAAGTCGCTTTACAATTGTTCCACCCAGAATATGATGTTCAAGGTGTAGGAAAAATGATCATGGAAGCTGGGATTGCTGGTCAATTGGCGGCAAAAGCGAAGGCTGCCAATGATTTAGAAGAGGCTGAAAAACAACAAAAAATCTGTGACGAATTGACAAAGGGTGCCTACGCAAAATTACATCATGATATGCAGCACTTTGTGACTGAAGCAAGTGTTGAACAATTAACAGCTATTAAAAACAGTATTGCCCAATGTGCTAGAAAAGCACAAAAAGCAGGTATTGATGCGATTGAAATTCATGGTGACCGTTTACTTGGTTCATTATGTTCAACTTTATTAAATCATCGTACAGATAATTATGGTGGTAGCTTAGAAAATCGTACTCGTTATGCATTAGAAGTTTTACAAGCGATTAAAGAAGCGGCTCCATCCATGATGGTCGAATATAAACTTCCAATCATTACTGTCAATCCAGATGGATCTTTACGTGGTAAAGGTGGTTTATTGGAAGATGAAGCGGTTGAATTCGCAAAAATGTTAGATGCAGCAGGCATTGATATGATTCAAGTGGCTCAAGCTAACCACACAGGAAACATGGGCGATACAATTCCTCCAATGGGTGCGGTTCCTTATAACTGGACTTTACGTGCTTGTGAAAAAGTAAAAGCCGTTGTTTCTTGTCCTGTGGCAACAGTGGGTCGTGTTGTCAGTGTGGAAGCTGGTGAAAAGATTCTAGAAGATGGTACAGCTGACATGATTGGCTATGGAAGAAGTTTATTAACAGATCCAGATATCGCAAATAAAGTAGGCTCAGGTGAATGCATTCGTGAATGCTTGAACTGTAATAAAGGTTGTGTAGATGCCATCCAATCTCGTCGTTACTTAAGTTGTGTATTAAATGCAGAAAATGGAGATGAAGAAACAATCTTCATTAAACCATGTACAGAAACTAAGAATGTTGCCGTAGTTGGTGCAGGTCTTGCCGGATTAGAAGCAGCTCGTGTAGCATATAAGCGTGGACATACAGTGACTGTATTTGAAAAATCAGATCGTTTAGGTGGACAAATCAATATCGCATCAGTTCCACCTAGAAAAGATGAAATTTTACGTTCGGTTCAATACTACGAAAAATTCTTACCTGGTAAAGTAGACATTCAATTAAACCACGAACCAACAATGGAAGAATTGAATGGATTTGATCATGTGATCTTGGCCATTGGGGCTCACAATATGGATCTTCCTATGCCTGTAGAAAATTCAAATGTTGTATCCAGTTGGGATATTTTGAGTGGTCAAGAAGTATCTGGTAAATGTGTAGTCTTAGGTGGAGGCTTAGTAGGTGCTGAAACCGCTGAATATTTGGCAAATAAAGGTCTAGAAGTTTCAATTGTAGAAATGATGGATAAAATTGCGGCACAAGAATCTGAAACTGTATTACCTTTGATGGAAGCGGATTTTAAAGAGCACAATGTTCAAAAATTTGTGAATACACGTGTTAGTGAAATTAAAGATAATGTCATCTATGCAGTGAATACAAAAGATGAAACAAATGTTGAAATTGCTGCAGATACAATTGTAAATGCATTAGGTTCTAAAAAGAATGTATTTGATGATAGTAAGTTAAGTGTTCCATTTACTTATGTCGGTGACTGCAGTGGTGAAAGAACAGCAGATATCGCAAGTGCAATTCGTACAGGATATAAGGCTGCCAATGAAATCTAAGAGGGTGTGAAAACACCTTCTTTTTTCACAAAAAAATGACCGTGGTTCATAAATATATAAATCGTATATAATATATATCTAAAAACGGTATAAAAATAATGACCATAGCTCATAAATTTTTACATATTTGAAAATTTGTCTATTAAAAACTCATTTTTAAAGAACTAGAATGAAATTATAAATGAAACCGGAGGAATCGTTATGAATTTTAGTTCTTTACAGAGTAGTGTTCAAAAGTTTGGTATGAATCAAGCTTTGAAGTATTTGGAGAAGGATCCAGAAACAAACATTCCTAAATTAATGAATTTAGTAGATAAGGTTATGCCTGAAGGTTGGTATGGTTCACAGCGTAAAGTGATTCGTGAACAAATTGATGAAAAAGGTGTTTGGTATGACTACATTTTAAAGTTGTATGATTTAGATGCAGATGTTCGGCAGACTGTATTTAAAAACTTTATTTTTAATGCGTCTTTAAATGGTAGTACAAAACAAGAGGAATTGTCAGAAAAATATAATTGTAATATTCCATGGGCTGTATTATTAGATCCAACATCTGCATGTAATTTGCATTGTACAGGTTGTTGGGCTGCTGAATATGGTCATCAATTAAATCTATCTTTGGATGATATTGATTCAATTATTCGTCAAGGAAAAGAATTAGGTACTTATATGTATATTTATACGGGTGGAGAACCTTTAACACGTAAAAAAGATGTGATTAAGATTTGTGAAATGCACCCCGATTGTGCCTTCTTATCTTTCACAAATGGTACATTGATCGATGAAGAATTCTGTCAGGATATGTTGCGAGTTAAAAACTTTGTGCCAGCCATTAGTTTGGAAGGATTTGAAACAGCCAATGATTCTAGACGTGGTGAAGGCTGTTATGAAAATGTAAAACGTGCCATGGAATTATTAAAGAAACACAAATTGCCTTTTGGAATTAGTACTTGTTATACAAGTGCAAACTATAAAGATATCGCAAGTGATGAATTCTTTGATTTAATGATTGATTCAGGTGCTTTATTCTGCTGGTTCTTCCACTATATGCCAGTAGGAAATGGGGCTGTGAAAGAATTGCTTCCAACACCAGAACAAAGAGCGTATGTTTATCATCAGATTCGTAAGTTCAGAAGTGAAAAACCAATTTTCACTATGGATTTCCAAAATGATGCGCAATATGTGGGTGGATGTATTGCTGGAGGAAGAAGATATCTTCATATCAATGCCAAAGGGGATGTAGAACCATGTGTATTTATTCATTATTCAAACTGTAATATTCATGATACGACATTACTTGATGCACTAAGATCTCCATTGTTCCAGGCTTATCATGATAATCAACCATTTAATGAAAATATGTTAAGACCTTGTCCAATGTTAGAAAATGCGGGACGCATTCAAGAGTTGGTTAAACAAAGTAAAGCAGTCAATACAGATTATGAATCATTAGAAGATGTGGATCACTTATTAGAAAAGACAGTTCCATATGCAAAAAATTGGAAGCCAATGGCTGACAAGCTTTGGAATGAACAAAAGAAGTAGACAAATTAAAAAAATAAGTTTAAAATTTTCAGCTAAGAAGGAGGGATGTTATGAAGAAGAATAATAAGCGTTTTTCGGGAATATCCAAACTTCCAAATGGAAATACTTCAAATAAAATTGTTCCTGGGTGTATTGTTCTTGAAGGCGGTGCCTTTCGAGGATTATATACATCAGGAGTATTAGATGCATTAATGCAGTTTGAAATCAATATGCAGTGTACAGTAGGTACAAGTGCAGGGGCACTAAACGGATTTAACTATGTAGCTGGTCAAATTGGTCGTAGTGCTAGAATTAATTTAGAGTATCGTCATGATTCTCGATATGTTGGTTTAGAAGCTTTTAAAAACAACAAAGGAATCATTGGATTTGATTTTTTGATGAAAGGAACTCAATATTTTGATCCATTAAATACGCCTCGTTTTATGAATCCAACGCGTGATTTTATTGCGGTATGTACGAATTGTAAAACGGGAAGACCCGAATATTTTAGTAAGAATAAAACGCAAGATATTTTTAAAGCCGTACAAGCCAGTGCAACCATGCCTTATGTTTCAAAGATGGTTGAAATTGAAGATGGTTTATATTTAGATGGCGGCTGCAGTGATAAGATAGCGTATCAATGGGCGTTGGATCATGATTTTGAAAAGATTATTGTCGTTCGTACACGTCAAAGAGAGTATCGAAAGAGTGAGACGAATCCTTTGGTTCAAAAAATGACGAAAAGATTGTATGCAGGCTATCCAGCTTTAGAAAAGAAGCTAGAATCAATGAATAGTGACTACAATAAACAGTGTGATGAATTAGCAAAACTTGAAAATGAAGGTAGAATCTTTACGATTGCCCCAAGCAAGCCTGTGAATGTATCGCGTGTAGAGGGGGATGTGGATAAACTCGCTGATCTTTACTACATGGGATATTTGGATGGTTTGAATCAGATTCAAAGAATCAAAGAATATTTAGAAATTGATTAAGAGGCCATGCCTCTTTTTCATTTTGTGTTAGAATAAGTGTAGGTGATTTTTATGGTACAAGAAAGACAACAAGAAATCGTAAATGAATTATTAAACTATATGGATACATTAGAAGATGGTAGCGAAGTCAGTACTTGGGATTTAATGGATGAAGTATTTAACTATCAGCGTTTCAATGATGGATATTGTTTTAATGATTTTAAAATCAGCGAGGAAGAATTTATTTCGTTAGATTCACTATTAAAGGAAAGTGCAATGAAAGAGGGATTCTTTATTGATGATTCAATCTATCAAGATGTGATTGGGGCTTTTCCTTTTAGTTTGACATTTGTAGTAAGGAAATAGGTATGGAAAAATTAGAAACATTGATTCAAGAATTATATCAAGAAGGAACTCGTGAAAAGAATATGGAGGTTCTTTCGCAGATTCGTAAACTGGCAAAAGAAGAAAAACAATTTATTATTCCTGTTGGCGATGCAAAGGGTGAAAAGGTCTATCGAAGATTATCTTTAGATGATGGTCAAGATGTATTTGTAGCTTTTACTACACAGGCTCAAGTGGATTTGGGTCAGGCTACAGAAACATTAAATCAAAGTGTGATGGATGTATTAAATATGGTGCATGATACACAAGGTGTAAGTGGAGTTGTATTAAATCCTTGGAAAGATTCGTATTTTTTACCAAAGGTTTTAATTGAAATGATTTTAGACAATAAGAATTTAGAGAGTGAAATCAAAGTAGTAAAAGGAGATATCACTACTTTTGATGGAGATTGTATTGTCAATGCAGCCAATGAATCTTTACTAGGTGGCAGTGGTGTAGATGGTGCTATTCATAGAGCGGCTGGTCCCATGTTACTTGAAGAATGTAAATTATTAAATGGTTGTCATACAGGGCAGGCCAAGATTACTAAAGGGTATGATTTAAAGGTAAAGTATGTAATTCATACAGTAGGACCCATTTATTCAGGACAACATGAAGATGAGCATATGTTGAGGGATTGTTATTGGAATAGTTTGAGTTTAGCTCGTAAGTATGATATTCATACAATCGCATTTCCTGCTATTTCTTGTGGAGTTTATGGCTATCCTGTAGAAAAGGCAGTGCCACTTGTATTAAAGACAATTGCGGATTGGTTGGATGCGAATAGTGATTATACAATGAAAATCAGTTTGTATTGTTTTGATGAAGAAACGATAAAGGAATATCGAAAATATACATCGTATCAGGGAGAATAATCTTCCTGATTCTTTTTATATTCTATTTAGAAAAATTTCTAAATAGAGTTGAAATAATATTTAAAAGGTATATAATCTATTTAGAAATATTTCTAAATAGGTGGTGATACTTTGTTTGAAAAAACGTATAAAGCTTTAGGTGCTCCAGTCAGAAGAGACATTTTGAGTTTATTAAAAAAAGGCAAGATGTCAGCTGGAGATATTGCGAGTCATTTTGATATGTCTCAGGCAACTGTTTCTTATCACTTATCCTTATTAAAGGATGCAGGTTTGATTTGTGAAGAGAAGGATAAAAATTTTATCTTTTATCAAATTAACGCATCTGTTTTTGAGGAGATGTTGTGTTATTTTAAATCTTTTATTGGAGGGAATGAAGATGTTGAAAAATAAATGGTTTATGTTTAGTTTAGCTTTGTTTGTGATTCCATTCGCATTGAATCTAGTTTTCTATAATCAACTTCCAGATGTTGTGCCAACCCATTTTGATGTGAATGGTCAAGTCGATGGTACAATGCCTAAGTTTATGGGTTTATTTGGTATGTTGTTTTTGTGTTTGGCAATCCATGTATTTACTTGTTTTGTGAGTGTAAAAGATCCAAAGCGAAGTAATATTCCAAATTTTATGATGAATATTTTATTTATGATTTGTCCTGTTGTTTGCATTGTGACAAATATGACGATCATTTATTTTGGTTTAGGCTATTCTTTTGATGTAAGTTTTGTGATGAATATTCTTGTTGGTGTATTACTTATTGTATTAGGTAATTATTTGCCAAAAGTAAAACGAAATTATGCGGTTGGAATTAAAACATCGTGGGCATTAAATAGTGATGAAAACTGGGTGTTATCAAATCGTGTGGGTGGCTATTGTATGGTGATAGCTGGAATCTTATATATAGTACTTGGATTACTTGGTTATGTGACAATGGGCATTGTTGTGATTCTTGTAGCGACTATTATTCCGTGTATCTATAGTTATATATTATTTAAGCGAGGAATTTAAAATCCTCGCTTGATTTCGTTTTGAATGCATTTGAATAAGACTTGAATGGTTTCAATAATCATTTTCTTGGTTTGACTATCTACATTTTGAATGGATTTGATGATTTCAATCATGTCGATATTCTGCCTAAAATCTTTTGGATTGTCATAATTTGAAAAGATAGAGTAAATGGTATCAATGACTTGTTTGCGGGTATTAACATCAATGGATTTAAGCCATTTTGATAGTGTGGATTGTGTATGTTTAGATAGTTGATCATTTTGTTCTAGATAAATAAAGTCACCATTTTCAACGCACCACGTAAATGGATCGTGTTGAAGGATGGATATGGCATCACTTTGGATGATTTGATAATTATTTGTTTCTTCAAGTAAGAGTCCAATAACACTTGATTGTGGTATGGTCTTAAATACTTTCTTATCCGTTTGATAAGGTGTAAGAAATCCAGGCCCATCATGGTTGTATATACAATAAATTGGATTGTGTGTATGGATTCCTGCATATAGGGCAAGATTGGCTCCTTTGGAGTGTCCGCCTAAGATGAGTTTGTGATTTGTCTTATAGTTGTTTACATAGTTTAAGGCAGAAATTTGACTTGGAATATTTTCTTGAAAACATAGATTAAAATCTTCTTTCCATCCTACAAAGCTGGCGTCTGTTCCGCGAAAGGCAATGTAATCTATTTGGTTGGGTAAGTGATAAGTCATAGCACAGAATTGTTTTTCATTATCTTTGTCAAAATTAGTTTGTAGATGAGAAATGGTAATGGCTTCATAGCGAAGGGAGTGTATGAATTGAAGGAATAATTCTTCGTTTAATTCAGGTACTCGGGTATCCATGCATAAAGTATCAATTTCATTTTCAAAATCACTTAATAGATGGATTTCGGATTCAATATCAATGCTTGAGTTTTCAAATTTAATATAGGAAATTTGTGAGAGAATTAAAGAGTCCACATTATTAAATGGGTATTCTTCAAGGGTTAAATTTCCGTATTCTTTAATGTAGTCAATAATGTTTTTCATAGGTTTATTGTAGTGCACAAATACATTTAATGAAATATGTTCATCCATAATTTTAAAATTTTTAAAGTTCGTATACAATAAAGTTAGTGAGGGTGGATTGTTATGTTGATATTTGGGATTTTGAGTATTTGTCTGAGTTTAGACGTATTTGTATGTGCACTAGAACAGGGGGCTTCAATTCGTAATATTCGCTTTTCAAAAGCATTGGTTTATGGATTGATTTTTGCACTATGCAGTTCGGGTATGTTTTTATTAGGACATGGAATGTCCACACATATTTTTGGACGTCCATTGGCAATATTGAATAAATATGTTGCGATATTTGTCTTTTTAATTCTTGGAAATGGAATGGTCATTTATAGTTTTAAGCGTGGAAAGTTTGTGGAAAGACTACAAGAGTTTGATACAAAACAAATTATTAAATTGGCTCTTATTGGAGGACTCGACTGTTTCTTTGTTGGCGTTGGCTGTTATTATATGAATCTTCCTTATTTGATGGAGTCTTTCGTCTTATTTTTAATTGTACTTGCTGGCTATATGATTCATTTTTATATTGGATATTATAATGGGGCCGGATATCAAAAGGCTTATTATTTTCTTTGCGGAGTCGTATACTTATTTATGAGCTTATCATTAATTTTTAAATTAATTCGATTGTAGAGGTGATTTCATGACATTAAATGAAAAGGTGACAATGAAAGATCTTCTGAGTGAGGGATTGTATATTTTGATGCAACAAAAGCCTTTCGAAAAGATCACAATCAAACAGATTTGCGATAAAACAGGTGTTATTCGTGGAACTTTCTATAATCATTTTATGGATAAGTATGAGGCATTGGAATATTTGATTCATCGTATGTTTTATAAAGGGATTGAGCATGAATCCAATCCTCAAATTATAAAACATATCTTTCAGACTGTAAGTGATAATCGTGATTTCTTTAAGTCTTGTTACAGAATCACAGGACAGAATGGTTTTGAAGATTTAATGAGTAATGTGTTTAAAGAAATATTTAGAAATGTATTTACTTATTTAGATGTGAGTGGGATGGATTCAAGGTTCACAGTAGATTTTTTAGTGGATTATTATGCGAATGATTTATTATATTTTTTAAAGTATTGGATTGCGCATAATTTTGAGCCGGATGTAGAAACATATTATGCCAAGATTGATATTTTATTTAAAAACAGTATTAAAGAATTAAATATTCGATATATGGATAAATCTTAAATTGACAAATTGTGTATTGTCTAGTAGGATAAAAGCGTATAAAAAGGCAATGAAGAGGGCGAGTACCTTTTAGAAATACTTTAGAGAGCTTTTGGTTGGTGAAAAAAAGCGTAGGACTAATTGGGAATAAAGACTTGGAGCTATTTGTATTTCCTGCATTAAAGGAAGCGCTGTTTATAGACAGCGACTAAGGCTAGACAAAGTGATTTGTCTGGTAAATTAGGGTGGTAACACGAGCACTTCGTCCCTTTGTGGCAAGTGCCTTTTTTTATGGATAAAAAGAAAAAGGAGAAAACAATGGAAAAGTTAACGCAACAAGAACAAGTTCGTCGTCAAAAGATGCAAGATTTGATTGACATGGGTATTGATCCATTTGGATCTCGTTATGATCGTACTTCAAATTCGGGTATTATCAAATCATCTTATGAAGACAAGACAAAAGAAGAATTAGATGAGTTACAAGTAACAGTTAAGATTGCAGGTCGTATCATGACGAAGCGCCGTCAGGGTAAGGCTGGTTTTATGAATATCCAGGATCGTGAAGGTCAAATTCAGATCTATGTTCGTAAAGATGAAATTGGGGATGATCAATATGAAATCTTCAAGAAAAATGATATTGGAGATATTGTAGGTATTGAAGGTACTGTTATGAAAACAGATCATGGACAATTGTCTGTTCGTGCTAAAAATTATACACACCTTTCAAAATCACTTCGTCCTTTACCAGAAAAATTCCATGGTTTAACAGATGTTGAAGAGCGTTTCCGTCGTCGTTATGTAGACTTGATCATGAATCCAGAAGCTAAGCATATTGCACTAACAAGACCAAAAATTATTCGTGCAATCCAACATTATTTGGATGGTCAAGGTTTAGTGGAAGTTGAAACTCCAGTTATGCAACCAATCTTAGGTGGTGCAAGTGCTAGACCTTTCGTAACGCACCACAACACATTAAATATGGATTTCTATTTGCGTATCGCAACTGAATTGCCATTGAAACGTTTGATTGTTGGTGGTTTAGAAGGTGTTTATGAAATTGGACGTTTATTCCGTAATGAAGGTATGGATGCGATGCATAACCCTGAATTTACAACCGTTGAAGCGTATGTTGCCTATAGTGATTTACATGGAATGATGGACTTGATTGAAGGTTTATTTGATTCTGTCGCAAATGAAGTATTGGGCACTACAGATATTACTTATCAAGGAACAGAATTATCATTAAAAGCTCCTTTTAAACGTATTCACATGGTGGATGCGATCAAAGAAGCTTGTGGTGTAGATTTCTGGCAAGATATGAGTTATGAAGAAGCTGTTAAATTGGCTGAGGAACATGATATTGAAGTTGAAAAGATCCATAATACAGTTGGACACATCATCAACTTATTCTTCGAAAAATATGTTGAAGAAACAATTGTACAACCAACATTTGTATATGGTCATCCAACATCCATTTCTCCATTAGCTAAAAAGAATAAGAAGGATCCTAGATTTGCGGATCGTTATGAATTGTTCATTTGTGGACACGAATATGCGAACGCATTCTCTGAATTAAATGATCCAATTGATCAAAGAGAACGTTTCGAAAAACAATTAGAACTTCGTGAATTAGGTGATGATGAAGCCAACGAAGTGGATACAGATTATGTAGAAGCATTGGAATATGGTCTTCCTCCAACTGGTGGTGTAGGACTTGGAATTGATCGTTTCGTAATGTTGTTGACAGATCAAAGAACAATTCGTGAAGTATTATTATTCCCTCACATGAAGAACTTGGGGGATTCAAACAAAAAAGCGCAAACTAAAAAACCAGTGGAAGCTGCACCTGTAAAGGTTGATTTCTCGAATGTAAAAATTGAACCAATCTTCACAGATATGGTAGATTTTGAAACATTCAGTAAGTCAGATTTCCGTGCTGTTAAGGTCTTAGCTTGTGAAGCTGTAGAAAAATCTAAGAAGCTATTAAAGTTCACTTTGGATGATGGCCAACGTAAAGATCGCGTTATTTTAAGCGGAATTCACGAATATTATGAACCAGAAGAATTGGTTGGAAAGACTGCAATTGCGATTGTAAACTTACCACCAAGAAAAATGATGGGTATTAATTCTGAAGGTATGTTGATCTCAGCTGTACATGAAGAAGATGGTCATGAATGCTTGAACTTATTGATGGTTGATGACAATATTCCTGCAGGTGCTAAGCTTTACTAGGATAAAAAAATGAGTGATTTTTGGTGGTAAATTTACGCATTTACGCCAAACTTACGCCAAAAAATTAAGAAGAAAAAGATGGTTACACTAGTAAAGTGAAGCATTTTGTATTGAATTAAACAAAGAGCAACTCTCTGATGAAGGGGGTTGCTCATTTTTGTTATTAAATTCATGAAGAAAATATAGCAACTAATTTAATTCTATGTCGATAATATGACACCTTATTTATGCGTTTTGCCAAAAAATTAAAGAGGCTTTATGAGCATATTAATAACATACGAGAATAAAAATAGAGTAGACGAATTATTTAGCAATCTTCATCAAATCTTTATTTTTTTCTGTTAGCTTATATTTCAGTAAGAAATGAAATATAGAAGGAAGGATAGTAAAGATGGAAATGATGTTACAGACACAAAATCTATGTAAATATTTTAGAAAACAGAAAGCGGTAAATAATGTTTCACTTAATATCGAAAAGGGACAGATTTATGGACTGCTTGGACCGAATGGTGCGGGAAAATCTACCACATTGAAAATGTTGACCGGTATGATGAAACCAACTGCAGGAAAGATTTACTTTGATGGAAAACTTTTGGATAGGAAAGATTTATCAAAAATAGGAGCGTTAATTGAAAATCCGCCTATTTATGAAAATCTTTCCGCCAGAGAGAATTTGAAGGTAAGACAATTATTGCTTGGTACAGATGAAAACAGAATTGATGAGGTCTTGCAGATTGTATCACTTACAAACACCGGAAAGAAGAAAGCAGGACAGTTTTCTTTGGGGATGAAGCAAAGACTAGGCATTGCAATGGCATTGCTTGGAGAACCGGAACTTTTGATATTGGATGAACCTACGAATGGATTAGATCCAATAGGCATCGAGGAATTACGAGAGCTGATCCGGTCTTTTCCGGAACAGGGAATCACTGTAATTCTCTCCAGTCATATTCTCTCAGAGGTACAGTTACTTGCAGATAAAGTCGGGATTATTTCAGGTGGAATCTTAGGATACGAAGGAGCATTAAAGCAGGGAGATAATCTTGAAGATTTGTTTATGAATGTGGTAAGAAAAAACCAGAAAGCAGGTGAAATCCATGGTTAATATTATAAAAGCAGAACATCAAAAAGCCAAAAGAACCATGCGAAAAAAGTTTATCTGGGGATTTCCTCTTCTTACATTTGTCATGGCATTTATATTTACTCTTGGGATGACAAATGCTTATGCAGAAAGTGTTTGGAACTGGTGGTATACACTTTTGCTGCCGGGGATGATTGCTCTATTTTGTTATCTTTCTGTGGCGCAGGAGAAAAAGATAAAATACTATCATTTAATGACTATTCCCACAGACAGAAGAAAATTGTTGCTGGGGAAAATTATTTATATTGGGTACATGATTTTGTTTTCTAATGTGATTGTGTTTGCAGGAGCAACGCTTGGAGGCTTTCTTCTAACGACACATGTTCCAGTTGGAGGAGCGTTGATTGCAGTATTGTTTCTGACGGTTTCTGAGTTATGGGAGATTCCGGTAGCTTTATTTTTAAGTGAACGATTTGGAATGATTGTAAACCTGTTCGTCTGCCTATTTATTACCGTCAGCGGTGTGGTAATATCACAAACCAGAATCTGGTATGTACTTGTTTCTGCAATCCCTATGCGAATGATGTGCCCGTTGCTTCATGTTTTACCAAATGGACTTGCCGCAGAAGCAGGGAATCCTCTTTTGGATACGGGAGTCATTGTTCCGGGAATGTGTCTCTCAATCATCTGGTTTGTTTTTGTAACGGTTCTGTTTTTGAAATGGTTTGAGAGAAGAGAGGTGAAATAAGATGATTGGAAGATCTCTTAATGCAGACTTGCGAAAGATGAAAGGAACATCTGTGATTCTGGCACACTTACTGATTCCGATTATAACCAGCGTTATATTTTTAATATATTACTTTTTTTCACCATGGAATGAAAATATGAAAGTGATTGCATTTTATCAGGCAATAGGAGCAGGACTTCCGGTACTTATTGGAATTTTTACAGCAAGTGTGATGGAACAAGAACAAAATGCAGGTAATTTTCAAAACCTGTTGTCTTTACCAGATAAACTTACAGCATTTTTATCGAAACTGTTGATGCTACTGGTTTTGTGTCTGTGCTCTATCCTATTGACAGCAATCATATTCGGAATTGGATTTGGAAGAATCGCATCAAGCGATATCGAAATCATGAAAGGATGTATATTTGCAGCATTGCTGCTGTGGGGAAGCAGTGTTCCACTTTATCTGTGGCAGCTGATTCTGGCTTTTCAGTTTGGAAAAGGGGTATCCATTGGAGCAGGGATTATATCAGGACTAATTAGTGCATTGATGCTTACCGGACTTGGAGATTATGTGTGGAAATATGTATTTGTCTGCTGGACGGGTAGAGTACCATATACTTATCTGCAATCTGTATTGGGAGAAACTAGTGTAGGTGAATGGTTGTCATTCATACCAGGTTGCTTAATATTTACAGGGATTAGTATGGTATACTATTTTTGGTGGGTAAACCACTGGGAAGGAAACAGAATATCGGAATAGAATCGAGGGAAACTATGGCAAAAATACTGGCAGTTGATGATGAACCGGCAATTTTGGAAATGATAGAAAGCATTTTGAATAAGGATGGACATCTGGTTACCAAAGTAAGTAATCCACTAAAAATTAATATGGAAGAATTACATCGTTATGACCTGATTTTACTGGACATTATGATGCCTGGAATTGATGGCTTCGAATTATGCAAAAGAATCAGGGCACTTGTGGATTGTCCGATTTTGTTTCTTACGGCAAAAACGGAGGAAAACAGTCTGGTAAACGGACTTTCTTTAGGAGCAGATGATTATATTTCAAAGCCATTTGGAGTGATGGAACTTCGGGCAAGGATCAATGCACATCTTAGAAGAGAGCACAGGGAACATTCTGTCCGGATGGTTTTAGGGAGAGTCTGCATTCAGATGTCTCAAAAGAAACTGTTGATGGATGATAAAGAACTTCCGTTTACGAAAGCAGAGTACGAAATCTGTGAATTTCTGGCTAAAAACAGAGGACAGGTTTTCTCGAAGGAACAGATATTGGAAGCGGTCTTTGGCTTTGACAATGAGAGTAATGACAGTACTATAATCACGCATATCAAAAATATAAGAGCAAAATTTGCGGATTATGATTATATGCCGATAAAAACAGTCTGGGGGATTGGATATAAATGGGAAGAGTAAAGAGAAGCAATGCACTCAGCAGGATTTTTATGAGATATGTACTGGTCATGCTTGGATCATTAGTTGGTTTGGTGATTGTTGCTTGGCTGCTGCTGTCCCTTTTGATTAGTGTGGGCTGTATTTATCCGGCGAATTATGCAGAGCAAAAGATTAATGAAGCATATGATACGATTTTACGTGCGGATAAAGTAACTGCTGAGATGATTCCTGCACTTTGTGATTATGTAATCTTTTCAGAGAATGGAGAGAAAATAGGTGGAGATCTGTCAGAACAATACGAACAGATAGCATGGAATGTTGCAAAGTACGGAAACGCATCCGGGAAATATTTTTATAAAGTAATTGTAAGGGAAAATGAATATGTTGTATTGCAATATCGCCTGACACCTCAATATCATTCAGCTTTTTTGAGGGAGCATTTTATAGGACCACAGAATGTGATGATTATTATGTCTGTGATTGGAGCGGTAGCGATTATCATCATTCCGTCCATACGTTTTGGAAAAAGAATCAAAAAGCAGATGCAGCCTGTATTAGACGCAATCGGACAAATAAAGGATCAAAATCTGGAATATGAGACATCCTGTTCCGGTATCAAAGAGTTTGATGACTGTTTATCGGCAATCGATGATATGCGAGATGCATTGCGAGAATCTTTAGAAAAGCAGTGGAAAACAGAGCAGGAAAAGAAACAGCAGATGTCTGCTTTGGCGCATGATATTAAAACACCTCTTACGATTGTACGGGGAAATGCAGAACTACTTTCAGAGACTGAACTGACCACAGAACAGAAGAATAATATCACTTATGTTTTGAACGGCACAACACAGATACAAAGTTATGTAAAACAGTTGATAGATGTCACAAAATCATGGAATTGCAGTGATGTTACCTATACAACGGTGAGGTTAGAAGATTTTTTCGCAGATATAAAGGAACAGGCACTCGGACTGGTAGAAATCTATCACCAGAAGATAGATTGGAAGGCAAAGCAAAGTGATAAAAAGGTAACGATTGCTTATGATCCAATGTTCCGGGCCGTAATGAATATGATTCAGAATGCAGTGGAGCATACAAAAGAAAATGGAATCATTTATATTGACGCAAAGGAGCAGGATGGCCGGCTGACATTCATTGTGGAGGATAGCGGATCAGGATTTACAAAAGAAGCATTATTGCATGGCACAGAGCAGTTTTTTATGGATGACACAAGTAGAAATGGCGAAGCCCATTATGGGATGGGACTATTTTTTGCAAAAACTGTGGCTGAAAAATATGGTGGAGGTATTAAACTTTCAAATTCTGAAAATACAGGTGGGGCGAGGGTAGAAATATTTTTCCTGAGTAGTCAAGAAACAAGCTAAATAGACCGCAATTAAGCTATGTAAAAGAAATTTTACATGCATTTATCTAATATGTAAAAGCCTTTTGATAGACATAGTGATTACGCATGAAATAATCTTCAAAATTTCGTGATTTAAGAGTGGGCAATTCCAATCGGAGTTGCCCATTTTTTAAATAAACAGAAATACAAATCGAATGTTGGAGGGGGGTGTGAATGAGAAATAAGAAATTTCCATTTTCAGATGCTCCTAATACGGCGTGCTTTACTTGCTGTCATGTATTAGAGGAAAATAAACCTATATTATATGTTTCTTATGATGAAGATGGATATTGGCAGTTCCTATGTGGTGGAAATCATAAGGAAGAAGATGCAAGAGTGGTTTCTTTAGTATCCATTTTGAATATTGATGAAACAATGGGTGATTTAGCAGAATTGGATTATGGTGAATGTGCGGAAGCAGAAAGTATTACAAGTGATTGGATTGTGAGCCGCATGAATAAATAAAATTTTAGTGTGTCTATTTGTCCTTTGAAAGAGGAAAAAATCCTTTTCTCAAAGGGCTTTTTCTATTTATACGGATATTCGCAAACTACAAGATAAAGCCAAAACTTCATATACTTTAAGCACAAGGAGGTTGAGGTTTTGATATGAACAACAGTGTAGTTTGAAGGTTATCCGTCTGCGGATACAAATGATAAAACTATCATTGTGAAATTTGTATAGCCGGAAACGGAAAAGGCGAGTTATAAGGATAGCAACTGCGAGTTGCTAGTTTTAGATAATGCGTGAGACTATAATAAAGGTGTATGGGAGGTACTTCATAATGGATACAAAACAGGTTATACTTGAACTTCGCACTAAAAAGGGAATGTCGCAGGATGAGCTTGCAGAAAAAGTTTTTGTAAGTCGTCAGGC
>ERZ1034915.82-NODE-82-length-64078-cov-19.611561_pt1 | contig 64078 bp, 63 predicted proteins | sample MGYA00520592_ERZ1034915 | MGnify/ENA primary metagenome ERZ1034915 (study PRJEB33766, sample SAMN09781787) | gut metagenome | biome: gut microbiome | host: Homo sapiens | place: Madagascar | study: EMG produced TPA metagenomics assembly of the PRJNA485056 data set... | reverse complement strand
CGACTTCTCTTTTAAGAAAAGCGCCTTATCCCGCAAGGGGTAGGGCGCTTTTGCTCTTTGTTTCGTGATTTGTGATAGGGGATATGGAGATAGTAGGGACGCACACTATGCGTTCGCAAAGCGAGTGACAACGCAAATCCGCGGGTGAACAATGTTCGTTCCGACGATGTGCAATTACGAAAAATGACATCTATTTTACCGTGAATCTCTTTACAATATAAAATTGTCGATTTATAATAATGGCAATGTACGTGCTGCATAATTTCTCCGAGTTTCACATTTTTGGGTTGCCTAGGTATCTGGAATCTGCCTGGCTTTCAAATGTGGGCAGGGCTTTGCTTTGCCAAAATGGAGGAATACGACGATGATTCGTAATACGGCCGTTACTGTATGTGGCCCGCTAAATGTAAACAAATTGGGCGTTACCTATGTGCATGAGCACCTGATGGTAAAACCCCAGCTACCGGATGAGTATTATATCCCTTATACGCTGGATGACGAGGCGGCTTCGACGGAGGAGACCCGCAGTTTTTCCGCGGCTGGGGGTGAGACCCTGGTGGAGATGACGCCGATCAACTACGGCCGCAACGTAAAGGCCTATCAGCGCATTGCGCAGGCTACCGGTGTGCATGTCATCTGCTGCACAGGCTTCCACAAGCAGCTGTTTATGCCGCCCTGGTTTGGCGATAAAACCGACGGTGAGCTGTATGATATTCTGATGAACGAAGTGACGAATGGCCTGGATGACACCGAGATCCACCCGGGTGTTATCAAGCTGGGCACCAGCTTTGAGGAAGTGACCGCCGCCGAAAAGCGCTCCATCGAGGCAGTGGCCCGCGTACACCGCGACACGGGCATCCCCATCAGCACCCACTGCGACAAGGGCACAATGGGCATGGACCAGCTGCGCCTGCTGGAAAAACACGGTGTCGATCCGAAGAATGTGCTGCTGTGCCACATTGACAGCAAGATGGATACGGACTATGCCATCCGGCTTTGCCGCGAGGGCGCTACCATTTGCCTGGACCATGTTGGCCGAGAACTGCAGGATCACGATTCCTTTCGCGTGCGGATGGTCACGGCGCTGGTGGAGGCCGGCTGCGTAGACCACGTGACCCTGGCCGGCGATATGGGCAAAAAGAACTATCTGCCTGCCTACGGCGGTAAGCCCGGCTTCACCTATATCCTGACCGACCTGAAGGCGGAACTGCTGCCTTACATCGGCGAAGAAAACTTCCACAAAATGATGGTAGAGAACCCCAAACGAATTTTCGCCTGGAAATATAACGACTAACATAGAAAAAGGAGGGGCAGCAATGGCCACTCTGACTGAACTGATCCGATAGGAAGACCCCAAACGCCCCTATACCGATGAACAACTGGCCCAGATGTTGCAGCTGCGCCGCGAACAGGTAGTGGAACTGCGGCGGATCAACGGCATTCCTAACTCCTGGATGCGGCTGCGCCCGGCGCTGGTGGTAGAGATGCAGAAACTTCTGGAGCAGGAGCCGGGGCTTTCGGATCGGTCGCTGACCCTGCGGCTGAACGCGATGGGCTACAATGTCTCGCGCTATCTGGTAAAGGAACTGCACAGCAATTTGCCAGAAAAAGAAGCCGAGCCGCAGCCTGAACCGGCCGTAGAAATCACCACGCAAGAGGAGACCGAGGACACCAACGTGTTTGCCGGGATGATCGGCTACGACGGCGGCCTGAAAGCGCAGATCCATCAGGCGAAGGCGGCGGTATCTTATCCGCCCAACGGCCTGCACACACTCATTATTGGTCCGTCTGGTTCCGGCAAAACGTTTCTGGCAGAGAATATGTACCACTATGCGGTGCAGCAGGGCCTGCTGGCGCCGGATGCCCCCTTTGTCTCCTTCAACTGCGCCGATTACGCCGACAACCCGCAGCTGCTGAACAGCCAGTTGTTTGGCTATGTGCGCGGCGCGTTCAGCGGCGCCAACGCCACCAAGGACGGCCTGGTGCAGAAGGCAGACGGCGGCATCCTGTTTTTGGATGAGATCCACCGTCTGTCCGGGGAAGGGCAGGAAATGCTTTTCTACCTGCTGGACAAGGGCAGCTACCGCCGACTTGGCGATTCCGGCCCGGCACGCAAGGTCAATGTGCGGCTGATCGCCGCTACCACCTCTTCGCCGGAGTCAGCCCTGCTGCTGACGTTCCGCCGCCGTATCCCCATTGTCATCTCGATGCCCGGCATCGCTGACCGCCCGATGGCGGAGCGGTTTGCCGTGCTACAAAGCATCTTTGCGGGAGAGTACAAGAAGATCGACCGCAAGCTGGTGGTGGAGCGGGAGGCCGTGCGCATCTTATTGCAATATGATTGTCCCGGCAACATCGGCCAGATGCAGAGCGACATCCAGGTCTGCTGCGCCAACGCGTTTTTGGAGAGCGTCTCCAAGCAGGAAGACACCGTTTACATCCGTGCCGAACTGGTGCAGCAGTTGATCTCGGCGGGCAGCCTGACCCGTTCGCTGGAAGTGGAAAGCTATTATGATCGGCAGCTGGTCTTCCCGCAGGTGGAGGACGACGCCAGTCAAACGCTGGATAAAATGTACTACCGACTGAAAGAAATTGCCGAGGAAGACTGCACGCCTGAAGCGCGGATGAAAGCCCTGCAGACCGTACTGCTGGGCCGCGTGCTGCCGCAGAACAACCTGCACAATAACAACACGGCGAAATCGCTGGAGCAGGAGCGGCAGGAAGTGCGCAAGGTCGTGCTGGCTGTGCTGGCCGAGATGCGGGACAGCCTGAATTCCTGCCGCAAGGACTTTGAGGACGCGTTAGTGCTCAGCCTGACCACGGATGTGCCCCAAAACGCCAACGGTGCACAGATTTCACTGGCGGAAAAGTACCCGGCTGAGATGGAGCTGGCCCAACAGTTTATTGACCGTTTCCGCGCCAAGCGGCCCTGCAATATAAGCGACTACAAGCGGCAGATGCTCACCCTGTGCCTGGTGGCATTCTCGGCCCGCAAGATGGAGCGGCGCATCCGCATCATACTGATGGCTCACGGCCAGGTCGGCCCGGCCATGGCTGAGGTCGTGAACCATGTGCTGCAGGACGACAACGCCATCGGCTTCTCCATGGGCTGGGACGAGCCCAACGAGCAGGTGTTGGAGCGCGCCATCCGTCTGGTCCAACAGGTGGATGAGGGGCTGGGCTGCCTGCTGCTGGTGGATATGGGTTCGCTGGCGTCCTTTGCGCCGGAGATTTCCCTGCGCACCGGTGTCAGCGTGCGGTGCGTGGCCCGCGTGGATACGCTGATGGCGCTGGACGCCGTGAACCGGGCCAGCTTCCGGGATAAATGCACGCTGGACGAACTGGCGGATGCGCTGGAAATCGGTCGTCTGCACGCCGGATTCTCCGATCTGGAGCAGCGTACAGGTAAGCCGTCTGCGATCCTGACGGTCTGCATCACCGGCGAGGGTTACGCCCGCCGCATAGAGAGCTTCTTGAAAGCCACCGTGGTGGAGTGCAGCGACATCAAAATTGTGGATGTGGGCCTGCTGAACCGCGATGCTATGCTGGCCCGCGTGGAAGAACTGCGCCGGGACTACGACATCGTGGCCGCGGTAGGCACCATCAACCCGGAACTGCCGGGCATTCCGTTTTTGCCGATGAACTACATCTTCTCTGGCCGCGGCTCGATGGCGCTGACAAACCTGCTGGAGGCCCACTGCCAGCACAGCAGCGGCATCGGCGATCTGCTGGACCCGCAGCTGATCCTTTGCGATGCGGATTTCCAGAACAAGAACGATGCGCTGGACACCATGTGCATGATGCTGATGGAGAAAGGCTGCGTCAAGCCGGAATTTTTTGCTGAGCGTCTACAAGCGGGAGAACTTAGGCGTAACCTGCCTGCCGGGGCATATTGCCATCCCCCACGGCGAGCCCGCCTACGTCACAAAACCTGCCATCTGCGTCGCCAAAATCTGCCATCCGTTGGACTGGACGGGCGGATTTGTGGCTGAAATTGTTTTTTTGTTTGCGCTGGACGAAAAATGCCAGGGATTTGTACAAAATTTCTGCGATATTATTAAAGACAAAAATTACGTAAAGAAGTTATTATCTGCAAAAAATGCCAAGGAGATCTACGATTTCCTAAAATAGGATCAAATTCTGCCAGAAAGTTGGCACGTAACTTGCTACATATATGGGTGTAAGGGTTCCAGATCCCTTGCACCCACATTTTTGTATTGGAGCAAATGCAGCACTACGGTACAAGAGAAAAGGAGGTGAACTACACAGATGGCTATGCGAGATATTCTTTTCCCTGAATGTGTGATTACACACATGAAAGCAAAAAGTAAAGAGGACGCTCTGCACCAGCTGTATGAAGTTCTTTTGAAAAACGGGAAGGTTAAGACCAGTTTTTACGATGCTGTCTTGGAGCGTGAGCGCAATTACCCCACCGGCCTTGAACTGGAGGAGTACAATGCAGCAATTCCTCATGTGGTCCCGGCTCATGTTGAACATTCTGCCATGGGCATTGCGGTCCTGGATACGCCCGTTACGTTCCAGCGCATGGATGACGATGAAGCCACGGTGGACGTCAATGTGATCTTCAACATTGCATTGGATGTTAACGGCAAGCAGATCGACATCCTGCAGGAGATCATGGCGATCCTGGCGGACAAGGACGTGATGGGGCAGTTGGTCAAGGCCGACACCCCGCAAGATGTTATGAACATTTTAAAGAAAGAAGGATGATTTCTTATGAAAAAGATTATGGTTTGCTGTGGTTCTTCCATGATCACCTCTACCATCGCTATTAACAAGCTGAAGACCGCTATGGCCAACGCTGGCATTGATGTCAAGTTCATTCAGTGCAAGTTCGCCGAGGTCCAGGGCAAAGTCAAGGTCGAGCGCCCCGACGTTATCGTGCCCACCGGCGCACTGAAGGACAGCCTGACCGATTCCGTTCCCGTTGTGCGCGGCACCTGCTTCGTGACCGGCGTTGGCGAGAAAGAGGCCATCGACGAGATCATCAAGATCCTGCGCGGCTGATTGCAGAAAGAAATAGGAAAGCGCGGCGGTACCACTGCCCCTGAAATGGCCGCTGCAAAATTATAAAACCGGAGGAGTTATAAAATGCAAGTTGTTATTGACGCCTTGAACTGGATCTGCGGTTTAGGTCCCATGTGCATGATGCCCATCATCATGTTCGTTATCGGTATTTGTCTGCGTGTTAAGATTGGCACCCTGCTGAAGTGCTGCATCACCACCGGTGTTGGCTTCTGTGGTGTCAACCTGGTCATCAACACCTTTGTTGCACAGGTTGGCCCCAGCGTGCAGAACATGGTCGCCCGCTTTGGCCTGCATACCGACATCATGGATGTGGGTTGGCCTGCCCGTGCCGCCGCTACCTGGGCTTACCCCTTGGCCGCTGTGGTCGTCTTCGTCGTCCTGGGCATCAACATCCTGATGCTGGTTCTGAAGGCTACCAACTGCGTCATGGTCGACTTCTGGAGCTACAACCACTTCATCTTCTGCGCTGCTATCTGCTATTATGCTTCCGGCAGCGCCATCATCGGCCTGATCTGCGGTGCTATCTGCGCTATCGTTACCTTCAAGCTGGCCGACTGGACCCAGCCTGTCGTTGAGGAAGAGTTCGGCCTGCCCGGCGTTTCCTTCCCCACCTCCAACAGCATCAGCTGGGCACCTCTGGCTTACCTGCTGAACAAAGTTTACGACCACATCCCCGGCCTGAACAAGCTGAAGGCTGACCCCGAGAGCATCCAGAAAAAGTTCGGCGTCCTCGGCGAGCCTCTGATGATCGGCACTATCCTGGGCGCTGTGTTCGGCATCCTGGGCGGCAACGATGTTGCCGGCGTTATGACCGTTGCTATGTACACCGCTGCTACCATGGTCCTGACCCCGAAGATGATGCAGGTCCTGATGGAAGGCCTGATTCCGTTTGCTGATGCCGTTAAGGATCTGCTGAATAAGAAGTTCAGCGGCAATAAGTTCCACATCGGTATCGATGCTGCCCTGACCATCGCTAACTCCAGCTGCATCGCCGTTGGCATCCTGATGGTCCCCACCACCATCATCCTGGCCATGGTCCTGCCCTTCAACCGTCTGCTGCCCATCTCTGATATTGCTTACCAGGCCATGTGGCTGTCCGCTTACCCGGTCGCATTCAGCAAGGGCAATGTTGTCCGCAGCTATATTTCTTGCGTGATCTTCACCATCATCATGCTGTTCATCGCCACCTCTCTGGCTCCTGTCCACACCGCACTGGCTGTGGCTGGCGGCTATGACCTGGCCGGTGCCGCTCTCGTCTCCACTGAGGATGCCGGTACCCACCTGCTCTCCTACCTGCTGAGCGTTGTTGCAGGTCTGTTCCACTAAGCAATTCTGCTAACGAATTCCAAGATAGTGCAAAGGGCAGTTTTGTAGGCCGTGAAACGTCTGCGGCTGCCCCTTTGCACTGTATGTTAGGAGGTTTCCCAATGAAAATTTCCGGTATTACCGTATATGAGGTCAAACCCCGCTGGATCTTTGTTAAGATCACCACCGATGAAGGCATCGAGGGCTGGGGAGAGATGATCTCCGGCACCAAGACCGAAACCGTCGTGGCCGGTGCCAAGGAAATGGGCGAGTATCTGCTTGGCCGTGACCCGTTCGAGATCGAGCGCCTGTGGCAGGAGATGTACAAGTCCTTCTTCCGCGGCGGCCCTATCAACGGCACCATCGTCTCCGGCATGGAGATGGCCCTGTGGGACATCAAGGGCAAGGCTTTTGGCGTGCCCGTGTATGAGTTCCTGGGCGGCAAGGCCCGCGACCGCATCAAGGTCTACTCCTGGATCGGAGGCGACCGTCCCGACGACGTGGCCAAGGCCGCGCTGGAGCGCCGTGCCATGGGTTTTGATGCTGTCAAAATGAACGCTACCGAGGAGCTGCACTACATTGACTCCTTTGCCAAGATCCAGGCCGTTGTGGACCGCGTTGCCTCCATCCGCGAGGCCTGTGGCAATGATTTCGGCATCGCTGTCGACTTCCACGGCCGTGTGCATAAGCCGATGGCCAAGGTGCTGGCCCATGAACTGGAGCCCTACAAGCTGATGTTCATGGAGGAAGTTGTCCTGCCCGAGAACGAGGAAGGCTTCCGCGAGGTCGCCAACCAGGTCTCTACCCCGCTGGCTACCGGCGAGCGCCTGGTCAGCCGCTGGCAGTACAAGAACCTCTTCCGTGAGGGTGCCATCGACATCATCCAGCCTGACGTTGCCCTGGTCGGCGGCATCCTGGAGACCAAGAAGATCGTCGCCATGGCTGAGGCCTTTGATATGGCTGCCGCGCCCCACGCCCCCTACGGCCCCATTGCGCTGGCCGCTACATTGCAGGTGGATGTCTGCTCTCCCAACGTCTTTATCCAGGAGCAGAGCTTGGGCATCCACTACAATAAGGGCTTTGACCTGCTGGACTTCGTCAAGAATAAGGAAATCTTCCAGTACAAGGATGGCTATGTGGATGTACCCACCAAGCCCGGCCTGGGTCTGGAGATCGACGAGGACCTCGTCAAGGAAGTTTCCGCCGAGGGCCTGCATTGGACCAACCCCAAGTGGCGTAACTACGACGGCACCATGGCCGAGTGGTAAGCAGACCAGAAAGGGAATACCATTATGGATATGTATGCAATTACCGCAGAGCACCCGCTGCTGGGCATCCTGCGCAATGTCCCGCTGGAAAAAACCATCGACTATGCCGATGCCGCTGTGCGCGGCGGCGTAGCGTTCTTTGAGGTGGCCCTCAACAGCCCCCACGCGCTGGAGCAGATCACCATGCTGCGCAAGCACTTTGGTGACCGCTGCCTGGTAGGCGGCGGCACGGCCATCACCACCGAGCGCTGCCGCACCGCAGTGGACGCCGGTGCCCAGTTCCTGCTGACCCCCGGCACCCCTGTGGACGTGCTGGAGTACTGCGCCAAGAACGATATTGCCCTACTGCCCGGCGTGCTGACCCCCACCGATGTGGCCGTCAGCCTGGAGTATGGCTTTAAGACCATGAAGCTTTTCCCTGCTGGCAGCATGCCGATGAGCTATCTGAAGGACCTGAAGGGTCCCTTCGACGATACCCACTACATGGCCATTGGCGGTGTGAACCCGCAGAATATCCGCCAGTTCTTTGACGCCGGCTACCTGAGCGTAGGTCTGGCCAGCAGCCTGATGCCTAAGGACGCCGTGGCTGCCAACGACTGGGAGACATGCGAGGCCTATGTCCGTGACCTGGTCAGCCGCATCGGCCGCAACTGATTTGCTATTACCGTAAAAGCATCCTTCATAAAAATCGCCGATCGGAACCTATGAGGCTCTGATCGGCGATTCTTTTGTAAGTATTTAGTCAAAGCTAGCGGTCACTGCTTGCGTTCAAACGCGCCGGGGATGCCCAGCAGCAGCCGATACTTGGCCACGGTGCGCCGGGTGGTGATAATGCCCTGGGCCGTCAGTTGATCCGCCAGCTGTGCGTCAGAGAGAGGATGGACGGGATCTTCCTCCTGCAGCAGTTTATGCAGGGCGGCCAGAACCTCGCTGCGGCTGTCCGGTGCAGCGTCCCCGCTGCGGTTGCCTGCCCTCGTCAGGAAGTAGGAGAGGGGATAGACCTTGGTGGGTGTTTTGACATATTTGCCCTTGATGGCACGGCTGACGGTGGACGGGTTGACGCCCATCTGCTCGGCCAGCATATCAGCCGTCAGGGTGTGCAGGGGCTGGCCTTCGGCTAAAAAGGCAAGCTGGGTGTTCAAGATCAGCTGACCAAGCTGCTGCAGGGTGCTGCGGCGCTTCTCCACACACTGCACGATGTAGTCCGCGTGACGGTGCTGCTCCTGCAAATAGGTGCGCAGCTCCGGCGCTGCGTCCGTGCCGGACAGATCGTAGTAGCTGCTGTAGGGCACGCCGCTGCTCCAGCGGTCCTGCACGCGCACGCCCCACCGGCCGTCTTTGCAATAGAACTCCAAATCTGGCACAATAAAACCAGCGCTCTCATCGCCGCCAAAGGCTGCCGTCGGGTACGGCTCCAGCGTGCGGATCAGTGAGACATAGTGCTGCACTTCCTCCATCGTCAGGCCGTAGGCCCGCATGATGGTGCGGTAGCGCTTGGCGGCCACATCCTCCAGATGATCGAACAGGATGCCCAGCAGCGTCGGGTCTGTCATCCCCTTGTGGAATGCCTGCAGCACCAGACTTTCCGAGGTCGTGGCTGCGCCCACACCGGCAGGCTCCATCTGGTGCAGCCAGGACAGACAGCGCTCGACCACATACAAGGGTGTAGCCAAAATCTCAGCCACCTCTTCCACGGTTTCGGGCAGCAGGCCCATGCCGGGTTCAAGGAACTCCACCATATGGCGAAAGACGCCGCGCTCGGCTTTCGTGGCATTGGCTGGGAGCTGACTCTCCAAAAACAGGTACAGGTCCTGCGCCGTTTTGTCCGGGGCAGCCCGCTCCGACAGGTCGCCCTCCTTATCCGGCGTCTGCACGCTGATGGGCCGCTCGACCGTGCCGTGGATCTTGTCCAGGTCGAACAGGGGATTGTCGATCTACTCTTTTTTCAGCATCTCGTCCAGGGCGGCACCGTCCAGGGACAGGATGTTCAAGGCTTGCAGCTGCTGCTGTGATAAAATTTGCCGCTGTTGTAATTCTTGTGTCGGCATGATAATTTTTCCTTTCTTTCAGATTTCCGGTGCGTTTGCTATCAGTATACCACAACATCGAAAAAACGACAATTATCTTATAAAATCGGGCATGTCCGGCTACGGAGGAACGCAGATGAAAACAGTACTGCCGATCGGCGAGACCATGACCACCGAGACTCCCGGTTGACATCGAGGGCACTCCCACCCGGCACCAAATGCAAACCGCTCTGTAGGGCAGGGGAGAGATTTACCGCTGAGTTCGTCGTTTGCAAAAGTATATAAACAAAATATCCCCCTGCTGAATTCATCGGCAGGGGGAGTTGTTTGTAATAGGGTCACACCCAGCGGCCAAAGCGGTATTGCGGCTTGGTCGGCTCGGGTGGGACAAGTTCGTTACCCAGGTAGACTTCAATGCTGTTGCGGCGCAGGCGGCGGGCAATGGGGGTTGGCAGCTTGCTGTACCCGGCTTTCAGGTTTGGCGGGCGGGCGTCGATCGAGTGGCAGTCGGTGCAAAGCAGATGCACCAGGTTCCATTCCAGCAATTTTAGCAGCCAGTGGGCCGTGCGGCCTTCCCGCACCAGGCCGCTGGCATTGATCTGCGCCAGACAGCCCTCGCTGACCCAGTTGTACAGCAGGGTAGGGTCCTCGGTCACGAAAGGATAACGCTCCACATGGGCCAGAATCGGCGTATAGCCGCGCTGGCGCACAGCGTACAGCGTTTCGTCAATGCCTGCGGGGTGGCAGGTGGTAGGGAATTCGATAAGAATGTAGTTTGATTTGGCAAAGGCCAGCGCGCGCAAATCAAGACTGGGCAGAGCCGTTGTAAAGTACACCTCCGCACCCAACTTGGCCGCCAGCGGCAGGCCGGTCTCTTTGGCGGCCTTGGCTACCTGTAAAAACGCGGCGCGGCGCTTTGCGGCAAAATCCTCTACCGAGATACGCTCATAATGGAAGTGTGGGGTAAATACAATGCCAGCCACACCGTCCTGGACTTCTTTGCGCAAAAGCGCCATGGATACGTCCAGATTTTTGGCACCATCATCGATGCCCGGCAAAATGTGGCAATGCAGGTCTACCAGATTTTGGCTCATTTATCACCAGTATCACGATTGTCATAGTAGCCGTAGGAGTATGCGTAGGAATACCCATCCTTACGACCGGTTTTCTTTGCGTTGTAGCCGTTCATAACAACACCCAGAATGTGTGCATTGACAGCTTCCAGGTTTTTCTTGCTCAGCTGGGCGCCCTGGATGGTGGTAACGCCGGGGCGAACGACCAGCAGTACACCATCCGATACACGGCTCAGAACGGCGGCATCGGTCACCACCGAGACAGGCGGCGTGTCCACAATTACATAGTCATAGGTCTGCTGCAGAGCCGTGAAAATCTGCTCTACAATAGGGGTGGAGAGGAGTTCTGCCGGATTCGGCGGAATGGCACCAACGGGCAGCACCGTAATGTCGTTGTCTTTCAGGCGCAGCAGTGCATCCGGGAGCTTGCTTACGTCCCGCGCCGTAATGACGCTGGTCAGACCTGCATGATTGCGGGGAACGCGCAGATAACGGGAAATGGTGCTTTTACGCATATCGCAGTCCACAAGGACTACACGCTTGTTGGAGGCTGCCAGCGTGATGGCCAAGTTAATGGCCACGTTGCTTTTGCCCTCCTCCGGCACCGAGGAAGTAATCAGGATGGTTTTGCAGTTACTTGTGGCGGAGAGAAACTCCAGGTTGGTACGCAAGGATTTATAGGCTTCCACGAACTGGAACGGCGCGTCTTTGCTGACAACAAACAATTCGCGGTGAGAAGTCCGGGACTTTTTGTCTTTTGCACTCATTTCTTTTGGCCCCTCTCGTATTCAGGAATGACACCCACAACGGTGAGATCCAGGTATTTCGCAACATCTTCTTCATTATTGAGTTTGTTATCCAGCAGAACCTGCAGGAAAATCACACCCAGGCAGAGCACCAGACCAATCATACCGCCCAGGGCAGTATTCTTTGTGGTGTTGGGAGAAACCGGGGTGGCAGCAAGAGAAGCGTTGGAAATGACCTTGACAGAACCGGCTTCTACAGCCTCCAGAATCACGTCGGGGGAAACCTCGGTGATTTTGTTGCAGACCTGCTGAGCCCATTCAGGATTGTTGCTGCGGACTGTAATTTTCATAACCTGTGTGTCGTCCACGGCATCAACCGTTACGCGGTTCTTCAGTTCACTGTAATTCAGGGAAAGGCCCAGGTCATTGATAACCTGCTGCAGCACGGTATCACTTTTAATAATAATACTGTAGGTGGAAACCAGCTTGGTAGCCGAATTAATCTGGTCGCTGGTGACATTGGAGGTCGTATCCTGGCGGGTGTTGACAATCATCAGGGCCGAGGACTCGTACTGGGGTGTCATGGCGAACTTGGAGACAGCAAAACCGGCAATGGCCGCTGCCAGGGTGCAAAGGATCAGGATTGCCAGATGCTGCCGGACTGCATTCAGGACTTCCAGCAGGTCTATAGTATCGTATTCTTCGTTTTCCACGGGTCGGGTCCTCCTCAGGTGTTATTTTGGTATCGGCGCTTCAGCTGATGGCGCGCCACGAACATAAAGCCCAGCAGAATAGCGGCCACGAGGGCATATACAGCCGCAAAGACGCCCAGGCTGCCAAGCATACTGCGAAGATAGGTAAGAACCAGTGCCCGGATGGAGGCTGGCTCCAGCGAAAAATTGTCCAGTCCCAGCAGGGGATACAGAACGGTGGCACCCAGTGCGCACAAAATTGCACTGGCCGTAAAGGTGAAGGTCAGGCAACGCACACCCAGGCGGGAACTGCCTGCCAGACGGATCATCAGTACCAGAGAAACCGCACAAAGCAGGGCTGTAAGAATTACACCCGGCAGTGCCAGCCAGTTTACCTTGGTGATAACTGTGTAAAGCTGGCTGGCCAGCGGAATGGCAACATAGTTGGCGTAATCCAGGCGGCAGGCATCAGCCACAATCTCAACAGCGGACGCTACATCCTCGGTCACATCCTTGCCGCGGCTGTTCAGGTCGGCTACCAGAACAGCATTGAGGTCGGTTTTGACATTCTCACGGGCATTGACAGCCGTATTGCCTGCATACAGGTCTGTCACAGCCTGTTCCATATCCGTGTTAATCTGGTCGCGGGAAAGGGTAGAGGTCATCACATCGGCATCAAAACCGGTGGAAGCACCGTAGCTGACATAGTTATCATACAGGTAGCTGTAGGCATAATCGGCAAAGCTGCTGCGCGTTACCTGCTTGCGCATGAATCCCTCGCTGCATATAGTGGTCAGCAGCATCAGAAAAATGGCCAGAATCGCCAACAGCAGCGTGGACAGCCAAGACAAGCCCAGTGCCCAGCCAACACTGCCGCGTTTCTTTTTTACATTACTTTTTTCCAAACAATCGCCCCCTTAGCTGTTTCTGTCCAGCACGGGGCCGGAGACATACCGTGCATACACAAAGAAGCGGTCCGGGGTAAAGCCCATAGCATCAAACGGGTAGCAGGTATACAGAATCAGATTTTCATCCTCGCGGGAAAAGTCGTAAGCGGACGAGTCCTGATAATCCAGGATTTTTGTTTCCGTAACCTCATAGGTGTACACACCGTAATGGGTGGTAATGGTTACGGTGGCCCCTTCTTCTGCATGCTGGAGATCATTGAAGAAAGTGTTGTTGTGGCCGGACAGCAGAATCGTTTCCCCTTCGCCGGGCAGACCGGCGCTGCTGCTTTCCATATAGGTGCCGACACCCTGGTTTAGGATTCGGTTGGTATCACCGTAATATACTGGAGCGTTCACGTTGGTGCCGGAAATCGTAATATCAGCATAGCGGTCACCCACCGTGGGGTAGATAATGCTGCTGAAGGGAATTGTCTCCGGCTGGGCAGCGGCTTCCTCTGCCGCACCGCCGTCAATTACCGTACCGGCTTCAGCCAGCAGGTTCTGCGGCTGAGAAGCAGTTGTGTTGTCAAAGAACCAGCCCAGCATCATCTGGTAGGGCTGCAGCAGCACAAAGCTGAGTGCCGCCAGCAGGGCTGCCGTGACAGCCGCCAGCGCCAAAGGCACAACAACATAGGCCAGCGGACTGCTGCGGATGAAAGACCTTTTTTTACTATGTGGCAAGTTTTTAACCCCTCCTGAGCCAGGACGCAGACACCAGCCGCGCCCGGCTATCCGTAAAGTATCTATCTGAAACAGGCAAGCACACTGCCTGAAAAGAACCTACAAAACGGGCATCACCGAAGTGCTGCCCGTCCTCCGATTAAGACAAGCTCATCGGATGCTGCATTGGCTTACAGAGCCAGCGCACTCTCCTTGCGGACAGCCAGGCCGAGGATACCAACAACAGACAGAACGATGGTAGCAATAACCATAGCGCTGTTGTCACCGGTAGCCTTGATGACTGCCGAGGAAGAAGCGGTGAGCGGGTTGGAAGCAGAAGCAACAGAGCCATCGGTGGCAAACTTCCACTGGGTGGTGCCAGAGACACCGTTAGCGGAAGCAGTCGGGACAACAGCAACCTCGCTGCCAGAGACAACGACGTCGATGTTCAGGCTGATGCCGGCATCGCGGAAGATACCGCCAACCTGGCTGAGGGCCGTGCTGACAGCAGTGCGGACATCGGTCTCTGTCTTGGCGCCGTTCAGGGCGTTCTTGGCTTGGGTTAGAGCGTTGCGCAGGGCAACGGAATTATCACGCAGGGCACGCAGCTGGGTCTCGTTCAGGCTGTTGACAACACCGTCCATGCCGTAAACACCGGCGCTGGTCAGATAGCCGTTCACTTCGGCGCGGGCAGCACTCAGGTTCTCTACGTAATCGGTAGCGAACACACCGGTAGCAAAGACGCAAGCCATGACAACGCTGACCAGCACCGCAACGAGCTTCTTGAACTTGTTCATGATTTTTGTCCTCCTTTCTTCAAAGGTGCATCGCTGCGCAGGCAGTTATGCGCTTATAAAGCACAGTTGAAAAACTCCCCCTTATAAGTATTCTCATTTTATCATAGAACCGGATGAAATGCTATATATTTTAGCCGAAAATGTCGAAAATGGTCGTTTTACCCAAAACGACCCTATATATAGGTTGGCTTGTTTGCGTCTTGGTCATTCCAGTGGGGCACGAAAATGAAAAAGGGCTCGCACCCGTCCTCCTGCAGGTGCAAGCCTTTTGTTATATGCAAATATGTATTTTTATAATGTTCCGCAGGTCATCACTTTAGCCAGAAAGACCCTATCCTCATAGCGGCAGGAAGTGGAGACCCTGGCCCACATGCGTGCCGAGGAAGCGGGCGTGGAGATCGTCTGCCGCACCTCCTGCCTGCAGCTGAAATACCCCTGCCTGCTGGGCAGCCCGCTTTTATCCTGAAAAACACGGGCGAGAAGCTTTTGCACTGTTTACCGCGAAGCCGTCCCACTATTTTAACGTGGTTTTGATGGACGTCCCGATGCCCGAGATGGACGGCTGCGCAGCGGCCCGTGCCATCCGACACTGCGGCAAGCCGGACGCCAAGCCACCCACCGACAACGGCGGGCTGGTGGGGTGAACAAACACCCCCTGCCTTGTGCAGGGGGTGTTTGTTTTGGACTTATTCAGGGGGGATAGGGCAGGGGAGAGACTGCCGCTATTCAGGGGGTAAACTTGTCCAGGGGCAAAAACGTGTTGTTCTCGGCGGTGTAATTGCCGCCGCCCATCTGTGGGCGGACGAAGGGCACGCCGTCCCGCACATAGAATACATTGTCGGTAATCAGCGCGTCCGGGTTCTCCGAGGGGCTGATGGTGCCGCCCAAATCGTCAAAACTGACGTTGTGGCGGAAGGTATTGTGGATGGCTTCCTGCAAGCAGAACATCACGCAGCCACCCTCGTTCTGGCGGCTGAAGTTGTACTCGTACACCGTGCCGTCGCCGGAGTCGGCATCATAAGCCATGCTGTCCTGGTTCAGGCGGGTGTCGGCGGCTTCGTTGCAGCGGAACAGTGCATCCTTGCATTTCCAGGGCCAGATGCCCGCCGCCACTTTGCCGGCGCGGTCGCCGGGGTGGGAATATACGCGGTCATTGATCTCACAGGCTACGGAATCAGCGGTGTTGTGCTCCACCAGCGGGCGCAGGGCGTACATCACGGTGATGCCATCGCCGCCGGCCAGCTTTACGTAGTTGTCGCGGATGGTCACATTCTCGTGGCCGTACTTGAGGAACGGGGCTTCTTCCAGCGCCGCCCCCTGAAAGTGAGCGTGGGCGTAGGTGTAGCCCACCGCCAGGCCCCAGCGGCTGACGCGGTAGAGGTAACAGCCCTCCACCAGCACATCGGCAAAGCGGGCCGGGCCGGTGGCGGCTTCGTCGGCAGGGGACAGGGCAGTCATGTAGATGCCACCGTTGTTCATGTGCTTGTCGTAGACGTTGCCGTTCACATCGTGGATGGCGAGATCGCGCAGCGTAATGCCGCGGCATGTGCCTTTGTCCTTGGCCACCACAGCCACGCCGGTGCGCTCCATCTTGTCGGGCTGGGAGTAACTTTCGCCCAAAATGGCACCGCTGTGGTTGGTAATTTCTAAGTCCTGCACGGTCACATACGCGGCATCGTACAGCAGCACGGCCGAGGAAACATAGCCCCGGTACACATGGGTGGGGCTGTCCAACGGACAGCCATAATCCTGGTACCAGATGCCCTGCCCGTCGGCGTCAATGCGCGGGGCAGGGCCGTCGCCGTAAGCGCCCACCACAATGGGGGCATCTTTGCTGCCGCAGCAGGTCAGGTGCAGGTATTGCCCCGCAAACACACTGCCGCGAGCCAGCAGTACTCGGTCTCCGGGCTGCAAAGTCAGGCGATTGACAGCACGCAGGCTGGCAAAAGTAGTGGCCTCGCTCAGACCGTCGAAACTGTCGCGGCCGGTTTCAGCGCTGACGTAATAGGTCTTGCACAAGGGCATCATACGCCTCCTCTCGCAGCCGTTTTTCAATGATCTGCTCCACGTCCTCATAGGGGAAGCTGTCGCCCCAATAGCGGGTAAAGAGATCAGGATTATTGCGGTAGTACGCCTGTTTCTGTTCTTCTGTGATGACAGGGCAGACAGGCAGCGCTCGGATGGCTGCCGTGGGCTGGGCAAAGTCCAGCTTAAAACGGGTCAGCTCATATTGCAGGTACATGGCCGGGGCGTACTGCCGCGGGCCGTAAAACACCGTGCCGGCGGCTTGCAGCCGGGCATTCTCGGCATTTTTGGCCTGACGGCGGGCTTCCAGCGCTTCGGGGCTGGCATTGTCGATAAGTCCCAGCTGTTTGGCCAGCTGCAATTGCACCAGCGCATTTTCCCACTCGGCAGGGGAGAGACAGACATCACGTGCGGTCATTTGACTGCACCCGTAATGCCGTTGGCAAAGCTCTTTTGCAGGCAGAGGAAGATGATGGCAGTGGGCAGCGTACAGATGAGGACACCCAGCATCAGCATGCCGTAATCGACGCTGTAGCCGCTCTTCAGGTTGGCAACCAGCATGGGCATCGTGATAGAGGCATTGTTTTGGAAGATGATCTTCGGCCAGAGGTAGCTGTTCCAGGCATTCATGAAGGTAACCGTCATGGCCGCGCCGTAGGTGGAGCGCATGATGGGCACGAACATACGGAAGAAGATGCCGATCTCGCTCAGGCCGTCCAGACGAGCAGCCTCGATAATATCATTGGGGAAGGACCTCGATGCCTGGCGGAACAGCATGATCATGAACGGGGTCGAGATGGAGGGCAGAACAAACGCCGCCCAGCTGTTAACAAGGCCCCAGTGGGACATCATCTTGAACAGCGGGATCATGATGGCTACGAACGGCAGCATCATGGCCAGCAGCAGCACGCTCATCAGGGCGTCCTTGGCCTTGTCGTGGTAGATCTCAAAGCCGTAACCGGCGATGGAGCAGACCAGCAGCGTGATGAAGGTCATCAGGATAGCGTTGCGGAAGGAGTTTGCCATGGCCAGCCCTAAATTCTGGTTGGCGATCAGCGACTTGAAGTTTTCCATCAGGTAGGTGCCGGGGATCAGTTTGCCGCGTACGACGTCAATGCTGGGGTTGGTAGCGCCGCACAACATGTAGTACAGCGGAAAGACCGACAGGAAACTGGCCAGAATCAACACGGCATGGGCCAAAATCTTTTTGCCTTTAGTCACGTTTGTCACCTACTTTCATCTGGATAGCAGACAGGACGGCCACGACCACCAGGATAAACACCGACAGCGCCGCCGCGTAGTTGAACTTGGGCGTTTCCACAAAGGAAATGTTGTAGATGTAATGCGTCAGCGTCATCGTTGCCTTGCCGGGGCCGCCAGCCGTCAGGTTGACGGACTCATCAAACAGCTGCAGCGTGCCGGAGGTGGACATAATAGCCGTCAGCAGAATGGTGGGTTTCAGCAGGGGAATGGTCAGGTGGATAAACTGCTGGATGGGGGACGCACCGTCGATGCGGGCGGCCTCGTAGATGGAGTAGTCGATGTTCTGCAGGCCAGCCAGGTAGAACACCATGTTGTAGCCGGTCCAGCGCCAGATCAGCGCAATAACGATGACCCAGCGGGCCGCCCAGGCGTTCTGGAACCAATCCACGGTTGGGATGCCTACAGTGGACAGCACCCGGTTGACCAGACCATCGTTGGCAAACAGCGATTTGAAGATCATCGAGTAAGAGACCAGCGAGGTGGCGCAGGGCAGGAAGATCATCGTGCGGTAGATGCCCTTGCCCTTGATGTCGGGGCTGTTGAGCAGCTGTGCCAGAATCAGCGCCAGAATCAGCATGATGGGCACCTGGATCACGAAGTAGAAGATCGTGTTAAACAGGCACTGCTGGAAGGTGGCGTCCTTTAAGATACGTGCATAGTTGGCAAACCCGGCCGGCTGCACGGCGCTGCCGGTACCTTTCTGGAAAGAAAGGATCAGCGCCTGCACCATGGGGTAAAAGCAAAATACAAAAATCAGGATCGAGGCCGGCAGCAGGAAAGCCCAGCCGGTGAGGTTGCGCTTCTGCTCCATGTTCAGCCCTTTTCGTTTGTTCATGGTAACTCTCCCTAATTTGCCCATGTGTTTTTTCATAAAAGCAAGGGCACGGCTTGCAAAAGGGGTATCTGATGCAACCCGTGCCCTTGGCGGACGTTCAATTGTGTAAGCGGTACGCGTCAGGCGCGGCGGATGTTAGCCAGCGATGTTGAACTCAACGGTATCCTGGGCGTTTTGCATCTCGCTGTCGATGTCGGCGTTGTTCTGCACAACGTTGGTAACAGCATCGGTCAGGGCGCTGCGCACGTCAGAGTAGTAAGCGCCGCAGTCGAAAGCGGGAACCTGGCCAGCGAACTCAACGATGTCCTTGTAAACGGTCTGGCCGCCGTAGAACTCGGAAGGCTGGTTGTAAACGTCGCTCTCAGCAGCAGGCAGGTAGCTGGAGATAGCACCGGCGTTGGGCAGCAGGTCGTCGTACAGTTCAACACTGGAACCGAAGGTGCTCTTCAGGAAGTCGAAGGCCAGCTCGGTGTTCTTGCAGTTGGAGGAAACGGCCCAGCTTGCGCCGCCGCAGTTGGCGTAGTTGGTAGCACCGTCAACGGTCTCGAGCTTAGGCATGTTGACGATGGCCCACTTGCCGGCCTGATCCTCAGCAGCCTGAATGCTGGACATGATCCAGCAGCCCTGAATGACGCCGGCGGCCTTGCCGTCGTTCATAGAGGCAATGTACTGATCCCAGTCGGTGTACTCGGCCAGGATGCCCTTGTCGACCATTTCCTTGTAGACGGTCATGGATTCCTTCAGGGCAGCGTTGTCGGCAATGTTGACCTTGCCGTCCGCAACGGGGGAAGCACCGGCAGACTGCAGCATCTCGATGATCAGCTCAGAGCCGCCGGAGGAGGTCAGCATCGGAACACCGTTGGCGTCCACGACCTTCTGTGCCTTGTCCATGAACTCGGTCCAGGTCAGATCCTTGAAGTCCGCAACGGTCAGGCCGGCCTTCTCGACCATGTCGGAACGGATGGCCATGATGGAAGCGCCGTTGTCAAAGGGAATGCCGTAGTGGTGGCCGTCCACAGTGGAGTCAGCCAGCTTGCCGCCGGAGAAGTCGTCCCAGTTGAAGCCGCCGTTGTCCAGCTCGGTGTAGATACCGGGGAAGTTGGCGACCATCTTGTGGTAGGAGTAGTCCTGCATCAGGAAAAGATCAGGCAGGGTGCTGTAATCCTCGCTGGTGGCAGCGGTGATGAGCTTGGTCTCGATGTCGCTGTAGACGTTTTCTTCAATGTTCAGCTTGAAGTTGGGGTGGTCCTTCTGGTAGATGGCCTCCGCCTGCTTCAGGGCGTAGATGTTGAAGTTGGGGTCCCATGCCCATACGGTCAGGGTCTCGTCGCCGTCAGCGGTGGTGTCGGCGGCAGTGGATTCTGCAGTGGATTCGGCAGGGGTGCTCTCGGCGGTAGAGGCAGCTGCGCTGCTGGAAGCGGCACCGCCGCCGCAGCCGACCAGCAGGGATGCTGCCATAGCTGCCGCCATAAGGGCTGCTGCATTCTTCTTTTTCATGGGGGTTTCCTCCTTAAAAATGTTTCTCCATTCTTTGGCTGTATAACGTATGTCCCACGGCGGGGCATAAATTATCGGGTGTTATTCGGCATCGTCTACCCAGCGCATCTCGCGCGGGGCCAGCGTCAGGCTGTCGATCAGATGCCCCTTGATGTACAGGTCTGTCTTTTCCTCGGCATCTGCGTTGTTGATGACCGCGATGCGCTTCGTTTCGGGGAATACCGTGACCTCGGTATCGACGTTGGTCACGTAGTAGTGCTTCATCTCCTCCGGCATACCGGCGGCGTAGTAGATGGCCCGCAGCAAAATGCGGCAGTTCTGGGGGGAGTAGGGCAGGCCCGCGAAGTAAACGCTGTGGCCCTTGCCGTACTCGTTCACTACCAGCTGGCTGTACTCGCCGTCCTGCGCCAGGATCTGGTAATGCTTGCCCTGGGCGTAGATGCGGGACGTACCCTCGCCAAAGTCGATCTTGCCGGTAAAGGATTCATCTTCGAGGATGAAGTGGTGGGGATCGCAGGTGTTGTATTTGTCGGTGCTCAGGGAGAAGCCCATCTCGCGGTCAACGCCCATCACATCGGACAGCTGGAAATACCGGCCCTGGTGCTGGCAGGCGGTGGGCTCGCCCACACCGATGAAGCCGCCGCCCTCGTCCACAAACTTGCGGATAGCGGTCACGACCTTCTCGTCGATCCAGTTCTCGGCGCCGCTGAAGGCGGTGTAGGCATCGCCCACATTGATGATAACGCCGATGTCCTTGGGGATGCCGCTGCGGACATCATCAAAGTTGATGAACTCCACATCAAAAGGCATGCCGCTCAGACATTCCAGCACGCCCTCAGCCGAGTAGGTCTCGCGGTGGTAAATGGAGTGGTGCACCTGGTTGCTCATCCACTTGCGCTGGTGGCCCCAGCAGTTCAGGATGGCCACTTTGAACGGTGCCACGTAGGACTTGGTGCCCTGCATGTTCTCGTGGATCTGGCGGAACTCGCCTACCACGTTCTGAATTTCGTCGATAAAGCCGGGCCAGTTGCTGGCCAGTTTCAGGTAACCGCCGTAGCCGATGCGGTCCAGCGGGCTGCGCAGCACCGCGCGGCGGGCTTTCAGCCAGTTGGTGCGGGCCTCGCCGATGGGATCGCCGCCCGGGCAGAACACATCGGGGAAGAAGTAGGGCAGCAAGCGGCCCTCGGTGTACTTGACGCCCTCAATGTCGGAGATCATGCGCAGCGTAACGCCGCTGCCCACGGAACCAACCACGGCGTCCAGTCCAATAGACTTGAAGTACTTGCCGTAAGGCTCGGTGCCGATCCAGTGGTCGCCCAGGAACATCATGGCCTCTTTGCCGTAGGAGTGGACGATGTCCACCAGCTCCTTGGCCAGGGCGCAGACTTCCTGCTGCTGGAACTCGATAAAATCTTTAAATTCCTTGCTGGGCACGCGGAACATCGTATTGTGGTAGCCCTGGTCCACAATGAACTCGGGGCGGAACTTGTACCCGGCCCATTTCTCGAACTTTTCCAAAATGTAGGGGCTGACGCTGGCACTGTAGCCGAACCACTCCACGAACTTTTCGCGCTTCTGGTCATCAAACGTCAGCGTGAACTGGTGGAAGAAGGTGGTAAAGCGCACCACATCGATATGGGGGTTCGCCTCGCACCAGCGGCGCAGCTTTTCTTTTACGTAAGCCTGCGTTTTGGGCTGGCGCACATCGTAGGTCAGCTGGTGGGGCGTGTCCTTCCAATCATTGGTCAGGAAGTTATACATATGTACGGGGTCCCAGATCAGGAACGCCAAAAAGCTGACAGTGTACTCGTGGTAGGGGATGGTCTCGATCTCCACCTCGCCGGTGGCCTCGTCAAAGGACCACTTGTCGGTGGGTACGACCTCGCCGGTCGTGCGGTCGATGACCTCCCACCAGCGCTTGGGGTCATCCAGCGTGTTGACTTTCAACTGCTGGGTGTGGAACCCGTCCATCAAATGGATGCGCAGCGTGGTGCTGCGGGCGGTGTGCCGGTCGCTGATGAGGTACTCCTGCTGGATCTCGTCGGGGTTTGCCTCGGCCCAGGCGTTATCTTTTCGGGTGGTGTAATAGGTGGCGTATTTCTTGGCGGGATCCTGCAAAAGGGCGTCCGGCATCTCGGTGCCGTCGCAGTCACGCAGGGCGTCGGCCCCCAGCAATGCTTTCAGCCGCAGGGTCTCCTCCACAACATCGGCATCAGTGGGCAATGTTAATCTTCCGGTCTGCTCCATTTCCCCGTTTCCTTCCTCTCACAAGGGGTGCCTCTACAGCACCCTGTCTTTCTTGACGGTATCATCATACCCTGCTTTAGGGCAAAGAAACAGATACTTTTTTGAGTAGTATTTTAGAAATCTTGCTATTTTTGCGCTCCTTTTAGTCTTTTTGTGGCGGTGACCGAAAAGTTGCACAAAATATCGACGTATTCTTTGTATGGCTTGACAAAATTCGCTTTTTATGTCATAATTTTGTAATTTTTTGTAAAATCGTCCCACAAATCTGCACTTATGTTACGTGTCGTGCCTTGCCAATCGACGTAGGAATGAGTATAATAAGGGCAAAAAACGATATACGCCTTTAGAATTAAGAGAAATCTTGCGCTTGGCTTTAGATAAATTGTGGTTTAAACACTAAAACTTTGCAAAATTCAGAAAGGAGTGCCCGGCAGTGAATACACGGTACGATCTGAACATGGAGGTCCCCCCGCGGGAGGCGGTGCGCCTTTTGTACATTAGCAAAAGCCGCTTCGGCGGCGACTGGCGCAGTGTGCCACACACCCACGCCTGCACCGAGATGTTCTACTGCGTCAGCGGCCGCGGGCAGTTCAACATCGAGGGCAAGCTGTTCGATGTGGCGCCGGACGATCTCATCATCGTCAACCCCCGCGTGCAGCATACCGAGCTGAGCTACCAGACCTACCCGTTGGAGTACATCGTGCTGGGTATCGACGGCGCGGAGTTCCTTTTTAATGAGAAGGACCTGGGCTACACGATGCTCTCCTGCGGCATGATGCGGGAGGAACTGCTGTTTTTGATGCGGATGCTCCTGCGGGAGATCGACAGCCGCGCCGACGGCTGCGAGATGGTCTGCCAGGACATTCTGGAAGTGCTGCTGGTCAAGATCGTGCGGGAGGCCGCCGTGTCGATGCGCATCGTGCAGCCGCCGTCCAAAAGCAAGGAGTGTGCCGCCGCCAAACGGTACATTGACGAAAACTTCAGTGAGAACATCACGCTGGACAAGCTGGCCGAGATCACCCACGTAAACAAATACTACCTTTCCCACACTTTCCAGCGGGAGTACAACACCTCCCCCATCAATTACCTGCTCAACCGCCGCATTACCGAAAGCAAGGCCCTGCTGACCAGCACCGACTTTAGTCTGACTCAGATCAGCGAGCAGATGGGGTTCAGCTCACCTGCCTACTTTTCCCAAAGCTTCCGCCGCTTTACCGGCCAAAGCCCGCTGGAATACCGCCGCAAAAACCAGCCTGGCAAAAAGTAAACCCCAAACCCTATAAAAGCAAAACACCGCCGCCCCGGCAGGCAAACCGGGGCGGCGGCAATTTGTTTAATAGCATCCACATAAACCGCCAGCCCGTGGCCGAAATCATTGGTGCCGCTGATGCCGTAGTTGCGGGCTGCGGTCGTTCCTGCATGATTGCCCTAAAGGCACTGTCTCGCCCTCCGGCCCTTCGGGCCGCCTCACTCGCAGAGGGAGGCTTTGCAGATGCTGCCCCTATACTAACTGCCTAACAAAAACTGCCCACGCAGGAAATTCTCCGTGTGGGCGGTTTGCTTTATAAAATCACTCGATGACCAGCAGCAGGCTCATCTTGAACTTGCCCTGCGAGGTGACGCTGTGCAGGCCGTTCTTGTCAAAACGGAAGCTCTCGCCAGCGTTCAGCTCGTAGTCCCTGCCCTCGTAACCGATGATGGCCTTGCCCTCCAGGGCGGTCAGGATAGCGTTGCCGGGGGCGCGGTGCGGGGTCAGGCCGGTACCCTCGTCAAAGGCCATCAGCACAAACTTCATGTTGTCAGTATGCACGATGTCCAGGTTGGCGATGCTGCCTTCCTCGTAGGAGATCAGGTCTTTCAGGGCGGTGGGCTGGCCCGCTTTGATGATGTTGTTCATGGTAAATTGCTCCTTTTTTAAAATGATTTCGGTGTAGATCATGCCGGTGCCGTCGCTGTCGGCCAGGGTGCCGCACAGCGTTTTGGAGGGCAGTACCAGCAGTTCACCGGGGGCAAGGGGTACGTGGCAGGCCTCCGCGCCCAGTACAAAGCATCCGCTGCCCTCAGCCCCCAGGTACAGGGTGGTACAATCATAGCTTTCCGGGGTGATGGAGGTGCCGGCGCCCATTGAAAACCAGGTCACAGGCACTTCCGCACCCAGGCGGGCCGGGCGTGAGATGGTCATGGCCTCCCGGATGGGACGCATTTGCGCGATGGTAAAGGGGGTGTTGTTCATACAGCGTCTCCTCGCAGGGCCGCGGATACAATGCCGCGGATCGAGCGGCCCTCATACTTCAACTCATCCACGATCGCCTGCACATCGAACGAGTAGGAGATGTTCTCCTCGTTCTGAATATCAGCAGCCGGACTTCGTCTGCCACACTCATAGCATTGGTCGGATAGTGGGTATTTATGATGGCGCTGATCCTTTCTTCGCGGGCCAGGCGCTTTATCATATCCAGTATAAGGATTTGATTGTGGAAGTCAAGCCCTGTTTCGGTCTCGTCCCGGAACAGGTTCGGATACAGCCCTGAACACCTCTTGCAGCCGTACAGCGGAATGACCCGCGTTTCCTGCACGGTGTTTTCCTTGATATGATATTTCACGAAGCCTCTCTCTTTTTCAGGCGCTTTTCACGAACGGTAGCGGCGGCAGGACGTTCTGCTCGATGATGCTTGTCAGCATCGAGGCAAAGCCCTGCGGGTCGCGGATTTGATATTGCATGTGGTTGCAGCCCTCAAAAATGGGGTGATGGCCATGGGGGTAGGCTTTTCGCACGGCGGCACGGTATTTCAGGTGGTCCTCCGCACTGCCAAACTCAAACCAGCAGCGGCACTGCAGGTCCTCCGGCAGGGCAGGGAAGGGCTTGTCTTCCAGGCTGTCGGCCATCTGGCGGCGCATGCTGCCGTAGGTCAGCGCCTTGCCGGCGGCGATAAAGTAGGGCTTGATGGCATCGTCATCGCACCACATGATCTTTTTCAGCGTGCCGCCCTTGGACCAGTACAGGCTCTTGATGGCCAGGTACAAAAACGGAACCATGATGCGGCGGGTGCCTTTGCCGATTTGCGCGAACTGCCCGCCGTCAAAAAATACGTGCTCCACCGGCAGGTGGGTGGTGGTTAAAAAGTCCATGGCCAAATCAGCACCAATGGAAGACGCCACCACCAGCGCCAGCCTGATTACACCCTGTGTTTTTAGAAACGCTTCGACCTGCCGCACCTCGTCCTGCTTGCCTTGGTAAACCTGCCCGGCGCAGTAGACGGTGGAGGTGGGCAGGATGCAGAAATAGTGCGCCTGCAAGGCTTTGGCCACCGGCTCGCTGCTGGCCCCGGTCACGCCCATAGCGTGGAAAAACAACACCGCAGGGTTGGACTTATTCCCCAACGTGGTAAACAGCATAAGACATGCCCGACTTTCTCAATTGCCTTTTTCCATCAGGATAATTTTGTTGGAAATATTGCGTACTACCGGTATTTTGTCAAGTGCTTTATAAACAGGCATAAACTCCGCCATGCCCTCCACCAGGCTGTGCTCTCCTGTGCAGGTAAAGCCGGGCAGCAAAGCTTGGAGTTCGGTGCCGTTTTTAGCGCCCCAGGTAAATTTGGCGTGGCTGCCCTCGATGGATTTTTCTTTCATATTTTTGACCACCATCGGGTTCATGATCTCTACAAGCACAGTGGCTTTGGCAAAACGCTTATGGATTACCGCAAAGATCTGCTGTACATCTTCTTGCGTCAGGTACATGGTCAGTCCTTCAATAATGACCAGCGTCGGGGCATCGATCTCGGCAACGGCACCGCCCCAATCCTCCATAGCCGATTGGGCAATTTGGGAGATAGTGCCGCTCTCCGGCAGCAGGTGGGCGCGGACGCCGATGGTCTCAGGCAGGTCCAGATTGTACCAATGGCTGTAGCCCTGCATGCGGTAACAGCGGGTGTCCAGCCCGCAGGCAATGTTGACCACCACCGCGCCGGGGTGGGCGGTGAGGTACTGCTGCACCAGATGGTCCAGCACGATGGTACGTGCAATAACACCGCTGCTCATGGCAGCATCCTTGTCGGCCAGCGAAAAATCGTAGTGCAGCTTGTCCACCAACTCCACGGCCTTGTCGTCGTGGATGGCACCATGGGTCTTGGTCTCCTTGGCGCGGGCGTAGACGGTCTGCAGCATCGTTTCCGGTACGCCGGAAAGGTTGATCGTTTCACTCATGGGGAAGCCCCTCTCTTTTTAGATTCTGCGGGAATCGGCCACAGGTTAGAAGATACTAACCCATGCCGTGTAAAAATGCCGCCCTCACGGCAGCCGCTTTATTATACGAAAGAAGAATCGCTCTGGCTTTATTGTAGCCGTGCTGTCCCGCCTTGTCAAGCCGCGCGAGGCCGGAGAGAGACTTACAGCGCAGAAAAGTTTGCATGTTGGTGCTTCTTGCGGCACACCGGTTGCAAGCAGCTAACTGCAAAGGCGGAAAATACCCCTGCGCGGGATTCTACGCCGGAATTGCTGATGGATCAAATTAAAATCACCACTAAAGGTGCCCGCAGAAATCGCAGGCACCTCTTTTTGTATGGGCTTGTGTCAGGGCATGCCTTGCGTTATAATCAAAAGCAAGATAGATTGTTAAGGATGGATTCCATGAACCGCACGACCGATGATTTGCTGGACGCTCTGCTCTCCAAACAGGACCTGCCCGAATATTTTGAAGAAAACGACGCTGAATTGCTGCGGCAAACGCTGGCCCAAGAGCTGAACGCCCTGGTCGAAGCCCACGGCTTGAAGAAAAGTGAGGTCATTGCCGGGGCACAGATCGAGCGCAGCTATGGCTACCAGCTGTTCTCCGGGCGGCGGGGGACACCCTCGCGGGATGTGCTGCTCTCGCTGGCGCTTTCCATGCGGCTTACGCTGCCGGAAACACAAACCCTGCTGCGCACGGCCCGCTGTGCTATGCTGTATCCCCGTGTGCGGCGGGACAGTGTCATCATCCACGCCCTGGCGGAAGGATTCGACGTAGTCCAGTGCAATATGCTGCTGGAATCCTACGGCGAAACGATTTTGGGTGAGGAATCATGACGGATGAATTGCAGTTTCTCGATGCGCTGAACGCCAAGGGCACCGTCTTTCTGGTGCGGCAGCCCGCCACCGGATGCATCCTGACCGGGCGTCGGGTGCCCGCCCCGCAGGCCGAGGTATACACAGCCCTGCAGCAAAGCCGCCCGCCCCATGTGCCCCGCGTGCGGGCTGTACAGCCGGAACCTGACGGGCAGTTTTTGATTTTGCAGGATTATATTCAGGGCATTACGCTGGAAACCGTGCTGGCACGGCAGCATTCATTGCCCTGGCAGCAGGCTGTTGCCATCTGCATCCAATTATGTTATGCGCAGCACTGGAAAGCCTGCACCCCAAAAAACTGGTGCATCGGGACATCAAGCCCGGCAATGTATTGCTGACCGAGACAGGGCAGGCCTGGCTGATCGACTTTGACATTTCCCGCACCTGCAAGGACACCCAGCCCCGGGATACCGCCCTGCTGGGCACCATGGGCTATGCCGCGCCGGAGCAGTTCGGCTTCCAGCAGACCGACGCCCGCGCCGACCTGTACGCGCTGGGCGTGCTGCTGAACCAGCTCTGTACGGGGGACTTCCCGCAGAATAAGCCGGTGGAAGGTCCGCTGGCCAAAATTGTGCAGAAGTGCATCGAAATCGACCCGCGCCAGCGGTACGAAAGTGCCGCCGCTTTGCGCCGGGCACTGGAATACCTTTGCCCGGAGGCTGCCGTTCCCTCCGTCGAAACGCCCGCTGCCCTGCCGCCCAAACCGGCTGGCGTGCCGGGGTTCCGCAGCGGCAACCCGCTGCATATCCTGATCGCTATTTTGGCCTACGGCGTGTTCTCCATCTTTGCGCTGGCGGTGGGACTGGCTTCCTTCAGCTCCTTCTCCAACTTTGTGGTGGGGGCCACAGTCCTTCTGGGGCCGGTGGGGTGCTATCTTTTTGCCTTTGACCTGTTTAATATCCGCACCCGGTGTACGCTGGTGGAGCGGTTTCGCCATACGAAGCAATATCCTTTTTACTGCGTCTGCGTCATGCTCAGCTGGCTGCTGCTCTGCTTTTTTGTAATGTTCCTGGGCGTAGGCGTATTCGACAGCAAAAAGTAAAGGCAGTGTAAGAAAAGCCGAGGTGATTGGTTTGCAGGACAGCCGATGGTTCCGCATCGTGTATACTTTGCTGGACACGGGCAAGTGCACCGCGTCGGAGTTGGCGGAAAAGCTGGAAGTCTCGGCGCGGACGATTTACCGGGACCTGGACGCCCTCAGCGCGGCGGGCATCCCGGTGTATGCCACGCAAGGCAAGGGTGGCGGGGTCTCCCTCCTGCCGGAGTACGTGTTGGATAACGTACTGTTATCTGGCGAGGAAAAAGAGAAACTCCTGATGGCTTTGCAGGATTTATCCGTAGCCGATGAAACGGCCGGGGAATTGCTTGTAAAATTGGGAGCGCTGTTCCAGACCCGGGCCGCGGATTGGATAGAAGTCGACTTTTCGGACTGGAAAAAGAGCGCACGGGATCAGGATGTGTTCAACGCCATCAAAACAGCAATTTTCAAGAAAGTTCTGGTTACTTTTTCCTATTTTGGCAGCAGCGGCGGCTATACGCAACGGACGGTCGAGCCGCTGAAGCTGGTTTTCAAAGGCAAGGATTGGTATTTATACGGATTTTGCCGGTTGCGGAAGGATTTCCGCTTTTTTAAGCTGACCCGTATCAAGGGCCTTGCCATTGGGAAAGAAACTTTTATGCGGGATGTTCCCACCGATTTGCCGTCTAAAGCACCTCTCCACGCCGAAGATTTGGTTGCTGTAAGCTTAAAGTTTACGCCCGAAGCCGCCTTCCGCGTGTATGATGAGTTTACCGATGCCGTCACCACAGACGCACAGGGAAACTTGTATGTATCTGTCACTTTGCCCGATCATGGCGTGCTGTTCAGTTATCTGCTGTCCTTCGGCGACAGTGTGGAGGTGCTGGAGCCTGCCAGCGTGCGGGAGCAGGTAAAGGAAAAGCTTATTTCTATGCTGCGCATCTATAAAACTTGACAGTTGTTGTCAGGTATAAAGTGGTATGCTGTCTGCGAAAGGATGGTGTACTTCATGAAATATGAGTGGCGGAAACAGGGCAAGGCTCTTTACGGGGCCAGGACGGCCCCGGCCCTGATAACTGTCCCCGCGCAAAACTACATCAAGATAGACGGCAGGGGAGACCCGAACGGGGCCGATTTTTCCAACCGCGTGGGTGCGTTGTACGCTTTGGCGTATGCGGTCAAAGCGGCCTACAAAGCGGCGTCTTTGCAACAAGAAATCGACGACTTCGCCGTCTGCCCACTGGAGGGCGTCTGGGCACAAATCAGTGAGGATGATTTGGAAAAAGACAAGCTGGAATACACCCTGATGATCCGTCAGCCGGATTTTATCAGCGGGGAGCTGGTACGGCAGGCGCAGGAACAGGTGCAGCGCAAAAAGCCGAATCCTCTGTTGGGAGAAATCACCTTTGGTGCGATGCAGGACGGGCTGTGCGTAGAAATCCTCCACATCGGTTCCTATGACGATGAGCCTGCCTCGTTTGCAAAGATGGCCCAGTTCGCGGCGGCGCACGGCCTGCGGCGTTTGGAGACTTACCACCGCGAGATCTACCTGAGCAACGCCAACCGCGTGGACCCCTGCAGGCGAAAAACAATCTTACGCTGCCCGGTCGAGCCTGTTTCTCCGGGCAGCATGGAAAAATAGCAGACAAAACGGCATGGCTTCGGCTGTGCCGTTTCTTTTGTTTGTGGGCTGGCAGCCCACCAAATGGCCGCAGGATTCGACTATAATTTTCCTATCAAAGGAGGAGGAAAATTATGAGAAGACTACTCCCGGCACTTCTGGCTGGTATGCTGCTTTTGGCGGGCTGCTCGTCCTCGGAGGCGGACGCCGCCAGTGTGACATCGGCCGAGACATTCTACACCGGTGCGTCCGAAGCCGAACAGGAAACACAGGACGTGACCCTGGCCGAAACCGTTTTATTTGACCAGGATGGCATCCGCATCACCGCCACCGGCCTTTCCACAGACAGCCTCTTTGGCCCGGAGCTGAACTTGCTGGTGGAAAACGACAGTGCCCAAAACATTGTGGTACAGCCCAACTACTGCATGGTCAACGGCTACATGATGGACGGCCTGCTCTCCGCCGATGTGGCGGCAGGGAAGAAGGCCAACGACACCCTGGACTTTTTAAGCAATGCCCTGGCCCGCTGCGGCATCGAGACTATCGCCGACATAGAACTGGATCTCGTCGTCAGCGATGGCGACAGCTGGCAGACTTTGTATGAGACCGGCCCCGTTATCCTGCAGACTTCCGCTGCCGGGCAGTACACGCAGACCTACGACGACAGCGGCGAGGAGATCTACAACCAAAATGGCATCCGCGTAGTAGCCAAAAGCGTGAACGACGATTTGTTCGGCATGGGTATCAAGTTTTATCTTGAAAACAACACGGACAAGGCCGTTATTGTCAACGCCGACAACGTGTCTGTCAATGGCTACATGATGACTGACCTGCTCTACTCCGACTTTGCGCCCCACTCCCACGCGGTAGACACCCTGACGCTGCTTGGCTCCGAGTTGGAGGACAACCATATCGACACCATCACGGACGCTGAGCTGAGCCTGCAAATTACCGACGCTGACTATTACCAGACTATCGATTCAACAGCGCCCATCACACTGCATTTTTAAGGAGTGAACTGTATGAAAACATCCAAACTTGTGGTAGGCATTATCAGTATTGTGCTTTGCTTTCTGGTGGGGCTGCAGTCCTGCGCGGCAGGGCTGGGCAACGCGCTGGAAAACAACGGCGAAATTGGCGGCACGGCGGGCCTGATCCTGGCCCTCAGCCTGCTGATCGCCGGCATCGTGGCCATCTGCACCCGCAATGGCGGCAAGGGCGGTTATGTCAGCACCGCGTTCTATGTGCTGGCAGGGCTGATCGGCCTGCTTTGCGCGGGCAGCTACAGCGATTTGAAGATATGGTCTGTCGTCAGTCTGATCTTCGGCGGCATCTGTGCCATCGCTACCCGGAAGCAGAAATAAACGCATAGGAACAGAAAAAAGGCGCCAGCCATTGTATTTGCACTATGGCTGGCACTTTTTACATTTTGTATTTTATTTTATAAATATAACACTTTGTTCTGTATTTTTAATTGTTACTGCTTATCTTTTTCCTGAAACACCTTATTTAAAAGGTACACCCCCAGCACCAGCACACCCAGGACCAGGAAAATCCCCGCCATCCCGGCGCACAGCATGGTCAGCGTGGTGGGCAATAATGCAAACGACATAATCGTACCTCCTTACACGTACCCGTTCATCAGGGTCAGAATCAACCCGCCGGCAATGACCGACGCGATCTGGCCCGAAACATTTACGCTGATGGAATACATCAGCAGGAAATTCTGGTTATCCTCGGCCAGGCCCATCTGGTTGACCACACGGCCGCTCATCGGGAAGGCCGAGATGCCCGCCGCGCCGATCATGGGGTTGATTTTTTTGCCTTCGGGCAAAAACAGGTTCAGCAGCTTGGCAAACAGCACGCCGCCCACCGTGTCGAACACAAAGGCCACCAGGCCCAACGCCAAAATCAGCAGTGTGTCAGGCTGCACAAATTTGTCTGCCGTCATCTGCCCGGCCACCGTCAGGCCCAGCACGATGGTAATAAGGTTGGCCAGTACGTTCTGCGCAGTCTCGGACAGGGCGTTCAGAACGCCGCACTCTCGCAGCAGGTTGCCGAACATCAAAAAGCCCACCAGCGCCACACTGGCCGGGGCCACCAGCCCCGCCAGCACCGTGACCACGATAGGAAACAAAATCTTCGTGGTCTTGGTTACGCTTCCTTTTTTATAAGGCATGCGGATGAGCCGCTCTTTTCTGGTAGTACACAGTTTAATGACCGGCGGCTGTACAATGGGCACCAGCGCCATATAGCTGTAGGCTGCCACCATGATGGCCCCCAGGTACTTGCTGCCCAGGCTGTTCGCCACAAAGATAGCCGTCGGGCCGTCGGCCGCACCGATGACTGCGATGGACGCGGCGTCGGGCAGGTCAAAGAACAGCCCCGCCAGCACCAGCGTGATGAAGATGCCAAACTGCGCCGCCGCGCCAAACAGCATCAGCCAGGGCTTTTCCAGCAGCGGGCCAAAGTCGATCATCGCGCCGATGCCGATGAACAGCAGCAGCGGAAACAGCTCGTTGGACATGCCCGCCTCAAACAGCGCCGAGATCGGCCCCACGGTGTCCCCCTGGGTGATGGCACCCGACAGCGGCAGGTTGACAAGAATCGCGCCGAAGCCCATCGGCAGCAGAAGACTCGGTTCCATCTTTTTGACGATGGCCAGGTAGATCAGCAGCCCGCCGATCACCCACATGACCACCATCTGCCAGGTGAGGTTGCCGAAGTTGCTGAACAACCCGGCAAAAGTTTGTAAGATCTGCATACAGTACCTCCCAAATACTGGGCGGCAGGGTATAAAAATAGAGACCCCTGCCGCAGAAAACTGCGGCAAAAGTCTCAGCGTTTACAGTATGCTCCGGGGCCGCGCGGCCCGTGGTGACGAAGCGATACAGCGCGGCGGACCGCGTCCCTTACTCCCTTTTACCTTGCCCATAGTATAGCGGATGGCGGGCAAAATTGCAAGGGAATTTTTGCAAAAAACGCACAGACGCGGCAAAATGTTGCACAGGCAAAAAAGCTGTGTTATACTTTTATGGTAAAAAGCACAACGAAACTGAGGGACCTGCCATGATTAAAATTGCCATTGTCGAGGATGAAGCCGCGGTACGCGACCAGTTGACCGACTATGTGCGCCGTTACACCCGCCAGTACGGCACCGAGTTTGAGGTGACCTGCTTTACCGACGGCGACGAAATACTGGAAACCTACCGTCCCGCCTTCGACATCATCTTTCTGGATGTGGAGATGAAGCGCCTCAACGGCATGGAGACCGCCCAGCGCATCCGCGAGCTGGATGACGATGTGCTGCTCATCTTCATCACCAACATGGCGCAGTATGCCATCAAGGGGTACTCGGTGGGGGCGCTGGATTACGTGCTCAAGCCCGTGCCGTACTTTGCGTTTTCGCAGCAGCTGCAAAAGGCGGTCAACCAGCTGGCCAGGCGGGCGCGGCATTACCTGGCAGTCCCGGTGGACGGCGGTATGCGCCGCTTGGACACCGCCGCCATCTATTATATGGAAAGTGACGGCCACAAGGTCTGCTTTTACACCGAGGATGGCGACTTCATCGCCCCCGGCGCGCTGAAATCCTTTGAGGAAAAGCTGGCGAACCGCCCCTTTGCCCGCTGCAACAGCGGGTATCTGGTCAACCTGGCGCAGGTGCACGGCGTGCAGCAAAGCGAGGTCCAGGTCGGGCCGCACACCTTACAGATCAGCCGCCCGCGGCGCAAGGCGTTTCTGGCCGCCCTGGCCGATTACATCGGGGGTGAGGGCGTATGACCGCAGTACCGGACATCCCACGCCTGTACACGGCCCTGGCCGAGTGCCTGGCCACTTTATTATATGCCCGGCAATTGACGCCGCGCTATTCGGCCAGACGCAGCACCGTCAACAGCCTGATATGGATGGCCGGGCTGGCGGTGTTTATGCAGCTGACCGGCTCGGTGCCGCTGGTGCTGTGGCTTCCCTGCATGGTGGCCGCCATCGGCTCGATGTATCTGTTTTTGTGGTGCACCTGCGAGACTACCCCGCTGGAAGCCGGGTATTACTGTGCCCGGGCGTTTATTTTGGCCGAGCTGGCCGCCAGCGTGGAGTGGCAGCTGCACTGTGCCCTGTGGCCGCAGCGCACCGGGCGCGACCCGCTGGCCGTGCTGCTGCTTGTGCTGGTGTACGGTGCGCTGTTTACCGCCGTATACTGGATGGAAAAGCGTCGCAGCACCCAGCCCGCCAAGCTGCACATCTCGCCCTTGGGCATGCTGACGGCGGTCATCATGGCCATCACGGTTTTCGCCGTCAGCAATCTGAGCTTCGTCAATAACAACGAAGCCACGATGAGCATCCGCTATATCCGCACGTTGGTGGACCTGGCGGGCGTGCTGATTTTGACCGTCCAGCATGAGCAGCTGCGGGAAAGTGCCCTGCACAGCGAGCTGACCGCCATGGACGATGTACTGCGCCGCCAGTACGAGCAGTACCGCCAAAGCAAGGAAAACATTAAGCTCATCAACCGGCGCTACCATGAGTTAAAGGTGCAGATCGCCACCATCCGTGCCGAGCGCGACCAGGCCAAGCAGGATGCCGCGCTGGCCGCCATGGAAAGCGACATCCGCCGCTACGAGGCCGAGAACAAGACCGGCAACCCCGTATTGGACACGCTGCTGACTGCCAAAAGCTTGTACTGCCAGCAGCACGGCATCAACATGACCTGCGTGGCCGACGGCAAGCTGCTGGATTTTCTTTCCACCGGCGAGATTTGCACCATCGTGGGCACCGCGCTGGATAACGCCACCGAGAGTGTGGCCGCCGAGCCGGACCCGGAGAAGAAGCTGATCCGGGTAGCCATCTACGCGCAGAACGGCTTTGTAATGCTGCGGTTCGAGAACTACTGCGCCCAGCCCGTAGAGCTTGGCCCCGACGGCCTGCCCCTGCGCAGCGCCCACGGCGGCTATGACCTGAAGAGCGTCCGCGCCGCCGCCGAAGCCCACGGCGGCACACTGACCCTGCATTGGGAGAATGAGTGGTTCACCCTGCGGGTACTGCTGCCGCAGAAATAAGCAGAATAGGGGAGAGGCCGCGCACCTCTCCCTTTTTTGCTGCCACAGCAACATGCACAAATAGGAGCGGCTTTGCTTTGTGCAACATCCACATCAATTTTTGATACAATTTTGCAACTTTTACAGATTATGCCGCAAAAACGGCAGTTTGTGCATTTTTTGAAACAAATCCTTAACAGTATGGTAACATAGTACCAGTTCAACACCGTACTTCTATAAAACGGTGAAAAGATAATTGAGGAGGAAAACAATGAACACCCTGCTTCTTACCCTGGCAAACATGGGCGTCAACCTGGACGACGTTGCCGATGTGGTCAATAACTGCATCCCGCAGCTCATCTTCTTTGGCATTGTGGTTGCCGCCGCCATTATCGTACTGATCGCTATGGCGATCAACAAGAAACTGGCCAAGCCCACCAAATTCATGGTGCGCGCCCAGTCCGGCCTGGCCGTGCTGCTGGCTTTCGGCATCATGCTCAACCTGGTTGCCTTTGGCCCCATGAGCACCATGCTCGACCTGGTCACCGGCAACGGCACTATCACCGAGGAATCCAGTGACGAGGCCAACGCCCTGTGCACCGAGATTGCCGAGGAAGGCATCGTCCTGCTGCAGAACGATGACAACGAACTGCCCCTCGCTTCCGGCAGCAACCTGAACGTCTTTGGCTGGGCATCTGTCGGCCCTGTCTACGGCGGCACCGGCGCCGGCGCGATCTCTGCCGACCGTCCCACCGTCAGCCTGCTGGATGGCCTGCACAACGCCGGCATCAACACCAACACCGAGCTGAGCGATTTCTACACCGCTTACTGCGCCGAGCGCCCGGCGCTGGGTTACAGCAACCATAACTGGACCCTGCCCGAGCCCACCGCCGCCAGCTACACCCAGGAGATGATCGACAACGCCAAGTCTTTCTCTGACACTGCAATGGTCGTCATCAGCCGCGTTGGCGGTGAGTTTGCTGACCTGCCCACCGATATGAGCACCGTCAACTACACCGACAACTCCACCGAGTACAAGGACTTCGAGGACGGCCAGCATTACCTCTCCCTGAGCAAGACTGAGCGCGACATGGTCGACCTCGTCTGCTCCAACTTCGACAACGTTGTGCTGGTTTACAACGCTGCCAACACCCTCGAGCTGGGCTTCGTCGATGAGCACCCCCAGATCAAGAGCGTTATCTGGTGCCCCGGCACCGGCCAGACCGGCTTCAACGCCCTGGGCGAGATTGTTGCCGGTGAGGTCAACCCCTCCGGCCACTCTGCCGACACTTTCGTCTATGACCTGACCGCAGCTCCTTACTTCAACAACATCGGCGACTTTACTTACACCAATGCGGATTCCGTTGGTTACACCGCTGCCAGCCTGTTTGGCGGTGATGCAACGCTGGTTCCCCCGCACTTCGTCAACTATGTTGAGGGCATCTACGTCGGCTACAAGTTCTACGAGACTGCCGCCGCCGAGGGCCTGATCGACTATGACAAGACCGTTCAGTATCCCTTCGGCCACGGCCTGTCCTACACCACCTTTACCCAGAAAATCGACTCCATGACCGAGGCTGACGGCACCATCACCCTGGATGTCACCGTCACCAACACCGGCAGTGTGGCCGGTAAGGACGCCGTGCAGGTCTACTTCAACCCGCCGTACACCGATGGCGGCATTGAGAAGGCTTCCGCCAACCTCGTCACCTTCGGCAAGACCGACTCCATTGAGCCGGGCGCTTCCCAGACCTTGACCCTGACCTTCAACACCGAGGACATGGCCAGCTTTGACAGCAAGGACAAGGGCTGCTACGTGCTGGAAGAGGGCGACTATATCATCAGCATCAACGAGGATTCCCACACGGTGCTGGATTCCAAGACCTACAACGTCGCTTCCACCATCGTCTATGACGAGTCCAACCCCCGCAGCACCGATGCCGAGGCTGCAACCACCAAGTTCGACTTCGCTGACGATAAGCTCGTCACCCTGTCCCGTGCAGGCCATTTTGCCAACTATGCCGAGGTGGTTGCTGCTCCCTCCGACTTCACCATGTCTGAGGAAAGCATGAACACCCTGTACAACGACCACAACTGGAACCCTGAGGACTTCAACGACCCCAACGATGAAATGCCCGTTACCGGCGCCAACAACGGCCTGAAGCTGGCTGACCTGCGCGGTGCTGACTACGACGACGAGCGTTGGGATACCCTGCTCGACCAGATGACCGTCACCGAGATGGACGACCTGATCGCCCTGGGCGGCTACCAGACCAAGGCCGAGGCCAGCGTTGACAAGTACGCGACCATCGACTGCGACGGCCCCGCTGCCATCAACAACAACTTTACCGGCGTTTCTTCCATTGGCTTCCCGTCCGAGATCATCATCGCTTCCACCTTCAACACCGACCTGGCCCGCCGCTACGGCGAGAGCATCGGCCGCATGGCCAGCGAGATGAACGTCACCGGCTGGTACGCCCCCGCCATGAACGGCCACCGTTCCGCCTTTGACGGCCGTAACTTCGAATATTACTCTGAGGACAGCGTCCTCGCCGGTTACATCGGTGCCAGCTCCATTGCCGGTGCCCAGAGCTACGGCGTCTACGCTTACATGAAGCACTTTGCCCTGAACGACCAGCAGATCAACCAGAACGAGATGCTCTGCACCTGGGCTGACGAGCAGGCTATCCGCGAGATCTACCTGCGTCCCTTCGAGATCAGCGCCAAGGTCGGCGGCTGCAAGGCCGTCATGTCCAGCTGGAACTATATTGGCAACCAGTGGGCCGGTGCCTGCAATGCACTGCTGAACGGCGTGCTGCGCGGCGAGTGGGGCTTCCGCGGTATGGTCATCACCGACGGCTTCCACTTCACTGACTACATGGATTCCGATATTGCCATCCGCAACGGCTGCGACCTGATGCTGAAGAACTACGATGTTGCCACCAACCACCTGACCGATACCACCAGTGCTACCGGCGTTAAGGCTATGCGTCAGGCTTGCAAGAACATCATGTACACCGTGGTCAACTCCCGCGTTTACGACCCGGCCAACACTGTTTCCACCCCCATCTGGCGTACCGCTATGATCGTGGTCGACGTGCTGCTGGCTGTACTGCTGGTCGTGCTGGAAGTTCTCACCTTCAAAAGCTACAAGAAGAAAAAGGCACAGTAAAGCGTAATTTGTAAGCTGTGCAGCTGCCCTGCGGTTCATCGCTGCCGACTTTGCGCGGTTGTGCGGTGGGCCGCAAGGCTGTTTTTAAGAAAAGGAACCACCTTATGCAAAAGAAACAACTGCAAGCTTTGACGCTTGAACAAAAATGCGCCCTGCTCTCCGGCGGGGGGACCTTTACCACCCGCGCACTGCCCAAGGCCGGTATCCCGTCCATTACCTTATCCGATGGCCCCAACGGTGTGCGCAAGCAGGCCGGGGCGGCGGACCATCTGGGGCTGAACCCCAGCGTGCCGGCTACCTGCTTTCCCACGGCTGTCACCGTGGCATGCAGCTGGGACCCCGCCCTGGGCGAGGAAGTGGGCAAGGCCATGGGGGACGAAGCTGCCGCGCAGGAAGTCGCCGTACTGCTGGGGCCGGGCCTCAACACCAAGCGCAGCCCTCTCTGCGGCCGCGACTTCGAGTACTTCTCCGAGGACCCTTACCTTGCGGGCAAGATGGCCGCAGGCTATGTGCGGGGCATCCAGAGCGAAGGCATCGCCGCCTGCCCCAAGCACTTCGCCGTCAACAGCCAGGAGCTGCGCCGCATGGCGTCGGACTCCGTGCTGGACGAACGCACCCTGCGGGAGATCTACCTGACCGGCTTTGAGATCGTGGTGAAAGAATCCGCACCCAAAACCATCATGTCCAGCTACAATTTGGTCAACGGCACCTACGCCAACGAAAATGCCCATCTGCTGCAGGACATCCTGCGCAGGGATTGGGGCTTTACCGGCGCTGTCGTTACCGACTGGGGCGGCTCCAACGACCATGCACTGGGCGTAAAGAACGGCTCCACGCTGGAAATGCCCGCCCCCGGCGGTGACGCCGTGCGGGAACTGCTGGCCGCTGTCAAGTCCGGCAAGATCACCGAAGCCGATGTGGATGCCCGCCTGGACGAACTGCTGGCGCTGATTTACGACACTCACGCCGCTGTGCAGAACCACAGCCGCAGCTTTGACGCCGACGCCCACCACGCACTGGCCCGCCGCGCCGCTGCCGAAAGCACGGTGCTGCTGAAAAACGAGGACAACCTGCTGCCGCTGGCGGCGGGCACGAAAGTGGCCGTCATTGGTGACTTTGCCGAGACCCCGCGCTACCAGGGCGCAGGCTCCAGCGCGGTCAACTCCATCAAGGTAGATTCGCTGCTGGGCTGCTGGGCCGAAAGCGGGCTGGAACAGGTAGGCTTTGCCGCCGGTTTCGACCGCCAGGGCAAACCCGACGCCGCCAAGCAGGCCGAAGCCGTGGCGCTGGCCCAAAAGGCTGACGTAGTGCTGCTCTGCATGGGCCTGGACGAGATCAAAGAGAGCGAGGGCCTGGACCGCAGCGATATGTGCGTAGCATCGAACCAAATCGAGCTGCTGCGTGCGCTGCAAAAGGTCAACCCCAACATTGTGGTGGTGCTCAGCGCCGGCGCATCGGTGGAGACCTCTTGGGCGAACCACTGCAAGGCGCTGGTCTACGGCGCTTTGGGCGGCCAGGCCGGGGCCGGGGCCATGCTGGACGTGCTGACCGGCAAGGTCAACCCCAGCGGCAAGCTGGCCGAGACCTGGGCCAAGGCGTATTCGGATACCCCCGCCCGGGACAACTTTGCCGGCGACGGCCGCACCGTACAGTACCGCGAGGGGCTGTACGTGGGCTATCGCTACCATCAGACGGCCGGGGTTGCTCCCGCTTATCCGTTTGGGTTTGGCTTAAGCTACACCACCTTTGCCTATTCTGACGTAAAAGCCACGCCCCAGGGCGTAAGCCTGACCGTGACCAACACCGGCGACCGTGAGGGTGCGGAGATCGTGCAGGTCTACGTAGCCAAGCCTGATGCCAAGATCTTCCGCCCCGCGCAGGAGCTGAAAGGCTTTGCCAAGGTGCAGCTGGCGGCAGGGGAGAGCAAGCGGGTGACTGTTGCGCTGGATGACAAGGCGTTCCGCTACTGGAACACGATGACCAATGCCTGGGAGGTCGAGGGCGGCAGCTATGAAGTCCGCGTCGGTGCCTCCTGCGAGGACATCCGCCTGACCGCTGTTGTTACTGTGGCCGGTACCGGTGCACCGAATCCCTACGAGGGGAAGAGCCTGCCGCACTACACAAGCGGCAAGGTGCAGAACGTGCCCGACGCCGAGTGGGAGACCTTGTTGGGCCGCCCCATCCCGGACGACACCGTAAAAATCGACCACAACATGACCCTGGGCGAGCTGAACCACAGCCGCAGCCCGCTGTGCTGGCTGATCTGGCTGGTGCTGCATACGCTGCTGACCGCCAGCTACAAAAAAGGCCAGCCCAACCTGAACGTGATGTTCCAATACAACATGCCGCTGCGCGCCCTGGCCAAAATGACCAGCGGGGCCATCAGTATGGGCATGGTGGATGGCATCGTGCTGGAAGCCAAGGGTTTCTGGGTGATTGGCCTGGTCAAGGTCATTCTTGAGGCCATCAAAAACATAATTCTCAACGCGCAGCTGGAAAGCCGCCTGCGCAACAGTTGACGGAGGTGCAACGTGCAATTCTGGAATAACTTCGCGGCCAAGCACCCCGCTGCTGCCAAGTGGGTGCGGGAGGGCGGCCTGTTCGTGGTCGTGTCCAACCTTATCACCGTTTTTAAGTATCTGCTGCTGCAGTTTTTGCCCAAGGCCTTTGCCAGCCTGCCGGTGGTAGACTTCGGCTGGCCGGGCATCCCGGTCACGCTGTTTGGCGAGACCTTCCAGTGGAATATTCTGGGCTACGATGCTGCCCACGGCGGCTTGCCCTACTTCTGCGCCTACATGATCGCCATGGTCATCGGCGAGTGCATCAACTTCCCGATCCAGCGCAACTTTGTGTTCCGCAGCAAGGGCAATCTGGCCAAGCAGATCGGCTGGTACGTGGTGGCGTTCTGCCTCATCACCTGCATCGTCAACTCCATCAACTGTGTGTGGGTGGCAGTGGCCGGCCTGCTGGTGCCGGACTTCATCTACAACATCGGCACCACCGTTTTGAACGGCGGTATCTCGATGGTCATTTTCTTCTTCGTGAATAAAATCATCTTCCCCGAGGGACAGCAGAAGAAAGACTAAGCGCACTATAAAAATACCGGTCGCCCGGATAAGGCGGCCGGTATTTTGTTTGTGTGGGCGCTGTTTGCCGAGGTGGAAAAGTGCGCCCGCAAGTTTGGTGCCCAGCGGGTGGAGTTGATGGTGTGGAGCCACAACGCCATCGCGCAGAAAGCCTACGCCGCCTACGGCATGACGCTCCAGCGTAGTATTGATGAGATTGCACTATAAAACATAGCTGCCGCACAGATTTGTCTCTGTGCGGCAGTTTTCTTATCGCTATTCCTTTAAATTAAGCCCTTGTCGGCGCAATAGTGATAGATGCCATCCTCGTACACCGGGCCGCAGATTTCATCGGCGATGGCTTTCAACTCGGGCGAGCCATTCTCCATAGCCACACCGGTGCCCACAGCCTGCAGCATTTCCCGGTCGTTGTTGCCGTCGCCAAAGGCCAATGCTTCGGCCTTGTCCAGCCCGTAATAGGCCAGCATTTTTTCAATGCCGATGCCCTTGCCGCCGCCCGCGGGGATGACATCCACCGCGCGGTCCCACCAGGCGGCAATCTTCGCCCCCGGCGCACCGTCCAGCAGGGCAGGGTAGTCCTTCGGGCGGCAGCCCAGCATCAGCTGGTAAATGTCTTCCGCGCACACAGCGTCAAAGTCGTCCGCCACAGGCACGGGTTCGTTGGCAATGAAAAAGTAGTCGGTCAGGTCGGTGTCGGCGCCGTTGGCCGCCAGGCGGTCCCTAGTAGAAACACAGACCGGCCGCCCCAGCGCCGCCGCGTTTTGGATAAAACGCACCACGTCCTTGTGGGGGATGGGGTTGCTGAAGATGACACCTTTCCTGTCATAGCATAGCGAGCCGTTGAAGGTCAGATACGCATCAAACGCAACCCCGTCGATTTTGGGCAGCACCATGGGGGAGCGCCCGGTGGCGATGCAGATTTTGATGCCGCGGTCCTGCAAACGGTGCAGGGTCTCCAACATTTTTGGGGTGATTTTCTTTGCCTGCATATCGATCAGCGTGCCGTCAATATCAAAGAAAACGATTTTCGTCTGCGGCATGGGGTACCTCTCCTTTAAACGATATACAATCAGTATACTGCCGTGATGGCACAGTTTCTATCAATTTTCCGCCCAAAAGCAGCAGAATCCCGCCAAAATAGGCGGTCAGTGCATCCAGATGTTGTTTTCCAGGTCCTTCAGGCGGCTTTTGTAGTCGTTAATCAGGGTGTCCGTATTTTCCCCGTCCGGGAAGCTGACCAGGTAGCCGTCCCCGGCTTCGTGGAAACCCACGATCCCGGCCAGGCCTGCCATCTCGGCCACTTTCAGTAGGGTATGGTAGTCATACTCGGCCGCGCTGATGTACAGATTCTTCAAAATCAAGACCTCACTTTTCCGGCGCAGAATGCTGCGCAATTATAGCTATTATACCAGCCCCGGCCGGATTTTGCAAAGCGGATTTTATCGGGGCAATTGGTCCGATCCGTCCCCCACGCAGGGCGGGCGGGGGCGTTGTCCCCGGCCGTATGGAGGATGCCCCCTGGTATTCCGCTCGCACAACAAAAAAGCAGGCGGCCCGTCTCATCCGGGCTGCCTGCTCAAATTTTACGTACTTACAACAATTTATTTCCCAGTGCCTTGGTCGTTCTCTCTCGGGAGAGGCTGACAAGCTCCTGGTTGTCCAGCGTGTAGCGCAGTACCAGCACGTTGGCTACAAACAGCACCGCCAGCTTCACCGGCATACTGCCGGAGTCCAGCGGGCTTTCCTTAGCGCCGCACAGCAGCACCACGTCCGCCAGCGCCGTGCCGGGGGCGTCATCGTAGTGGGTCAGCAGAATGACCTTTGCGCCGTTGTCCTTGGCCAAACGCAGCGTATCCATCATGTCTCGCGTTGCGCCGGAGTAGGAAACGAACAGCACCACATCCTCCGGCCCCATCAGGCTGGCCGCGATGGCCTGCATGTGGCTGTCGCCGCTGGTATGGAACTTCGTGGAGATGGTGGCAAACCGCGCCCAGATGTCACTCGCCAGCAGGCTGCTGCCGCCCTGCCCGAAGCAGAACACCTGCCGTGCCCGCTGCAGCAGCGTGGCGGCCTGGTCGATGGCATCGGGGTCCAGCGCGTTGCGGGTGCCGTTCAGTGCCTCGATGGCCGTATTGTAGGCATGGGTGCACAAAATCTGCGTATCTACGCCGGGTTCCAGCTTTAATGCCACCGGCACCGTCATGGCGTTGGCCTTGGCCAGGGCAATCTTCATCTCGTTGTAGCCGTCAAACCCCAGGGAGCGGCAAAAGCGGAAAATGGTTGCCTCGGCCACGCCGCACGCCTTTGCCAGTGAGGAGATCGATAAATACTGGGCGTCCTCGGCATGCTGCACCAGGTAGTCCGCCACGATCGTGCCGGATTTTGTCAGGCTGTCGTGCTTGGCACGCAGCATCTCCCAAAAATTCTGCTCAACCATAGATGAAGATTCCTTTCCCTCGGTTTTGCGGCCCTGCTGAGGGTCGCAAAACCCTTACTATTATAGTGTAACGCCTGTCAGCGCATTTTTCAAGGCCTCGGCCACCGCTTTATGGGCCTCCGGCGTCAGGTGCATGCCGTCAACAGGGGAGCACCCCGCCCCGGGCAGCAGGTTGGCGTCCAGAAACCGCACGCCGGACAGGTCTTTCAGCATCGGCTCCAGCTGGGCGGCGATGCCGGCACACCTCTCATGACAGCCGGGACCCATCTCCTCACGGAATTTCAGCTTGTCATACTCCGGCGTGATGGACGGCGGCACGATGACCAGCACGTCCGGGTGGGCGTTGTCGCGCCAGCACTCGGTGCGCAGGGCTTTTTTCACCAGCCGGGTGATGCCCAGCGCTATTAAATAGGAACTGCAGCCGAACCGCGCCTTACTGTCGTTGGTGCCCAGCATAATGGTCACGGTGTCCAGCGGGGCATGGCTCATTAAGATGGGGTTGATGGTCTTCAGCCCGTTCATCGCCTCGGTGATGGGGTCGTCGAAGACAGCCGTGCGGCCGGGCAGGCCTTCCTCTATAACAGCCCACTCGCTGCCCAGCAGGTGCTGCAGCACGCGGGGATAGCGCTCATCCTCGCCGTAGCGGCCATCACGGGCGGGGTCGTAACCGTAGGTGTTGGAGTCGCCGTAGCAGAGCACGCGGCGCTCGGTAATATTAGAATAGTTCATTATAAACCTCCTGTTGGCAGGACTTCCTCCTTATTCTATAAAGAATGCAATGCTTTTGTAGGGGGGCGATGCGAGCATTGCGGGGTCGCGCAGCGGCCCCTGCGGCAGTAAACAATAGGGGAGGGAAGAAGCGCCGTCGAGATTGATAAGAAATAAATTTTCTATAAATCCAGTATACAGGAAAAAACGCGCTCGTGCAATGTAACAAATTTCCGATTTTTCCACAATGTCATTGTGCAACTTGCAACAAATCCGGCAATTTATACCGCGCCGGGACCTTGCCGGGCCTGTTTTATGCCGGTGCATCGCCGCTTTACAGCAGGAAAGCAGCGAAAATTTTTCGTCAAATGCCGTCATATACCAGGCTTATCCTTTCATATAAATGTGATAAGAAAGCCTTACAGGCACAAAATGTAGTCATATTTTAGACAAAATCCGCATGTTGTGTCGGCCGTTTGTGCAAAGCGACAGCAAATTTGTGAAAGGATTGTGCGTTTCGTGCATAGACAAAATGAAAAATATTTTCTACAATAGAAACATCACAAGGGACGCAGATCGGACGCATCCCTACAAACGCCGAAAGGCAAAGAAGGAGAAACCACTATGAAAAAGCAAGTATCCGCTCTTCTGGCAGCCGGTATGGCAGCCAGCCTGCTGGTAGGCTGCGGCGGCGGTGCCGCTTCCAGTTCTGCCGCCCCTGCAAGCACCGCAGAGTCCACTACCTCTGAGGCTGCTCCCGCAGAATCCACCGATGACGCCGCCGGCCAGGCTGCTGACATCACCCTGTGGACCTACCCCATCGGCAAGTGGGGCGATTCCGATTCCGTCAACGAGCTGCTGGCTGACTTCAACGCCCAGTATCCTGACATCCACGTGACCGTCGAGTATCTCGACTACACCAACGGCGACGACCAGGTCAACACCGCCATCGAGGGCGGCTCCGCACCCGACCTCGTCATGGAAGGTCCCGAGCGTCTGGTTGCCAACTGGGGCGCCAAGGGCCTGATGGCCGACCTGAGCGACCTGTGGACCGACGAGCAGAAGGCCGACATCAGCGCCAGCGTTGAGGCCGCCTGCAAGAGCAGCGACGGTGCTTATTACGAGTATCCCCTCTGCATGACCGCCCACTGCATGGCCATCAACAAGACCGTATTTGAGGCTGCCGACGCCATGCAGTACGTGGACGAAGACACCCACACCTGGACCACCGAGAACTTCCTGAAGGCTGTGCAGGCCGTCTACGATTCCGGCAAGACCGACGTTGGCGCTATCTACTGCAGCGGCCAGGGCGGCGACCAGGGCACCCGCGCTATCATCAACAACATGTACGGCGGCACCTTCACCGATGCAGCCCACACCAAGTACACCGCTGATTCTGCCGAAAACATCAAGGCGATCGAGGCCCTGTACAACCAGGACGGCATCAACTTTGACGCCTCCATCAACGGCGGCGAGGAGATCACCCTCTTCCGCAACGGCACCCTGCAGATGGCTTTCTGCTGGAACATCGCCCAGCAGACCAACTCCGATAACGGCCCTGCCGGCACCACCAACAACGGCGACGACATCCTGTTCATGGCTTTCCCGACCGATTCCGGCGACCCGCAGCTCTGCGGCGGCATCTGGGGCTTCGGCATCTTCGATAACGGCGACGACAACAAGATCGCTGCTTCCAAGACCTTCATCGACTTCATGGCAAACTCTGACGAGACCGCCAAGGCCGTAAAGACCTCCACCTACTTCTCCGTCAAGAACTCTCTGTCTGACCTGTACGCTGACGACGCTATCATGAGCGAGTACCAGAAGCTCATGCCTTACCTGGGCGACTACTATCAGGTCGTTCCCGGCTGGGCCGAGGCTCGTACCGCCTGGTGGAACATGCTGCAGCAGGTTGGCTCCGGCGCTGACGTGACCACCGCTGTCAACGAGTTCTGCACCACTGCAAACGCAGCTGCCAGTGCATCTTGATCGCTGCGAACCGAAGTAATCGATCGACCTGCAGGCATCATACTTGCCGCCGGTCCCACGGCGTCCGACCTCTGACACGAAAGCAGCGGTGGGACGCCGCTTTTTATCGAAAACTTCCCCCACGGAAAGGAGAGATCCCTCTTGGCAATTTCCGCCGCTAAAAAGAAGAACGCCCAGCCCTCGATGAGCCGCGCGCTCGTCCGGCAGGAGACCATCGCCGGTTATCTGTTCCTGCTGCCCAGCCTGGTGTTCTTCCTTGGTTTCGTTATCTACCCCATGGTGATGTGTGTATTCACCAGCTTCTTTGATTCCACCATGAACCGCGCCGATGTCTTTGTCGGCTTGCAGAACTATATCGAGCTGTTCCAGGACAGCGTTTTCCTGGGCGCTCTGCGCAACACCCTCATTATCGTTATCGTGTCGGTGCCCATCACCTGCATCTTCTCGCTGTGGGTCGCTTCGGCCATCGTCAACATGCCCTCCTGGGCAACGTCCATCTTCCGCGTTATCTTCTACCTGCCCGTCGTTACCGGCTCCGTCGCCGTTACCGTCGTGTGGAAGTGGATGTTCAACAACTACTACGGCATCTTCAACTACATCGGCAAAAGCATGGGCGTTTTGGACCAGAACATCAACTGGCTGGGTGACAGCAAATACGCCCTGGCCTGCATCATCCTGATCCTGCTCACCACCTCGGTCGGCCAGCCCATCGTGCTGTACGTTTCCGCCCTGGGCAACGTGGATCAGTCCCTGGTCGAAGCCGCCGAGGTCGACGGCGCCACCAAGCTGCAGGCTTTCTGGAAGATCAAGTGGCCCCAGATCATGCCCACCACGCTGTACATCCTGGTCATCACCACCATCAACTCCTTCCAGTGCTTCGCGCTGATCCAGCTGCTGACTTCCGGCGGCCCCAACCACGCGACCGATACCATCATGTACTACATTTACTACACCGCCTTCAAACTGTACCGCTACGGTTACGGCAACGCCATGGGCGTCATCCTGGCCCTGATGATCGCCGTGCTGTCCGCCGTGCAGTTCAAGGTCACGCAGTCTGATTAAAGGAGGGGAGAGCAGTTATGGAAGCAACCAAGTCCACCGCGGCCGCACAGACCACGACCAAAAAGAAAAAGAAAGTCTCCCCCTACATGGTGTTCAGCACCGTCGTCATCATCCTGCTGGCCATCGCCTTCGCGTTCCCGCTGTACTGGATCATCACCGGTTCCTTCAAGACCCAGGTCTCCATCAACGCTACCACGCCCGAGTGGTGGCCCAGCGAGTGGGTCATGACCAACTACGCCAAGCTGTTCAGCCGCCAGAAAGCCCCCCTGTGGGAGTTTGCGGTGCCCTTCAGCAGCCGCTTCAGCGCGGACGGCAAGGACATCATCTGGTGGAGCGGCCCGCAGGTGCCCGCCGCCATCCGCTGGCTGATCAACACCGTGTTCATGGCCGTCACCTCGATGATTTTGACCTGCATCACCTCCGCCATGGCCGGTTATGCCCTGGCCAAGAAGCGTTTCGTCGGCCGCAGCGTCCTGTTCACCCTGATCGTCTGCGCCATGGCCCTGCCCAAGCAGGTCATCCTGATCCCCCTGCTGCGTGAGATGAGCAGCCTGCAGCTGTACAACACCATCTGGGCCGTTATCTTCCCGATCGTCGGCTGGCCGTTCGGCGTCTTTTTGATGAAGCAGTTCAGCGAGGGCATCCCCGGCGAAATGCTGGAAGCCGCCCGCATCGACGGTGCCAGCGAGGCCACCACCTTTACCCGCATTGCCCTGCCCATCATCAAGCCCGGCGTCGGTGCGCTGGCCATCTTCACCTTCATCAACTCCTGGAACGACTACTTCATGCAGTTGATCATGCTGTCCAGCACCAGCAAGTTGACCATTTCCCTGGGCATTGCCAAGCTGCAGGCCGAGAACTCCACCGACTACGGCCTCATCATGGCCGGTGCCGCCCTGGCCGCCGTGCCCATCATCATCGTGTTCCTGGCCTTCCAGAAGTACTTTACCAAGGGCATCACGATGGGTGCAGTCAAGGGCTAAAAATCTGTTCCAACTGCCGCCTCCCCGTAGGGGTCTATGCTTGCATAGGGGCAAAATTCTACAATATCTTTAACTTTCCGCATCAGCGTACCACAATCAAAGAAACATTATTAAAGGGAGTGTTTGTATGAAAGACATTACCAAATACCGCGGTATTATTCCGGCTTTCTACGCCTGCTACGCACCGGACGGCTCTATCTCCACCGAGGGCGTCAAGGCCCTGACCCGCCACCTGATCGCCAAGGGCGTCAAGGGCGTTTACGTCGGCGGCTCCTCCGGCGAGTGCATCTACCAGCACCCGGACGAGCGCAAAGCCGTCCTCGAAGCCGTCATGAGCGAGGCCAAGGGCAAGATCACCGTCATCGCCCACGTGGCCTGCAACAACACCGCCGATTCCGTTGAGCTGGCTGCCCATGCCGAAAAATGCGGCGTCGATGCCATCGCAGCCATCCCGCCCATCTACTTCCACCTGCCCAACTACGCCATTGCGGCGTACTGGAACGCCATGAGCGCCGCCGCCCCCAACACCGAGTTCGTCATCTACAACATCCCGCAGCTGGCCGGCACCGCCCTGACCATGCCCCTGCTGCAGGAGATGCTGAAGAATCCCAACGTCATCGCCGTCAAGAACAGCTCGATGCCCACCCAGGACATCCAGATGTTCAAGGATGCCGGTATCGCCGCCCGCGGCGAGGATGGCTTCGCGGTGTTCAACGGCCCCGACGAGCAGTTCGTCTCCGGCCGCGTGATGGGCGCTGACGGCGGCATCGGCGGCACCTACGCCGTTATGCCCGAGCTGTTCATCCGCATGAACGAGCTGATCGAGAAGGGCGACATTCCCGCTGCCCGCGCCATCCAGTACCAGGCTGACCGCATCATCTACAAGATGTGCGAGGCCCACGGCAACCTGTATGCCGTCCAGAAGGAGATCCTGCGCCGCATGTACGGCCTGGAGCTCGGCGGCGTCCGCGCCCCGCTGCCCAACCTGATCCCCGAGGACGAAGCCGTTGTTGCCGAGGCTCAGAAGATGATTGAGGAAGCCATTGCCAAGCTGTAAGGAATTGTAAAATGATCGTAGATTCGTTTGATTACATTATGAAGTACAAGGGTCTCCACCCCAACCTGGACACGGCCATCGACTGGTTGAACAGCCATACGCTGGACGCGCTGGAAAACGGCAAGACCCTCATTGACGACGACAAGGTGTTCGTCAACGTGATGGACGCCGACCTGCGGGAAGCCGACGGCGCTGCCTTTGAGTACCACCGCCGCTATGCCGACCTGCAGATCGACCTGTCCGGCAGCGAGCATTGGGGCTGGGCCAGCGAGGGTAAGGACGAGGGCGAGTTCAACGAAGCGGACGACTTCGGCCTGAGATCCGGCCCCGAACACGCCGGCGGCACCTTAGGCGGCGGACGGTTCGTCATCTTCTTCCCCGGCGAGCTGCACAAACCCAGCTGCAAGACCCCCGGCTGCGACCACGTGCGCAAGGCCGTTGTAAAAGTGTTACTGAAATAAGCCGATAGGGAGGGGCGGAGGCTCCTCCCTATATTGGCATCATGTTGACCCGATTGGTTCGACATTGACACGCTGTTTGTAGGGGCGGATGCGAGCATCGACCCCTGCGGCCTTACCGAAAAGGAGTTATAAAAATGACCCACGAAGAAATTTTCAAGCAGATACAGGGTGGCCTGATCGTTTCCTGCCAGGCCTTGGAGCATGAGCCGCTGTACACCAAGGAGGGCGGCGTTATGCCGCTGATGGCCAAGGCCGCCGCCCAATCCGGCGCTGTCGGCATCCGTGCCAACACCGTGCGGGACATCACCCAGATCAAGCAGGTGGTCGACCTTCCGGTCATCGGCATCATCAAAAAGGACTACCCCGGCACGCCAATGTACATCACCGTTACGATGAAAGAGGTAGACGAGCTGGTCGCCTGCGGCGTGGACATCCTGGCTGTGCAGGGCACTGGGGCATTGCGCCCCAACGGCCAGACCAGCGCCGACTTCATCCGCGCCATCAAGGCAAAATACCCCGGCCAGCTGTTGATGGCCGATTGCGATAACATCGAGAACGCCATGGCCTGCGCCGAAGCCGGCGCGGATTTCGTCGGCACCACCATGCGCGGCTACACCCCCGAGACCGAGGGCATCAACGATGTGGACTTTGGCTACATCGCCCAGCTGGCCCGCGAGTGCCCGGCCAAAATTATTGCCGAGGGCCACATCCACACGCCGGAGCAGGCCGTGCAGGCTCTCTACGCCGGTGCGTTTGCGCTGGTCGTAGGCGGCGCCATCACCCGCCCGGCCGAGATCACCGCCCGCTTTACGGCGGCTATCAACAACCACAAATAAGGGGTTTGCCATGAGCAAAATGTATTTAGGCGTTGACATCGGCGGCACGGCGGTCAAGCTGGGCCTGGTGGACGAGAACGGGCAGGTGGTATCCCGCGCCGAGCGCAGCGTCAGCTTTGACGGCTACAAAACGCCGATTCTGGACACCGTCACCGCCGCCATCCGGGACTTTATCGCCCCCCACGATGCCCCGGCGCTGGCCGGCATCGGCGTATCCGCCACCGGCCAGATCGACAGCCGCCGCGGCGTGGTGGCCGGCACCTGCGGCAACTTTCCCGGCTGGATCGGCGTGGACATCAAAGGTACGCTGGAACGCGATTTTGGCCTGCCCGTCACCGTTGCCAACGATGCCAACTGCATGCTGCTGGGCGAAGTCTGGGCCGGTGCAGCCAAAGGCTATACCGATGTGATCGGCGTTACGCTGGGCACCGGCGTGGGCGGCGGCATCCTGACCGGCGGCCGCCTGCTGGAGGGTGCCCGGGGCCTTGGCGGCGAGCTGGGACACTTCCGGCTCCACGCGCTGGACGGCGTGGCCTGCACCTGCGGGGCCATCGGCTGTTACGAGCGCTATGCCGCCACCACCGCGCTGGTGCGCAGCGCCCAAAAGGCCGGGCTTGGCCTGCCCGATGGCCGCGCAATTTTTGAAGCCGCTGCCGCGGGGGATGCCCGCACGCTGGCGGTCGTCAATGCCTGGGTAGGCGAGATCGCTCAGGGGCTTGCCGGGCTGGTGCACATCTTCAACCCGCAGCTGATCCTGATCGGCGGCGGCGTCAGCGCCCAGCAAGAGCTGCTGATCGACCCGCTGGCCGAAAAAGTACGCGCCAGCGTCATGCCCGCTTTTGCCGAGGGTCTGGAGCTAAAATCTGCCGCCCTGCAAAACGATGCTGGGCTGGTAGGTGCCGTGTACTATTTTAAAAAGCACCACGATTAAATCACCCGCATAAAAAAACAAAGCCGCTGCCCGCTCCAAAGCAGGGGAGAGCGGCGGTTTTTGCGTTAGTACGTTTTTATTAGTCGTCCCAAATCTCTTTTGCCATGCGGAAGACGGCCCAGGCTTTGGGCCAGCCGCAGTAGAAGGCGGCGTGGGTCACGACCTCGGCAATTTCCTCTTTGGTGATGCCGTTCTTCTTGGCGGTGGTCAGGTGGTAACGGAAGGACTCATCCACCAGACCCTGGGCCATCAGGGCCACCACCGTCACGAGAGAGCGGTCCCGCAGAGAGAGCTTGTCCTCGCGGCTCCACACCTCACCGAACAGCACATCATCGTTCAATTCTGCGAACTTCGGGGCAAACTCGCCCAGGGCATCGCGGCCCGCGGTCTGCTTAACAGCCATCATCAAACCTCCTGTTATCTTTACAGCTTTGCGTATTCTCCGTCGGAGACCGGCTCGCACCACTCGTTTTTGCAGTTCTCGCCGGGGACTTCCACGGCGATGTGGCTGAACCAGCTGTCGGCCTTGGCGCCGTGCCAATGCTTGACGTTGGCCGGGATCATGATGACGCTGCCCTCCTGCAGGCTGACAGCGGGCTTGCCTTCTTCCTGATACCAGCCCTCGCCTGCGGTGCAGATCAGCAGCTGACCGCCGCCCTTGGTGGCGTGGTGGATATGCCAGTTGTTGCGGCAACCCGGCTCAAAGGTGACGTTGGCGGCAAACAGGCCGCCTTTGGGGGCGGTGAGGGGGTTCAGGAAGGAATCCCCGATGAAAAATTGGGCGTACGCCGTGTTGGGCGTGCCGGTGCCAAACTTGTTGGCGGCTTCAAATGCTTCTTTGGATTGGTATTTCATAAGTAAGTCCTCCGTTTCTGGGTGGCTTGGCGGTGGCGTTTAGGGAGGCGCTTTGCACGGGCGAGCAGTGCGCCCCTACATGCTCTGCCAGCCGCAGTTTCTTCCCCGGGGTTCCATTCACGGTGTGCCAAGCCATTGCTTATTTATACCGTACTACTTAAACCCGGGTTGAAGTCAAGAAGTTTCGCCTAAAAAACAAAAAATTCCCGCACCGCAAGGGGCGGTACGGGCTGCCTTCGCTCTCAAATCAGCGCATCCTCTATAATATCCATCAGGTGGACCGGCTCCAGCTGGCCGGCGGTACATCGCGCCGCCAGATTCTCCACAAAAACAGGGTCGGTAGAAACATCCGAGACCTTGCACACCTCCTGCCAGTGCCCGGCCGCTTCTCTCTGCGCCGCAATGCCGAAAGACCGATACCGCCCCAGATAAGGAGAGGACAGTTCTTCCGATACAGAGATATAGCGGTACATCCTATCGCCTCCCTCCCGTGTGCCGCATCGTTCTTAAACCGCATCGGTTATGGTGGGAAGTATAACATCCGTTTTATTACAGCTTTCTCACCCGTTTAAACGGCGTAAGCGCTTACTGTCCCGCCTTCGACACGCTGTGACAGGATTTCACGATAGAAGTCAATATTTATGCCTTTTTGCCTCTCCCCGGGTAAAAGTTCCCGCAAAAAGCCGCGCCGCGATACGATCTCACGGCGCGGTATTCTTATTTTATCGCAATGATTTTGTCCTGTTAAGCGGCAGGCTCAGTCCAGAATACGGCCATCGGTGGAGATGGTCACCACCTGCCAGGGCAGGAACTTGCCGCTGGCCTGCAGGGCGCGCTTGGCGGCGTTTTCCAGGCCGCCGCAGCAGGGCACTTCCATCCGCACAACGGTCACTTCTTTGATGTCGTTGTCGCGGATGATGCGGGTCAGCTTTTCGCTGTAATCCACATCGTCCAGCTTGGGGCAGCCCACCAGCGTAATGTGCCCGCGGATGAACTTCTGGTGGAAAGCCGCGTAGGCGTAGGCCGTGCAATCGGCGGCGATCAGCAGCCTGGCACCGTCAAAGTAGGGGGCGTTGGTGGGCACCAGTTTGATCTGCACCGGCCACTGGCGCAGCTGGCTGGGGGCCGTTTCCGGCGCAGCGGCGGCGGTTTCGGCATCGGGGTGCAGGGCCTTGGCCATACTGCCGGGGCAGCCGCCGAAGGTGCGGGGCGCACTGCCGGGGCAGGTGTGGGCCGCTTTATGCTGCTTGGCAGCCTGCACGGCGGCCTCGTTGTAGGGCACGGCCTCGCGCTCCACAAAAGTGATGGCCCCGGTGGGGCAGTGGGGCAGGCAGTCGCCAAAGCCGTCGCAGTAATCGTCCCGCATCAGATGGGCTTTGCCGTTGACCATGGCAATAGCGCCCTCATGGCAGGCGTTGGCGCAGGCGCCGCAGCCGTTGCACTTGGCCTCATCAATTTCAACAATTCTTCGTTTCATCATGGTTCTCCTTGCATTTTGCTCCTGAGTTTGTTATAAAATATAGGTAAGAACATATAGGGGCGAGAAAATAGGGGCGCGAAAAGCCTCCCTCTCAGAGGGGGCCATTCCATCCATCGGCCCGCAAAGTGTTCCACATTGCTACCAGTATACTACATCATCTCGTCTTCGTCTGTTGTTATGACAACGCAGGAGTGCCAAACTATGGAAAATTCCGCTTATCTTGCCCTGCCGCTGTTTGCGGGGCTTGCAGCCGGGGACATCCCCGCGGCGCTGGCCGCGCTGGATGCCCTCTGCCGCCCCTTTGCCAAGGGGGAGACCCTGTTGGAGGCCGGGCAGCGCGGTGCGCCGATGGGCGTGGTGCTGGCGGGCCGGGTGCTTATCGAGCATCTCGACCTGTGGGGCAACCGCACGCTGCTGGGCCGTGCCGCCGAGGGCGAGCTTTTTGCCGAGACTTACGCCTTTCTGCCCGACCAGCCGATGCTGGTCAGCGTAGTGGCGGCGGAGCGGGGCGAGGCACTGTTTTTGGACCCCGGCAAGCTGATGGCCCCCGGGTGCGAACCCTGGCGCTGGCAGATGATGCAAAACCTTTTGCACATTTTGGCGGGCAAAAATTTAAATCTGGCCCGCCGCAGCCTGTACACTGCACCCAAGACCATCCGGGAGCGGGTGACGGCCTACTTTTCCACGCTGGCCGTGCAGAAGGGCAGCCTGGAGTTTGAGCTGCCTTTTGACCGCCAGCAGCTGGCCGACCACCTGGGCGTCGACCGCAGTGCGCTGTCCAGCACGCTTTCCGCCATGCAGCGCGACGGCCTGCTGACCATCGACCGCCGCCGCGTCTGCCTGAAAAAGGCGGAAGGGCTGTAAGGGATATGTATCATTTCCTATTGCCGGATAGAGTGAGAAATGAGACATGAGAATTATACGTATTTATGTAGTTAATATGTCTCAAGATGTCTCAAGTAAAATAAAGTGAGACATGTTGCTCCTAGACAAAATACAGTATAATTTTCATCTTACAGTAAGGGCGCACATTGTGCGTCCGCCCACCGTGCAGCCCTGCAAGCGCCCCTACAAAACGTGTACTACCCTTTAGGGCCGGGAAGTGTTTCTCTAGTTATCAAGATAAGGGTATATCTTGATAACTAGAGAAACACCTCCCGTGCGCATCCCATTTTCTCAAAAGCGAAATTTCAAAAGCTGGATAGCCAATAGAGTGAAATTTTGAGATTTTGAGAATAAGTCGATACCACGTGTTTTTATTAGTTATAGAATAAGACGTGTGAGGCGTAAGTGAAATAATAGATAGTTTAAACGAACCATTTTCTCAATATTTCATTATTTCACTTTCTCACCTGTCTCAACTTTGAAATTTTGAGACATATCTATTCATAACAAATATCGTATCAACGTATTAAATCGATATATCTCATTTCTCAAATCTCTACCCGTGTAGGTTTTGAGACAAGTTGAGACAGATTGAGACGCAATAAAAGCAAAGGCTCCCCATTTCTCGTGGGGAGCCTGTTTTTATCTGCTATGCAGGGGCGAGCAATGCTCGCCCGTGGACGTTTGCGTTACCGCACGGTTTGCGGGCGACCAATGGTCGCCCCTACAAAAGTGGTTGCCGTTTTACTGCACCGTGGTTGCCACCTGGGGTGCGCCGCCGGCCAGTTCTTCGGCGGTCAGCGGGCGGATGGGAGCGATGGGCGTGTCCAGCTTTTCGCGGGCGACCGCCAGCATCAGCTTGATGCGGTTCTCCTGGTTCACGCGGGTGGCGCTGGGGTCGTAGTCCACCGGCGTGATGTTGGCGTCCGGGTGCAGGGCGCGGATCTTATTGATCATGCCCTTGCCCACGATGTGGTTGGGCAGACAGCCGAAGGGCTGGGCACAGACGATATTGCCATAGCCGCCCTCGACCAGCTCGATCATCTCGGCGGTCAGCAGCCAGCCTTCGCCCATCTTCGCCCCCAGCGAGATGATGCCTTCCGGTTTCTTCATCAGCTCGCGGAACGACCCCGGCGCGTAGAAGCCGTACTTGCGCATGGCGTCGTAGCTGGCGCAGCCGATGCCGTCCAGCCAGCCCAGGAACTTGTCGGCACCGCCGGCCACCAGCTTGTTGCCGCCGTACAGGTCGATGTCCAGCCGGTAGTTGGCCACGCAGTACTCCACAAAGCCCATCAGGCCGGGCAGGTTGACCTCACAATCCTGGCTTTCCAGGAACTTTTCCAGGTCGTTGTTGCCCAGGGGCGAGTACTTGACGTAAATTTCGCCCACCACGCCGACCTTGACCTTCGGCACGCGGGTAATGGGAATGGTGGCGTAGTCGGCGGCAATGTCATAGAACCGCTTCTTCATATCGTGGGCGGAATAGTTCTTGTCGCCCCGAATCCAGCCCTGGATCGTAGAAATCCACTTTTCGGTCATGGCGTCGGCGTCACCCCTGCGGTCCTCGTAGGGGTAGGTCTGGCTGCGCAGCGCCACCAGCATGTCACCGTAAAAGATGCTGGCAATGACCTTGCGCAGCAGCGGCAGGGTCAGCGGCAGGCCGCTGCCTTTCTCCAGGCCGGAGAAGTTCAGCGATGCTACGGGGATATTGCCGTACCCAGCCTTGACCAGCGCCTTGCGCAGCAGCTTGATGTAGTTAGAGGCACGGCAGCCGCCGCCCGTCTGGGTGATAAGCAGGGCGGTATGCTCCAGGTCATACTTGCCGCTGTTCAGCGCGTCCAAAAACTGGCCGATGACCAGCAGGGCAGGGTAGCAGGTGTCGTTGTGGACGTACTTCAGGCCCAGCTGCGCCACCTCGCTGCCGCAGTTGCCCAACACCTCGGTCTGGTACCCCTCGCTGGCCAGGGCGGCCTGCATCAGGCGGAACTGGGTCACGGCCATGTTGGGGATAAGGATCTTATGGGTCTTTACCATGTCCTTGGTAAAGTTCGGAGTCATGTATTCCATACTTGCCTCAATCTTTGTGGTCTTCTTTGCGTTCTTCCAGTGCGGCAAACAGGCTGCGCAGGCGGATATTCACCGCGCCCAGGTTGGTGATCTCATCAATTTTCAACTGGGTGTACAGCTTGCCGCCCGCCTGCAGGATCTCGCGGGTCTCATCGGTGGTAACGGCGTCCAGACCGCAGCCGAAGGACACCAGCTGCACCAGGTCCATATCAGGCTGCTCTGTGCAGTACTTGGCGGCGGCGTACAGGCGGCTGTGGTAGGTCCACTGGTTCAGCACCGAGGTCTGGAACTTCTGCTCGTAGCAGCTGACCGAATCCTCGGACACAACGGCCGCGCCCTGGCGGATGATGAGCTGGTTGATGCCGTGGTTGATCTCCGGGTCCACATGGTAGGGGCGGCCCGCCAGCACGATAATGTGGCGGCCCTCCTTGCGGGCGGCGGCGATGATCTCCGCGCCCTTGTCCCGCAGCTGCTGCATGTGGCGGTGGTACTCGTCATAGGCGGCATCGATGGCGGCATGCACATCCTTTTTGTTCAGGCCGGGGAAGTACTTGTCCAGCGCCTGGGCAAACTTGCCGTAAAAGTCCTTGCGGCGCTCCAGGTTGAAGTAATCGTAGATCAGCCGGGTCCCGGTCAGCTCGGGGCAGTTGCCCTCCAGCACCTCGGGGTAGTAGGCGACCACCGGGCAATTATAGTGGTTGTCGCCCAGGTGTTCGTCCAGGTTGTAGCTCATGCAGGGGTAGAACACCGCATCGACGCCCTGCTCGCACAGCCACCTGATATGGCCGTGGCTCAGCTTGGCGGGGAAGCAGGCCGTGTCGCTGGGGATGGTAGCCTGGCCGCTCTGGTACAGCTTGCGGTTGGAGAAGGGGCTGACCGTGACCTTAAAGCCCAGCCTGGTGAACAGCGTATGCCAGAAGGGCAGCAGCTCGTACATATTCAGGCACAGCGGGATGCCGATATTGCCGCGCGGGGAAGCCGGGGCCGGGGCATTGCGGTACTCCTCAATGAGCTTGAGCTTGTAGGCGTAGAGGTCCAGATCCTCGTTGTTGGCCTTGCCGGTCACCGGCTTATCGCAGCGGTTGCCGGAGATAAAGCGCTTGCCATCGGCAAAAACGTTCACGGTCAGCTGGCAATGGTTGCCGCAGCCGCCGCACTGCACGGTGTTGACTTTCTGACTGAAACTGCGCAGTTCTTCCTCGGTCAGCACGGTGCTGCGGGCGTTCTCGCCCGCGCGGGCCTTGCCGTACAGCGCGGCACCGTAAGCACCCATCAGGCCGGCAATGTCGGGGCGGATGACGTTGACGCCCATCTCTTTTTCAAAGGCGCGGAGGACGGCTTCATTATAGAAAGTACCGCCCTGCACGACGATGTTGCGGCCCAGCTCCTCGGGGCTGGAAGCGCGGATGACCTTGTACAGCGCGTTCTTGACCACCGAGATGGACAGACCGGCGCTGATGTTTTCAATCGATGCACCGTCCTTCTGTGCCTGCTTGACCGAGGAGTTCATGAACACGGTGCAGCGGCTGCCCAGGTCGACGGGCTTGTCGGCAAACAGGCCCAGGGCGGCGAATTCTTTCACGTCGTAGCCCAAAGCCTGGGCGAAGGTCTGCAAGAAGCTGCCGCAGCCGGAGGAGCAGGCCTCGTTCAGGAAGATGTTGCTGATAGCGCCGTCCTCGATCTTAAAGCACTTCATATCCTGGCCGCCGATGTCGATGATGAAGTCCACGTCCGGCAAAAAGTGCTTGGCTGCGGTAAAGTGGGCCACGGTCTCAACAAGGCCGCGGTCACAGTGGAAGGCGTTTTTGACCAGTTCCTCGCCGTAGCCGGTGGTGGTCACGCTGGCCACCTGCAGGCCGGGATGGTTCTCGTACAGTTTCAGCAGCGTTTCCTTGACCAGCGGGATGGGGTTGCCCAGGTTGGGGCGGTAGCTTTCAAACAGGATGTTGGCGTTTTGGTCGATGACCACCAGCTTGATGGTGGTGGAGCCGGAGTCGATGCCGATATGCACCGGCCCGCAATCCGCGCCGAAGGGCAGGCAGGGGACGGAGGCCTTCATGTGGCGGGCGTGGAACTCCTCGTACTCCTGCTTATCGGCAAACAGCGGCGGCAGACTCACGTAGGTGGCTGTGGCGCTGTAATTGTCCAACCGCTGGGCGACCTCGTGCAGGTCCAGCACCTCATCGGCGTAGAAGGCCGCGCCCATGGCCACAAAGAGCAGGCTGTTCTCCGGCAGGGTGCCGGTAACGCCCAGGGTCTTGTCAAAGCTCCGGCGCAGCGTTTTGGAGAAGGTCAGCGGCCCGCCCAGGTACAGGATGTTGCCCTGGATGGGGCGGCCCTGGGCCAGGCCCGCGATGGTCTGGTTGACCACTGCCTGATAGATGGACGCCGCGATGTCACCGGCCTGTGCGCCCTGGTTGATCAACGGCTGGATGTCGCTTTTGGCAAACACGCCGCAGCGGCTGGCGATGGTGTAGGTGCGGGTAGCCTGCTGGGCCGCCCGGTCCATCTCGTCCGCGCCCATCTTCAGCAGGGTGGCCATCTGGTCGATGAAAGCACCCGTGCCGCCGGCGCAGCTGCCGTTCATGCGGACCTCGGTGCCGTTCGTCAGGAACAGGATCTTGGCATCCTCGCCGCCTAGCTCAATGATGCAGTCGGTGCCGGGCACCAGACGGTTGGCGGCCACACGGGTCGCAAAGACCTCCTGCACAAAGGGGACCTTGCAGCTGTCCGCCAGGCCCATACCGGCCGAGCCGGAAATCGCCAGGTAGGCTTTGCCATCGGGCAGATATTCGGCGGCTACTTTTTCCAGCAGCGCCCTGCCTTTTTCCAAAATATGGCTGAAATGCCGCTCGTATGTAGAAAATACGATCTCTCCGGCGTCGTTCAGCACAACACACTTAATCGTGGTGGAACCAATGTCCAGACCAACTCTCATACGGATTTGACCTCCTGCGGTGTAACCTGTGGGGAAAAGGGAATGGGCCGCCGGGCAGCAAAGCGCTGTACCCAGCAATACCATATTAGCTAATTATACGATTTTTCGCCACGATTGGCAAGGTTTCTATAATAATGTATATCTTGTCAAATTGCAAGCGTTGTACCAAAAAACGGCAAATTGTACCAAAAAAACACCAAAGCGGCGCAGGAATCTTCCTGCACCGCCCTGGTGTCAAAAGAAAAGAGGAGTATGGATGAAAAAACTTGGGGTCACGTTCTCGTTCCGGGTCCCTGCTCCCTTCCTGAGAACACTTATAGTATACCCGGCGAATGTGAAAAGAAAATGAACGGAATTTGAAGAAATATGAAAAATTATGTGACAGCCTTGTAACGGATATTGGCATTGCGGGGCGTCGGGGACGCCGCCCCCTACAAATCAATGTACACATCCTGTAGGGGCGAACATTGTTCGCCCGCGGGTGTTTGCGCGGCCGCACGGTTGACGGATTGATACATACGCCGTCCTGTAGGGGCCGATGCTTGCATCGGCCCACGGGCGCATATAGAATGCGCCCCTACGGATCGTATGTCATTCGCCTAACGGGTCGTAGGGGCGGATTCCATATCCGCCCGCATGTTCGCCCCTACAAAATGTTTTTTCAATATACGAATTCTAAAAAATGTGGTACAATGTTGGCAAAGTCAAAATCCAGGCAAAGAGGTGCCGCATCATGCCCAATCGCATCAATTATCAACTGGAAATGGAAAAGGTCCTGCGCCGGCTGGGGGATACCAAACCCACGCTGCTGTTGCATGCCTGCTGCGCGCCTTGCTCCAGCGCCACGCTGGAACGGCTGACCGAGCATTTCCGACTTTCCATTTTATATTATAACCCCAACATCTACCCGCCCGCCGAATATCACCGCCGCGAGGCCGAGCTGGAGCGCTTTGTGGAGCAGGCGGGCTACCGCTACCCGGTCATCGAGCTGCCCTATGAACCCGACGAGTTCTACACCGCCGTCAAGGGCTTAGAGCAGGAGCCGGAGAAAGGCGGGCGCTGCACCGTCTGCTACCGCCTGCGGCTGGAGCAGACCGCCCGGTACGCCGCCGCCCATGGGTTCGAGTGGTTCTGCACCACACTGTCCATCTCGCCCATGAAAGACCCCATCCGCATCAACGCCCTGGGGCAGGAATTGGGCGAGAAATACAACGTGTGCTTTCTGCCCAGCGAGTTCCGCAAAAAGGACGGCTACAAGCGCAGTCTGCAATTAAGTGCCGAGTACGGCCTCTACCGCCAGGACTACTGCGGCTGCGTTTTCAGCAAGCAGGAGCGCGGGGTGTGAGCATAAAAATTACCAGGCGTTTTGCAATTTATTTGTAGGGGGCGGCGTCCTCGACGCCCCGCATGTGCGGGCAATCAACACATCGTTTTTTGGCGCTCGTTCACGTCATTTTGTAGGGAGGGGTCTTGCCCCCTCCGAGGCGATAATGCCAACCCCGCACGGGGCGTCGGGGACGCCGCCCCCTACATCCTATATAGAAGGAGACAACTTCCCCATGAGCAAGCACATCCTGGTCGCCCTGCCGTTGGGCGATGACTTACAGGCACGCTTAAAATCCGCTGTGCCGTCTTTTGCCTACCGCTTCACCACCCAGGAGACCGCCACCCTAGAGGAAATTCTCTGGGCCGATGCAATTTTAGGCAACGTTCCCGTCGACCTCATCCGGCAGAACCACCACCTCGAATGGTTCCAGTCCAACTTTGCTGGGCCGGACCCGTACCTGGTCCCCGGCGTACTTCCGCCGGATTGCGCCGTCACCAACGCCACCGGGGCCTACGGCCTTGCCATTAGCGAGTGGATGCTGGGCATGTGGCTGGCGCTTATCAAAGACCTGCTGCTCTACCGGGACCGTCAGGCCGCCCGCCGTTGGGACCCAATCACCCGGCCGGTGCGGTCCATCGCCGGGTCACGGGTGCTCTGCGTGGGCATGGGGGATATTGGCTCCAGCTTTGCCCGCCGGGCCAACGCCCTGGGGGCCGAGATCGTCGGCGTGCGCCGCCATGCAGCCTCCTGCCCGCCCTACTGTCTGCGGGTGGTGGGCACTGACAAGCTGGACGAGGAACTGCCCTTCGCGGACCTCATCGCCCTCAGCCTGCCCGGCACACCGGAGACTGACCACCTGTTCAACGCCGCCCGGCTGGCCAGATGCAAGCCTGGAGCGATTCTTATCAATGTAGGCCGGGGCACGGCCGTGGATAGCGACGCTTTAGCCGCCGCTATCCAGAGCGGGGCGCTGTACGGTGCCGCGCTGGATGTTACCGACCCCGAACCCCTCCCGCCGGAGCATCCGCTCTGGGGGCTGGATACTGTCCTCATCACACCGCATATTTCCGGTCGGTTCAGCCTGCCGCGCACGCTGGAGAATATCGTGAACATCTTTGCCCACAACCTGCGCCGTTATGCCGCCGGGGAAACGCTGGACAACCAAATGAGCCGCACCACCCACTATGTCAGCGCCGACACCCCCGGGCAGCGGCTGGTCTGCGAACCGTAACAGGAGTTTTCTATGACATTTTATTCTTTTTTATTTCTGTTTTTCGCCTACTCCTTCCTCGGCTGGGTAGGGGAGGTCCTTTACACCGCCGTGACCAGGCGCAGGTATCAGGACCGCGGCGTCCTCAATGGGCCGCTGTGCATTTTGTACGGCATCGGTGCCCACCTCATCAGCTTTGCTCTGCGGGACCTCAGCAACGACAGCTGGTTCTTTTTGGCCGTTTTCAGCGCCGTGTACGCCACCGTCATCGAGTGGGTGGCCGGCCACATCCTGGAGCGCACCAGCCACACCCGCTGGTGGGACTACAGCGATATGCCGTTTAACCTGGACGGCTACGTCTGCCTGGGGGCCTCGGCCCTGTGGGGCGTGTTGGGCGTTGTGGCGGTGAAATGGGGCAACCCGCTGCTGCTTGCCCTTTATGGCTTGCTGCCCCACCGGCTGATTGCCATTATCCTGTGGGCGGCGCTGGTCATCTTTGCCATCGACGCCGTGGGCACTCTTTTGGCCATGCTGGGCCTGCGTTACCGCTGGGCCGCCGGGGCGGAGATCGAGAACCGCCTGGCCAACTTTACCGTCAACACCGGCATGGCGCTTCTGGGCTGGGTCGAGCAGCGCATGAACAAGGCCCACCCGGCCCTGACCTTCCGGCGCCAGCGCCGGGCCAAAAGCACTACCTTCGCCGAAGGCTGCAGCCCGTATAAGATCATCCTGCTTTTCTTCATCGGCGCGTTTTTGGGCGATATTACCGAGACGATCTTCTGCCGCATCACCGCTGGTTACTGGATGAGCCGTTCCAGCGTGGTGTGGGGGCCGTTTTCCATCGTGTGGGGCCTGGCCATTGCCGCCGTGACCCAGCTGCTCTACCGCTACAAGGACCGCCCCGCCAGCTGGCTGTTTGTGGCGGGCACCCTGCTGGGCGGCGCGTATGAGTATTTGTGCAGCGTGTTTACCGAGGTCGTGTTCGGCACGGTGTTCTGGGATTACAGCGCCATCCCGTTCAACCTGGGCGGGCGCATCAACCTGCTGTACTGCTTCTTCTGGGGCTTTGCCGCCATTGCCTGGTTCAAGGTGTTGTACCCGCCCATCTCCCACATGATCGAGTCCCTCCCCAAGCGGTTCGGCACCGTGCTGACCTGGGGGCTGTGCGTGTTCATGGCCGCCAACATCGCCGTCAGCTCCGCCGCGCTGGTGCGCTATAACGAGCGTGTCCGCGGCGAAGCCGCCGCCACCAGCCTGGCCGCCTGCCTCGACGAGCATTTCGACGACGCCCGCATGGCCAAGGTCTACCCCAAAGCCGTGCATGTAGAAAAGTAAGGGCAATACCGCATAATTCTAAGTGCCGATACGGCGAGCGAGGTGCGGCAGAT